>Ga0105048_10004955_pt1 | contig 21592 bp, 13 predicted proteins | sample MAT05_FD_78382 | JGI IMG/M metagenome (GOLD analysis project Ga0105048, IMG submission 78382) | Freshwater microbial communities from Lake Fryxell liftoff mats and glacier meltwater in Antarctica - MAT-05 | ecosystem: Environmental > Aquatic > Freshwater > Ice > Liftoff microbial mat | place...
CCACCAACTTGCCGAGCGGGTTGTCCGGCAGGCACGACACCCACGCCGCCGTCCGCCCCAACCGCACGGCACCGACGGCCGTGTTCAGCTCCGCCCCGCCGATTTCCAAATCGAGCGACCGCGCCTGCTCCAGCCGCTGGAAGTGCGGCGGGGCGAGGCGGACCATCACTTCGCCGAACGCGATGAGATCGGGCATACTGGAGTGTGAGTGCGGGTGTGAGTGTGAGTTAATTTCCGGCCCGGAACTTCTCGACGACCGCGACGTACTCGCGCGCCAATTGCGTGATGCGGGCGAAGTCGCCGGCGGCGACCGCCTTCGCGTCCACCAATTGCCCGCCGACGCCGAGGCAGACGGCCCCGGCCGCGAGGAAATCGCCCGCCGTCGTCAGGTCCACGCCGCCGGTCGGCATGAGCTTGACCTGCGGCAGCGGCCCGCGAAGCGCCTTGAAGAACGCCGGCCCGACCACGTCGGCCGGGAACACCTTCACGATGTCGGCCCCGGCCTCCCACGCGGCGAGCACCTCCGTCGGGGTGAACGCCCCCGGCATGACGAGCTTGTCGTAGCGGCGGCACATGCGGATCACGTCGAGGTTGACGCACGGGGCGACGACGAACTCGGCCCCGGCGAGGAACGCCGCCCGCGCGGTTTCGGGGTCGAGGACGGTCCCCGCCCCGAGCAGTACGCGGTCGCCGAGTTGGCGCTTCGCCTCGCGGATCACGTCGAGCGCGCCGGGGACGGTGAGCGTCACTTCGGCGACCGTCACCCCGCCGGCGGCGAGCGCCCGGACGACTTCGACCAGCGGCCCGGGGTCGGCGGAGCGGACGACGGCGACGATCCCGCAGTCCACCACGCGCTGCAAATGCTGTTCGCGGCTCATGTCGGAATTGTCCGGGTCGGGGCGGTCGGCGGCAAGGCGGGCCCGGCGGGGTCGCCGTTCGGCACCCGCCGTGCATATTGAAAGGGATGCCGATCCGACCCCGCCACCGGATGCCCGCCATGCCCCGCCTGCCCGTCGTCCCGGCCACCGGCCTAGTTCTCGTCGTCGCCCTGGTCGTGTCGTCGGCCCGCGGGGAGCCGGCCGCCCCCGAGACCGTCGCGGTCGAGATGCCGGCCCAGGACTTCCAGCGCGTCCGGGTCGAGGGAGTCGGGGACGGGGCGGCGGTCGTCGAAGGGACGCTCCGCCTCGCCGCCGTCCCCTTGCGGACCGACACCGGCACGCGGGTGATCGACCTCGTCCACGTCCGCCGGGTGACATTCCCGCTCGACCACACGGCGACGGCCCAGGACACGGTCGAACTGGCGAGCAAGGAGATCGTCCGCGGGCGGGTGACGGCGACCGAGTTCGCGGTCGAGACGGCCGGCGGCGTGCAGGTGTTGAAGAAGGCCGACGTGCGCGAAATCCGCGTCGTCCGCGACGATAAATTGTCGCTCCTGGCGATCATCGTCGGGCTGCTCACCCTGACCGCGATGGAGATCATCCTCGGCGTCGATAACGTGATTTTCCTCGCCATCGTGACCGGGAAACTGCCCCTCGAACAACAGCCGCTGGCCCGGCGGATCGGGCTGGGGGCGGCCCTCGGCACGCGCATCCTGCTGCTGTTCACGCTGTCGTTCGTCCTCGGCCTCACCACCCCCGTCTTCACCCTGCCCGACCTGCCCCTGCTGCACGATCTCGAAGCCCGCGAGGTGTCGTGGCGCGACATCATCCTGCTGGCCGGCGGGCTGTTCCTGATCGGCAAGAGCGTGTCCGAGATGCACGAGAAGGTCGAACACGCCGCCGACCAGCGCGGGGGCGGGGGCGGGGGCGGCCCACCGGCCAAGGCGGCGAGCTTCGCGCGGGCGATCGTCACCATCGCCGTCATCGACATCGTCTTCTCGCTCGACTCGGTCATCACCGCCGTCGGGATGGTCGAGCACGTCTGGGTGATGGTGGTGGCGATGGTGGCGGCGATGCTGGTGATGCTCGCCTTCGCCGGGCCGATCTCCCGGTTCGTGGACCACCACCCGACGATCAAGGTGCTGGCCCTGGCGTTCCTCATCCTGATCGGCGTGATGCTCGTCGCCGAGGGGCTGGGGCAGCACATGGACAAGGGGTACATCTACTTCGCGATGGCTTTCGCCGTGGTGATCGAGCTGGTGAACATGCGCCTGCGCGGGCCGGCGAAGCCGGTTGCGGTTGCAGCCTAACCCGCCTACCGGCCGGCCACGACGCGAACCGCTTGCTCGTCCTTCAACGGGCCCGCGAGGTGCCCGGCCTTGACCTCGGCGCGGAACCGGGCGTCGCCGGCCTGGAGCGCGTCGGTCTCGATGGTGAACGTCGCCACCTCGCCGGGTCGCAAGTCGTCGATCCGCGGGAACGTGATCTTGCCGTCGGCGGCGATGCGGCCATCGCTCTTGCCGCCGGCGCGGACGGCCCGCAGTTCCGGCGGGGCGAAGGCCGTGACCTCGACGTTGCGGGCCTGCACCGTCCCCGTGTTCCGCACCCGCACCTGGAACGTCGCCCGTTTGCCGACCTCGACGAAGCCGGGCGGGGTTGCCAGTTCGAGGACCAGCGCCGGCGTCCCGATGACCGCCACCGCCGCCTCGCCCCTCGCCTGTACCGCGTCGGTCCCGCCGCCCACGTCGGCGAGGGCCGCGACCGACAACGCCGCCCGGTCGGTCAGCTTCGTCGCGGTGACGGTCAGCGTCAGCGTCTTGGTGTCGCCGGGCTTCAACTCGGCCACCTTCCACTCGACCGTCCCCGCGGTGGCGGTCGCGCCGCCGGCGTCGGTGACGCGCACTTCCGGCGGGAGGGTCGCCTTCACCACCACGTTCGCCACGGCCGCGTCGCCGGCGTTGCCGACGGCCACGGTCCACGCGAAGTCGTGGTTCAGGTACGCCAACTTCGGCCCGGTCACGGCGAGTTTGAGCTCCGCCCGACGCACGTCCACCGTCACCGGGTCGGCGGTGGCGGCGACGTTCCCGTCGGCCGTCGCCGTGGCCCGGACGCCGTACCGCCCCGTCCCGGCCGCGGTCAGCGGCAGGTCGAAGGTTTTGGTCTGGCCGGGGGCGAGGGTGCCGGCGGGGAGTTCGACCGGGTTGCGGCCGGTCGGGTGCTTGAGGCCGTCGTCGAAGCGGGCGAACACGGTCGCGTTGGCAAGCGGCGACGCGCCGGCGTTCGTGACCGCGACGCGGACGGCCGCCCGCTCCCCGGCGAGGGCGGTCGGCGGGCCTTCCAGGTGGAGCGTGAGCTTGCCGGCCTCGATGCGCGTCGTCGCGTCGGTCCGGGCCTGCAACCCGTCGGCGGTCACGACCTCGGCCGCCACCGTGAGCGGGCCGAGTTTCGCCGGCCGGACGTGCAGCGCGATTTGTTGCTTCTTCCCGCCGGCGACGGCGGGCAGGTCGAAGACGAGGCCGCCCTGCTCCTGGCGCGACGGCGGCGGCTCGGACTTGTCGAGCGTCGCGCCGTCGGAGAGCGTCACCCGGACGCGCGACTCGCGGCTCTCGACGGCGCTGGAATTGGCGAGCGCGACGGTAACGGGCACGGTGCCGCCCGGGGCCGCGACCGGCGGGGCGACCACGTCGAGTTTGACTTCGGGGGCGGCCCACTCGACCACCGTCTCGCGGCGGCCGACGACCTTCCCCGGCCCGCTGCCGTCGTCGGCCGGCCGGACGACCTCGACCGCCACGCGCGTCTTGCCGGCGCGGGCCGTCGGCTGCACCAGCCGCACGGCGGCGGCCCCGTGAGTATCGACGGGGGTTTCGGTCTCCTTCGCGGCCGTCCCGCTCTGGCTGCCGGTCGTGCCGGCCCCGGCGCGGGCGACCAACACGGCGGCCGTGTCGTCGCCGGTGTCGAGGACGCGGTAGCGGACGCGGTACGCCGGCGGCAGCGGGCCGTCCTGGTCGGAGGGGGTGACGGACGTGGTGAGCGTGACTTCGCCGCCGAACCGGGTCACGGCCGACGGCGGGAAGACGAACCGCCCTTCCCCCCAAATGAGTTTGGCGACGACGCGGCCCTTCTCCCAGTTGAACACGCCGGGGGCGTAGGCGGTGATCGTCGTCTCGCCCGGCACGGCGCTGCTGACGACGCAGAACGTTTGCCCGGGGGTGATCTCGACATCATCCTTCGGGTCGTCGTTGCCGCGGGTGATGCAGTGGGAGGTGTAGCCGGTGTAGGTGACGGCGTACTTGTTATCGACCTTGTACCCGCGGCCGGCGTAGAACCCGGCCTCGTCCACCTCGACGATGTTGCCCGGCCCTTCGAGTATCCACTCGACCCGCCGCGACCGCCGCGGCTGACCGTCCTTGTCGGACACGGTGGCGACGAGGACGATCTGCGCCCCGAGGGGGGCGGTGGAATTCTGCGGGGTCACGTCGAGCCGGCACGCCTTCGGGTCGAAGTCGCGGAAGAAGCCGAAGCTCGGCTTGGCGTGCGACTCGACGACGGGGCCGCCGGGAATGTAGTACGGGAAGTACCCCGGGTTGTGCGAGTTGAAGCACCCACCGGCGAGGAGGGCGGCGACGAGCGGCAGCAGGATGCGGCGGGCCATCGGGAACGGGCCTCCCACGCGGCGAGCGCGGGCGGCGCTCGGGGCGGGGAGATACAACGGGGGTGGCGTTCGGTGCAAGATGGAAAAGACGCGCGAAGCCCACCCGTCCCTACGGGTGGGCTTGGTCGGCCGTTAGCCCGGCGACGGTTCCTTCCACTCGACGCCCTGGACGCCCTCGACGCGGTTGAGGTCGCCGAGGAAGGCAAAGGTGGCGACGCCCGGCCGGAGGCGGACGGCGTAGGTCAGGTCGAGAGCGGCCCCCTTTTGCGCCGTGCCCACCGACACGAGCCGCACGTCCTGCAGATTCTTGGCGAGGATGTCGCTCAGCAGCGCGACCGGGTCCAGCCCGGTGTTGAGGCGGACGCCGAGCGTCGCCGGCGGGCCGCGCAGCCCGCGGCCCCAGACGTTCAGCAGCCAGGCCGTCACCCCCACGACCGGGAGGGCCACCAGCGCCCCGGACAACAGCCCGGCCCCGATCGCCATGCCGGTCACGACGGCGTAGATCACGAACGCCGTGTCGCGGGTGTCGTCCACGACCGTCCGGAAGCGGACGATCGACAGCGCCCCGACCAGCCCGAACGCCCGGGCCACGTTGTTGCCGATCACCACCGTCACCATCGCCAGCAACACCGTGAGTAGCACGAGCGTGGCGACGAATTGGGATGTCTCGGTCCGCACCCGCCGCTGCGTCAGGTAGTACACCGCCGCCACCGCCGCCCCGAGGACGGCCGCCACGGCGAGGCGGGCGGCCACGACTTCGGGTTCCACATCCCCTTCGATCCGGACGGGTCCGGTCAACCACTCAGGCATCGTCGCCACCCCCCGCACTTCGGATCGCTGTCTCGCATGGCTCGGACACGTTCGGGAACTCCTTCCAAAGGATCGACGGGGGTGGAAGTGGGGTCAGGTGCCGCCGCACGCCGAGAGGGGGAGCGGCCGGCGCGACACGGGCGCTACCAGTAACATGGCGAATCGGGCCGGCGGAATCCACCGCGCTTCGCCGCGCGGCCGGCCGCGACACCGCCGCCCGAATGCATTAACGTAGTGAACGTGCCGATCCGTCCCAACGCCGCACGAGCGCGACCGCCATGCCTGTCCCGTGCCCGTGCTGCAAGGCGGCGAACGACGCCGGCCCGGTATGCCGCCGGTGCAAGGCCGACCTGTCGCTGCTCTTCGCCGTCGATGCCGAGCGCACCGCACTCGTCACCGCCGCCCGAGCGCTCGCTGCCGAATCTCGGTTCCCGGAATCGCTCGCCGCCCTCGCCCGGGCCGCGCAACTGCGCCACGGGCCGGACGTTCCCCGCCTGCGGGCGGCGGTGCTGCTGCTCGCCCGCGACTTCCCGGCCGCCCGGCGTGCGTATGATGAGCAACGCGGGCGGCCGGCGTGACCCGCCCCGGCCACGACGCCGCCCGCCGAGAGCCGCCATGACCGACACCGTTCTGATCGTGGACGACGAAGACACCGTCCGGCGGACGTTCGAGGAGTGGCTCCAGGGGGCCGGGCTGAACGTCCGCGTGTTCGCCGCCGCCGACGCCGAAACCGCCCTGACCGTCGCCAACGAACACCCCATCGACCTCGCCGTCCTCGACTGGAACCTCGGCTCCGGCAGCGACGGCCTGCGCCTGCTCGAAGACCTTGTCCTGTTCCACCCCGACATCGTCGCCATCCTCGTCACCGGGTTCGCGCACCAGGCGACGCCGCTCGACGCCCTGCGCATGGGCGTCCGCGACTACCTCGACAAGAGCACCGACCTGACCCGCGAGGCGTTCGTCGGGGCGGTGCGGAAGCAGCTCGACCGCATCCGTCCGGCCAAGCGGCAGCGCGAGTTGAACCTGTCCCTCGCCGCCTTCCGCGAGGCCGTCGAGAAGGTGCTGCCGATCGTCCGCACGGCGGCCGCCTTGAACGACCCGGTTCCACTTCCCGCGGCGGTCAAGTCGCTGTTGAAGTTCACCGGGCGGGCGGTCGGGGCGGCCGACGGGGCACTCGTCATCCGCCACGTCGGGCCGGACGGCACCGAGGCCGCCGTCGCCTACGGCTCCGCCGGCGACTTGCTCTCGACCGGCGACGTGCCGTTCAGCCGGTCGCTCGCCGCGTCGGTCGTCAGCCGGCAGGAACCGGCGCTGCTCAACGATTTCAACGCCCAGTCGTCCGGCATCCTCGACCTGCTGCCGTTCGAGCAGAACCGCCGGTCGATCCTCGCCGCCCCGCTCCCGGTCGGCGGCGGCACGGTCGTGGTGCTGGAACTGTTCGACAAGCCCGCCCCCGGCTTCACCGCCGACGACAAGCGGCTCGTCGCGGCGGCGGCCGAAGTCGGCGGCGACTTGCTGCGGCAGGCCGTCGCCGAGCGGCAGACGCACCGCCTGTTGTTCGACGCCGTCGAGGCGGCGCTGCGGGCGAGTACCGGGGTGGAAGCGGCGATGTCGTCCGGGTCGTCGAGTCTGGAAGACCCGCCGCCGCCGTCGGTGATGGCCCGCCTCCGGGCCGGGCTGGACTCGGACGCGAACGCGGTGGTGGACGCCGACACGACGCTCGGGCTGGTCGAGGCGGTGCGGGCGCTGGCCGTCCGCCACGGCCCGGCGGCCGTCGGGCACTGCACCCGGATGGTGAACGACCTGCGGAAACTGCTCGACGGCATCACGGGCACGGACTGAATTCGGACTTACCGCGGAGAACGCAGAGGACGCGGAGCAAGGACGGAAACGTCGGTCGGACCAAAATCCGGCTCACGTTCTCCTCCGCGTTCTCTGCGTTCTCCGCGGTGGACTTCCTGACCATGATAGGATCGACGGTGTTCGACGAGATCTTCACCCTGTTGACCCCGGACCGCCTCCTGCGCGACCCGCGGGCGACTGGCGAAGGCGTATCTGTCGCGGTCATCGACTCCGGGGTCGAGCGGGCAGTGCTGGAAGAGAAGTTCCGCGCGGCGGGGGCGGCGATCCATCCAATTGAGGGGGCGGTCTTCCGGGCCGACACGCCGGACCCGCTGCCGTACACGGGGCACCAGTCGTCGCCCCACGGCACCACCGTCGCCGACATCATTCTGACGGTCGCCCCGCGGGTGACGCTGTACTCGGCCGACGTGTTCGGCCCGGCCGGGGCGTGCGAGGTGGAGACGGTGATCGCGGCCCTGCGTCACGCCATCGACGTGTGGAAAGTGAAGGTCGTCAACCTGTCGCTCGGGGTGCCGGAACACAAGCTGCAACAGCTCCCGCGGCGGCAGCAGTTGCAGCGGGCCATCGAGGAGGCGTACTTCCGCGACGTGCTGGTGTTCGCCGCCGCCCACAACGAGCACCCGCTCACCCGCAGCTACCCGGCCGCCTTCGCCCCGCCGCTCATCTCGGTGGACAAGGGCGTGTTCGACGACCCGCTGCGGTTCGCGTACAAGTTGCGCGACCACGTCGAGTTCCAGGCCCACGGCAAGGGCTACCTCGGCCCGTTCGCCCGCGAGCCGGCGACGAGCTGGGCGACGCCGCACCTGGCCGGCATCACCGCCCGCATCCTGTCGCTCAAGCCCGACCTCAAGCCGTTCGAGATCAAGACGATCCTGTACTGGCTCTTCCGGGCCGACGCCAAAGGCACCCCGGCGGCGTGAAGGGGTGTTGACGAACCGCGTGGCGGGGTAAAGTACGTTGTGCCGTGTGCGGGTCGGAGGGCGGGGCGATGGCGACCTTGGAGTCCGTGGCGTTGAGCGTGCTGTTCGAACAGGACGAAACGGCGTGGCTGGAAGCCGTGTCGGGGCTGATCGCCGAGGGGCGGTACGCGGAGGTGGATTTCCCCAACCTGGCGGAGTACCTCGCGGACATGGCCAGACGCGACCGACGGGAGGTGATGAGCCGGCTGGTGGTGGTGCTGACGCACCTCCTGAAGTGGGACCACCAACCGGACCGCCGGACCGGATCGTGGCGGGGCACGATGCGCGAACAGCGGCGGGAATTGCGGCACCTGGTCGAGAGCGGTACGCTCCGCGCCCACGCCGCGGCGGTACTCGCGGACGCCTACGCCGAAGCCCGCGGGCAGGCCGCGGACGAAACCGAGTTGGACCCGTCGGCATTCCCGGCCGAAAACCCGTGGAGCCTCGAAGACGTTTTAGATGAGCCGATCGCCTGATGGTTCACGTCATGGCTTCCCAGTCGTCCCACGCGGCCGGCCCGAACGGCTGGTCGTAGCGGATCGGCGTGCCGCGGAGTGGGTACGCGCGCTCACCGGTCGTAGGCGACGGGGTACGTTTCTGTTTTAGCGACTCGACCAACATCTCGACCGCGCGGATGATTTCCGGGGGCAACCCCGTTACGTCGATTGACTGTGGTTTCGCGCTACCCCCCGGGGCGATCGTGGTGCGTTCAGGATAGCAACCTCGTTCGGTGGAAGGCAACACGCAGGCACGACAACCCGATGCCGGCGAAATATGTTGAGCGTCGGCCACCGGGAGGTACACTCGGCATCACCCGCCTGCCACCCCCGGAACCGCGCCATGCACCCCACCCGCCGCGAAGCCCTCGCCACCGTCGCCCTGTCCGCCGGCGCGCGGGTCGCGCACGCCGAGGCCGACGCCCCCAAGTTGACACTCGCCACGTTCGCGGCCGAGGTGACGGTCCCGCTCGGGCACCCGTTGATGGGCGGCGGCGTGCCGCCCGCGAAAGAGGTTCTCGACCCGCTGTTCGCCCACGGGTTCGTGCTGCAAGGGGTCGGCAAGCCGGTCGCGTTCGTCGCCGTCGATTGGTGCGAAATCCGCAACGGGGCCTACGACCGGTTCCGCGCCGCCGTCGCCGCCGCCGTCGGAACCGACCCGGCCCGCGTGATGCTCTGCGCCCTCCACCAGCACGACGCGCCGATCGTGGACATCGAGGCGCAACAATTCCTGGAGAAGCACAAAGCGAGGGGGGCGATTTGCGATTTGGCGTTCTTCGAGAAGACGGTCGGTCGGGTGGCGGACGCGGCGAAGGCGGCGCTGGCGGACGCCAAGCCGGTCACGCACGTCGGCACCGGGCAGGCGAAGGTCGAGCGGGTGGCGTCGAACCGGCGCTACGTCGATGAATCGGGCACGGTGCGCTACAACCGGATGTCGGCGGCGCGCGACCCGAAGGTCCAAGCCGGCGACGAAGGCACCATCGACCCGTTCGTCAAAACGATCAGCTTCTGGACCGGCGACACCGCCCTCGCCGGCCTGTCGGCCTACGCCACGCACCCGATGAGCTTCTACGGCCGCGGCGGGGTGACGGCCGACTTCGTCGGCCTCGCCCGCAAGCGCCGCCAGGCCGACACCCCCGGCGTCGTCCAGATGTACGCCTCCGGGTGCAGCGGGAACGTGACCGCCGGCAAGTACAACGACGGCGACCCGGCCAACCGCCCCGTCCTCGCCGACCGCGTGTACAAAGCGATGGCCGCGGCGTGGAAGGACACGACGAAGTCGCCGGTCACGACCGCCGCGTTCCGCTCGGTGCCACTCGTGCTGGAGGCGCGCAAGTCGGCGGGGTTTTCGGAAGTGGAACTGATGAAGCGACTCACGACCGACCCGAAGCCGTTCGGCCAGTGCCTCGCCGCCCTCGGTTTGAGTTGGAAGCACCGCGTCGAAGCCGGCAAGCCGATCGACCTGCCCGTCCTCGATTTCGGCGCGGCCGTCGTCGCGGTGCTGCCGGCGGAAGCCTACGTCGAGTACCAACTGCTCGCCCAGAAGGCGCGGCCCGGGGCGTTCGTGCTGGTCGCCGGGTACGGCGAGTGCGGCCCGGGCTACATCCCGACCGAGCGGGCGTGGGCCGAGAACGACGGGAACTTGTCCGACTGGTGCTGGGTCGAGAAGGGGAGCGAGGGGCGGATGGCCGCCGCCGTCGCGAAGGCGTTAAAGGCGGAGTAATCGTTCACTTTTACCCCCGCCGGAATGTCACCCGCCGGGCCGAAGAATGTTCCCTCCCACGACCGCTGTGTTAGGTTCGTGTAAGATGGAGCGTACTCTTTGGATGACACGGAGATTCGACATGCCGCCGGCCCGCGACACGGACCCGGCCGACGCCACCCTCGTACCGACCACCCCGTCCGGGGGCGCGCTCGAATACGCCCCCACCGTCACGCCGCCCGGCAGCGGCGACCTACCCCTCGCACCCCGGCTCGAATCGGGTCCGACGTGCCCGCTCATCGTCGGCTACGAACTCATTGATGAGATCGGCCGCGGCGGGATGGGGGTGGTGTACCGGGCGCGGCAGATCAGCCTGAACCGCCCCGTCGCCTTGAAAATGATCCTCAACGGGTTTCAGGCGAGCGACCGCGACCGCGCCCGGTTCCGGGCCGAGGCCGCCGCCGTCGCCCGACTGCGGCACCCGAACATCGTCCAGATTTTCGAGGTCGGCGACCAGGGCGGGCGGCCGTACCTGGCGCTCGAACTGGTAGACGGCACGACCCTCCAGGAGCGGCTCGCCGGCACCCCCCAGCCGACCGCCCCGGCCGCCGGGTTGATCGAACTCCTCGCCCGCGCCACCCACCACGCCCACCAGCGCGGGATCGTCCACCGCGACCTCAAGCCCGGGAACGTCCTGCTCGCCCCCGCCGCTGACGGCGCGAGCGACGCTGCCGACCCGGCGACCGCCCGGTACGGCGTCCCGAAGATCACCGACTTCGGGCTGGCCAAGCGGATGGAGGAGGACGACGGCCAGACGCGCAGCGGCGACCTGCTCGGCACCCCGAGCTACATGGCCCCCGAACAAGCCGCGGGGCGGGCCGGCGAGGTCGGGCCGGCGGCCGACGTGTACGCCCTCGGGGCGATGCTCTACGAGACGCTTACCGGCCGCCCGCCGTTCCGCGGGGCGACCGCCGTCGAGACGATCCAACAGGCGGTCCACGACGACCCGGTGCCGCCCGGCCGCCTCCGCCCGAAGCTGCCGAAAGACCTCGAACGCATCTGCCTCAAGTGCCTGGAGAAAGCCCCGGCCCGCCGGTACGCCTCGGCCCTCGCCCTCGCCGACGACCTGCGGCGGCACTTGAACGGCGAGTCGGTCCACGCCCGGTCCGCCCCGCCGCACGAGCGGGTGTGGCGGTGGTGCCGGCGGAACCCGATCCCGGCCGGGCTGCTCGTCGCGGCCGTCGTCGGGTCGGTGTCCGGGCTGTGGTACCTGTCGTGGCTGACCGCGTCGGTCGCCCGGTCGAACGCCGTCCACGGGGCGGCCCAGCAGTCGGAGACGCTCGACGAACTCAACAAGTATTACGGCAAGGTGGCGGCCAACGCGGGGGGCAAGCGGACCGGCAAGGGGTGGGAAGACGCCCCCGGCGCGATCCCCATTCCGGCCACGATGACGATCGAGCTGTGCGACCAGATCACGGCCCGGGGCACGACCGGGATGCAGGTCCGGTTGTACAGCGACTACCCGTTCCGCACCCGCACCGACGGCGGCCCGCGCGACGACTTCGAGCGCCAAGCGCTGGCCGAGTTGCGGGCCGACCCGGCCCGCCCGTTCCACCGCTTCGAGGACGCCGCCGGCGGGCAGGTGCTGCGCTACGCCACCGCCCGGAAGATGGCGGCGGCGTGCGTCAAGTGCCACAACACGCACCCGGACAGCACCAAGACCGACTGGAAGGAAGGCGACGTGCGCGGCGTGCTGGAGGTCATCCGCCCGCTCGACAAGGACCAGGACGAGGTGAGCCGGGGGCTGCGCGGGACGGCCGTGCTCGTCGCCGGCCTCGGCATCGGCGTCATCGCCCTGTCCGGCCTCACGCTCGCGGTCCGCACCCGCCCCCGCCGCCCGCCCCCGGCCGGCCCGACCGACCCCGGCGGCCCGTCGTCCGGCCCGGGTTCGGGGAAGCCGCCGTCGGTCCCGCCGAGCACGACGCCCGCCGCGCCACCCGCCGCGCCACCCTCGCACACTTCGGCCCGTGGAGAATCGACCGTGCCCAAGCCCCGGAAGCCCCGTCCGGCGGACCAGCAGTCGGGTCCGCCGCCGCGCCCCGCCGCCGACCCGGACGCGACCGTCGTTCCCGGCGCGTCCGGCACGCCGTCGCCCGCCGACGCCACGCTCGGGCCGACCATCGTGCCGCCCGCCGCGTCCCGCGGCGCGCAGGACGACGCGACCATGATGGCGTCCACCCCCCGCGTGACGACCCCGCCGATTCCGCGCCCGGTCGTCGCCCCGGCCGCCGCGAACGACCGCACGCAGGTGGCGGACCGGCCGGCCGGCGGCACCCCGCTCCCCGACGCCGAGGCGACCCGCACGGCCGTGTTCGGCGGGAAGGTGGCCGACGAGTCGGACGCGACGCGCACCTTCTCCGGCCCGCCGCCAATGATCGGCGGGCCGGTCGCCAACCCGTCCGAGCGCGGGGCGATGGTCGGGCGGTTCGCCCTGCGCGGGCTGCACGCCAAGGGCGGCCTCGGCGAGGTGTTCACCGCCCGCGACACCGAGCTGAACCGCGAGGTCGCGCTGAAGCGCATCCAGGCCCGGTTCGCCGACGAGCCGGCGAGCCGCCGCCGCTTCCTGTCCGAGGCCGAGATCACCGCCCGCCTCGACCACCCCGGCGTCGTCCCGGTGTTCGGCCTCGTCGCCGACGCCGCCGGCCGGCCGTGCTACGCCATGCGGTTCATCCGCGGGGCGACCCTCAAGGACGAGATCGGGCGCTACCACGGGCCGCGGCCCGGGGGGACCGACAAGACGGCCCCGAACGGCGAGAGCGGGTCGCCCGCCGCCGCCCCGACGCCGGCCCCGGCGGACCCGGCGGCCGACACCGACGACCGGCGGATCGCCTTCCGCCAGCTGTTGCAGCGGGTCGTCGCCGTCTGCCAGGCCGTCGCCTTCGCCCACACCCGCGGGGTCATCCACCGCGACATCAAGCCGGCCAACGTCATGGTCGGGACGTTCGGCGAAACCCTGGTCGTGGACTGGGGGCTGGCGAAGGTGCTGGGCGACGCCCCGGCCCCGGACGACCTCCTCAAGCAGGCCGCCGCCGCCGGCTACCGCCGCGACCCGGACGCGACCGAACCCCCCGACGACCTGACCCAGATGGGCACGGCCGTCGGCACCCCGGCGTACATGTCGCCGGAGCAGGCGGCCGGGCGGGTCGATGCCGTCGGCCCGGCGTCGGACATCTACAGCCTCGGGGCGCTGCTCTACTGCGTCCTCACCGGCAGGGCACCGTTCGGCGGGGGCGACCCGTCCGACACGATCGCCCGCGTCCAGCGCGGCGAGTTCCCGCCGCCGCGGGCGCTCGACGCCACCCTCCCGAAGCCGCTCGAAGCCGTCTGCCTGAAGGCGATGGCGACGCCGATCGACGCCCGCTACCCCACGGCCCAGGCCCTCGCCGCCGACCTCGAGCGCTGGCTGTCGGACGAGCCGGTGAGCGCCTACCGCGACCCGCCCGCCGCCCGCCTCGCCCGGTGGGTCCGGCGGCACCCGGCCCGGGTCGCCGGTACGGTGTCGCTGCTCCTCGCCGCCCTCGTCGCCACCGCAGTCATCTTGACCGTCGTGGATGTGGCCCGCCAGCGGACGAAGGAGTCGCTTGCCCGGGTGACGCGGGCCGAGGCCGAGACGCAGCAGGCGCTCGCCGAGGTGACCACCGCACAGGGGAAGACGACGGCGGCGCTGACCGCACTTACTTCGCAGGAGAAGCAGACCCGCGAGCAGCGCGACGCGGCCGAGTCCGCCCGCGACCTCGCCCGCGGCCGCTTCGATCTGGCGCGGGCGGCGTTCGAGACGGTCGTGCTGGGGGTTCAAGCCCGGCTCGAAGACCGCGCCGGCACGCAGGAGCTACGCAAGGAACTCCTGCAGACGGCTCAGGACGGGTTGCAGCGCCTCCTCGACACCGTCGCGAAGGCGTCGCCGGCCGACCGCGCGGACGCCGACCGCCTCCTCTTCTGGGCGCGGCTCCAGATGGGCGACGTGCAGAAGGGGCTGGGCGACACCACGGCCGCGCTCGGCCAATACGAGTCGGCGGTGCGGGCGGCCGAAGCGCTCTTCGCCGCCGACCCCGGCTCGCCGGAGGTCCGCCACGGGCTGGCCGCCGGGTACGACAGGCTCGCCGACATCGGCCTGGAAGCCGGGCGGACGGCGGCCGCCTACGACGCCGCCCGCAAGGCGCTCGACCTGCGCGAGCGGCGGCTCGCCGACGCCCCCGCCGACCCCGCCGCCCGCCGCGAGGTCGCCGACAGCAAGGACCGGCTCGCAGTCCTGGAGTTGGAGCGCGGCGACACACGCGCCGCCCGCGCCGCCTGTACCGAAAGCCTGACGATCCGCAAGGAGTTGTACGCCGCCGACCCGAAGTACGTGCCCGCCGCCCGCGACCTCGCTCGCAGCCACGAGCGCGACGCCGACATCCTCCTGCGGACCGGCGACACCGCCGCCGCCGGGCGGGCGGTGAGGGATTCGCTGGCGCTGCGCGAGGCCGTCGCCAGGATGCTCCCCGACCGCACCGAGGTGAAGCGCGAACACGCGGCGGCGTACTCCCAACTCGGGGCCGTCGAGTTCGACCGTACCGACATGACCGCGGCGCTGAAGGCGTACCGCGGCGGGCTGGCCGTCCTCGACGCCGCCCTCGCCCACGACCCGCTCAGCGCCGGGGCGAAGGCCGACGCCGCGGCCGCACACGGCCGCATCGCCTTCGTGCTGCTCCGCACCGGCGACACGACGCAGGCGCTGGAGGAGGCGCGCCGGTGCAACGCCCTTTGTCGGGAACTGGTGGCGGCCGACGCCGGCTCCGCGAAGCTGCGACGGCAGCTCGCGCGGAGCCACGAATACCTCGGCGACGCGCTGCTCGCCAGCGGCCGCACGGCCGACGCGCTCAAGGAGTACGAGACGGCCCGCGTGTTGCTCGACGACCTCGGCCGGGCCGACCCGGAGAGCGTCCGCGGGCGGTCCGACGCGGCGGAAAATCTGGAACGCCTCGGCACCGCCCAACTCGCCGCGGGAAACCTCACCGACGCGATCACCACCCTCTGCGACAGCGCCGCCGTCCGCGACGCCCTCGCCCGCGACGACGCCGGCTCGGCCCGGGCACGGCGGGCGCTCGCGGCGAGTCAGGAGCGGTTGTGCGACGCCCACCTGCTGTCCGGCAACCACCTTCACGCCCGCGTCGCCGCGTACAAGGCGTTCGCCGCGTTCGAGGCGCTCGCCGAGGCCGACCCCGCCAGCGGGCAGGCGAAGCGCGACCTCGCCGTCGCCTACGGGAAGTGGGGCGAGGTCGCGTTCCGGCAGGCCGACGCGACCGCGGCGATGATCCTGTGGCACAAGTCGCTCGCCGGGTTCGACGCGGTTCTCGGGGTGGACGCGGCCAACGCCCAGGCGCTGGAGGACAAGGCGGCGGCGCTGGAGAAGCTCGCAACCATCAACGCGGCGGTCGGCTACCCGGCGGCGGAATTCGACGCCGAGGGGCAGGCGCTGGCCCTCCGCGAATCGCTGGCCGCCGCCTTCCCGACCAGCCCCTCCGCCCACCGCGGAGTTGTGGTTTCCAGGCGGCGGCTCGGCGACCTGTACGCCCGGCGCGGGCGGTTCGACGCGGCCCAGAAGCATTACGCCGAGGCGCGGGCGGTCGCGGCGAAGTTCGACGACGCCCCGGTGTTCGCGGCGGAACTGGCGACCCTGGCGGACCGGCTGGCCCTGGCCGCGGCGGTCCGGGCGGGGGCGACGAACCCGGGCGGGATGGCGCGCGACACCGCGCCGGAGATCCGCGCGCGGGCGCTGGCGGCGGTGATGGAGACGCACCTGGCGCGGAACGAGCCGGTCAGCGCCGCCCGCGCCGCCGACCTGCTCGTCGAGCACGCCCGAGGGGCCGACGACCTCTACCGGGCGGCGAAGGGTTACGCCGCGGCCGCCGCCAAGACCACCGGCGACGCCGGGGCGACGAACGCGGCCGCCGCCATCGTCACCCTGACGGCCGCCGCGACCGCCGGCTTTCGCACCGCCGACGACCTGCGCTCCGCGGCGTGGGACGGGTTGAGCGACCGGGCCGAGTTCCGCGCGGCGGACGCGCACATCCGGGCGCTTCCCCCTCTCGCTCCCTCGCCGCGAGTTAAATAGACGATCGGGGTGGCACGGGCGGTTAAACCACTCGTGCCACCCAATACGGGTAGATGTCTCGGAGCGTGTTCGTGATACTGGCCATTGTCGCGTGGGTGGGGCCGAGCGAACTAGACATTGTTCACCCCAAGGCGATCACTTCCGATAGGTGATCGCCTTGCTCGCCTTGCTACGTTCCAAGCATTCTTCCCCGACCTCCCGGGGCCGTCCGGTGGCACAGTAATCGCCTCGATTCCCGTCCCGCCCGCCATTCCCACTTATCGACAGTTGCCGAGACACTCTCACGAATTTACGGCGTTGCGTAATCACACGCGCTCGTGTTGCACTATGCCGCAACGAGTCAGAAATCCGCGCCACGACGACCGGACCCCGCAGCCACGTTAATTATTCCGAACGGCTACAAATGTTTCTGAAATTTGACCTTATGACGCACTTGAAGGCACGGAAATACCGAACGCAGGACTGTTGGCATTACCCGTGCTTTATCCAATTACGAAGACCGGATGCGAGTCCCGGTTTTCAAGAAAGTTCGAGACGGTAGCCCTACCACACACGGGCACGGGAATAACGGGGTATGCGAGTCCCCCGCCGAATCCCGTGCCCCACTTCTTTTATCCCATTCCCACGCCAACACCGGACACAATCCTAGCGCTCTCTCAGCCCGAGGGCGACGCCGGCGAATCCGAACGGGCGGACGGTGCCGGCGGCCCAGGCGGTGACGGCCTTCGTCTCCTTCGAGCGGTCCCCGGACAGGCGGGTGTTGTGCCGCGCGAGCCAGAATCGCCCCCAAGCGTGGCCGGCCCGGAACTTCTTCGGGTCGTCCGGCAACTCGGCCGCGATCTCGTCCACCCGCGCCGTGTTCTGCGGCGTCGCGGTCTGGCGCAGGGCGTCGGCCCGCGCCCACGCCTTCAACCCGTCGTCGGGCAGGAAGGTAATGAGTTCCTTCGCCTGTTCCGCGCGGCCGGCGGCGGCGGCGATCTGCGCCAGCCTCAACACCACGGAAGGAGATGGGACCACGTCCTTCTTCCCCTTCGTCTGGATGTTGACGGCCGCGACCGCCGCGTCGAGGGCGGGGCCGGGGTCGGCGCTCCACTCGGCGCACAGCGCGATCGCCCGCAACTGACCCGGGAGCGTACCGGGCAGACGGCGGGCGAGGTCGAGCGCCTCGGCCGGCTTGTCTTGCAACAGTAGCACGGCGGTGAAGGCGTACCGGCTCGGGTCGCCGACGGGCTGGCCCGGCCGCGGGGCGGGGTAGAGGGTCGGGGTCTTTTCCGTCCCGACCGTCTGCCACAGCGCCTGGGCCGACGGGACCGGGATGCGGTCGCCGACCCCGCGGTCGAGGAGCGTCTTCAACTCGCCGGCGATCCGCCGCGCGGTCTCCGAACCGCGGTCGCGGCGGATCATCTCCAGCGCCACCACCCCCTTCGCCTCGGCCTGCTCGGGCGGGTTGAACAGCAGGATCGGCAGGTCCGCCGCCACCCCCGGTTGGCCGCGGGCGACGAGGTCGGCCGTGAGCCGGCGGGCGAGTGCCGCCTTGAGGTCGAAGTCGGCGGGGCGGAGCAGGTCGAGCGTCCGCTGGAGTTCGGTGTGTACGTCGATCCGCTTCTCGTTCGGCAGGGCCTTCCGCGCCGTATCCGCGGGCACCCATCGGTAACGAATGCCGTCCTTAACTTCCTGGTCGGTGCCCCCGAGTTGGAGGGTGGCGGCCGCGAGTTCGCACGCGATGGCGTAGCGCTCGCCGGCCGCGCTGCCCTTCTTGTCGTCCTTGGCGGCCGCGTGGCGGAGGGCGTCGCGGGCCTTGGCGAAGTGGCCGAGCGCCCGGTCGGGGGCCGCCGTCGCCTGCTTCATTTCGTATTCCCCGGCGGCGATCTCCAGGATGGCCCCGAAGAGTGGGGCCTGGGCCGGCGTCAGTTCGCCGCTGCCGCTCTTGGCGAACTCCTCGGTCGCGTCGAGCATCAACCGGTGCTGCTTGTCGTCCTTGCGGCCGTTCCACCACGACACGACCCCGACCAGCAGCGCGACGACCGGCACGATCACGAGCAGCGCGAACACGACCCGCCGCGTGAGGGGGATCGGCTCCAGGTCTTGCTCGGCCCCGCCGCCCTCCTCCCACGCCTTCTTCGAGACGACCCGGGCCTCGGCGTCTACCACGTCCTTCGGCTTCTCGAAATTCTCCTTGGCGAGGCTCGGGCCTTTCGGCGTCTCGCGCCAGTTCTGCGGCGTCGCGTCCTTCGGGACGGGCACCTTCTGAACCTGGCGGCAGTCCGGGTTCGGGCAGAGGGCGTTCTTGCCGGCCTTGGCGAGCGGCTCGGTCCACTGGTGGTCGCAGTACCGGCAGACGACGGGGATGACCTGGTCGCCCGGCTTCGCCTCGGCCTTCGGCGCGTCGGCGAGGGCGGCGAGGGCGGCGGCCTCGATGTCGGCGACGGTCCGCGGCGGGGGGGTGCGATCTTTGGCGACGGGCGGGGGGGAGACGGCGGCGAGGGGCGCGTCGGGCGGGCCGGCGGACGGCGGGACGGTCATCGGCTGGGGGATGGCGATGACCTTACGGCAGTCGGCGTTCTTGCAGGTCGCCCGCTTGCCGGCGAGTTCGTCCTTGAGCCGGTAGACCACGCCGCAGTGCGGGCAGTTGAACGCGATCGCCATAGTGCGGTTCCCGCCCCGGACCGGGCCGAACGGTTGCTCGGACGTGCCCTCCCATTATCGCACCCGGCCGGACCCGCGGCAATCGGTTCACCCTTCGGGGGGCGGCGACAGAAACGAAGAAGCCCACGGACGGCGGTCCGCGGGCTTTCTACCGTGTCGTTTCCGATCACGCGGCCCGGTCCGCCGCGACCCACAGCATGTAGGCGACGCGCTCGTGCAGCGTCTCGCGCTTCTTGCGGTGGAGGTACACGTCGCGGTACGAGTAGTACAGGGCGGCGATGGCGAGGCAGGCGACGTTGCAGGCGATGAGTTGGACCATGGGAGCGCCCCTTTCGAGCGGCAGAACGAATCGGAGAGTGCGAGTCGGGTTTCGGTCGGGCGGGGGCGACCGGCGACGCCCGAACCCTACGTCACGACCGCACCCGGTCAACCGATCCGGGGGAGAAAGGGGCACAGCGAGCAGGGCGAAGTGTGGGATTTTTCGGCAGTGTATCCCGGACGAAACGGGGGTTCACAACCGGGCGAAATGGGAGAGCGGGTTCAGCCGGCGGTAGGACTTAACTCGCCGCGCAACCCGGCGAGGCCTTCACTCCCGAGGCGGATCACCCGCCCGCCGACTTCGACCTCGAACAGGTCGTCGAGCGGTTGGTAGTGGAGGACGTGAACGACCGCCCCGGGCGTCAGCCCGAGGTCGCGCCAGTGCCGCAGCCGGGCCGGGTTGTCGTCCTGGGCCTCGCGGACGACGACGACCTGCCCGGCCCGGAACTCGCAGAGGCGGTGCAACACGCGGTGCCGGAGTTCGCCGCTACTGGACGGGATGAGGTGCCCGTGCGGGTCTTCGAGGGGGCTGCCGAGGTGGTCGGCGATGGCCTGTTCGAGCCGCGGCGAGATGGCGTGTTCGAGCGCCTCCGCCTCGGCATCGACCTCGCTCCAGTCGAGCTTCAATACCTGGGTGAGGAAGAGTTCGACGAGCCGGTGCCGGCGGATCACCCGCAGCGCCTCGGCGAGTCCCGCGGGGGTGAGTCGGGCCTTCGACTTCGGGGTGTACTCGATCCACCCGGCTTCGGCGAGTCGTTTCAACATCCCGGTCACGGACGGTGCCTTCACCCGTAGGGCGGTGGCGATGTCCACCGGCGACACCCCGGCGTCGCCCCCGCCGAGGTGGTGGATCGCCTTCAGATAGTCCTGTACCGCCTGCGACGGTTGTTCGGTCATCCCGCCACCCCGCGAGGCCGCGACCCGGAGATCGTCCCCCGCTATCGTATCGGCCCGACCCGCCCGGGGAGTGTAATCAGGCGGCGGCTTTGGCGGACGCGGCGATCGACTCGACGAGGAAGGCGGCCGCCCGGTCGCACGCGCCAGGCCGGGCAATGTCGTCCTTGATCGCCCGCAACCGGGCCACCCGCGCGGCGAGGGCGGTCGGGTCGTTGAGCCACGTCAAAACGTGCGCCGCAATGGATTCGGAGCGGTCGAGGATGGTGGCGTATTCCGGGAACACGTCGTCGTCCGCGAGTAGGTTGACCAGGGTGATGTAGTTGACCGCGAGCATTACCCACCAGAACACCAGCCCGAACACCTTGCCGACCTTGTAGACGATGACGGCGGGCTTGAGTCGGTACATCAGTTCCAGGCTCACCGACCCGGACACCGAGACGCACGCCTCGGCGAGTTCGATGACCTCCGGCGTCCGGCCGACGTGGAACTCGATCGGCAGGCCCATCCCCGTCGCCATCGCTTCCGCGGCCGCGCGCTGAGCGTCGTTGAACGAGGCGACGAGGAAGCGGGCGTCGGGCCGGCCGGCGTGGACGCGCTTGGCGGCGAGGAGCATGTACTTGAAGTTCTTGGCGACCTCTTGGTTCCGCGACCCCGGCAGCAGGGCGACGACCCGTCCCGGCTTCGCCCGCTGCTCGGCGAGGAATTCTTCGTCGAGCTTTTGGGCGGCGAGTTCGTCGAAGTACGGGTGGCCGACGTAGCGCGTGTTCACCCCGCGCTCGCGGTACCACTTTTCCTCGAACGGCAGGGCCGTCAGGACGCCGGTGAACCACCGGCGGACCTTCTTCACCCGCCACCCGGCCCACGCCCACAGTTGCGGGGGGACGAAGAAGTAGACCGGCACCCCGGCCGCGTGCGCCCGCTTGGCGAGCTGGAAGTTAAACCCGGGGTAGTCGATTAGCACAACCGCGTCCGGCCGCTCGGTTTTGAAGTGGTCGTCGGCTTGCTTGGCGAGGCGGAAGAAGGTCTTGAGGTGAGTGAACACCTTGCCGACGAACATGACCGCGAGGTCGGTGAGGCGGAAGAGCAGCGACGCGCCGGCGGCCTCCATCTTGGGGCCGCCGAAGCCGGTGATGACGATACCGGGGTGCCTGGCCTTCAGCGCCCGGACGAGGTTTGCGCCGTGCAGGTCGCCGCTCGGCTCGCCGGCGCTGATGAA
>Ga0105048_10004962_pt1 | contig 21577 bp, 22 predicted proteins | sample MAT05_FD_78382 | JGI IMG/M metagenome (GOLD analysis project Ga0105048, IMG submission 78382) | Freshwater microbial communities from Lake Fryxell liftoff mats and glacier meltwater in Antarctica - MAT-05 | ecosystem: Environmental > Aquatic > Freshwater > Ice > Liftoff microbial mat | place...
ACCGCTTGAGCGCCCAAAGGGGTCGGCGTTTGTTTTGGCGGCGAGCCTGCCGGCGAGCGTCGAGATCGCCGGCGGGCCTGCTGGCCTCGGGTAATTCGCGAGCAGCACAGTGTTCCCATGCTTCGCGAGGACGTCGTAGACCTGCGAAATGGACGGTCGTTGCTCGCGATCGGCGGAGAGCATCGACGCGATCAGCTCCGAGACGTCGTCCGGAATGCTGGCATCGAGCTCCTTCACCGGCTTGAAGTTGCCCTGGGAGATGAGTGCGTAGACTTCACCGGCGCTGGTGGCTTCGGTGGGAACGGTGCCGGTCAGGCACTCATACAGCAGCATGCCCATCGCCCAGATGTCGGTCCGGTGATCGACGGGCCCGTACTTATCGAAGGCTTGCTCTGGCGACATGTACAGCGGCGTGCCGATCGCGCCGTTCGTTTGCGTGAGCCTCGCTGAGCTCTGCAAATCTTTGACGACGCCGAGATCGAGCAAAAAGCTCTTGCCGTTGGAGATGAAAATGTTCTCCGGCTTCACGTCTCGGTGCACCAGGCTCTTCGTATGGAGAAAGCCGAGGGCCGACACGATCGGCAACAGATACGCCGCCACCTCCATGATGTGCAGCTTGCCGCCTTGCCGCTGCGACAGCGCGTCGAGCAGGTTGTGCCCGTCGAGGTAGTCCATCACCATCATCACGCGGCCGTCGGACTCGAGCACGTCGTGCACGGCGACGATCGCAGGGTGTTCGACAGCGCATGCGGCCCGCGCTTCGGCCATGAAGCGGTCTTTGAACTGCGAGTCCCGCGTCCGGCGCATGACTTTGACCGCCATGCTGCGGCCCGTTCCCTTGTGCGAAACCTGGAACACCACGCCCATGCCGCCCGCTCCGAGCTGCCTGACCACGCAGAATTTTTCTGCGATCACGGTGCCCGGGGCGATGTCGTCCGGATCGCTGTCCTCTCGGTTTTCCATCGCGGCTCGTGATGCTAACAGGCGGGGCTCGGTTTGGTGAATTGAGCAGCCGAACGGCCGTCAGGCCCCGCCGCGCAGTGCACGAAGCTCGGCTTCCCAGCTCCGCAACCCGGGCCTCGGCGGCCTTCTGAGCGCGCTCGGCGGCCTCTGTTGGTGTCGGCAAGGTGTCGCTGCCTTCGCGATCCCAGCTCAGACGCAAGATTTGGCCAAGGGCCGGGTCGTTGGCGGTGCGCCAAAACGCCCCAAGGCGCGACGTCCGGCGCCAGGCACTGACGTGGGTCTGTCGGGTCCCAGTACACGAACTGGTCCGAGCCGATTGTCGCGCGTTCGCCGAACGCGAGCTTCATCACCGTGTAGAGCGCGGCGCGCAGCTCGAGGTGCACGGTCGTTTCGGGCACTGTCTCTTCCGTGGGAAAATGAACAGGCACTGGTTCCCGCAGGTGGCTCGTGCGGGGGAGCGCTGCAGCGACGCGATCAGGCTCGGCGGTTCGCATCGTCAAAACGTATTCCAATCCCTGACCTTGCGCACCGACTTGGGGCGCTTTCACGGGCCAGATCAGCCCGGGGATTCCTGTAGTCGCGGGCCGTCTGGCGGCGAGGACAGCTGGGGACGAAAAAAGATCGTGGCGGTGGTTGGTTGCGGGGGCGCGAATCGGGCGTTCAGCCGCGCTGGGGTCGCTCCAGGTGGCGTTGAGGCGACCTCGAGGCTCCGAGCGCGTGCCTCGAGCCGAGCTGGGGTCATCCGGGCAACAACCTCCCCGCATCACGCGCGCCGAAGACCCTGACGCCCCGGACGCCGCTGCAAGCGCAAGCGACGCTGCATCGAGCATGATGCTCGTCGCGTCCTTGGCGACCGGGGGAATCTTGAAGCGACCGCGCTCGAGTCGCTTGTAGAGCAGCATGAACCCGCCGCGATCCCAGTAGAGCACCTTGATGCGATCGCCCCGCCTGCCGACGAACACGAACAGACTCCCATCGTAGGGGTCGCGGTCGTAGCGGGTCCGCACAAGCGCGCAGAGCCCGTCGTGTCCGCGGCGGAGGTCGATCGGCTCGGTTGCGAGGAAGACCCGGATTCCTGGCGAGAGCGTCAGCACGGTCGGGCCAGCGCTCGGGCGAGCTCGGCGACATAGGCGACGTCGGACCCCACCTGAACGCGCAGGACTACATCGGCAATGGCGAGCTCGACGTAGCGCGACGCCGATACGACGGCTGGCGCGGCGACCACAGGCACGAGGCGCGGCGCGCTGTCGGCCGTGTGCGAGCGCAGCTCCGTGCGCCACCATCGAAACGTGCTCTCCTTCACGCGGTGTCGCTTCGCGACGTCCGCTGGCGCCGCCCCAGCCCGAACCTCCGCCATCAATCCCACCCAGAACGCTCTCGTGTGCCGCTTCATGCGGCCAGGTTCCGCCGGATAGCGCTTCGGGTCGAGCTATCCGGCCACGTCGAAATCGGAACGGTTACGTTGGTGCGACTAGGACCAGGTAGAGACAGCAGCGGTAGACAACCGCGCCAATTCGACGCTACGGCGCGTAGAAGCAGCCGTGGCGCTCGATCTCTCAAGGAAATACGAAGCCCCACTCGCTGCCGTGCTCCCCGTCGAAATCATCCGCGCAGGTCGTCGGCGGAATCGGCGCGGCGGTGCCAACTGGCGTCCCGTCCGGCAGTGCAGCGCGCTCTTGCCAAGGCATACCCGGCCGTGTTCGTTCATGGTAGCCGCAACGAAAGAGATCGGAGACGCGAACGTAGTGCTGGACGTTCTCGTCGAGCACGGCTCGCGGGTCGATCGCCGGGCGTACGGGCTCGTCGGGCCAGCTCGGCAATGGCTCAAGCGGTACGATACGCTCTGCGGGGCGCGTTGCGCCAGCATCAGCAAGCCGGACCGGAAGTACGCCGTCGCGAGCTGCTCCCATTACCTCGTAGTCGAAGCGCGGCCCGCCCCAGGAGGACGAGAACCCGAAGCCCCAGTATTCTTTCGAGTCAACTACGAAGGGAAACACCCCCACGCAGACGAGCACGCTCAAGCCGTTGCCTTTGCCCGGTGGGTAGCGGTTCGGCGACACACTGGGCCAGCGAAACAAATGCTTACCCTCTTTCGACATGACCCATCCCCGAGTCTCGGGGTCGTCGTCTGGGGTGAACCTTCCGACCAGGGCGGCCGCTTCTTCGTAAGTCAGGTGCTTCTTCGCTGGGTCCTCGACGCGACCGAGGACTGCCGAAATGCTCCTGGCGTTCACCCACCCATCCACAACAATGCTTCGATAGGGCCATACGAGGTGAACCTCGTCGCCTTCGCGTGCGACGACGACTGCATCCAGGCGTGCTGCTGCATCAGGTGTCACCCGCAGCACGGCTGATTTGCCGACCTCCGCCGACACGTCAACCGGCTGGCGCTTGATCCGGACAAGCTCACCAGGCGGAAGCTTGAAGCTCGATGCGACAGGCTGTTGGTCGCAAAACGTCAAGGAGGGCGGGCTCGAGTCCGTTGCGCTTGGCGCTTCCCAGGGCTCGAAGACGCCCTCACTCGCGCCTGGCTGGAGCCACTGGGCGCCCGAAGGCAGCACGATGGCAAACGTATGTCCTCGAAGCCACTGGAGCTCGGTGCCGGATCGAGCAACCACGCCGCCTTTGGGGTGCGGGTAATAGAGATCCTCTGGCACGCACAGCCTCGATGTGTCCGGCGAAGTTAGCGCTCCACTCAACCCCGAGGACCAGTCGTTCATCAGCCAGCGGTCCTTCGCACCATCCGGAGCTTGGTAGAGGTTGCTGCTCAGCCATGCCGCTCGCATTCCATCAAGTTTGACTGCGTGCTGAAGACTTCGGCCATAACGCAGGACGACTGAAACTCGGGTATCGGACCGCTTAGCGGCAAGGGAAGCCCAAGCGATTCGCTGTGGCAGCTTCGTCGGCTCGAGCAAAGAAGGTGGATAGCCCAGCCTGTTGATAGGCGCAGGGCATTGCGGGGTCGGAGTGCTGGAGACGGCTTCTGCCGTAACGACGGCGTCGCCCTGTGCCACCGATGACGTGACCGGCCCCGGCGCGCTGCAGGCGGCCGCCGACAGCAGAAGCGGTATGCACCCGCGCGAGCGCAATGTTACGGTATTACCCACAAAAACTGATCCGCATCGTTCAAGTCGTGAGCCTTGTCGTGGTGCGGAATGACCATGAAGAAGAACGCCTGCACCAGGAAACGGACGTGACTACCGTCGCTCGACTTCTCAGTCGCAATCATATCTGTGACCACGGTTCGCTCCGCGTCCTTCAGAACAACTTGGCGCTTGCTCTCTTTGTCGAACGTACCGAATGCTTTCTGATTATTACCAACGGAGTTCTTCCACAGGTCGTCGACAAATAATGGTTCGCGACTGCTGAACATGCTTTTGGCCAGCGTCGAGATCGTTTCGAGCGCCTCTGCGTGGAAAGACTCGTAGTCAACCCGGACGATGAACCACATCTTTTCGTTGCTGGGAACATGGTCGTCGAAGTTGTCCTTCTTCTTCGCCAGCCATTTGCCCCACTGAGAGTCCGTGGGCGCGCCTTTTTCACTGTATTTGTGTGCGAAGGTCTTTGCAGCCTCTGCCCTCTTTGCCGCGCTCCAATAGTCCACGGCCTTGCCGTTCGGTGATGAATAGAGGAAGAAGAATACATCTCTCAGGTGCTGCGTCGCCTTCGTGCCCGTCCAGCTGTAGACCTGTAATTTTTTGCATCCGGCAAGCGGTGCATTGCCACCAAACAGCAAGAACAACTCTCGCGTCAATCGCGGCTCGAGCCCGACCAGACACCCCAGGATGGCGATCGTCGAATTCTTGTCGAGCATCTTTTTTGGTGGCGGCACGAGCTTGCCGCCTGCCTTGCCCTCTGCTTTCCGGGCGTCGGCGACGTCGTTAGCGTCCTGCCACGGTGTCTCTCCGGCGCGTCCCGGAAACAGCGACGGCTCCGCCTCAAGCATTTGTACGTTCCAGGCCGCGAAGAAGCCGTGAGCCACGAGGTTGACCTGACCCCAGGGGCCGATCGTCCAGCCGCGTTGAATGGTCGTGCCCATGCCCAAGTCCCGTTCCCCGCGAAGAAAGCGGAGCACCGCCGCCATTGACCCCGCAGACACCATGAGGTCGGAATGGGCACGCCAAAAGAGCTCGGCGCCCTTGTAGTAGTTGTCCGTGGCGGTAGGCCCCAAGACGAAAGTGACGACGGGTCGTCCATCGTTCGCGAAGTTTTGAAAATCACGAAGCAGCATCCATGTCGGCGACTCAGCAACGATTCTGCGGCTTTGCTCGAGCCTCACCATGAGTTTGTACATCAACCCCACTGAGCCCGGTGACACGCCGAGATCCTGTAGATCCTTCAGATCTGCCTTGAGCTTGATGGGAAAGGAGCCGGGGTGGCCGAAGATCTCGAGCGTCATGGTGCGGTCTTTCGTCGCCACCGTCGGCCAAACGAACGAGGTCGACGGCTCAAATCCGGCCCCAGACTTGCCAAGCGAGACGATCTTTCCGGGAACGCGAATGAGCTCGTTGCTCGTTGTCATGCCGTTCTCGTCAAACTCCCAAATCACCAACGCCATATCGCCGACGGGCCTTGGGTCGGCGTTGACCACGACCTCGACCGGCATCGAGGAAATGAACACGTCCGATTGCGTGGACTTCGTTGGCTGCCGGAGGAAGACGGCGATGCTCATTTCGGCTGCTCCTCAGCGTCGCCAAGAGCGACTGCGTAACCATCAATGCGGGTCACCGATTCAGCTTGCGATTTCATGCACGGTTGGCACGACGACCTTGTAGCCATCAATCGTGATTGGATGTGCCCCAGACGGTACATGCATCACGTTCAGGGCCCCCTCGGCGTCCGTCTTCCCCTGATGACAATGTTTCCGGGGAGACGAAGTTGAAATGGCGCATCCGCAATTGGCGCAGCGCCGGAGTTGCTGCGCAGCAAGCCAGCCACCTTGAACACCGGGCGCAGCGGCCCAGCAAGCTCACAAGGTGACCGCTCCGTCAGGCGCTCGTAGAAGCGGCAGGAGAACGTCGCCTCGGCATGTTCGTGTCTGCGGATGGCTTTGCCGGGCTCGTCCCGCTCTTCAGCATCGGACCAGAGTCGCGCTGACACGCCGCGTTCTTCTCCTCCAGCCCCGGGCACGGCCAGCGATCGGGCGAGACGCGACTCTCCGCGGGGAACAGATAACCCATTACGCGTCGGTTCGGCCCGCTTGCGTGCAGCAGGCTGGGTAGCTCGGCGGCCGGGGCGTGTCGCCCCCGGTCGAGAGGAAGCGGCTGGGTGGCAGCGTCTCGAGTGGCGGCCCGCGGCCATCGCCGTCGCGAAGCAAGTGCAAGTAGCTGTTCGCCAGGCCGGCGAACGCGGGCGACCCCGGCGTCGGCGTCTCGCGGGGTAACGGAATGTCATGGGCGTACAGCGCGTCCATCATGTACTCACCAACCCGGACGTCACCCCAGTGATCGGTGAAGACAGGGTTTCGTGCCGCGTCCAGCCACGCTGCGGTATTGGCGAGCAGCACTGCTCGCACTGCCTTCGCACGGCGTGCACCGAGAACGTAGGCTTCGTCCTTTGAAGACCGGTCATCGTGACCGAAGAGCGACAGCAGCGCGCCGCCCCAGCGCCGCAGGTACTCGCCGAGCATTGCGAATGTCTGCATCGATGCGAGGGTGGGCGCGGACGTTCCACGATGGAACAGAACGTCGTCGAAGCGAACGCAAGCGATCGGCCGAAGCCGCGCCCGCAGGCGATTCGTTTCGTCCGCAGTCGCGGGCGCAACGGCATGAGGCTTCGGCTCAGGCAGGGGGACATCGCCGTGGAAGTTGGTAGCTTCATCGACCATCGTCATGCGCTCTCTTACGCCACGCCATGGTACGCTGCATCGCGGCTGATGAGATCGTCCGTGCGCAGAGAGGCGACCACGCGACCCGAGTCGCGATCGCTGCCGGCTTCCGTGAGCTTCGAACAGTGTGGGACCACCCCAACAACGCGGATCTTGGGTCACGTCGAAACCCCAACGTCTTGGCCGAGGGCGACGAGCTGTTCGTCCCCGAGCGGGAGCTGCGCGACGAAGAGGCGGTCACCACGAGGCGGCATAACTTCGTGGTACGTCGAACGCGACTGCGCCTGCGCGTTCAGTGGGAGGATTGGGAGAGGCCCGTTCGCGGCCCGGTGCTCGTCAAAACCGCCACCGAAGACGAGGTCGCCCCTACGGCGGAGGGGCTTGTTGACATCGCGATTGCTCCGGACTTGCGCTTCGCCGACCTGCGGGGGCGGATAGGGAGTGCTCGTCTATGGGTCGGCGGCCTTGAACCGATTGAGGCGCCGAGTGGTGTAGGCTCGCGTCTGCACAACCTTGGGTACCTGGACGGAGGCGATTGGCAGCTCTCGCCGGCCGCCGAGCAGACGCTGCGCTCGGCCGTTGAGGAGTTTCAGTGTGACGAGGGGTTGACTGTGAATGGTGTCGCCGACGACGCCACGCGGGCTCGCCTGCTCCTGCGCCACGGGATCTGACCGTCGAGGTAGGCCTATGGCGGTGGTGATGAATCGGGCGTTGGGGGGACTGTATCTATTCCAGACGAGCAGCCATGCGTCCTTCGGCAGTCTGCGCACATCCGAAAGAGCGCCCGCATGCTCCCAGTTTGGCTCGCATGTCGATCGCCATGGTCTCGAATGATGGGCCGCACGAGTGGCGGCTCGTGCGTGACTGCGACGAGAACGTGGGACTTGGTTGGACCGATTTGCGCGGAAAGGGTTGCGCGGTCGTCCGGGCCGAACGCCCACAATCGCTTCTCGGAGCTCGCTCGAAGAACGAGGTCGGTACAGAGGATACCAAGCACAGCGGCCCGCCCAGCGTCGCTGACTGGAACCAGATTCGAGGGGAGGTCGACGAAGTTGGCAGGTGGAGTGGACGGCGGCATCTCGCCATGCACGGCGCAGACCTGCTGCCTCTTGGTCTCGAAGTCGTAATATCGGCACGTCATGTGTGAGTCCACAGCCCCGTTGGGCAGCAGTAGCGCGAGTGATTGGGCGTGGCAGTAGGCGTCCTCGCCAATGTGGCCCAGCTCGTAGCTGTAGAAGGCGGCTTCGTGGCGCAGAGCCAGAATGCCGGTGCGCTGCCCAAGCTCAGGAGGGGCCGAGTCGACACTGGCTGCGCTGCGCTGTGAGAGCACCAGTGGGGCCGAGGTTCTTGGCTCCGCCGCGCTCGAGTTGGTCGGGGCCGCTGGATGTTCGCCACCGTCCCCGCAAGAGGCCTGGAGAGCAACGAAGGCAACAAGCAGGCGACTCACTTTCGCTTCCACTCCCGGCCGTCGATATCCGGAAACGTGACGTCGCATATGCCGCCCGGTATCCGGTCGACGCGGGCGAGCCCGTTTTCGTCGAGGTGCCGACTTGTTCGAGTCGGTCGAGCAGATGTTCGTGTCGGTCGGCGGTCGACCAGGACAATCGGCCCGTGCCGAGCGAGCGCTACCTGTTGGTGCTCCTTGACGGTCAACGGCGCAACGGGACGAACATCTATAGCGCGCGAGTTTTCAGCCCGGCCCGGGATCTGCGTACCGCAAAACGTCTGCGTGTTGAAGAGGGACCTGCCCTCGGGTGGGACTCCTCACGTCAGGCGAGGCGAGGCACGCGCTCAGGCTCGAGGTCGTCGCGCGATGCAACGCGGTGACTGGGCGAACACATTTCAGGCGCTGCGGTCGCTGACCAGTCCTCCAGCCGCGCGGCAGCGAGCATTCGGTCGCGCCAGCCGTCGACCACGTCTAATCTATTTGACGGTCAGCGCTCTCCGAAAGAGCGCGGCCTAGGGACGCTCCTCTTGTGAATGAACCGCGGCGCGCGATTCGCTCGTCGACCGAGAGGGCAGCAATTCGATCCACCCTTTGTGACGGACTTCCATACCGTTCTGCGTCAAGCGTGAAACATCGGCTTGTTCGCGATGTGCTGGCCGACCGCAGACGCAAGAAGCGGCGGGACCGCATTGCGACTGGCGGCACTGCTGCAATCGCAGGGTGTTCGACAGCGCATGCGGCGCGCGCTTCGGCCATGAAGCGGCCTTTGAACTGCGAGTCGCGCGTCCGGCGCATGACTTTGACCGCCATGCTGCGGCCAGTTCCCTCGTGCGAAACGTGGAAGACCGCGCCCATTCCGCCTGCTCCGAGCTGCCTGACCACGCGGAATTTTTCCGCGATCACGGTGCCCGGGGCGATGTCCTCTCGGTTTTCCATCGCGGCTCGTGATGCTAACAGGCGAGGCTCGGTTTGGTGAATTGAGCAGCCGAACGGCCGCTTAGCCGCCGCCGCGTAGTGCACGAAGCTCGGCTTCCAGCTCCGCAACCCGGGCTTCGGCGGCTTTCTGAGCGCGCTCGGCGGCCTCTGTTGGTGTCGGCAAGGTGTCGCTGCCTTCGCGATCCCAGCTGAGCCGCAAGAATTGGCCGAGCGCCGGGTCGTTGGAAGTGCGCCAAAACGCCCCAAGCACGGTGCTCTCCGCGACCGCTTCTGGCCCGACCACGCGTTCGACAAGGTCGCCTTCGACCGCGTCCCAAACGCGGAGCACCCCGGAGGCGGCGCCTGCATGAAAGCGGACTACCTCTGCGACGCCACACTTGCGGTAGCGCCCGAGCTTCGCTTGCCAGAGGGCTTCACCGGCGTCGCTGTCGCTCACGATCTCGACGGCGACATGGGGCGCGCCTCGTTCCCAAACTTTCCAGGAGTCGAACGGCGCATTCTTCGGGCCAAGGCGCGCGAACACGTCCGGCGCCAGGCACTGATGTGGGTCTGTCGGGTCCCAGTACACGAACTGGTCCGAGCCGATGGTCGCGCGTTCGCCGAACGCGAGCTTCATCACCGTGTAGAGCGCGGTGCGCAACTCGAGGTGCACGATCGTTTCGGGCACTGTCTCCTCCGTGGGAAAATGAACAGGCACTGGCTCCCGCAGGTAGCTCGTGCGGGGGAGCGCTGCAGCGACGCGATCAGGCTCGGCGGTTCGCATCGTCAAAAGGTATTCCAATCCCTGACCTCGCGCACCGACTTGGGGCGCTTCCACGGGCCAGATCAGCCGGGGATTCCTGTAGTCGCGGGCCGTCTGGCGGCGAGGACAGCGGGGGGCGAAAAAAGATCGTGGCGGTTGTCGATTGCGGGGGGCGCGAATCGGGCGTTCGGCCGGCGCTGCGGTCGCTGAACAGGTCTACCGGCCGGTGCGGCTTGCTCGAAGCTCGGCTTCGCGTTGGTCTGCATGGCCCTTCCATTCGACTCGCAGCGCGGGCTCTTCGTTCATGCGGTTCTGCCAATATGCGTCCAGTGCGAGCCGTTGGTCGCGCGTGATCTGCGCCATCGCGAGCACTTTCTCTTCGGGCATTCCGCTTGCGTGAAGGTCGAAGCAGAGAGCCGCGTAGCGCGCGATTGTCCAGTCCGGCGGTATCGAGCCGGGATTGGGCGCAGCGAGGCGCGCGAACGGCATGCTCGGGCGGGCACCTGAGGAGCCGGCAATTGTGAAACCCGCTGACGGTGAAGGGGTCCGAGGCGAGGCAGAAATGATGATCGGCTGCGCTGCCTTGGATGTATCGAACGGCAGCGATGGCTTTGCCAAACGTGGGTCGACCATCTGCGTCTCGTCTGGCTCGACGACCGGGGCAGGCTGCTCCGGCGTCCGGACCACGATGCGGTCTGGCGGCGGCGCAACCGCCGGCCTGGGTCGGAGCTCCGCAGTGCGCCGATCAGCGTAGGCTTGCCACTCACTGCGCAGCGCGGGGTCGAGCATCATGCGCTGCTGCCAATAGTCGTCCAAAGCAACACGCTGAGGGCGCGATAGCTGCGCCACGGCGAGCACCCTCTCTTCGGTCATTCCGCTCAGGTGCAGATCGATACAGAGCGCTGCATAGCGGGCGATATTCCAACCCGGCGGGATCGGCGGCGCCGCAGGCTGCGGCGGGGACGGCGCTGCCGCGGCTGGAGGTGCCTCGTGAGCGATCCGCGCGGGCGGTGGAACCGCCGGCGCCTGATGAGGCTGGGCGGGCAGTTGAAGCCCAGGTTGTCGAGCCGCGCCTGCACGCCAGCCAGCTCGGAGATGTCATCGAGCGTACCGAGCGCTATCGTCCAGCGGTCTTCCTGACCCGGTAGGTGGGTTGGCTTCATGATGAGCTCGGCTGCGGTGGCGTCGCCCGGAATGGGCTCGTCGATCATGCCCCCAGGGCCGACTTGACCTTTGATGCTCGCTCCGGCGACGCGTAGCTCGTAGTCGTTGACGCTGCGACCTTCGAGCCGGATGCGCAGTCGCGTTGGCAGAGCGATCGTGCGGTACGTCGCTCGTCGATTGGTCGCGCTCTCTTCGATGCGCGGGTCCGGGTCCGGCACGAATACGACATCGCCTCGCACGAGCGCGTTTGGATTCGAACGAAGCGTACGAAGCCGGGCGTTGCGTGCGTCGTCGTACACGGTTCGCCAGCTCGCGAAACCGAAGCGGCGCGAAATGCTGGAGATGCACTCGCCCGAACCTGCGGTGTGCGCGGAGCTTGTTTGCTTACCCGAGTTGGCGCCCCGCGGGTCACCTCACCTTGGGCGGGTTGCGGTGCGTCTCGGCGGGCTGCGCGCGAAGCTCGCCCACGTGCACTTGCAGCGTGGGCATGTCTTCTTGTTGCGGTCTGGAGCCGCCTTCTACGAGTGCTTCGACAGCAGCCGTCAGCTCCGCTGAGTTGAACGGCTTGCCGAGAAAGGCGCCGCCCGCGGCGCGCACGGCTTGCTCTTTGGCGGGCTCGCGATGGCCGGAAGCGACCAGCACGTGCGCTCCCGGATCGAGCTCTAGCAATTTGGTCAGCACTTCGAGCCCACTGAGCCCCGGCATCTCGAGATCGAGCAGCACGAACGACGGCCTCGGACCACGCGTGTAGATCTCGAGGGCCTCTGCGCCGCCCGACGCTTCGACTACCTCGCAGCCTATGCGAGTCAGCAAGCGTTTGACGCTGCGCCTGACCAACAGGTCGTCATCGACGAGCAAGACGCGCAGCCCTGCGCCGCTGAAGGCAGTCGTTGGCGCGGTCGGGGCCTGGGGGCGCGGCGAGCGCACCTCCTGTCCGACCGCGGGCAGCTTCACATGAAACGTAGTGCCGCTGCCGCGTGCGCTCTCCACCTCGATGGCGCCGCCATGCAGCGTCACCAGCTCTTTCACGGTGGCGAGCCCGACACCAAAGCCGGCACCGGATGCCTTGGTCGTGAAGAACGGCTCGAAGATGCGCCCGAGATTGATCGGCTCGATACCCGAGCCAGTGTCTCGCACCGACAACACGACATGTGCCGTAGGTGCCGCGAGACGCTCGCCATCCACTTCCTCGAGCAGGCGGCGGCGCGCGCGCAGCGTGACGACGCCGCCCTTCTGCATGGCGTCCCGCGCGTTTACGCATAGGTTCATCAACACTTGTTCGAGCTCACCTTGGTCAGCCAAAACGAACAGGCCCGGCTCGACATCGACCTCCAGCCGAATCGCCGAGCTGAAGAAGCGCTGACACATTTGCGCCACTTCGCGACAGAGCTTGGACACGTCTATCGCTGAGCGGCCTTGCTGCGAGCCTCGCGCGAAGCCCACGAGACGGTTCGCTAGGCGGGCGCCGTTCGCCACTGCGGCCTCGATATCGCTGATCGCGCCCTCGGCTTCGCGCGGGCTCTTCGAGCCGTCGACGCCGAGGCTGCGAAGGTACGAGGCGCTGGCAGCCAGAACACCGAGCACGTTGTTGAAATCGTGGGCGATGCCGACTGCCACGCGGCCGAGCAGCTCGAGCTTCTGCCGCTCGATGAGCTCGTCTTCGACCGCGCCTCGATCCGTGAACAGCAACAGGACATGAGGCCCGAGCTGAATCTTGTCTCCGATGAAGATCTCGCTCTGCTGCACGGGCAGCCCGTTCAGGCGGACGCCGTTCTGACTCTCGAGGTCTTCGATTTCCCAGGCGCCGTCGCCGGCTCTTCGAATCTCGGCGTGGCGGCGTGAGACGCCGGCATCCTCGAGCACGATCGGCGAGTCGATGTGCCGCCCGATGATGCTCTTCTCCGGCAGCTCGCAGCGCCGGCCGGCTTGGGGTCCGCCGAGCACGATCAGCCGAGCCTGGCCTCGAACCCGCCGCCCTTGGTCGACAGTCTTGGCTCTGGACGAGGGTTGCTTCATCTCACGTTCGATAGCGTACGGCGCACCCGGCTGGAAACTCCAGCAGCAGGAAAAGTCAGCTCGCGCCTAAAGAGTGACCGCGATCGAGCCGTTGTCTCGATGGCTCGGACCTCCCCATCGCTGCGCTCGAGTTGTGCGCGGTTGGTGCAAGCACCCTGGGCGATCTGCGGTAGGATAGGACGCTTGTGGGGCGAGGCTTAAGATGAGTGGCACGGGCTCGGAGCTACGAGGCGTGCTGGCGAGCGAAACGGTCGCCGGCAACGTTCGACACCTCGGCTCGCTCACCGGACCGCCGAGAGAGCAGGAGCTGCGTCCCGGCGACGTGCTCGAAGGCAGATACACGCTGCTCTCACCCCTCGGTGAAGGTGGCATGGGCGATGTCTGGCTCGCGCTCAACGCGATGCTCGATATCAAGGTCGCGCTCAAGGTTCTACGCGTCGACGACAAGCACCCGGAGCGCCGGGCGAAGATGACCCAACGCCTCCTGCAAGAGGCGCGCGCCGCCGCCCAGCTCGGTCACCCCGCGATCGTGCGCATCACCGACTTCGGCGAGACGCCGTCCGGCAATGGCTTCTTCGTGATGGAGCTGCTCGAAGGCGAAGACCTTCACAAGCTGCTCGAGCGGCATGGCCGCTTGAGCGCAGTCAAGGCGGTGCGAACCTTGTTGCCGATCGCCCACGCCTTGGTCGCCGCCCATAGCAAGAATATCGTTCACCGCGATCTCAAGCCGGAGAACATCTTTCTGGTGCGCGACGAACACGAGGGCACCGTTCAGCCAAAGCTCATCGACTTCGGTGTCGCCAAGCTGCAAAAGGTCGCCAACGAGCGCATCACCATGGCCGGCGCAGTGCTGGGCAGCCCTGGCTACATGGCCCCAGAGCAAGCGCGCGGCGAAGACGTCGACGAACGCGCCGACGTGTGGGGCCTCACGGTCGTGATCTACGAGACGGTCACGGGGCGTCTTCCGTTCGAGGGCAAGAACTACAACGCCTTGATACGCTCGATCATCGAAGACAAGCCGTCACCCATCACCAGCTTCGGTGTGGGCGATGACGCGCTCTCCGAAATCCTCTTGCGAGGTCTCGCCAAAGACCCGGACAAGCGCTGGCAGTCGATGCGCGAGCTTGGCACGGCGCTGGCTCGCTGGCTGGTCGGGCGCAAAATAACGGAGGACATTTGCGGCGCTCAGCTGGCTGCGATCTGGCTGCGCGACCGCCGCGAGGCGGCTCTCGCCAGCTCGTCCCCGCCTGATCCGTTCGACACAGGCTCGGTGGCTGCGCCCGAGTTGCTCGAGGCGCTGCGCGTGCGTGCCGAGCTGACGACCCAGCCGCCTTCGCCCATCGAGCAGGCCCCAGCGATCAGCGAGCCAGCCGCCCGCCCAGTCTCCATCGTCCGCGCTCGGCCGATCACCGTCGCCGCCCTGCTGCTCGGCACAATCGGCGGCATCGCCCTCGGCGGCTGGGCGCTCCGGCGCGGAGCCGATGTTCCGGCAGCCGCGCCCTTCGTGGCAGTTACTGCGAGCCAGCGTGCGCCGTCTGCGTCCGTAGTTGCCATACCCACCGTGAGCATTACAGAGGTCGCCGCTACGCCAGCGCTGCCCGAGACGAGCGCGCGCGCTTCGCAATCGACGCCCGCGCCGCGACCGAGCTTTCCCAAAATCAAGCAGAGCACAGCGACGGCCACCGCAGCACCTCCCGCTGCAACCAATTCCCAGTTGAAGAATCCATTTTGATGTTTTGCCGCAGGGTTGTTTCGGCTGGGCTCGCCCTGCTCTTGGCAGGCGCTTCGCTGTCTGTGCCACTTTCTGCAATGGGGCAGGTAGCTCCTACCGGAGATAGCCCTGCGCGCGTCGAGGCGATCCGCAAATATCAAGAGGGCTCCAAAGCCTTCGAAGAAAAACGATACAAGGACGCAATCGATCTGTTCTTGGAGGCTGACAGCTTCGTCTCCAGTGCAGCGTTGGCTTACAATACCTCGGTCGCGTACGAGGCAATGGGCGACGCCTCCAGCGCGCTCAGGTGGGCGCGCGAGTATCTTCGCCGCGCGCCCACCGCCGATGATCGAGCGCATGTACAAAAGACCATCGATCGCCTCGAAATTCGACTGAAAGAAAAAGGAGTCCAGCAGGTCACGATCGCTTCGACCCCGCTCGGCGCAACTGTGCTGGTCGACGACCGACCGATGGGAGTGACCCCTTGGACTGGCGATCTGCGGCCGGGCAACCATCGTGTCGAGCTTCGTTTGCTCGGCTATCAGCGCACCCAGCAGGTATTCGATCTGAGGCCGGATCGCTCGCTCGACGTGGCCATCACGCTGACGACCGAAGAGAAAGTCGAGGCTTCGCCCAAGGCTACGCCGCCGGGCGGTGTGCTGCCGGTCGTCAAGCCGACTGACAACAAGAGCGCCGACGCGCTCACTGTCGTGGGCGTCGTGACGCTTGCCGCCGGCGCACTGGGACTGGGCGCCGCGATCGGTCTCGAGGTCGCGCGCGCTGGCGCAGAAGCGGATGCGCGCGAAGCCGAGCTGCAAGTCGACGCCGCCGACAAGCTGGCCACGATGGAGGACCTTCAGCTCGGGGCGCGCGTCGCTATCGGAGTCGGCGGCGGGCTGGCGTTGGCCGGGGGCACGCTGCTTGTCGTCGGGCTCGTCTCCCGCGAGCCCGAGACGGCGCCCCTGGTTACCGGCGGCTGCTCGAATCTGGGTTGCATGTTTGGGCTGCGCGGCCGCTTTTAACGGGCTAGATCAAGGGCTAGATCAAGGACTAGGGCTGGCAGGCGCCGTTGCCATTGCAGGTCTGCGCGCCCGGGCATTCGCCGTTGGGGTCGAGCCCCGCAGAGATGAATGCGCAGGTCCCGGATGCGCCCCCCGTGCTGGTGCCGATGCACGATCGACACAGCCCCGTGCAAGCCGAGTTGCAGCACACTCCGTCTGCGCCCGGGCAAATGTTGCTCTGGCACTGGGCGTTGCCGCTGCATGCCTGACCATTGGCGAGCTGGCAAGTGGTGCAGTCGCACGAGCCGCCACATGCCACCAGAGGCAGGTCCGTGCTGCCGTTGCAGCTCGCAGAGCAGGTGTTGCCGCCACATGCAAGGTCGAGGTTTTTACAAGCCTTGCTGCCTGCGCCGCAAGTGAGGTTGCACACGCCGCTGCTGCAGTTGACGTTGGCGCCCTCACAATCCGAGCACTCGATATTGCAAGCGTAGCGGGTTGGGCAATTGATGGTGGCGTTCTTGCAGCCGTCTGTTGGGCCACACTCGACCGTACAGGCAAAACCGGCGGGACAATTGATGGTGTCGGCTTCACAAGCGCTGTCGGCGTTGCAGTCGATGATGCAAGTGCCATTCAGGCAGCCGCCAGTGCAAGCGCTCGGGCACGCTCCCCCGACCGGGTCGGGGTCCTGGCCGCAAGTAAAAGCGCATGCCCCGCTGCCATTACAGGTCTGCGTGATGGAGCACTCCACGTCCGGGTCTTGCCCGACCGGGATCGGGTCGCAGCTTCCGTCGCTGCCGCCTGTGTCGGCTGCAATGCAGGCATTGCAGATGCCCCCGCATGCGCTCTCGCAGCAGACGCCATCGACACAATTTGCCGAGAAACACTCGGCACCGAGCACACAGGGGGCGCCGTCGGGTTTGGTGGCAGGTCCGCAGCTGCCTGTGGCGTTGCACTGGCCGCCGCCGCCGCACGGCGAACCCGCGGGCACCGGTGGGTTCGACGGTGCGCCATTGGTGCAAACGTCGTTGGTGCACGCGTTGCCATCGCTCGGAAGATCGCCGTTGCTGTTCGATGGCGGGTTGGTTTGCCCCGTGCCGTTGCATAAGACGATCTGGCAGTCACCTAGCGTCTGGGCGCCTGCCTTGGCAGGCTCTCCGGACGCTTTGGGTGCGACGCCGCAGAGGTTCTGCGAACACGTGGCGTCCTGGCAAACGGAGCCTTGAACCGAACACTGGCCCGGGCTGTTGCACGCGACACAGGCGCCGGCGCCATTGCACACTGTGCCGCCGCCCTCGTTGCAGGCAGCATCGAGCGGCGTGGGGGGCAGCTGGACGGTGCCGTTCACGCACGTCTCCCCGGTACACACGGTGCCGTCTTCGAGTGGGAGGTCTGCGTTGTCCGCCATCGACTGCACACCCCCTGCGCCGTTGCAGGTCAATGTTTGGCAATCGCCGCCGTTCTGTTGCGCCACAGGCAGCGCGGTGCCCGCGTTCGTGTAGCTGAAGCCACATGTGTTTGCAGCGCAGGTGCGCTGTTGGCAGAAGGTGTCGGCGCCGCAGTCGGTTGGCAGTGTGCAGCCGAGACATTGGCCGGTGGCGTTGCAAGCACCTGCCAGGCAAAGTGTCCCGAGCGGCCGAGGATCATAATCGGGAAGGCCGCCGATGCACGAGTCGGTGGTGCAGTCATTGCTGTCGTTGGGGGCGTCGGTGGTGTCGTCCACGATCTCGCTGGCGCCACTGCCATTGCATGCGAGCTTCTTGCAGTCGCCCACCGTTTGCGCAGGCAGCGCGGTGCCGCTCGCAGTGAACACCAGCATGCACATGCCCGCATCGCATGCCCGCTGTTGGCAAAAGTCGTCTGCGGGTAGGGCGGTGCAGTCGCTGGCGACGATACACTCTGCGCAGTTGCCTACCGCGTCGCAGAACGCTCCGCCGCCCTGCACACAGGCGGTGCCTACCTTGGCCCGCTGATGATCGTCTACGCCGCTGATGCAGAAGTCTTGTGTGCACTCCAGCGCGTCGTCGGGCAGATCAAGATCGTCGTTCTCTTGGACGACGTGACCGAGCCCATCGCAGCTCTTCGTCTTGCAATCGCCCGCAACTTGGTGGCGGGCGCCCAGAACAAAGCCACCCTGTTCTGCAATGGTGCCACACAGCCCGCCCAAACAAACTGCCTTCTCGCAATCCGTTTCGGGGGGCGGGCAGTCGGTGATCGAATCGCAAGGGCCCATGCCACCGGCGCCGCCAGCGCCGCCCGCTCCGACCGGTGCGTTGCCCGCGCCGCCGCTGCCGTCGAGCCGGCACTTGTTCGACACGCAGTGGTAGCCCTCGGCGCAGACGCCCTCCGGCGTACACGCCTTGTCCCCGAGTATCTCTTCGTAGGGCGCGCTCTCACAGCCGCCGGCGATCGCGAACAAGACAAGTGCTGCGACTGCAACGCCCGCAAGCAGGGGGCGCGACGCGATGTGCAATGAAGACCGACTCACAGGGGTGCTGCTATCGTGCACCCGCTCGCACGAGGAGTGAAGTGTTCGAGACTCGGACGGTTGGGGCAATTTGCCAGCCGGTCCGTGTGGCGCCCATGTTCGTTGGTGCAAAATTGCCTCACGCCTACGGCGCGAACTCTCTGATCGCACTCGGCCGAGCCCGCGGCACGAGAGTTGAGACAGCGCTTGCATGAGCGGAGTGGTCCTTTTCCATGGAGCGCGCCCGGACGATTTGGCGGACACGTTGGATGTGTGGGCAGCGCAGCGCGAAACTCACGATGTGTGCGCTGCTGCGCTGGCCCGACGGCTCAGCAGGACATGCCGCGTTTTGGCGGCAGCGCAGGAGGCCGAGCTCATCGACTGCGACTGGCGCGACGGGTGGGAGCGCGTGCGTAACGAGGCCACAGCACTACTACGGCGCGGCGATGATGGTTCTCAATCGGAGGGGGATCTGCGCGTACCCGAGCGCATCACGCGCCCGGAGGCCGACATCATTGCCGAGGATGATCGGCTGACGCCGATCCTCCCGCCCGCCCCCCAATTCAGGGTGGCATAGCACCTCGGGGTCGCGTGGCGGTCAGGGCGCGTAGCAGCTCAGGCCAGGTCGGTCAGCACTGGGGCGTGCCCGGTCGCTTCCAAAAAACGCACCAGCTCGCTGCCGGAGATAGCCGTCGTGCGGTCATTGGTGAGCGGGTGGCAAAACACCGTCGGGGCTGTTGCAATCGCGCGGTCGAGCACCACCGTGACCAGCCCGCGCACATCCGAGAGCACCGCGAACGGTGTCACCGAGCCGGGCTCGACGCCGAGATGCTCGCGTAGCCGATCGTAGGAGGCGAACGATACGTGGCCCGCTCCAATGCGGGTCGCGAGCGACTTGAGATCGATGGGCCGCGCCTCTTCCGTGGTCACCAGGAACATGGCGCCCTTCTTGTTGCGCAAGAACAGGTTCTTCACGTGCACGCCGTCGTGCCGAACACGATGTCGCTGGGCCTCTTCGACCGTGAACACCGGTGGGTGATCGACCGTCGCATGCTGAATGCCGAGCGCGTCGAGGCGCGCGAACAGCGGCGCGGCCGGGTCGCGTGACTCGAGCACGTGGTCGACCATGCGATCGCCGTCGAAGATGAACCTGCCGTAGAACGGCGTGCGCCCCGCCAGCAACATCGGCAGCCACATGCGATCGTCCGCCCACATCTCGTCATACGGTATGGCTGCGAGCGGCGTCCATTGCGGTGTGGCTTCGTCGGTCTCGATGACGGTGCCGTCGCAGCCGTCGGCGCTGAAGACATGGCAATGCAGCGCGTAGCCGTCGACGAACTGAAACTTCAGCTCGCCCCGCGCTCGAATTGAAGTCGGGACGACGCCGACCTCTTCTTTCGTCTCGCGCGCCGCGCACTCGATCGGCTGCTCGCCCGCCTCGAGGCGGCCCCCTGGTGCGTTGATCTTGCCGGCACCCAGGCCGCGCTTCTTGCGAATGAGCAGCACCTCGCCATTACGGATCACGAACAGCAACGTGGCTGTGTCAGTGACCTTCCAAGTGGGCCAGTCGATATCCCGAACCGAGGCAAACACGCCAGCGTTCTAGCGGAGGTTCTCGGCGAGGGCTACGAAGAGATATTTACCAGGGCGCAGAGGGTCGAACCACAGAGAACACCAAGGGGCTCGTCCGCCCGAGCGGGCGTGCACTGGCTCGAGATTCTATTTGTTCTGCGGACAACGATGCGGCTCGATTGATGCCTCGACGCCGCTCACCTGTCCCTGCCTCAACAAAAAAATCCCAAGTCGTCTTCGGCAGTCAGCAATGCGCCCAGCATATTCGGACTCCTTGGTGTTCTCTGTGGTTCAACCCTCAGGAAGACCATTTCCAAAAGGTCAACGCGAGAGATCAACGGTGCCCGGTTGCTTTCGCAACGTCACGTCACGCTGTCAGCATTGCCCTGGAAAGCAGGCGATGGAAATGGTGGACGCCCGTTTCGCGCGCTGGCGAAAAGCGACCGCGCTCGTAGAAACGCGAGCGCACTCCGCGCTGCACGCTGGCCACGATCACGTCGTCTTCCAGCTCGACGCGGTGGAGATCAGCCCCAGCACCGCGTGCGCGCTTTTCTTCGTCATGCACCCAAGTCATGTAGGTCACGCGCGTAGCGCCGGGGCCCTGCGGCCGCACGGCATTGAGAGAGACGCCCCAGGGGTACACGTTCACCATCGTGGCCGGGTAAAGGAACACATAGTAGGCGGCGACCAGGCGCCCGCTGTCTGGGTGGCCGCTCGGCAATACGAACGCGTCATCGGGGCGCTTGGCGTCTCCGATCTGCAGCGTGCCCCACGGGCCGAGCTCAGTCGTATACGACCCGTAGTCGATCACCTCGTTCAACCCAGCGTGGACGAAGGGCACATGAAACCCTTCCAAGTAGTTGTCGCAGTAGAGCGCCCAATGGGCGGCGACATCGTAATGACGCTGCTCGCCGGATTGACGCAACATGGACCACGGCACGAAGGACAGCCGCGATCGAAATGGCTCGACCCAGTCGTCGAACGTCATCGCGGGTTTTACGCCGGCGAAGGTCAGCGGACCCCAACAGCCGTGGGGCACCTGCGCGAGATCGTCACGCGCCGACGGAAAGTCGAGGGCGGCCTCGAACTCGGGCATCGAGATGAAGCGCCCGTCGAGCCCGAAGCGGCGACCATGATAGCGACAGCGCAACGAGGTCGCCTTGCAGGCATGGCTCACGACGAGATTGGCCCGATGGGTACACACGTTGGCGAGGCACGCCCGCGTGCCGTCCTGGGCCCGCGTGAACACGATCGGCTCGTCGAGCGAGCCCTCGAGCAGGGTCATCGGGCTGACGCTGCCCGGCTCTACTGCTGCTTTCTCGTCAGCGACCCAATGGTAGGAGCGCGAGAGCACGTGCTCGAGCTGCGCCTGGTAGCAAGCCGGGTCGCGATAGAAAGCCGCTGGTAGCGTCGATGCCCGTCGGATGTCCGGATCGATGTCGAACGGGCGGGGAGGGTTCATGCGCGCTGCTGCATGGTACCATGCGCCGGATATGCCCCCCCGCTACCGCCTGGTCTGCCTCTGCTCCTTCGGTCTCAGCGTCGCGCCTTTTGGTTGCGGCGACGACACTGGTTCGGGCGGGTCGGGTGCAGGCGGCAGCACTTGGAGCGGCGGCAATGGGGGTGTTCCTTCGGGCGGCGCAGGTGCCGCTCCGCGAGGTGGCGGCGGCGCGAGCAGCGGCGGAGGGGGCGCGGGCAACGGCGGTGCTCCGGATGGCGGCGCGGGCGGCGAGG
>Ga0105048_10004963_pt1 | contig 21577 bp, 18 predicted proteins | sample MAT05_FD_78382 | JGI IMG/M metagenome (GOLD analysis project Ga0105048, IMG submission 78382) | Freshwater microbial communities from Lake Fryxell liftoff mats and glacier meltwater in Antarctica - MAT-05 | ecosystem: Environmental > Aquatic > Freshwater > Ice > Liftoff microbial mat | place...
GGTCGCCGCCACAATCATCGGGCTCATCATGTCGGCGGGAAACTGCGGCCAGATTCCATCCGCAATCGTCGGCATATAGCCGTCTATCTCGCGTTCCACACACAAGTCCTGACCACCCGGCACAAAAATATCGCCGGTCTGTGGGTCGCCATGCGCTTCAAAATGCACACCCAACTTGGCCAATGTCATCGCTGTCATGCGATGGTGTTGTGGGCTGGCCCGCCGAATCCACAGGCCTTCGTCACCGCCGCACACCGCACCCAACACAATGAAGCTGGCCACTTCGATGTAGTCGGCCCCAATCGTATATTCGCCGCCCTTCAGCGTGGTCTGGCCGTGTATCACCAGCGTGTTGCTGCCGATGCCGGCAATGTCCACGCCCATTTGCGACAGCAGCCAGCACAGGTCTTGCACGTGCGGCTCACCGGCCGCATTGCGCAGGATGGTCGTGCCGCTAGCCGTGGCCGCAGCCATGATGGCGTTCTCGGTCGCGGTCACGCTCGCCTCGTCCAGCATGATGTCGGCCCCGCGCAGCGCCGTCGCGCGCAGGGTGTAATTGCCGTCGATGAGCACTTCGGCACCCAATGCTTTGAGGGCTAGAAAATGGGTGTCTACGCGCCGCCGGCCAATCACATCGCCGCCCGGCGGGGGCAGGGTGATATTGCCGCAGCGGGCCAGCATCGGCCCCGCCAGCAAAATGCTCGCCCGAATTTCCCGGCACAACTGCGGGTCGAGCGAGCACGAATTCAAGTCAGCCGCGTTCACCCGCACGCTGTTGTCGCCGATCCAATCCACTCGTGCGCCCAAAATTTGCATCAGTTGGATCAAGGCCATCACATCGCGAATGCGCGGCACATTGTGCAACGTTACGTCTTGGTCGGTCAGCAGTGCGCAAGCCAGCAGGGGCAGGGCCGCGTTCTTGTTGCCGCTGGCGATCACCTCGCCCTGCAACTTCGCGCCGCCTTCAATGACAAATTCAGCCATAGGAGCAAGGATACAGGAGGGAAAGGGGAAGGAGTTCTTAGTTGTTAGTGATTAGTTTTTAGTGGGGTAGCCGCTCAGAAACCCTGTCATTCCTCGTTTCACCCGGAATGACAGCGCCTGAACTGCCGGCTTATTTTTGGGGCTCGGTCGATGCAAGCAGCGCGGCCAAAGTAATGTCCAAGTCTGGCACAGGTTGCATATCTTTGAGATGCGCCAACCGGCCATAAATCATCGCCGCCGCTGCGTCGGCGAGATGAAGGAGATCGCGGCCACCAAAATGCCCATCGCGCCAGGGTGAAGAATGCCGATTCGATGTGAGGTCATATCACCACAAATGCAAAAGGGCGAAGCAGATTGCTTCGCCCCTCAGAAACTCGTCCTAGAAGTCAGACATCTGGAAGATGTCTGACTTCTTTTTCTAAAGCACCAAATTCCAAGGGCTTTCCAGCAGCCGCTTGATCTCGTTGATGAACTCGGCTCCAATTGCGCCGTCTACAACTCGATGATCACCGCTGATGGTCATCTTCATGATGTTGCGGATGACGACCTGGCCGTCGCGCACCACCGGCGTCGGCGTCGCTGATGCCACCGCCAGAATGCCGGCATCGGGCTGGTTCACGATGGCAATGAATTCATCTACGCCATACATGCCGAGGTTACTAATCGTGAAGGTCTGGCCGCCCATCTCGCCCGGCTGGCTCTTGCCATCGCGCGCGCGTTGGGCCAAACCCGTCATTTCCTGGCTGATCTGGCGCAGGCTCTTCGTGTCGGTGTCGCGCACCGTCACGGTGACAAGGCCGCCGGTCACAGTCACGGCGTTCCCGACATGCACATTCGGGTGCGGCTCCACCGCATCTCCCGCAAACGAGCTATTCATGGCCGGATACTTGCGCAGGGCCAAAGCCACCGCACGCACCACCATATCGTTCACACTGATCTTGACCGGCGCAGAGCCGGCACCCTCAGCCTTCAACGACTCGTTGATTTGCTGGCGCAATGACATGGTTGCATCCATCTCCGCCGTGACAGTGATGTAGAAGTGCGGCACCTGAGTCTTGCTCTCGACCATGCGCTTGGCAATGGTCTGGCGCATGCGCGTCAACGGCTGGCGTGTGCCGCCACCGCTGGCGGCCGCCTTGGCAATGGCGCTGATCTGGGCATCGGCCGCCGCTGGCACCGGCGGTTGCGTCACGACCTGAACCACGGCCGGCTGAGCAGGTTGCGGCGTGGCGCTAGGCGTTGGCGTCGCCACTGGTGCAGCAGGTGCACCCTTGAACGACTCCACATCGGACTTGGTAATGCGCCCTTCCGGCCCCGTGCCGCTGACGGCGCGCAAATCAATGCCGCGCTCTTCGGCAATCCGTTTGGCAATCGGCGTGGCAATGATGCGGCTATTGCCGTTTGAGGCAGCTGGTGCCGCGACTGGCGGTGCCGCTACGGCTGCGCTACTGTTGGCCGATGGCGCATCGGTCGTGGCTGGGTTGGCGCCACTGGCCTGTGCCGTGGCCCGATCATCCTCGGTCTGGCGCGGCGTCTCAGCGGGTGCGGCGGGCGTAACGGCTGCCGCCGGAGCGCTGGCCGCCGGAGCGCTGGCCGCCGGAGCGCTGGCCGCCGGGGCTTTCTCACCCACGTCACCAATCAAGCCAATGGGTTCGCCCACTGGAACCTTCTGCCCCGGCTGTGCCAATTGCTTGAGCAACACGCCGGATTGAAAGGCCTCAATTTGAATGGTAGTTTTGTCCGTTTCGATCTCGGCGATGGGCTCGCCCTTGGTCACGGTCTCGCCTTCCTGCTTCAGCCAGGCGGCAATGGTGCCCTCGGTCATGTCGAAGCCCATTTGGGGCATTGGGATATTTTTAGCCATTATCAGACTTCAGAAGTCAGATATCAGATGTCAGATTAAGTGCCAAACACAACACGAATCCAATCTGAAATCTGATATCTGACTTCTCCTCATCTTCATCAGTACTGCTTCGCCATCATCGCCTTGGCGGCTGCAACCACATCTTCGGCGAACGGCAACGTGGCACGTTCCAGGTTCTTTGCGTAAGGCATCGGCACTTCCAGGCCGGCCACCCGTGCAATTGGCGCATCCAGGTAATTGAAGGCCACCTCTTGCAGTTGGGCCGCAATTTCAGCCGCAAAACCAGCGGCGCGCATGCCTTCCTCAACCACAATGGCGCGATTGGTTTTTTTGACGCTGTCGATGGCGAGCGACAAATCCAATGGCCGCAAACTGCGCAAGTCAATCACGTCGACGTTGATGCCATCGGCGCTCAGGGTCTTGGCTGCTTTCAGCGATTCGATGAGCATCCGGCCCCACGTCACAATCGTCAGCGTGGCCGATGGGCCGCCGTCGTGCTTCAGATCGCTCACGCCAATGGGCACCAAATACTCCTGGTCGGGAACTTCGCCCTTGCTGGAATACAGCCGGATGTTCTCCAGAAAGATCACGGGATCGTCATCGCGAATGGCGGTCTTGAGCAGGCCTTTGGCATCATATGGCGTGGCCGGCACCACCACCTTCAAGCCTGGCACATGCGCAAACCAGCCGTCGATATTCTGCGAGTGCGTGGCAGCCGTGCGGCCAAAGCCGTTGGGCATCCGAATCACCATCGGCACCTTGATCTGGCCGTTAAACATGTGCTGGGGCTTCGCGGCATGGTTCACAATCTGGTCCCATGCCACCATCGCAAAGTTCACGGTCATCAGTTCGCAAATGGGCCGCAAGCCGCCCATCGCCGCACCAATGCCGACACCCACGATGGCCTCCTCGGCAATCGGCGTGTCGCGCACGCGGCCAGGGAATTCCTTGGCCAGGCCTGTCGTCACGGCATACGCACCGCCAGTGCCGTTGTAGTTCACAATATCTTCGCCCCAAAGAACCACATTGGGGTCGCGTTGCATCTCTTCGCGCATTGCGCGCCGAAGCGCCTCTGAGTAGGTAATTTCTGCCATATTTAGTTAAAGTGTGCCGTTGCCGTTGCTGGAATACAGCGTCGCGGGCTTAATCAGCGATCCTTCCACCTGCATATTGGCCACCGGCTGGGCATAAATGTGATCGTAGAGCGTCTCGCGTGCCGGCTCTGGGCTGGCATCGGCAAACTCCGCCGCATCTTCCACTTCGGCGATCACCTGCTTCTCAATCTCGGCCAGATCCTGTGCCTTCACACCCTTGTTCAGCAGCGCACTCTCCGCAAACAAATTGATTGGGTCGCGCTTCTTCCACTCGGCAATCTCAGTCCGGTTGCGGCCCTGATCGTTGTCCGCCATCGAGTGGGCGCGGTAGCGATACGTCACTACGTCGAGGAAGCTGGGGCCTTCGCCGGCGCGCGCACGGTCGGCCACGCGACACACCGCATCTCGCACCGCCATCACGTCCTGGCCGTCCACCTGCTCGGCATACATGTCGTAGCCCTTGGGCTTGGTCATCATCGGCACCGGGCTGTGGTCTTCATAAGGCGTGCCCATCGCAAAACCGTTGTTCTCGACCATGAAAATGATCGGCAAATTCCACAGCTTGGCCCAGTTCAGGGCCGCATGAAAGGTGCCAATGTTGGTCGAGCCGTCACCCATCGAGCAGAGTGTGACCCGGCCCGTCTGCAAGTGTTGGGCCGCCGCAGCCAGACCGGACGCCAAAGGCAGGTGACCGCCGACAATGGCGTAGCCGCCCCAGAAGTGCTTCTCCACATCCACCAGGTGCATGCTGCCACCCCGGCCACCTGTGGTGCCATCTTTGCGGCCAAACAGTTCCGCCATCACCGCGCGGGGAGATACGCCGCGCGCAATGGCCCAACCGTGATCGCGGTAGTTCACCACGATCTCATCATCCGGATTCAGTGCCGAAACCGAGCCAACGGCCACTGCTTCCTGGCCGTTATAAAGATGTAAAAAGCCGGCAATTTTTGCGCCTGCATACATTTCTGCACTCTTGTCTTCGAAAGTGCGAATGAGCAGCATTTGCCGGTATAGACTAAGCAAACTTTCCTTATCCATAGTTGTGTTTCAAATCTCCCGAGGCTCTGAACGCACTTCACTCTCCTGTGACCAAAGCGATTAAGAACCACGATTCATCTGCGCTTACATCCAGGGGGCGCCATGTGCTGATGCACTAAACATCAGCTTTGACGCAAGCGCTTTAAATATTGTTGTTTAGGGTGCATTGTCCTAAAACCTTCTGCCACGGGCTGGTATTGTACGCTTTTTTAAGTTGATCACAACGCTAGTTGCAGGATGGTTTCCAACACGGCCGCATTCACGGTGCGCGGGCTCAACGGCATCAATCGGCCATTGCTCGCAGCCAGCTCGGCAATCCCGCGCAATTGGTCGCCTCGAATGCCAATATGGGTTAGTCGTGCTGGAATACCAATGTCCGCTTTGAGGCGATGGACGGCCGCCACCCCATTTTCAGCCGCTTCCAGCAGGGATAATCCCTCAACCGGCTCGCCCAGCAACTGCGTCACGGTCGCAAAAGCCTGTAGGTTTGCCGGCAACAGATAGTCCATGACATACGGCAGCATCAGCCCATTGCCCAGCCCATGCGACGTGTGTGTCAGAGCGCCGATGGGATATTGCAGCGCGTGAACCAGCCCCACCCCGGCATTGCTAAACGCCATGCCAGCCAGTGTCGCCGCCAGGCTCATCGCCTCACGCGCATCCAGATTGTGTGGTTGGTAGACCGCGGCCCGCAAATTCGCCCCAATCAGCCGAATCGCCTTCTCGGCCAGCACATCGGCCAGATCAAACTTGCCCGCAAATGGCGCAAACTGGTCGTTGGGAATGGCCAGTGCCTGATAGCCAATATTGGTGTAAGCCTCCACCGCGTGTGTCAGCGCATCGATGCCGCTCTCGGCCGTCACTTTGGGCGGGCACGAGGTCGTCATCAGCGGGTCCACCAGGCCCAGCCGCGGCCGCAGCAGATTGCTGCTGACAGCCAGCTTGAGGTGCCGCTCGGGGTCCTCGATGATGGCGACGGCCGAGACTTCACTACCGGTGCCGGCCGTGGTCGGAATCGCGATCATCGGCAAAATTGGGCCTGGCACCTTGTCCTGCCCAAAATAGTCGGTCGCCTTGCCGCCGTGGGCCAACACCGTGGCCACCACTTTGGCAATGTCCATGTTGCTGCCGCCGCCCAACCCAATCACCGCCTCGGGCTGGTGCGGCGCCGCAAACGCCGCGGCCTCGTCGATGACGCGGGTGCTCGGCTCTGGCACCCCGCCCTCGAACACCACGGTGGTCACGCCGGCCGCGTCGAGGCTTTTGCGCACCACATCCAGCAGGCCGGCCTTCACCAGATGCTGATCGGTGACAATGAGCACGCGCTGTGCACCGAGCCGGCGCACCTCGCTGCCCACCTGCTGTGCCACACCCCGCCCAAACACCAGATCGCCCGAAATACTGAAACGCCAATGTGAACGCATGGGGGGATTGTAGTAGCTGGTTGCTGGTTGCTGGTTGCTGGTTGCTGGTGCAAATTACCAGCAACCAGCTACCAACCACTAGCAACTACCTGTTCGGCCAGTTTGCGAAAAATTAAGCGTTATCTATAATTCGGCTCACGGCAATGGCTGCCGGATGACTTTTGGTTACGGTGATCGCAATCGTTTCGTTCTGCATGATGTTACGAGCCAATCCCTTGCTCGCGTTTGCCTTCTCGGCAACGCAGTTGTGCGCATTCCCGTGTGCACAGGACTGCTGTCCACCCACCCTGGTCTGCGCAGTGGCGCGCAGGCAGACACATCCAACGATTTGTCGGCATCACCTCGCCGCGCTTTGAGCCTCGCAATGCTTTTTGATCCAAAGCGCCACTACAGGAGCTGAGAACCTCTACGACAGACGCACCTAACACGTTTCTTCTCTTACCCTTGTTTTCACCTTTCGTTTCAAAAATTGCCAGGGTTGTGCGCAAGCTCTTTTGCCAGATGTTTGCATGCAATCCGCTGTCACGCAAAATCGTTTGCAGGCTTCAGACAGTTGGGCATATGAAGCCACAAACAATCAGGAGTTCAACTCGTTTTTTTAATCCGTGTGATTTAGGGAGAAGCATGTCTGGAACAAGACTCTATGTCGGCAATCTGGCTTACGGCACGAACGAAGCCTCATTGCGCAACTTCTTTGAGTCGGTGGGCGAAGTGAAATCAGCCGAGGTGGTGATTGACCGCGCCACGAACCGCTCGAAGGGCTTTGGCTTTGTGGAGATGATGGCCGTGGATGGCGCACAGGAAGCCATGGAACAGCTAAACGGCCAACCCTTGGACGGCCGGCCCATCAAGATCGATTTCGCCAAACCCAAGGAAGATCGCCCGCGCAGCTTCAGCGGCAACGGCGACCGACCCAGCGGCGGCTACGCGCCCCGGCCGAGTGGCGGCTATAGCGGCGGCGCCAGCAGCGGCAGTGGCTACAGCAGCCCCGCGAGCAACGGCGCCAGCAGCGGCAGCGCCAGCAGCAGCGGCGGCGCCAGTGGCAATGGCCGCAACAGCCGCGACAAAGACAAGAGCCGCGAGCGCGACTCCGACCGTGGTGGCCGTGGCCGCTACAGCGACGACTACGACAACTAATCAATAGGCAGAAGTCAGATATCAGACGTCAGAGCGGAATTTCTGACATCTGATATCTGACTTCTGATTTCTTCTTTCTCTATTCCTCCCGCAACACATAGCCCACGCTGCGCACGGTGTGAATGAGTCGTGCCTCGGCGTTGGCCTCGGTTTTCTGGCGCAGGTAGCGGATGTAGACCTCGAGCACGTTGCTCTCGCCGCCGAAGTCGTAGCCCCACACGCGGTCGAGAATCTGCTCACGTGTCAGCACCTGGCGCGGGTTGCGCATCAAGTATTCGAGCAGGTCATACTCCTTGGCCGTCAGCTCAAACGTGCGATCGGCGCGCTTGGCCAGGCGTGTGCCGGTGTCGAGCACCAAATCTGAGTAGCGCAAAATTTCCGGCTTGCTGCTGGGGGCCACCCGGCGCAGCAAGGCGTGAATGCGGGCCAGCAATTCCTGAAACGCAAACGGCTTCACCAGATAGTCATCGGCACCCGACTCCAGGCCCAACACGCGGTCGGCAATGGCGTCCTTGGCCGTCAGCATGAGAATGGGCACATTGCTGACCGTGCGCAGCCGGCGGCACACTTCCAGGCCGTCCATGCCCGGCATCATCCAGTCCAGAATGACGATATCGGGCGGGTTGTCGCGCGCGGCGGTCAAGCCACTGGGGCCATCACTGGTTACGACTACTTTGTAGCCCTCATAGGCCAGACCGCGGCGCAGCAAATCTCGAATGGCCGGGTCGTCTTCAATTACCAATATTTGTTCCATCGTCACGTCAACCTCTTTTGCTGATGGCTGTTAGCGGCTGGCTGCTGGCCGTTAACAGCCAGTCGCCAGCAGCCAGCTGCCTTCTTTCATCCATCTACATCCGGTGCAACCACCGGCCACAATAAGCTATTCGCATTCGCCAGCGCCGTCGGCACCGACGTATCCCAATCGTTGTAATGCACCAAATCGATAAAGGGTTTGCGCTGGTTGCTCACCCAATCTATCGAGTTGCGCCGCGCACTCTCATCTTTATAACCCATACGAAAGATTGCCACTAGATCTACGGTGTCGGGAATTCGCAGCAGGTTCACCAGTTTGGCTTTGCTCTCCGGCACCTCCAGTGCCACGCTGATAAATTGCATGCCGATGTTCAAGGCCGTGGTCACCAGCCACAGCGTTTGAATGACTGCGCCCAGCGTTATCGAAGCATACAGGCCGCTGAGTTCACCCGGCTTGTATTCCTGCTTATCCAACGCAATCGCCAGCAGCAACGGTGCGCCGGCCACAATCTTTTGCTGGTCATGGCCGAGAATCGAGGATGCGCCCAGCCGGCTCAACATCGCCCCCACCTGATCCGAAAACACCAGCTTCACCATCGGCCGCAACAGCGCTGGAATGTGGTCAAAATAGATGCCGCGTCCTTGCGCCTGGCTGTCTGCCTTGCTGAAATTGAAATAGCGCCGGTAGCGCGACACAAACGAGCCATCGTCCATCAACCGCTTTATCGAGCCGCCCGCAATCTCGGCCACCGCCTTGATCCGCTCGCGATCCTCAATCATCACAAACTGCCACGGCTGGCTATTAAAGTGCGACGGCGCACGGGCCGCCGATTCGATCAGCAAGCGCTTGTGCTCATCACTGATCGGCTCCGAGCGCACAGGCGTGTTCGTGGCTTTGCGCCGCCGGATCGCGTCTAGTAAGTCCATGATGTGAATTGGTGGCTGGCTGCTAGTGGTTGGTTGCTGGTGCTAATTACCAGCAACTAGCCACCAGCTACCAAAGTCCAAACGATGATCCCCAGCAACACGACCAACCCGCCGACTGCGGCCAGACAGTGTGAGGCTGAGCCGGCCCGAAAGCGCGGCAGCAACGCCATGCATGGCACCAAAATCAGCAACAGCCAGCGCCCCGGCAAATTCGTCGTAAAGCTCCAATAGATAGACGCCGCCAGCGTCAGCCAGATCAGCCCAAACAGCGCGTGATGCACCCACCGAAAGCCGCTCGTATCGATCAGGCGCAGCCGAATGCCGGTGCCCAACGCCGATGTGCCGGCATACACCCCCAACAAAGCCCACAACGTCCACATCACTAAATTTTAAGGAGCTTTAAGGCGGGGCCGGCCAAACTGAGAATAGGCCATGCTTCAGGTCGTCCGTCAAAGCAAAGTCTTGCGCCATATTGTCATTCCCGTGTTCGTGCGTGATGAAAGTTAGGGACTAAATTCGGTAATAGAAAAAGGGCGCATGCAAGTCATGATCGAAGGCTATTCCCAAATGCCGTCATTCCCGCGGAGGCGGGAATCCAGGCGTAACCCCGACGTTACCGTAATTGGGACTTCTGGATTCCCGCCTCCGCGGGAATGACGTTGCTATGTAACGACTTTCCTTGACCTTTCGCGCTTTACCGGTTTTATTTCCTAATTTTCATGACGCGCGCGTTCACGGGAATGACGGCCTAAGCGCTTTCCTGGACTTAGCACTAGCGCGTCTTGGGTTTCGCCTTCGGCGCACTCGCGGGCTTGGTTACTGTTTTGGTAGCTGGTTTGGGAGCTGCCTTGCTGGCTGGCTTCGCCACAGGCTTGGCAGTCGGCTTGACAACCGCTTTGCTGGCTGGTTTGGGAACAGCCTTGCTCGTCGGCTTGACGACGGGTTTGGCGGCCGCCTTGGGAGCAACTTTGCTCACGGGCGTGACAGCGGGTTTAGCCGTTGTTTTGGGAGCAACCACTTTGCTCGCCGTCTTAGTAGCGGGTTTAATAGCCATAGTCTTGGTAAAGGCCTTACTCATTGGTTTGGCAGTAGTTCTGCCACTAGGGTTGGGAACAACTTTGCCTGTTGGTTGGGGAGTAGCTTTGCGGCTGGGTTTGGAAACAGTCTTAGCGGTTGGCTTGGCAACAACCTTTCCAACAGACTTGGCGACGGATTTAGCAGCCATCATTCTAGTAGTAATCGCGCCGGTGGATTTAGCCTTCGCTGGCGCTTTGGCTTTTGATGCCGCCTTCTTAGGCGCGGCCTTCTTGGGCGCGGCCTTCTTGGGCGCGGCCTTCTTGGGCGCGGCCTTCTTAGGCGCCGGCTTTCGGCGCGATGGCGCGGCTTGTATCGCCGTCGGTCCATTCGCCGCGATGTCTTCCAGCACCACGGCCTCGGCTCGGCCATCAGCCTCCGTCAATGTCTCTGAGTCCAAGGTCGCATTCACAATCGCGTCTGCCGCGTCGTCCTCCAGCTCATCTACCGTCAACCCTTCAGCCGCCATCGCCTCGGGCGATACGCCTTCATCGGCCTCATCCATGTCATCGACGACAACATCGCCCTCAATCGCATCATCCGAGTTCAACAAATCGCGGTTGCCGGGAATGCCTGGGCCGATGTTGCTCAAGTTATCATCGCGCCCCGCCAGCGAATCCTCACCGTCGTCTTCGGTCAAATTCAAATCAGCGTCGTCCTTATCTTCACCATCATCATCGTAAGTGCCGTCGGCATTGAGGATGCCGATCACATCCCGATCAGACGGCGATACCGACTCAACATTGCCTTCCTCGGCATCGATCTCATCGAGATAATCATCCTTCAGATCGCGTGGGTTACTGTTTGTCATAGTCATCCTCCTGGCCAGCACATATCCGGTATAGCCCTAACGATACAACCTTATCCACAAGAAATAGCAAGAACGCGATTTTGGATTTGTAAAGCGAGCGGGCGAAGAGAGAAGAGACCGTTAGACCACCCGGTTGGTCAGCGTGCCGATGCCATCGACCTCGGCCTCCATCACATCGCCAGCCTTCAACCACTGCGGCGGGTTCATTCCCATGCCCACCCCGCTCGGCGTGCCGGTGGAAATAATGGTGCCGGCCTCCAGTGTCATCCCCAACGACAAGGCTTCAATTATTTTGGGAATGTCGAAAATCAAATCGGCCGTGTTCGAGTTCTGGCGCACCTCGCCATTGACTTTTAGTCGCAACCCCAACTTGCCCGGATCAGGAATCTCGTCGGCCGTGACAATGCAGGGGCCGATGGGGCAGGTGCGATCCAGGCTCTTGCCCTTGAAGAACTGCAAGTGCTGGTTTTGCAACTCGCGCGCCGACACGTCGTTGACCACGGTGTAGCCAAAGATGTGACCCAGCGCTGCATCGCGCTCGATGTTCTTGCCCGGCTGCCCAATCACGAATGCCAACTCCACCTCGTAGTCCAGTTGCTTCGTCACCTTCGGGTCGAGTGGAATGTCGTCGTTGGGGCCGCACACCGCGCTCACCGCCTTGGTGAAGTAGACCGGATGCTCCGGCAGCTTCGGCTCGCGGCCATGCGCCCGGTCGGACTCGATGGCGTGGGCGACATAGTTCATGCCCACGCAAATCACGTTCTGGCGCGGCCGTGGAATGGGTGCCAGAATCTTGACGCTGCTGGCCGGCGTCACCGCTTTGGCCGAAGCCACCGCCTGCTTGGCCCGCGCCAGCCCGTCTGCGCCCAGATCGATCAACGCCAACATGCTCGGCGCCACAGCATCCAAAGGCACAATCGTGTTGTTGCGCAATGCGCCAATATGCTGAGCGCCGTTGCTGTCTTGGTAAGTAATGAGTTTCATGGTTTCCTTAGGAGACGGAAGACGATAGACGATAAATTCGGCCTGTCGTCCGCCGTCCGTCGTCGCAGCTTCTGAGCCGCCCCGTCCCCCGTCTCTTCTCTGCTCCCTACGCCGTGGCCCGATCCAGCGCCGCGGCAAAGATGCTCAAGGCTTCGTCAATTTGCGCCTCGTTCACGACCAGCGGCGGAATCCAGCGAATGATGTTCTGGTAGGTGCCGCAGGTGAGCAGCAGCATTTTTTGCTCGGCGCACAGCTTCACAATTTTGTTGGTGAAGGCCATATCGGGCTTGCCCTCGCCGTCCACAAACTCGGTGGCCACCATGCAGCCCAGGCCGCGCACATCGCCAATCGAGGGGAAATCATGCTGCAATTTGCGCAACCCATTGATGAGCTGGGTGCCACGCGTCGCCGAGTTCTCGACCAGCTTCTCATCCTTCAACACCCGAATCGTCTCGGCTGCTGCCGCCGTGCACACGATGTTGGGGCCATACGTGCCGCCGTGCGAACCCGGCGTCCACTTGTTGCCAATCTCCTTGCGGGTGAATACGCCGCTGAGCGGCATGCCGCTGGCCAGGCCCTTGGCCACCACGATCACATCGGGCATGACCCCGAAATGCTCCAGCGCAAAGAACTTGCCGGTGCGGCCAAAGCCGGTTTGCACCTCATCGAATACCAGCAGAATGCCGGTCTCGTCGCAAATGGCGCGCAGGTCTTCCATGAAACTGCGCGGCGGCACTACATAGCCGCCCTCGCCCAGCACCGGCTCCAACACAATCGCCGCCGTCTCCGCCGCCGAGGTCTGCGCCTTCAGCAAATAGCGCACATGCTCCTGCGCATAGTGGCAGCAGCCGGTGTCTTCGGGACAGGCCGCGCTCACAGCCGCTCTCTGCTCTCCGCTCATCGCTCTCTGTGCGACTGGGCAATGAAAGCAATTGGCAAACGGCGCAGCAAACACGCCGGCCGGTAGCGGCTGATATTTGGCGCGATAGCTGTACTTGCTCATCGTCATCGCCATGGTCTGCGAGGTGCGACCATGAAAACTGCCCTCGAACACGATGAGATTCGTGCGGCCAGTAGCCTGGCGCACCAGCTTCACCGACGCCTCGACCGCCTCAGCACCGCTGTTGGTGAAGAAGAACGAGTCGAAGCCGGGTGGCACCACGGTTTTGAGTTCCTCGGTGAGATCGAGCAACGCCGGATTCCAGCCCATGCCCATTTGGCCGTGGATGAGCTTGGCCGCCTGGTCCTGGATCGCTTTCACGACGCGCGGGTGCGCGTGGCCGGTATTCGTCACGCCGATGCCGCTGGTGAAATCGATGTATTTGGTGCCGCTTGTGTCGTAAAGATAGATGCCTTCGCCGTGATCGAGTTCCAGATCGAACGCGCGCGACCAGACGGGGGAGAGATTATCAACAGCCATACCCCAATGTTATACTCGTAACTACTCTTATCCAGAGCAGCAGAGGGAACGGCCCTGTGAAGCTGCGGCAACTGCGAGACAAATTCTCGCAAAGTGCCAAATCCGACAGAATCTTCTGGAAGATGAGAGGCGAAACTTGTGCCGCACACACGCGCCTTTCATGGGCGTGTTTTTTGTTTTCCGGCGTGATGTGCCATCTAAGGAAAGTTGTTGCATGACACCGTCATTCCCGCGAAGGCGGGAATGACGGGTTAGTGAGATTGCTAAATTTTCGTTCAGGTCTGTATCATCAATAAAAATGAGGCTAGACTCTCATAGACTCGATTTTTATATTGAATTTTTGATAAAACTCGGAATATCTATTGACTAAATCAACCAAAAACGTTAAAAACCACTGTAGTGACACTGAACGACATCGACAAAACTATTTTGAGCCATTTGCAGGCCGATAGCAGCATCAGCATTGTGGAGCTGGCGCGCAAAATCAAGCTATCGCAGCCGGCCACCCACGCGCGCATCAAGCGGCTGGAGGAGGCCGGCCTCATCCGCGGCTATGTGGCATTAGTGGATCGCGAGAAGGCCGGCTTCGATCTGTTGTGCTTCATTCACATTACGATGCAGTTGAACCAGCACAAGCAGATTCAAAAATACACCGATGCCATTCGCGCCATGCCCGAGGTGCTGGAATGCCACCACATCACCGGCGAATACGACTATTTGCTCAAGGCCGTGGTGCGCAACCGTCATGAGCTCGAACGCTTCGTGAACGGCAAGCTCACCTCGTTGCCCGGCATCGCCCGCATTCACACCAGTCTGGTGTTTACCGAAGTCAAATCGACCACGGCATTGCCCTTATATAGCAGCGCAGAGGGCGACAAGTAACGAAGATAAAAGGTGTCGGAAGGTGTCGGAGGGTGTCGGCGGTGTCATTGACACTTGCGACACCCTCCGACACTTCCTGACACCCTATCTCACCTCCAACTCAATTTAAAAGGAAGCAAAAATATATGAGCACATTCATGAACGCCAAGCAGCTCTTCTTCACCAGCGAAAGCGTGACGGAAGGGCACCCCGACAAAATGTGCGACCAGATCAGCGATGCTGTTTTGGACGCCTGTCTGAGAGAGGACCCGATGAGCCGCGTGGCTTGCGAAACGGCCGTCAAGACCGGCTTCGTGCTGTGCTTCGGCGAGATCACCACCAAGGGCTTCATCAACTTCGAGCCGCTGGTGCGCAAGGTGGTCAAGGACATCGGCTTCGACGATAGCTCGAAGGGCTTCGACGGCAACACGTGTGGTGTGCTGGTGGCCATCGCTGCCCAGTCGCCGGACATTGCCCAGGGCGTGGACAGCGCGTTCGAGCAGCGCGGCCGGCGCGGCAAGAAGGACCGCGAGGCCGAGATCAGCAAGGTTGGCGCCGGCGATCAGGGCATGATGTTTGGCTTCGCCTGCAACGAGACACCCGAGCTCATGCCGATGCCGATTGCGCTGGCCCATCGCCTGGGCCGTCAGTTGAGCGCCGTGCGCAAGAATGGCACCCTGCCCTGGCTGCGCCCCGATGGCAAGACTCAGGTGACGGTGGAGTATTCCGGCGGCAAGCCGGTGCGCGTCGACACGGTGCTGATCTCGACCCAGCACGCGCCGGAAGTGGAGCAGGAGGAGATCAACCAGGCCTTGCAGGAAGTGGTGATTTACCCGACCATTCCCGGCGAATACATGGACAAGAAGGTCAAGATCTACACCAACCCGACCGGCCGCTTCGTGGTGGGTGGGCCGATGGGTGATGCGGGTCTGACCGGCCGCAAGATCATCGTCGACACATATGGCGGCATGGGCCGGCATGGTGGCGGCGCATTCAGCGGCAAAGATCCCACCAAGGTCGACCGCAGCGCCGCATACGCCGCGCGTTGGGTGGCCAAGACCGTGGTGGCCGCTGGTCTGGCCGATCGCTGTGAAGTGCAGGTGGCCTATGCCATCGGCATCGCTCGCCCGCTTAGCATCAACATCGAAACCTTTGGCACCGGCCAGGTGAGTGATGAAGCCCTGGTGCGCGCCGTGGATGAGGTGTTCGACCTGCGCCCCGGTGCCATCATCGCCGACCTCAAGCTGCGCCGGCCGATCTATCAGCAGACGGCGGCCTATGGCCACTTCGGCCGCACCGACATTGATCTGCCGTGGGAAAGCACCAGCCGCGCCAAAGCGTTGAAGAAGGCCGCGAAGTAAGGTTGCTGGTTGCTGGTGGCTAGTGGTTGGTTGCTAGTCACCAGCAACCAGCAACCTTTCCCTCCACGCTATAATTCAGGCTCTTCATGAATAATTTCCGGCCTCGATCCATTGTGCTGAAAGGCGGCCCTCAGCCCCGCGTCTACCGAACCTATGAAGATTGGCTGGCCGAGCAAAAGCTCGATCGCCGCAGCCCGGAAGAGCGTGGCATTCGCGTCGGCTCGCCCATCATGTGGCGACACAAGCACAACAGCATCATCGTCACCGACCGGGCCACTGTCATCGCCATCTCGAATAGCACGCTAACCATTCAGGTGAAAGATGTGCGCGAGCATCAGCGCGAGATCGACATCAGCGAAGTGGCCATCGAGGACGACCGGCAGGCCCGCAATGCTCAGGCGCAAGCCGCAGCCAACAAAGCGGCCGATGAGGCTGAAGCCAAGGCCAGTGCCGCGGCGGCGAAAACCGACGACGAATAAGCCGGGATTTTGAAGGCATGCAGTTTCAAAGGGGTGTGCGATGCACGCCCCTTTTGATGTTTCCAGCATTCGGCTTCCTCGGCAACCGGCGCTCGACAGCGATAAACCTGCACCGCCGCGCACGTCATCTATGCTCGATTCCACCCCACGCACCCGTCACTTTTCCAGTGACCTGCTGCGCATCAAACTCATGGTGCCGCAAGCCGGCCCCACCTGGGTGCTCGTGCTGAGGCCGGCGATGAGCGCGAGTTTGTGGCGCATGTGCTTTCATCGCAGGGTGATTCGGACACGCGCCTGGATTCCCAGAGCATTGGAAATTTGAGCGCGTTGCAGGAGCCGTTGAGTGTGCAGGAGCGGCGCGTGTTGCGACTCATGGCGGCAGGGATGACCAATGCCGATATCACCCGCGAACTCACCGTCTCGGTGAACACGGTGAAATCGCAGACGCAAAGCATCTATCTCAAGCTCAACGTTAACAGCCGTGATGCAGCGGGAGATGTAGCGCGCCGGCTCAAACTGATTTGACAGTCCGGCCCAATCACCCCTGCATTCACCCCCTGTGGGTGATTCTTTTAAACGCGTGGTGCCGTATTGTGTTCATACAGAAGAACTTCACTCACATGAAATATTGCGTCGGGTTTGGGTTGGTGGACTGTGCAGTTCAACTTGAAACTTTGGTGTAAATGTCTTTTTAATCTTCGCAAATATTTAGGGCGAATTCTGACCTCAATCTCATTTACGCTGGAGCACAGCCACCCCGTACAATCGTTTTTTTATATTTGTTGTACGTGATTAGGAGACAGAATTTATGCAATCAACACCACCAATTCAGATGGACAGTGTCACCAAAAAGCGCGCCCTCGCCGTCATCTTTTTTATCATGCTGATGGACATCATCGGCCTGACCATTCTGCTGCCAGTCGCGCCCTTCATCGTTGCTCGCTATAACAGCGATGCACTCACCATCACCTTGCTGACAGGCATTTATGCGGCCGCACAGTTTTTTGCCGCCCCTGCACTCGGCAACATTGGCGACCGCGTTGGCCGTCGACCCGTGCTCATCCTCAGCGTGCTGGGCTCGGCTGTTGGCTATTTCATCTTCGGGTTTGGCGGCGCGCTGTGGGTGCTGTTTGTGTCCCGGCTCATCGACGGCATCACCGCCGGCAATCTCTCCACCGCCTCGGCCTACATCGCCGACGTGTCCACGCCCCAGGAGCGGCCCAAGAACTTTGCCCTCATCGGCATTGCCTTCGGCCTGGGCTTCATCCTTGGCCCCGCGCTCAGCGCCGCCGCCAGCCTGATCAGCGTCGATGCACCTGCGTTTGTGGCCGGTGGACTGGCCCTGATCAGCGTGGTTGTGATGTACTTTATCCTACCGGAATCATTACCTGTGGAACGCCGTGAGCACGCGCCTCTATCTTTCAGCAGCTTTAACCCACTGGTGGCCATCGGCGAGATTGCGCGCAAGCCGGGCATGCCGCTGCTGATCCTGATCAGCTGCGTATTCGCCTTCGCATTCAACGGCACCAACACCGTGTTTAGCAAATATCTGGGTGACAAATTTCTGGTCGACGCCACGCAGATCGCCATCGCCCTGGTTGTGGGTGGCGTGATCACGGCCATTGTCCAGGGTCTGTTCGTCGAAAAATTGGTCAAACGGTTTGGCGAGAAGGTCATGACCATCGTCAGTTTGCTCAGCCTGGCGCTGGGCTTCCTGATCATCTTCGCGGCACCCGCATTCTGGTGGGTCTACCCAACCAGCCTGTTGCGCAATGGCCTGGGCGGCTTCTTCTGGGCCACTATGGGCGCGATGACGGCGGGTAAGGTGTTGCCGCAGGAACAGGGCAAGCTGGCCGGCGTCAACACGGCGCTACAAAGCTTGATGGCGGTGTTTGGCCCGGTGGCGGCCGGCGTTGCCTACGACGCCATTTCGCCCGGCGCCCCGTTCTGGCTCGGCGCCATTCTGTTTGCCCTGGCCGCGATTTTGACGCTGGGCATCCGCAGCATCCGCGGTGCTCAGCCGCAACAACACGGCCCGGAAGCCGTATCCATCGGCGGTCACGCCTAGAAGGTCAGGACTGACGCGAATGGCTTGTGTAAGCCAAGACCCTTCGGGTGGCGCATAAACGTATAAATTAGTCCAGGTTCGAAGTGCGCCACCCGAAGGGTCTGATTCGTGTTGTCGCGTAAGTCTTGAGGTATAGAAGCGCTAAACCCGTATTTAGGCGCACAAAGCCCGGCGAAGGCTTTGTGCGCGCCGGCTGGTGCGATCGGCTCAGTGAGGGCGAAAACCGCTTTCAGGCCGGCGGCAATCTTTGCTTTCAGGTGCGCACGCTGACGGAGGGCCGATAGCGGGCACGATGTGAAGCCGTGAGCTTTGAGCTATGAGCTATGAGCTATGAGCCAGGAGCGAAGTCGGAGCACGAGCCTCTAAGCGTTTTGTGCCACTTGTGAACTTGGCATCGATGCTATACTCTTTAACGAAGTCGTGAACGAAATTCGGCCCCGTGCCGTGTGAGCCATTGGCTCCTATATTCACGGCTTTTTTGTTTTTCCTTTGGGCTCAGGGAACCTTGTGGCAATCGTAAGCGGATGGTTGTGATTAAAGAGCGTTCCATGACCGGTGCTATGGTGCAGGTCATGAATCTCTCCAACCTGGGGCCACACACTTTTAAGATAGCGATCTTCCCGAATAATCTCACCTGTCTGTGTGTTAGTTCTCGGCTCGTAGAAACGTTGTAACGCCCATAGAAAATAGTCGGCTGCTTGAAGGCATACATCTTGTTCCGGCGACGACACTCGAATTGTCCAATCTTGCGAGGTGCCGCGCCGGAAGCCGAAGCTGCGTTCAAAGTCTTTGTCGGCATTCTCAATGGCAGTTCTGAATGCGACTGTGCGGTCCCGACTGCCGCGCCGGGCGATGCAAACGTTATAGTGATCCGCCAGAGTGTGAAAGCCTTTAAACAAACCTTGCATCAAGCGATCATACAAATCATTTTCTTGATACCGATAGCCATCCCTGGCGGCATTTCGTCGCAGCACATCTTTGACAATGACGGCCTTGTCGCACACCACGGCATGAAACCGCAATCGCTCACCCTCACTGCGCAGGAGGTTGAACACGTTCAGCCGAACCTCGGGCAGGTCATCTTTGGCATGAAAATACAAGGCCGTCTTCTTGCGCTCGGGCTTAAATGACTCAACGCCAGCGAAATAGGGATTGACCAGCAACTCAGTCCGCAATGCATTCAACTTGTGTGCAAGATCAGGTGGATCTTCTACCTCCAGCTTGCCCAGCATGAAGTAGCGGCTGGTGAGGCCCGTTTGCACATTGGGCTCACCGTCGCGGCCAAAAATATCCGGGGTGCCGGCTTCGTCGATGAATAGAAACTGGGTTTCCATCGGTTCGCCCTAGAGTGCCTGAAGCATTTCGCGGGTTTTGGCAAGCACATCCCGCTCGTTGGGCGAGATGCCGTCGGGGTGGAAATGCATGACACCATTGCGGATGCGCCGGATGGCATCCAGACGCTCGATGAATAGGGTTCGATCCATGCCGAGCTTGAGTTTGCCCCACAAAACGAGATCGCTCATGCCTCTTAAATATTCGCCAAACGTCAGATCGTCCAGGGTCTTGGCCGATTCCTTACGGCGCACATCCGCTGGATCAATCAAGGCCTGAAGTTCATCCTGGGTCAATCTGGCTCTTTTCATCAGGCTGCGCAGTAGCGTTTCGATCTGCTCTAAAAACAGAAACGGCTCTGATAGCGTGACAAATTGCTCGGCAACATCCGTGGTCGTGATCGGCCCGTAAATAATTTTGTCCTGCGATTGCACCAGCACCAACCCGTGATGGATGACATCGCTCACGGCATGGAACAGCGAGGCATCTTTGGGCACCACATGGATATTTGTCTCCATGCAGTCGCCGGCTTTGAGCAGGACTTTGTTGGCCGCGCGCGCCTGACCGATGGATCGCCAGGTCACGATGCCGTCCACACTGCGTTCGCTTTGCATCACCAGCACGTGGCCGATGTTGTGCATCAACATCAGCGTGGTCACTTTTTCGAGCGGGTCGCTGCGGCGCACAAAATAGGGCTTGCGATTGGCCGCAGCCAGCAATGCCACAGTGAGATATGGCTTGCCCTCGTCCTGAGCCTCTTCCTCCAGTCGTGGCGCTGGGATAACAACGACCTTGGGTGCCAACGCTTTGGCCTCGGCCGCGGCTGGTTGGGCCACGACAGTCTTGGACGAAGGGAGGTTCGGACGGCCAGGTTTACGCTTGGCGCGCGGCACAATCGTGACCATCGCATCGATGTGCTCCTGCTCGAAGGACGGCTCAGTTTCGACGCCCAGGTAACGCAACCGGCCGCGAATGACGCGCACCACCGCATGCCCACGGCGCTCCTGGCCAAATGCGCGCAATACTTCGCGCACGCTGATCTTTTTGGGTTTGCCGGTGCGGATGACGTCTTTGCACAACGCCGTAAATGCCTGTTCTGGTGAGTCTGCCAAAGTTCCCCCTTGTGATGCGATGAAGTTTAGTGTTGCCTTGATGAAATGAAATTTGAGTTACGACGTTACGACACGCGGCGAACGAAGTTTGCGTTCGCTTCCAGTCGATTCTCGCGCAGCAGGCCGTTGATGATGGAGCGAGTCGTCTCGTCGAACAGCGGACTGGTACGGCGGTAGCCCAGCCAGCGCGAGAAGGCGCGCACGGCGTCCTCGCGCTCGATCCACGGCCGGCCAATGGCGGCCAGAAACTCGCGCTTCAGCCAGTCGCGATCCCAGGTGTCGATGGGGCTTCGGTAGAGTTTGAGCAGGTCCTCCTCGCGCTCCACAAACCCGCGCCGCACGGCCGTGCGAATGGCATCGTCCAGCACATCGGCGATGCGCGAGCCGGTGCGCCGGTAGCCGAGCCCATATGCGGTCTGGCGCATGAGCTCATCCCGCGACATGGCATTGGCGGCGTCAAAGGCATCGCGAATGGCTGCCATGAGCTCGTCTTTGCTGAGCGAGGCGATGTCGGGCGGGGCCGGCTCATCGGCCACGGCCGGCGCGCTGGCTGCATCGGCCGCGAACAAGCTCACCTGTTCGGGCACTTCGGCCCCATCCGGCAGCGTGGGTTGGGCCACGGGTTCAGGTTCAACCTCGGCGTCCGGCTCAACCACCGCTGCATCCACCAGAGGCGCGGGGCCGGCCGCGAATGCGCCAGGGAAGCCGCCGTGCTGGTCGATCACCGCGTCGATCTCGGCCATCAAGCGGATGGTCTCGCTGAGGACGACCACGACGCGCTGATAGTGGCGCAGGTCTTCGGCGCTGAGCATCCGGCCCTTGCGATCCTTCAGCCACTTCTCGCACACCTGGTA
>Ga0105048_10004964_pt1 | contig 21574 bp, 17 predicted proteins | sample MAT05_FD_78382 | JGI IMG/M metagenome (GOLD analysis project Ga0105048, IMG submission 78382) | Freshwater microbial communities from Lake Fryxell liftoff mats and glacier meltwater in Antarctica - MAT-05 | ecosystem: Environmental > Aquatic > Freshwater > Ice > Liftoff microbial mat | place...
TGAGTTCGATCGCTTCTGGGCGATCGGCTCCGGGCGCGATTTTGCATTGGGTGCGATGTATGCGGTGTACAACACGCCCAAAACGGCAAAGCAAATCGCGTCGCTCGGCGTGATGGCTGGCGTCGAGTACGACACGGGCACGGGACTGCCGATGAATATGGAGAGTGTCAAGCTGGCGAAGCCGCGTGGGAAATAGTCTCTTTGCGTCAAAGGGGCGTGCGCTCAGCCGCAGTGTGTTCAATTTACGCAAGCGCGTTGACGCATGCGCTTCCCCCGTTGGAAAAGAGCATGCCCTGAGCTTGTCGAAGGGGGAATTGAGGGGAATTTTTGGTGACGGATGCGCGAGGGTGCTTGATCGGAAATTGATTCAAATCCCTTCCGGCTTGCAGCCCGCGTGGTCGACTGCACTCGGCCACCGTTTCGTCGGCGCGAAGCATGCCTCGCGAATCCCCGACTCAACCCTCCCTTTTCCAAAGGGAGGAGTAGACACGCATCGAACACGCCTTGTTTCCATTGCGGAAAAGGGTGAAGCGGCCCGATGACGGCGACTGAGAAGGGGACATCGTTGGAAAACGTTCGTGTTGATTTATGTGCTTCCCCCTTTGGAAAACGGGGATTGAGGGGGATTTGCAGTTGTTGCCATTTAGCGTCGCCCGTCAAGTGTGTATGTCAAATCCCTCCCGGCTTGCGGCCCGCGTGGTCGACTGCACTCGGCCACCGTTTCGTCGACGCGAAGCATGCCTCGCGAATCCCCGACTCAACCCTCCCTTTTCCAAAAAGAGGAGTTCATGCAGCGCGAGGCAGTCTTGTGCGCAACCTCCGAGCGCGCAAACAGAAAGCAGCCCGATGATGGCGACTGAGAAAGGGAAATCGTTGGAAAACGTTCGTGTTGATAAGTGGCTGTGGGCGGCCCGCTTGTTCAAGACCCGCCAGATCGCGATTGACGCCATTGCTGCCGGACGCGTCCACGTCAACGACGAGCGCGTCAAGCCGGCCAAGACTATCAAAGTGGGCGACCGCATTCTTGTCAGGAAACCGCCATATGAATGGGCTATCGTGGTTAACGGTTTGGCGGAGAAACGTGGTTCGGCCAAAGTTGCTGAGGCCATGTATCGCGAAACGCCAGAGAGTTTGGCAGCGCGGGAATTGCTCAGAAAAGAGCTTAAAGACTTGCCGCCACCGGTATTCCCCGGGCGGCCCACCAAGAAGGATCGGCGCGTGATCGATAAATTCTTCGCCAATCAAGCTGGACATGACGATTCAACAGGCTAGTCCCACGGCGCGTCTGGTCGTGGCGCTCACGGCGCTGCTCTGGATGGGTGCGGCTCACGCTGCCCGTTATGAAATTGATCCGCTGCAAACGCGGACAACCTATGAAACCCGCTATCTGGGCTTTATCCCGGTACGCGGTGTGTTCGAGCGCATGACTGGCGTGCTCAGCTATGAGCCGGGCAAGCCGATTGGTGAACGCGAAGCGGTCATCCATGTGATCATCGACACGACCACCCTGAAGCCGTCCAATTTCGACAGCGAGTCGAAACGACGCATGCTGCGTGGCCCGGAGTTCTTCGACGTTGATCGGTTTCCGACCATCGAATTCAAGTCATCCCGCTTTCGCTATGAGGCCGGCAAGTTGATCGCCATTGATGGCGACATCACGCTGCTCGGCGTATCCAGGCCGGTGATTCTGAAGGTATCCAAGTCCGGCTGCGAAGTGGCCAACCCCGCGCCCGCCGCGCGCTGCACGGCGTCCGCCGAACTGACGATAAAGCGATTTGATTTCGGTATGAAGAGCTGGTTTGGAACCGTCAGCGACGATGTGACGATTGCGGTGGAATTGGTGGCAGTAGAGGTAGACGCAGTGCCGGGAGCAGCCCGCGCGAGCGAGGCAAAATTGCGATCCGAGGGTGCATTAACGGAAAAATCGGGGAAAGCAAAGTGAATGGCGGGCCTGCCGCCTAGCCGCAATGGCCGACATAGCCGCACGCCGTGCAGAAGTCGCAGCCGTCACGTTGAATCATGGTGCGGTTGCCGCATTCAGGGCACGCACTTCCCCGCATCGTGGTTGGTGCGCGGTTCGCAGCGCCTGACTTTTCTCTTTCCAGTGCTGTCTGCAATATGCCCATGTCGCGGATCGGAAAGCCGGCCTCGTCGAGAATGCCCAGCATCGCGTAGCGATGAATAATCAGCTGTGCCATATAGGCAACGGTTGATGGCCAGAGCCGCTGACGCTTTTGTTGCGCATTGACCTCTGGCACAAAAGCCATGAACTGTCCCAAGGGTTCTGCGTAGTTGAGGAGCTTGCGCAGTTTCATGCCGATCCAAGCCGGGTCAATCACGCGCATGTCTAGTGATAGCAGTCTGGCCAAGCCGTCAAGCGCGCGTGGGTAATTGCCGGAGAGTCCAAGCGCGCAGGGTCGAGTGGTGGTACCGCCCTCGCCATCCGGCAGCGTTATCTCTTTGAGAGTTAGCGAGAAGTGTTCACCAGCCACCGGGTTAGCGATATCGACCGTCCAGGCTAGCGTGCCAGCGGGGCCTGTTTCAGGCTCTGCGAGGCTGAACATGGCATCGACGACAGGCGTGGCGGGCTTTACTTGACCTGCAATCTCGGCTGCTGGCAACGCATGCAGTGCTTCACAGCGCCAGCGAATCACCGCCGCGGTGGCTGCTACGACGCCGGGGAACAGGCGTGGCTGCCCGTGCGGTGGCGTCGGCATTTCGAAAGCGTGTTCCTCGGCCACCGTGGCAAGGGCATCGAGTTTTAGTTGCAGCCACGCAGCGTCGTTAGTACGCATGTCCATCGACAACGTTTTAGCTAGGGCGCCAAGACCCCGCGGTTGCTCGGCACCATTCACCCATACTTCAAAGGGGCGCAATTTTCCGTCGACGTCGCTGACGACTTCGCCAACGAACAGCGCGAACCCGCCAAACGGGTGTCTGATCATGTAAGTCCACGCCGGGTTGCCGGCCGGAAAATCAGGGCGTCCGGGCCAGCGAAGCGACGACAGCACGGGCGCTATCACGCGCTTTACTGCCATCCGTTGATTGACCGCCTCCATGGTCTGGCTGTCGAGCAGCGTCGGCGATTCGGCGGTACTCAACACGGATCCCAACACCGCGTTCGGACGGTAGGTCGCCAGTCCCTTCAGTCCGGAGTGCCACGCGTCCAGATACAAGTTCTGAAATTCTGAATAGGGGTAGTCAGCAGGGACGTTTACCGTTTTAGAGATCGATGTGTCGATGTAGGGGGCGACTGCAGCAACCATGGCTTCATGAGATTGGGCCGACATTTCCAATGCGGTGACAAAGGCCGGTGGTAACGGTTCCGCTGCGCGGTCTGCGCCGCGCAGGTGGTTAAACAACCGCCAAGCATGGTCCTCGACCACGTATTCGCGCGTCGTGCCGTCCAGCATACGTTTCTTGCGAAAGTAGCGCCAACTAAAGGCAGGTTCAATGCCGTTGCTGGCGTTGTCGGCGAACGCCAGACTGATAGTGCCGGTGGGAGCGATTGAAAGCAGGTGCGAGTTGCGAATGCCGTGCTTGCGGATCGCCGCCTTGAGCGCTGCTGGCAGGCGGGACGCGAAACTCAGCGCGCTCAGATACATATCTGCGCTGAATAGCGGAAAGGCACCACGCTCCTTCGCAAGTTCAACAGACGCCGCGTAGGCGGCGTCACGCATAATCTCGCTGATCCGTGCGGCCTTTGTACAGGCCTCTGGCGTGTCATAGCGCAGGTTCAGCATGATCAGCGCGTCGCCGAGCGCAGTAAAGCCAAGGCCAACGCGGCGCTTGCTTACCGCTTCGTGCTGCTGCTGCGTTAGTGGCCACACCGTTGCATCCAGCACGTTGTCAAGCATACGGACGGCGACATGCACCAACTTGACGAAGCCTGCCTCGTCAAATCGAGCTTGCGTGGTGAACGGCGCTTCGACAAATCGCGCAAGGTTGATAGATCCCAGACAACAGCAGCCATAGGGCGGCAGTGGTTGTTCGGCGCACGGATTGGTAGCTGCGATCGTTTCACAATAGGCCAGATTGTTGTCGCGATTCATCTGGTCGAGAAATAGAACGCCCGGCTCGGCATGGTCGTAGGTCGAGCGCATGATCTGATCCCAGAGCGCCCGGGCTGAAACGTGGCGATACACCCAACTGCCGCCCTCCTCGGCGTTCTGCTGATAGGCCCCGGCGGCAAGGTCGGCGGGACCCGGCATCGCCACATGTTCCAATGCCACCGGCAGATCATTGATCACTGCCTGCATAAAGTGATCGGTTATCGCGACAGAAATATTGAAGTTGGACAAGTCGCCGCTATCTTTTGCGTGAATGAACTCCTCGATATCCGGATGATCACAGCGCAACACGCCCATCTGTGCGCCGCGCCGAGCCCCGGCTGACTCAACCGTCTCGCAGGATCGGTCGAACACCCGCATGTACGACACCGGGCCGGAAGCGACTGATTGCATGCCAGCCACGGCTGCGCCACGCGGGCGGATGCGCGAGAAGTCGTAACCGACGCCGCCGCCACGGCGCATTGTTTCCGCTGCCTCGGCCAGTGCGGTATAAATTCCGGGATGGCCATCGTGGGTGGATGTGATTGAATCGCCGATCGGCTGTACAAAGCAGTTGATCAGCGTCGCGGACAAGGAGGTGCCTGCGGCTGATTGGATACGGCCCGCCGGGATGAAGCCATTCTGTAGCGCCTGCAAAAAAGTTGCGGCCCAACCCGTCCGGCGTTCGCCTCGCTCGACGGCGGCCAATGCCATCGCAACGCGCATGTAGACCTCGTCTACAGACTTTTCGTCGCCCTTGGCATATTTTTCAAGCAGGATTTCCGTACTGATGTCCTGCGGTGGCAGTGTCATGCTGGGGGAGTGGTCCGTCTCGGAAGTCAGATCGATCATGTTGCAGGCGTCCTATTGAATGTTGCTCGACGTGGGGTTGCGCGCTCAGGTTGAATTTCGTCACGCCGAAGTTCCTTAGTATTTTTCCGGATGCAGCACTTCAGCATCAGTCGCATAAATCACCAGACCGTAGTTGCTTGAATACTTGGCTTCGACCAGCGCGATGATGGATTGCGCCACTGCCTCATTGCAGACCGCCTCGATACGAACGTTCGATGAAAGCAACCAGCGCGCATCGCGCACGCCGCGATTGCCGCGACCGCGCGCCTCGGTGATCGTGTAGCCCTTGGCCCCCGCCGCGAGCATTTCCGGCAGCACAATGGTCTCGAGCGCTTCTTCGCAGACCAGCACTACCACCTTGGTTCGGTTTTCGCTCGTGTTTTCGTTCATGCCACCTCCGGGAATCGGTACAGCCATTTGGCCAATTCATGATAAAGCGGAATGCCGACGAGCACGTTAAACGGAAATGTTACGCCCAGCGATACGCCCATCGACAGCCCTGGGTTCGCTTCCGGAATGGCGATGCGCATCGCGGCCGGCGCGGCGATGTACGAGGCGCTGGCGTACAACACGGCCAACAGCGTTGCCCCGCCGAGGGACAGTCCCATCGTCCAACCGATCAACACGCCGCCCAGCGCGGAAACGATGGGCATGATGATGCCAAAGGCCACCAAAAAGGGACCGGCACGACGTAGCTCGTCGAATCGTGACGCCGTGAGCACGCCCATACCCAGCAAAAACAATGACAGAAAACCCTTGAACATGTCACCGTAAAACTTGTTCAATGACTGATTGCCCTCAGCACCCCAAACCCAACCAATCAGTAGCGCACCGACCAACAATACAATGGCCCGACCGGCGAGCACTTCGCGTGCCAGTAGACGCCACTGCGTGTCGCGGTTGATGCCCTTGGCGAGCAACACACCGATGATCAGCGCGGGAAATTCAAGGAAGACCAGAAACACCGACATGTATCCCTCGTAGGAGACATCGGCACGCGCGAGATAGGACGCGCCGACCGCAAAGGTCACCACCGACACCGAGCCATAGTGCGCCGCGATCGAGGCCGCGTCGGGCCGCGATAAATTGCCGAGTCGGCGCAGTATCGGGAACGAGAGCAATGGCGTACCGGCGCTCATCAGCACCGCAACGCTAATTGGTAGCACCAGTTGCGCAACCGTCGCACTCGACAGCTCGATGCCGCCCTTGAGTCCGATGGCAACCAGCAGGTAAATGCTGAGGGTGTCTGACAGGCCGTTCGAGAGCTTGAGGTCCGAGCGCAAAAACCCGGCCACCAGGCCGAGCACAAAGAAGCCGACAACCGGATCCAGCGTCATTGCACCAGCAGCGAATCCGCTTCGTCCAGTTCGACGCCTTCAAGATTTGCGCCGGCGGCGAGCAATTGCAGGTACTGCCTGAGCGCCGCTACATAGCTTTGCTGTTGCAGCAGCTGCTGCACAGCGCCGCGCACTTCGGCGAACGTTTGCTCCGCTCCGGCCTGGCGTCCGAGCACCTCGACAACATGCAGGCCAAAGCGGCTATGCACCAAGCGCGGCAATACGCCCACATCCGACTGGCTGAAAATTTCGCGGCCAAACTCAGGCGCACACCCGTCGCGGGTCAGCCAGCCAAGGTCTCCACCTTCGGCACCGCTAGGACAGTTGCTCAACTCCGCTGCCATCGCCGCAAATCGCGCCAGTGCATCGTCACCGCGACAACGCGCATCGAGCAAGGCGGACGCCGCGCGCTGGCGCAGCAAGGAGACATTCGTGCCCGGTGTGACGGCAAATAAAATGTGGCGCAAGTGCACCTTTTCGCCGAGCTGAAATTTTGCGGGGTTCGATTCGAAATAGCGCCGGCATGACGGCTCGTCTGGTGTTGGTACCACCAGTTCGGTTTCCAGCAGGCGTTCAATGGCCGATGACGCCGCTTCAGTCAGGATGCCGTCATCGGTGGCGAGATCGTCCGCACCGAGCAGCCCGAGACCAACTGCCCGCTGGCGCAGCAGTTCGCTGTAGGCGCGCTGGCGCAGCGTGGCGTCATCGGGACGGTCGCCGGCGGCGTGCAGAGCGATGCCGTTTATACGGGCCGTTATTCCCGGCACGCTGCCGGCCGTCACAGCGGGTGCCGCGACCTCAGTGGGCACCGGTGGTGACTCCGCAGTGGCACATCCGCAACTTCCTTTTCCGCATCCTGACGACTTCATTGTGTCTCCTTTACAGCGGTGTACTGGCAGTTTGTTGAAATTCGTCACGCTAAATCCGGGTGAACTCAGTGCGTGCCACTTCCCCTTTTTAAAAAGGGGGACTGAGGGGGATTTTCGGTCGTTGTCGACTCGCAAACGCTAAAAATCCCCCTCCTGCCCCCTCGCTTCGCTCTCCCCCTTTTACGAAGGGGGAGAGCGAAGCCTGGAAGGAGCGCAGCGTATTCCGGGTATCACCGTTGCGTAACGACCGCCCCGGAATACGCTACGCTCCTTCCAGGCTACGGTAAGATTCCTCCCTTCGAAAAAGAGTCTGCGCGTCGAAGTGCTGGAATGACGGCTCTTCAATTGCAGTTGTTGCCCCAGAAAACTGAACATCGAATGAGTCACAAACGAAATGAAGCACTACACTGCTTGAAGCATGATTGAACACGCGGTGAAACTCCTTACGCAGACAGTTGCACCGGAGCACCTTCGCGGTCAAACGGCAACATACCGCTGAGCTTACCGGCCAAGATAGAGTCGATCATGTGTTGCAGCGGCGTCATGGTCTCTTCGCTGGTGGGCAAGACTCCGCCGCGCCCCGACATGGCGGCCGCAAAAACGATGGTCCAAGGCGGCCCCGCACGCGCCGCTTCAGCAGCCAGCGACGCAAATGTCGGCACCTCGTCGACCGTTTTCTCGACACACATCAACGGCCCGAGCGCGCCACCCTCACCGGCCTCGAAGCCAGCACGCTGCTCCTCGGTCGCCTCGTCGGGCAGTTGTGCATTGGTAAACACGAACAGCAGACGCTGTGGCTGGTCCTGGATGCGTGCGGCGTGCAAAAAATCTTCAAAAGTTTTGATGATCACGGGTGGTTCCGATGGTGATGGGTGTTGTCTATTTTGCCAACGGCGTATCGCTCGGGTGATTGTGACCGAGCGGAACATTTAGCCGGCGCGAACGCACCACTTGGTATGGACGAATCAGGTAAAACACCGATGCCAACCCGCTCCACACGTGTACCAGTCGACTGAACGGAAATAACAAGAAGATCGTCATGCCCAACACAATGTGCACTTTGAATGGCCAGTCAATGGCGACCAGTGCATCCGCGTTAGGCTGAAAGGTCACGATGTTTTGTGCCCAGGTGGACAGAATCATCATGACGCTGCCGTCGCGATGGCCCAGCGAGTAGGGCAGGGTGATGAGGCCGATGGTCAGTTGCACCCAGAGAATGATAAGGATGGCGAGATCGGTGCGATGACTAGTCAGGCGAATGCGTTCATCAAATATGCGGCGATATAGCAGCAGCGTTAACCCGATAAAACACACGGCACCGGCAATGCCGCCGGCGGTGACGGCGACGAGCTGTTTTTGCGCCGGCGTAATGAAGGGCGCGTAAACCCAGTGCGGCGTCAACAATCCCACGGTGTGTCCGATCAGCAGGAACAAGATGCCGATGTGAAACATGTTGCTTCCCCAGCGCAGTGTTCCCGTACGCAACAATTGCGAGGAGTCGCTCTTCCAACTGTATTGGTCCCGATCGAAGCGCATCAGGCTTCCCATCAGGAAGACGGCGAGGCAGAGGTACGGATAGACATTGAACAGAAAGTTATGCAGATAACTGGGCGCGGTGTTCATACGCGAACTCCTTTGGTTGGGTTGCCTCGCACAAAATTTATCGGCTGCGGCTGGCCGGGGCGCGCTTGCCCGTTGGTGCTGCAGCCGCCGAAGGCCACAGGCTCGGACCAGGTTTCATCAATCGGAGGTTCGTCTTCAATCTTGACCGGGCGCGCGCTTTCGCCAGCCAATTCGATGAGGGCACCGAGTACGCTTGCATACGCGCTGCCGCGCTGCTCGAGGGCGTTGAAGACGACATTGAAAATGTGCGTCATCTCGGCCAGAAACGCGCGCGCTTCGGTGGGCGGTTGCGTCGATGCGTATTCGAGAACCACCGGCAGATGATCCGGCATCTCGCCCTCGCCCAGATAAAGCCCCGCCTTCTCATAGGTCTGTGCCAGGTCGATCATCGCCGGTCCACGGTCACGTGAGTCACCGTGTACGTGCTCGAACAGATGCAGTGACGTCCTGCGCCCGCTGTCGAACAATTGGACATAGTCGGCTTCGGCGTCAATGTCCGATTGCGCCTTAATGGCGTTCATTAGCGCACTGAGCTCGGCAAACCTGGCCGGGCTTAGCGCGCCTTCTTGACGCAACGCACCACGCAGCTCGTCGAGGTGAAGGCGCAACACCGCATCGGGATAGCTCAGCAGACGCGCCAGCGCACGCAAGGTCAGCGCCATTTTCGGAGGATTCGATTTCAACATGGTCTACACCGTCGCTTTGATGGGAATGGTGCGTCGTTTTTCGCCGCCAAACAGGCTGGTCTCTGTGGTGCCCTCAGAGCATCCGTTGCCGAAGGAGAAGCCACAGCCGCCACGAACATTGAAGGTGTTCTCAGCGTACTCCCGGTGCGTGCTCGGAATCACAAAGCGGTCCTCGTAGTTGGCGATGGCCATGATGTGATACATATCCTCGACCTCGTCTTCGCTCAGCCCGACCTGCTTCAATACTTCCAAATTGACGCGGCCCTCGACGTGTTTGGCGCGTTGATATGCGCGCATCGCCAGCATGCGTTCGAGCGCGCGCTCCACCGGCTTGGTGTCACCCGCGGTTAACAGGTTGGCCAAATACTTGACCGGGATGCGTAGCTGATGGACATCCGGAATTTCGCCGTTGGTGCCGATGTGTCCGGCATTGGCGGCGGCCGTAATCGGCGACAGTGGCGGCACATACCAAACCATCGGCAACGTGCGGTACTCGGGATGCAGCGGTAGCGCGACTTTCCATTCCACGGCCATTTTGTAGACCGGGCTGTTGCGCGCGCCTTCCATCCAAGCGTCCGGAATCCCGTCCAAGCGCGCCTGTGCGATGACCTTCGGATCGTTGGGATCCAAAAAGATATCTAGTTGCGCTTGATAAAGATCGCGGTCGTGTTCCACACTGGCGGCGGCCTGAATGCGGTCGGCGTCATACAGCAATACACCCAGATAGCGAATGCGGCCGACACATGTTTCGGAACAGACCGTCGGCTGTCCGGCCTCGATGCGCGGGTAGCAAAAAATACACTTCTCGGCCTTGCCGCTCTTCCAGTTGTAGTAAATCTTTTTGTACGGACAGCCGGATACGCACATACGCCAGCCGCGACACTTGTCCTGATCGATCAGCACAATGCCATCCTCCTCGCGCTTATAGATCGAACCGGACGGGCAGCTCGCGACACACGCCGGGTTCAAGCAGTGCTCGCAGAGTCGCGGCAAATACATCATGAAGGTGTTTTCAAACTCGCCGACCATCGCCTTTTGTGCGGCGTCAAAGCCACTGAAGTTGCTGTCGGCGCTGCGTTTGCTGAACTCGCCGCCAAGCAGTTCTTCCCAATTGGGCCCCCACACGATTTTGTCCATCTGCTTGCCGGTAATCAGGCTGCGCGGCCGTGCGGTCGGGCTGGCCTTCATCTCCGGCGCACTTTGCAAGTGGTCGTAGTCGAAGGTGAACGGCTCGTAGTAATCGTCGATCTCCGGCAGGTTTGGATTGGCGAAGATTTTCATCAGCAGCTTCCACTTGCCACCCTGACGCGGCTCGATGCTGCCGTTGCCCTTGCGAATCCAGCCACCGTTCCATTTGTCCTGGTTCTCCCATTCCTTGGGGTAGCCGATGCCGGGCTTGGTCTCAACGTTGTTAAACCAGGCGTATTCCATCCCCGGCCGGCTGGTCCAGACGTTTTTGCAAGTGACCGAACAAGTGTGGCAGCCGATGCACTTGTCCAGATTCAACACCATGGCGATTTGGGCGCGGATCTTCATGCGTTCTCTCCGTGGGCTTGCACCTGTTCGATGCGTTCGGCGGCAACTGGCGTGTCGAGCCAATCAATTTTCTTCATCTTGCGCACCACCACAAACTCATCACGGTTGGTGCCGATGGTGCCGTAGTAATTGAAGCCGTAGGACAACTGTGCGTAACCGCCAATCATGTGAGTGGGCTTCAATACGATGCGTGTCACCGAATTGTGAATGCCTCCACGCACGCCGGTAATTTCGGCACCCGGTGTGTTGATGATCTTCTCCTGTGCGTGATACATCATGACCATGCCCGGATTGACGCGCTGGCTGACCACCGCGCGCGCAGCGATCGCGCCGTTGATGTTGAACAGTTCGACCCAGTCGTTGTCGACGATGTCGGCCTTGGCCGCGTCTTCTTCACTCAGCCAGATGATCGGCCCGCCGCGACTAAGGGTGAGCATCAACAGGTTGTCGGTGTAGGTCGAATGGATGCCCCACTTCTGATGCGGCGTGATGAAGTTGAGCAATATTTCCGGATTGCCGTTACTGCGCAGATTGTGAATGCCGGCCGTGGTCTTGAGGTCAACCGGGGGGCGATAAGTGGACAGGTTTTCGCCAAAGGCGATCATCCACGGGTGATCCTGGTAGAACTGCTGGCGGCCAGTCAAGGTGCGCCACGGAATCAACTCGTGGACGTTGGTATAGCCCGCGTTGTAGCTGACGGTTTCACTCTCAATGCCGCTCCAGGTCGGCGAGCTGATGATCTTGCGCGGCTGCGCCTGAATATCGCGGAAGCGAATTTTTTCGTCCTCGCGATGAATCGCCAGATGCGCGTGTTCGCGTCCGGTGATTTTGGAAAGCGCTTGCCACGCCTTGACCGCCACATGGCCATTGGTCTCGGGGGCGAGTTGCAAGACCACTTCGCAAGCCTCGATATCGGTCTCAATCTTGGGCATGCCCTTAGTGACGCCCTCAGTTCGCGTCAGGCCATTGAGTTCGCCCAGCTGGATAACTTCGGTCTGCGTGTTCCATGCAATTCCTTTGCCGCCGTTGCCGATCTTGTTCATCAACGGACCCAAGGCGGTAAAGCGTTTGTAGACGTTCGGAAAGTCGCGTTCGACCACGGTGATCTGCGGCGCAGTCTTGCCGGGAATGAGTTCACATTCGCCACGTTTCCAATCGCGCACGTCAAACGGCTGTCCGAGTTCGCCGGGGGTGTCATGCATCAGTGGCGTGAGCACCACTTCTTTTTCGACACCCAGATGTCCGACACAAACTTCACTGTATTTTTTGGCGAAGCCCTTGTAGATATCCCAATCGCTGCGGCTTTCCCACGCCGGATCGACGGCCGTCGATAGCGGGTGGATGAATGGATGCATGTCGCTGGTATTGAGGTCGTTCTTTTCATACCAGGTGGCCGTCGGCAGCACGATGTCCGAATACAGGCAGGTGGTGCTCATACGGAAGTCGATGGTCACCAGCAAGTCGAGCTTGCCTTCCGGTGCGTGCTCGTGCCACACCACTTCGGTCGGCTTGGCCTCTTCGCTGCCGAGGTCTTTGCCCTGCACGCCGTTGCTGGTGCCGAGCAGATGCTTGAGAAAGTATTCGTGGCCCTTGCCGGATGAGCCGAGCAGATTCGAGCGCCACACGAACAGATTGCGCGGCCAGTTGTTGGGATGGTCGGGATCGGTGCAACTCATCCTGAGGGTGCCGTCGCGCAGTGTTTTCACCACATAGTCCTTGGGGTCCATGTCGGCGGCGGCCGCGTCGCGTACCACCTGCAGGGGATTAGTCTGCAGTTGTGGTGCTGACGGCAACCAGCCCATGCGTTCGGCGCGCACGTTGTAGTCGATCATGCTGCCGCCGTAGCGCGTTTTATCGGCGAGCGGTGACAAGACTTCTTCGATGCCGAGTTTTTCGTAGCGCCACTGATCGGTATGTGCGTAGAAAAAGCTGGTGCTGTTTTGTTGGCGCGGTGGACGAATCCAGTCGAGCGCAAAGGCCAGCGGCAACCAGCCGGTCTGCGGACGCAGCTTTTCCTGACCGACGTAATGGGCCCAGCCGCCGCCGCTCTGACCGATACAGCCGCACATCATGAGCAAATTGATCACACCGCGATAATTCATGTCGCTGTGATACCAGTGGTTCATCGCCGCGCCGATAATGACCATCGACTTGCCGTGCGTCTTATCAGCGTTGTCGGCAAATTGTCTGGCGACCGTGATCAGCTGTTCACGTGGCACGCCGGTGATCGCCTCTTGCCACGCCGGGGTATACGGCGCATCGTCGTCGTAATCGAGGGCGCCGGAGCCGAGTCCGCGATTGATGCCGTATTGTGCAACCTGCAAATCAAATACCGTCGCGACCATGACTTCGCGGGCCACGCCTTCTTTTCCGAGCGTGATTGCGACCGCCGGCACTTTGGCGCAATTGATGTCGCCCTGTTGCTCATTGTTCGGGAAGTGCGGCGTCGTGGCGCCGGCAAAGTAGGGGAACGCAACGTCAACCACCGCGTGTGCCTGTTCTCCGTCTTCCATGACCGACAGCTTTAACTTGACGTCGCCGTCGTGGCGCGCCTCCTTGTCTTCCAAATTCCATTTGCCGACGTCGGCGCGACCTTCCGGCCCCCAGCGAAAACCGATCGACCCGTTGGGCAATACCACCTTGCCGGCCTCATCGAAGGCAAGCGTTTTCCAATCAGGGTTGTTGGATTGACCGAGGTCGCCGTTGAAATCACTGGCGCGCAAATAGCGATCCGGCACCAGCACGTTGCGACCGTCATCGAGCACTTTTTCTTTGAGCATGACCAACATCGGCAGGTCGGTGTAGCGTCGCGCGTAATTGTCAAAGTAGGTCGAGCGCCCTGCGGGCAACGCAGCACTTGTTTTGCCGAAGAAAAACTCGCGTAGCACCACGTGGCCCATGGCCATCGCCACGGCTGCGTCGGTGCCCTGCTTGGGGTGCATCCAGATGTCAGCCAGCTTGGCGACCTCGGAGTAGTCGGGGGTGACTGCGACCGTCTTGGCGCCTTTGTAGCGAACCTCGGTGAAGAAATGCGCGTCCGGCGTGCGTGTCTGCGGCACGTTGCTGCCCCAGGCGATGATGTAGCTGCTGTTAAACCAATCGGCCGATTCGGGCACGTCGGTCTGCTCACCCCAGACTTGCGGGCTGGCGGGCGGCAAGTCGCAGTACCAGTCGTAGAAGCTCATGCATACGCCGCCGATGAGTGACAGATAGCGCGAGCCAGCGGCATAGCTCACCATCGACATGGCAGGGATTGGCGAAAAGCCGATCACGCGGTCGGGGCCGTATTTCTTGGCCGTATAGACGTTGGCCGCGGTGATGATTTCGTTAACTTCATCCCAGCCGGAGCGAACGAATCCGCCGAGCCCGCGTATCTTTTGATAGTCGCGACGCTTCGTTTCGTCTGACATGATTGACGCCCACGCCTCGACCGGACCCAACGTGGCGCGTGCCGCACGCCAGTGCTTTAGCAATCGCCCACGAACCATCGGATACTTGACACGGTTGGCGCTGTACAGATACCAGCTATAGCTCGCGCCACGTGCGCAGCCACGCGGTTCGTGATTCGGCATATCCCAGCGGGTGCGCGGGTAGTCGGTTTGCTGCGTCTCCCACGTGACGATGCCGCCCTTGACGTAAATTTTCCAAGAGCAGGAGCCGGTGCAGTTGACGCCGTGCGTACTGCGCACGACTTTGTCGTGCGCCCAACGGTTGCGATAGGCGTCTTCCCAAGTGCGGTCTTCACCAGTTGTTACGCCGTGGTAGTCGGAGAACGGCTCTCGCGGAGAGGCAAAGTGATTTAGTCGATCGAGGAAGTGACTCATTGAATGGCTCCGCTTGGAAGGAAAGTGTTTTGTCGACCGATGAAAAGACTTTTTCCACAGATGAACACAGATAAACACAGATGTTTAGAAACAAAACTCAAGCATTGGCGGGTGTTTTCAAGCAAAAATGCTCTAAAACGCGCACTAACTGGATACTTTGATGTTTGATCTGCGTTCATCTGCGGTGAGGTCTTATCTGTGTCCATCTGTGGGAAGTTTTTGATCCGCGTTCAGCTGTGGAAAGTTTTCTGTCTACGCAAATCCGCGGAAAGCATCTCCAGAAACTCAGCACGGCTTCTCGGCACCGTTACGCCAGTAGTAGTAGTAGTTCACCAACAGACCCGCCGCGTACAGACTGATGAATATCCACAGCGCGGCGTTAGGGCTGCCGGTGAGGGCGAACGAGCGCCCGAAAATAATCGGCACAAAAAAGCCCAGCAGCAATACCGCCATGGCAGCGGTGAAGCCGAGCACCGGTGAGGCTTGCTTCGGCTCAAAGATCATCACAATCTGTTTGAACACGCTGGCGTTGCCGATACCGGCACCGAAAAAGATCCCCAGCAACAGCACAAAGAAGATCATGAATTGAGCACTTGAGGTCGGCGCGGTGTGGAAGGTCAGCGCGGTACCGGAGCCGATCATGATGACGAACACCAGCATGGTCATGTTGGCACCGCCGAACTTGTCGGACAACATGCCGCCGACTGGTCGGATCAACGCGCCGACCAAAGGGCCGATCCAGGCATAGGTGAGAGGATCCGGCGCGTCCGGCAATTTGCCAAACACTTCGCGGATCAACAGTGGCGTAGAGGCTGCAAAGCCGGAGAATGTGCCGAAGGTCAGGGTGTAGAGAAAGGTCTGAACCCAAGTGTGCTTGAGCTTAACGATTTGCATCTGCTCGGTGAACGAGCCGCGGGCGGGGTGATTCTTCATACCGAACAGCACCAGCACGCTGATGATGAGAGTCGGAATCAGCCACACCAAGGCAGCGTTTTGCGGATAGAGCATCGCCTGACGAATCACTTCCTTGGTCTTGGGATTGATGACCTTGAACAACGTCGGCTCACCCGCGACTGCGCCGAACAGGCCGGCCGCAATCACGGCGGGCACAATGAACTGCGCGGCACTCGCGCCCAGATTGCCGAAGCCAACATTGACGCCGAGTGCAGTGCCGCCAAGACGCTTGGGAAACCACAGGTTGATATTGGCCGATGAACTGGAGATTTGTCCGCCGGCACAAAATCCTGCGACGCCCGCCCAGAACAGCAGCGTGGTGAACGCCGTGGTCGGGTCTTGCACCACATGGGCAATACCAAAAATCGGGATAAGCAGCGACACCGTGAAGATGAAGGTGGTCCACATGCCACCGATCTTGAGTACCAGAAAGGTGTGTGGGAAGCGTGCGACTGCGCCCATCAGCAGCGCCATCGCGGGAAGCCAGAAACGCTGATCGACCGTCAGTTGAAAGCCCAACCCAGGCAGTCGCACCACCAACGCGCTCCAAGTAAACCAGACGGCGAACGCCAGATGCAGCGCCAGTAGCGCGATGATGAGTGTGCGCCAAGCAAAGCCTCGATTGGCCGCCCAGAAGGCCGGGTCTTCGCTGCGCCATTCGGCGACCTGAAAGAAGGTGCCGCCGCGGTCGGTACCGCGTGCGCTGCCAGACGGGTTGAGCATGGTTTATCTCCTGAAAAATTGAATCGTGGGCGGTTTACGGTTTTGCATCCATAGTCGGCGCGAGTTGGCCGGCATGCGCGCCCATGAACTCGCGGGTACGCACCTCCGTCCAGTACATCCAGATCAGCGACACCCAGACCACGCCATAGAGCAGCATGAAGGCGCTGGAGCGAATGCCGGTCAGATCCATCAGCACGCCAAACATGATCGGCAGCAGGAATGCGCCGAGTGCACCGGCCATGCCGACAATGCCGCTCACCGCACCGATATTGGTTGGATACTCGTCGCTGATGTACTTGAAGACGCTGGCCTTGCCGAAGGCCGAGGCGACGCCCAGCACAAACAGTAGTGCCGTGAATGCGTAGACGTTCAAGCCGATGTGAAAGGTCTTGGGGCCTGTGGCGGTGTGGACGGTGAAGTCGGTTTGCGGGTACGACAGCAGGAACAGGCAAATCCAACTCACCCACATCACCCACCAAGTCACGGCGTGCGCGCCGTGTTTGTCAGACAGCCAGCCACCCACCGCGCGCAGCACCCCGCCGGGCAGCGAGAAAACTGCCGCCAGCAGCGCGGCAACACGAATATCGAGCCCGTATTCGCCGACGTAGTACTGCACCATCCATAGACTGAGGGCAACGTAGGCACCGAAGACGATGCTGTAGTACTGGCAGTACTTCAACACCCTCGGATCTTTCAGCAGCTTGAGTTGATCGCTGAACTTGGTGTCGCTTGACACCAGATGCTTGGGGTCGCTGACGCTGAACAGCCAGAACAACACCAAGGTGCCCAACATGATCGCGGCGTACACCTGCGGCACGAACGCCCAGCCAAAGCCGACCACCAGCGCGGGCGCGATGAACTTGTTGACGGCCGCACCAGAATTGCCGGCACCAAACACGCCCATTGCCAAGCCTTGGCGATGGGTTGGGAACCAGCGTGCCACGTAGGGCGTGCCCACCGAGAACGATCCGCCGACCATGCCGACGAAGAGCCCGATGACGAGGAAATGCCAGTACTGGGTGGCGTAGGTCATCATCCAGATGGCCGGCACGGAAGCGGCCATCAATAGCGTGAAAACGATACGGCCGCCGAATTTGTCCGTCCAGATGCCCAGTGGAACACGGATCAGGGCACCGGTGAGGATGGGGGTGGCGGTGAGCAAGCCAAACTGAGTGGCGTTGAGATCGAGCATCTTCCTGATTGGAATGCCGATGACGCTGAACATCGTCCACACCATGAAGCACACTGTGAAAGCGAGCGTAGAGCTCGCCAGCACCGCAATTGCTTGTCCGTTCTTTGTCATGTCCACTCCCAATCACAGTACTGGCGGCAATTTTGTCCGGCCGTTCTGGCGGCGGTTTGCGCTAGATCAAATCCCCTCCAGAAGATATAAACAAAATATTACTTATCGGCCTACAGCGTTAGATGGGCGCTTCTAGACTGCGCGAAGTGGGCACTCCGGTCACAAAATTGCCAATCAGATCAGGGCCTTGGGCGAGCCGTCGCGCAGCCAGTGCGGCGATATGCGCGACCGCCATTTTCTGGAGAAGCCGTGGTGCAAAAATTGATCAAGATTTCGAACTGCGCGGAACCGATAGCGCCGGCTTCGCCTGACTGGCGCGCGTTCCTGAGTTTCGGTTTTAGGCCCCTCTATTTGGTTGGCGCGATGTGGGCGGCACTTGCCATTGCGGTCTGGGTGTTCGCGCCTCAATGGCTGCGCCCACCGCTTACCGGAATTGCCTGGCACGCACACGAAATGCTGTGGGGCTTTATCGCCACGATCGCGGTCGGGTTCTTGCTGACCGCCGGGGCAAACTGGACAGGACGCAATCCACTCAACGGAGCTGCGCTCGCGGCTATGTTGGTTCTGTGGCTGATCGCGCGCGTGGGATTTTTGGCAGGCGGAGACGCCGCATTCATCGCCGCTGCCGCCGAAATCAGCTTTTTCCTGATCGCCGCCGTCGCCATGGCGCGGGTGGTGGTTCTGGCACACAACACGCGCAACTATGTGGTGCCGGTGCTGCTGCTGGCATTGGCTGGTGCCGACGCTGCGTTCTTGTACGCAATTTGGCTCGGCGAGTTTGTAGACGCGATGCGTTACCTACAAGTCGGATTGCTGGTCATGTGCATGATTACCATCCTCATCGCGGGTCGGGTGATCCCGTTCTTTGCGGCTCGTGCGGTTGCCGATTTGAAACCACGGGCTGGCACCTACACCGGATACGCGCAGCTGGTTGGTACCGTTCTGGCGATCGCCGGCTTACTCAGCGCCAATATGCCGCTGCTGGTGGCTTCAATCACCGGCACCGGTTTGCTCGCGATCGTGCAACTGATCGGCTGGCGTCCATGGTCGGTGCGCCACAAACCGCTGCTTTGGATTCTTTATCTTGGCTATGCCGGTCTGGGCGTCGGTCTTATGGTAGCGGGCGGCCACGTCGCAGGGTTGGTCGCAGTGTCGGCGGTCCATGTGCACGTGATCGCCATGGCCGGCTTTTCTGTACTCATCATCGGCATGATCACACGCACCGCGCTGGGCCATCTGGGGCGGCCATTGGCGCTCGATCGCAGTATGCTGGTCAGCTATGCGTTGCTCCTGACCGCCGTCGTATTACGTCTCGCGGCGCTTGGATTGGAACCATACAGCCAGCTCGCCACTCAGGCATCGGCGCTGGCGTGGATTGGTGCGTTTGCAACCTACCTGTGGCGCTTTGCGCCTTGGTTGATACGGCCACGAGTTGACTAGAATTGCCCTGTCCGCTGGCCACCGCCTTCGGCTAACGGTAATACGCAATCAATGGAATCCAACATGCGCCTGACCAAAATGAGTGACTACGCGATGCGCCTGCTGATGTACCTGGCGCATCATCCAGAGCAACGTTGTACGATTGCCGAAATCGCCACTGCATACGGCATCTCAGAGGGCCACTTGATGAAGGTAACGCACCAGCTTGCCGCAGGTGGCTTCATCGAAACGATTCGCGGAAAGGGCGGCGGAATGCGCTTGGCGAGGCTCGCCGCGAAAATGAATCTCGGTGCGACAGTGCGCGCCCTTGAATCCGACTTCGCCATCGTCGAGTGTCTTGGCCCCGGCAATGCGTGTCGGCTGACGGGCAATTGCGCGCTAACGGCGGTGATGGTGGAAGCCCGCGACAGCTTCCTGGCCTGCCTTGACCAATACACACTCGCCGATATCGTGCCAGCCAACGACAAGTCGCGCGCGGCAACGATCAATTTTCAGCGACGCCTTAAAAAGCCTGGCACGTGAATCGTGCCCCGCACTGAAAGTAAAAGTCGCCATTCTGCGGGCGGTTTCAAAGGGTTTTGCCTGAAAGTGCCCGTCGTTGTTGGTGTTTTATTTATTTAACTTTCAGCAAGCCAATTACTTCCAGCGTGGCCAGTCGGCGTTTATCGCCGCGCAAGCGCGCGACGACCGCTTCACCCATCGCCGGAACGGCACCGGTCAGTGCCGTGATGTTCACTTGGTGTGTGACCAGCACCAGATTTTTAGCCACTTGCATTCGCGCTGGAATGCCACCGCGCACCTGTTGCGCTTGTAATGCAGCGGAGTCCGGGGTGTCGAAATGCGAATTGAGTGCCGGCCAGGTCTCCGGTCGGCGGCTGGCGCCCGAGAAGGCGAGGGCGGCCGTCTCGACGCATCGGCACCATACCGACGAAAACACGCCGCCGATCGGGATTGCCTTTTCTGCCACGGCCTTGCCCCACGCCCGCGCCTGCGCGCGACCGGCGTCGTTTAGGTTGCGTTGCGTGCGGCAATCGTCGAGCCGGTAGCCGGGCGGATCACCAATGCCGGCAACCGTTTCCGTGTGCCGCAGCAAGATGACGTGATTGCCCTGTTTGAGCGCGGACCAAATCGCTTCGCTGCTGCCAACGGACGGCGCGGAATGTGCTGACGAGACGGCGAGGCTGAGCAGCAGCGCGAAAACAAGTTTTTTCACCGCTTGATGAACATCGATAGCGCGTTGGAAATGAAGTCGCTTGAGTTTGGCAACTGACCGTCTGGCGTAATGTGGTTGATCAAGTCGGGCAATACCTTCGACAGCCCTGCGGCGATATCCTCGGTCGAAAGACCAAACTGGTTGGCAAGTTCCCCCAGCTTTCCAGAGCCGAGTACTTGCGAAATCTGTTCGGCGGTTACCGGCATGTTCGCGCCGGTGCCGACCCAAGAGTCGGCGAGGTGACCCAAGCCACCCTGTTGAAATTTTGAGAGGACATCCGCGAGGCCGCTTTGGCCACCTTGGCCCTGCGCGGTGAGCATTTGCATGGCCATTTGCATCAGCGGATTGCTCCCCTGCGCACCGCCGCTGCTCATCATGCCGCCGATGATGCGATCGAGTAATCCCATGCGAGTCTCCACTGTCTACGTTGTTGAGAAACGAAATCCGAGCCGCATAATTTCGGCTTTGGCCTCTGCCATCGCCGTGGGTACCTCGACCGGGTTGCCGGACAACGAGAACTCGATTTGTTGCCCGCCCAGAATGAATTGCGGTAGCGACGATAGCCGGACGGCCGGATATCGCGCCAGCAGCGCGTTCATCATGTCGATGAGGCTCGATTCCCCAGCCTCGGCGATCAAAATCGACTCACTGGCGACGACCTCGGTGTGAAACAGGTGGCAATACTTTGTTTCCAGCACCCACTCCATCATCGGCCATGACATCTCCGGAAAGCCCGGCAGGAAATGATGATCGCCGCACGAAAACGCGGCGATCCGATTGTATGGATTGGGAATGATGGCGGCACCGATTGGAAACCGGGCCATCTTGCGTCGGTTGGGCGTCAATTCAAAGTCCGGCTTGGCGACCATTTCGGCGATGGCGTCGGGGTGCTCAGCGATTGCCACGCCGAGCGCCGCGGCGGCACACTGACGCGTATGGTCGTCCGGTGTGGCACCAATACCACCGAACGAAAACACCACATCGGTGCTGGCAAAGGAGCGCTTGAAGGTTTCGATGATGCGCGCCGGCTCGTCACCAACATAGTTTGCGTAGGCGAGTGTCAAGCCGCGTTTACCAAGATTCTCGATCACCTTCGACAAGTGTTTGTCCTCACGTTTGCCGGACAATATTTCGTCGCCGATGATGATCGCGCCAAAGGTTCGCA
>Ga0105048_10004965_pt1 | contig 21570 bp, 19 predicted proteins | sample MAT05_FD_78382 | JGI IMG/M metagenome (GOLD analysis project Ga0105048, IMG submission 78382) | Freshwater microbial communities from Lake Fryxell liftoff mats and glacier meltwater in Antarctica - MAT-05 | ecosystem: Environmental > Aquatic > Freshwater > Ice > Liftoff microbial mat | place...
ATAAGAGGGACGCTCAGTGCGCTGCGGGCGGTCACCATAAGAGGGACGCTCAGTGCTGCGCGGGGCACGGTCGTTGGTGTTCGGGCGATCGCCGGAGCCGCCGCGGTTCGGGCGATCGTTGTAGGCGGGGCGCTCGCGCGGGTTCCAGTCAGGACGACGGTCGTTCGACGCGGGACGGTCTCCGCTGCGCGCGGCACGGTCGTTGTTGGTCCAGCGCTTCTTGGCGGGAGCGGCGTCGCCGTGGAATCCACGGTGGCCTTCGCTGCGGCTGCCGGGGGCAGATGAGGAGGCCGACTTGCGCGGCTCAAACTTGTTGTTGTTCGGCTTCTTGTAATCAGACATTAATGAGGAGTTCTGGGTTGTTGTCATTGCATGGCAACGCAGAGCTCGGTTGAGCTCGCACTACTAGAACCCGGGCAGTCAGGATCGAGCGGACAGAAATCCGCACAGAAAACCGATCGGGGCCGTTTCACATACATTGTGAAGTCTCACCCCACGCAGAGTTCGCGCACACGGAGTCCATATCCGATTGGTGAAGTACCGGCCCAACTGACTTACAAACCCATCCGCCAAATCGCGGTGTCAAGAGCCGACCTACACACGTTACACGGCGCGGGCTAATCACGCCAGCTTCGGCTCCCGCGGCGGGGTAGATTGAACCCCATCATGAAGGTCGCGGTCGGCACGCATGCCCGCGTGCTGGCGGCGTGCGTCAGTCTGGTCATCGTGCTGTCGGGGTGCGCTCCCGCCGGCGACGACTCCGAGCAGGTCGAGCGCGAGCCAGTGCCGTTCCCGGTGGTGCAGACCTACCCCGACATCGACGTGATCGAGAACCTCGCCTATGGAGCGGGGCCGGATGCCGGTGGCGCCGAGATTCTCGTGGACGTCTGCCTTCCCGAAGTGTCGACCAAGCCAGCATCCGTCACGGTCGAGCCCGCGGCGGGCACCGACGAGGTGGTCAACGATGAGGCGGTCACCGACGACGCGACCACGGACGAGGGCGTGCGCGACGGGACCGTGCCCGACGAGGTCGTCACCGCGTCGACCGCCCGCGCCGCGGTGCTGTCGGTGCACGGAGGCAGCTGGCGGCAGGGCGACAAGGCGGATCTCTACTGGCGCAGTGCCTGCCAGTGGCTCGCCTCGGAGGGATTCGTCGCCTTCTCGGTCAACTACCGCCTCGCTCCGGCAAACCCGTACCCCGCCGCGATCGACGACCTGCGCCAGGTTGTGCGCTGGCTGCGCGACGACGCGCAGGTCGAGAGATTCGACATCGACCCCGACCGCATTGGCGCGTTCGGCGGCTCGGCTGGCGGCAACCTCGTCTCACTGCTCGGCCTCGAGGGCACGGGCGACGTGACTGAAGGCTCGAGGGTGGCGGCGGTCGTCAACCTCAGCGGACCGATCGACCTCACAACCGACGGATTCGCGCTCGGCGGTGTTGTGCCCGCGTTCCGTCAAGTGCAGCTCGACTATCTCGGCTGCGCGAGCTATGCGGACTGCCCGCAGGCGCTACCGGCGTCACCTCTCTATTCAGTCGACGAGAGCGACCCGCCGTTCTTCGTCGGGCACTCGCTTGAGGAGATGATCCCCGTGCAGCAGTCGGATGCCCTCGTCGAGCTGCTCCGCGGGGCCGGCGTCGACACGACCTATCTCAACATCGAGGGAAACCTGCACTCGATCGCGATGCTCGACGATCCGATACGACTGCAGATCGCGGACTGGCTGCGCGGCAAGCTCGAGCCGTAGCTACCCCGGCCGGCGCTCAGGAGCTCTCGTCCTGCGCGGGAGCCGACTCGGTGGTCCGCCCCGCCCGCACCACCGCCCCGATGACTCCGCCGAGCACGAGGAGCCCGCCGAGGGAGGCAATCGCGACTGCGGTGATCACCCCGCCGCTGAAGCTGCTGAGGTCGACGAAAGTGCCGACGAGGAACAGGGCGGCGAAGCCGATCAGGATTGCGCCCCAGACGATGGTGGTGGATCGGGTCTTCATCAGCGGTCTCCCTCGGTGGTGATGGTCAGGTTTCCGGCGCCGACGATGATGTCGAGGTTGAGCCGGCGGTCGGTGGCACCAGCGGTCTCGCCCTCGGGCCCGAACTCAAGCGTCAGGTCGTCGTAGCTGCCGCGGGCAAAGTCGCGGTCGGGCGTGCTGAGCTCGCCCCAGCCGACGACCGAATCAATAGCGACGAACTCGTCCTCGGGCAGAATCACCGTGAGGTCGCCGAATCCGCCGACGATGTCGACACTCGCCGCGCGCGCCAGCGAGCCGGTCTGGCCGTCCCAATAGCCGGTCAGGTCGATCACGGCGTCGCCGGCCCCGACCACGTAGTCCTGGGAGCGGCCGTCGGCGTAGCTCGGCGCGAACTCGGTGTCGTCGCCGGCGATCGCGGTGAACCGCGACCCTCCCGCAACAAAGTCCACGGAGTTGACCCCGTTGATGGCACCGGCCCCGACCAGCGCGATGGCGACCACGACGGCGAGGCCACTCGAGCCGCCGCTGCGCTTGCCGCGGATGCCGTTGATCACGATGGCAGCGCCGAGCACGGCGAGCGCCGCGGCGAGACCCGCGACCAGGCCCCGTGTGGTGAACGCGTAGTCGCCGACCACGAGGCTGACGAGAGCGCCGATGACCAAGGCGAGGCCGATTGCGACGAGCGTGTAGAGCGGATTCGACCGGGTGAGTCGGCGCTCGGCGCGGTACGCGGCGGCACGCTCGTCGCGGATGCGGCGCTGCTCCGCGGTGTGGGCGGCGAAGGCGGCCCGTCTGGTCTCCTCCTCGGACTTCACGAACTCGTCCCGTTCCTGCTTGAACCGCGCCTGCTGCGCCGTCCAGGCCGCGAGTTCGGTGGCGTCGGTCGGCGGGGGGCCGACGGGTGCCGGGGCCATCGGAACAGTGGCGGCGTACGCGGGTGCGTAGCCGGTGCCGGTGTTCGGCGCGTAACTTGAGGCGCTGCTCGGCGATGTGCCCGGGGCGGATGCTGCGGACGAGCCCGGCATCGAATAGGCGGGCGAACCGTAAGCGGGCGAACCGGCATCCGCCTCTCGCGCAGAGCCGCGGCCCGAGCGGCGCACGATCCAGACAACGAACCAGATGGCGGACGCGATGATCGCGAGAGTCCAGATGGCGCGGGCCACGCCGCCGAAGTCACCGGGGCCGACATAGGGCAGGCCCCAGCTGACGTCGCTGAACCAGAACCCGGGGCCGGAGGGCAGCAGGGAGAGCAGCACAAGCAGGCCTGCGCCCGCGACGGGAGGCTCGAAGTTGCCGCGGCCGAGCTCCTCGGCGTGGATCTTGCCGGGGTGGTCGGGCAGCAGCATCCACGCCGCGGCGTAGGCGAGCAGCAGTGGGCCGCCGAGCACGGCGAGGACGACCACGATTCCGCGCACGATGATCGGGTCGACGCCGATGCGGGTGGCGATGCCGGCGCACACGCCGCCGATCCAGCCGGGCTGGCGCGGGAGGTCGAGCCTGCGCATCCAGGAGAAGAAGCGGTTGCTGCGGGGAGGGGTGGTGCCGGGGGGAGCGGTCTCCGGCGGGGTCTCGGGCTGGGGTTCGTGCTGGCGTTCGTGCTGGGCGGAGGGGTTCTCCGGATCGGTTTCAGTGGGCATGATCCGATGCTGGCAGCGAGGTCGCACCCCGCGCCATCAGGGTTCACCCTGAACGCACCCTGAGTGGGTACCCCGAGAACCGGCTGCCATGGTTGGATTTGGCTGTGACCGAGACTCCCCCGGCGCCCGATCCGGCGCCCACACCAGTGATGCGCCGCTCGCGCACCGCGGTGCTGGGCGGAGTCTGCGCCGGGCTCGCCGACCACCTCGGCGCACCCGTGGGCCGGATGCGGCTGATCGCGATCGTCCTCACGTTTGTCGGTGGCACCGGCGCGCTGCTCTACCTGTGGCTGTGGGCGCTGACCCCGCTCGAGAAAGCTGCGGATGGCGGTGAGCCCGTGCGCCGCTCCTTCCCGGCCGCGCCAGTGCTGCTCGGCCTCGCCGGCGTGAGCGCCCTCGCCGCCCTCGCGATCGCCGTCCGCGACTCGGGCGCCGACCCCGCCGTCGAGGTGCTGCTCACGATCGCCTTCGCAGGCGGTGCCGTCACCTGGAGCCTTCTCTTCGACCGGCACGACCCGCGTCGATCGGACCGGTACGGGTTTCACGTGCGCACCGCCGCTGCAGCCCTCATGCTCCTCAGCGCGGTTCTGCTGCTGCTCACCGACCCTCGAGCGCAGACCGCGGTGCTGTCGGTCGTGATGATCATCGCCGGATTCGGGGTGCTCGTCGCCCCGCAAGTCGTGCGCCTGTGGACCGAGCTCATGGCCGAGCGCAGCACGCGATTTCGGCAGGAGAGCCGCGCTGAGGTCGCCGCGCACCTCCACGACTCGGTGCTGCAAACCCTCGCTCTCATCCAGAACAGGGCGGGGGCATCGAGCGAGATCGCCCGCATCGCCCGCGCCCAGGAGCGGGAGCTGCGCGACTGGCTCTTCGCCGGAACAGCCCCGAGCGACGCCGACTTCGCCGCCGAGCTGCGCGAGGCGGCCTCGGAGCTCGAGCTGGAGCATCCGGTGCGCTTCGAGGTCGTCACGGTCGGCGACTTCACCGACCGCTCTTTTCCGGCTGTGCTCGCCGCCGCGCGGGAGGCGATGCTCAACGCGGCCCGGCACGCCGGCGGCGACGTCTCGGTCTATGTGGAACTGTCGGCCGCCGCCATCGACGTGTTCGTGCGCGACCGCGGCACCGGCTTCGACGTGTCGAGCGTGGCGGACGGACGGCTCGGCGTGCGGGAGTCGATCGTCGGCCGGATGACCCGGCACGGCGGGCGGGCGAGCGTGGTCTCGGGCGAGGCGGGCACCGAAGTGCGGCTGCACCTGCAGCTGGGCGGCACGCAGCAGGCGCCCGCGCAGACCTCTGCTGGGCATCCCGCCGCACAGCCCGCGGCCAGCATCCTGCCCGCCAACAACTCCGCCCCGGGAGGCCCCGCATGAAGGTGCTCATCGTTGACGACCACTCGATCTTCCGGTCGGGGCTGCGCGCCGACCTCGCCGAGTTCATCGAGGTGGTCGGCGAGGCAGCGACCGTCGACGAGGCACTCGCGCTCATCGAGCAGACCGCACCGGAGGTGGTGCTGCTCGACGTGCACCTGCCGGGCGGCGAGGGCGGCGGCGGGGCCGAGGTGATCCGCCGTAGTGCGCGGCTGCTCGGCAGCATCCGGTTCCTCGCGCTCAGCGTGTCGGACTCGGCCGAAGACGTCGTCGGCGTGATCCGCGCCGGGGCCCGCGGTTACATCACCAAAAGCAGCTCCGGGGCCGAGGTGTCGCGTGCGGTCGCCGCCGTTGCTGCCGGTGACGCCGTCTTCTCGCCGCGCCTGGCCGGTTTCGTTCTGGATGCGTTCGGTGCGGTCGCCGGGGAGCAGGCCGAGACGAGCGACGAGCTCGACCGGCTGAGCGCCCGCGAGCGCGAGGTCATGCGGCTGATCGCGCGCGGCTACGCCTACAAAGAGGTCGCCACCGACCTCTTCATCTCGATCAAGACTGTCGAAACCCACGTGTCGGCGGTGCTGCGCAAGCTGCAGCTGTCGTCGCGGCACGAGCTGACCGCATGGGCACTGGAGCGCAAGCTGCTGTAGCGGACCGTTTAGAGCGCGTCGAGGCGCGCAGCGATGTCGGCCGGGAAGCCGCCGGTGGCGATCGGACCCCAGCGGGTCGGCGTTATACGGATGAGCGACTTGTCCTGGATCGCCATCGCGGCGCGGTACTCGTCCCAGTCGGAGTGCTCCCCCGCGATACAGCGAAAGTAGTCGACGAGCCCATCGGCCGCCTCAGGCATGTGCAGCACCTCGGCATCACCGTCGACCTGAACCCAGGGGCCGTCCCAGTCGTCGGAGAGCACGAGCACCGAGGTGCGGGAGTCCCGTTCGGCATTGCGGGTCTTGTAGCGCTGCGGGTAGGTCGAGATGACGATGCGCCCGTCGGCATCGACGCCACCGGCGACCGGCGACATCTGGGGGCGCCCGTCGGCGCGGGTGGTGGCGAGCAGCATCCGGTGACGGGGGCGGATGAAGTCGAGCACGTCACCGAGCTCGACGCGGGTTGAGGTCGCGATTGTTCTGGCCATGCCTTCGAGGGTAGCTGGGCGCAACTTTCCGGCATCAGCCCACCCGTGCTCGCGGCCGCGGGCTCTCCGCTGCTGAATAATGAGAGCCCATGCAGATTTCCATCGCCACCGAAATGCCCCGCAAGCCCGAGCTGATCGAGCTGCTGCGGCTGAGCGACGAGTTCGCGCTGGCCCTGTACCCGCCCGAGAGCTGCTACATGCTCGACGTCAGCGCGCTCGAGGCCGACGGCGTCGCCGTGTTCGTCGCCCGCACGGAGACGGATGCTGTCGGGATCGCCGCCCTCGTCGACCGCGGCGACGGCTCGGGAGAGATTAAGCGGATGTTCGTGCACGACTCAGCCCGCGGCCGCGGTGTCGCCCGCGCGCTGCTCGCGGCGATCGACGAGGCTGCCCAGGCCCGCAGCATCCGCACCCTGCAGCTCGAGACCGGACCAGAGCACGTCGCGGCGATCGCCCTCTATCAGGCCAGCGGATTCGCCGTGATTCCAAACTTCGGCCAGTACCTCGGCGACGAGTTCAGCATCTGCATGGAGAAGCGCCTCCCGTAGACTTCAGGTTGGTTTAGGGAGATTTCTATGGCTAAGCGTGCCTTCATCACCGGGATCACCGGCCAAGACGGCTCCTACCTCGCAGAGCTTCTGCTCGCCAAGGGTTACGAGGTGCACGGCCTCATCCGCCGGGCCTCGACGTTCAACACCTCGCGCATCGACCACCTCTATGTCGACCCTCACGACCCCGCCGCGAAGCTGTTCCTGCACTACGGCGACCTGAGCGACGGCGGACGCATGGCGACCCTGCTCGCGAAAATCGCGCCCGACGAGGTGTACAACCTCGCCGCCCAGTCGCACGTGCGCGTCTCGTTCGACGAACCAGAGCACACCGCCGACACGACCGGCACCGGCACGATCCGGTTGCTCGAGGCCGTGCGCATGGCCGGCATCGAGACCCGGTTCTATCAGGCATCGAGCTCGGAGATGTTCGGCGCTACCCCGCCGCCGCAGAACGAGGACACTCCGTTCTACCCGCGCTCGCCCTACGGCGCCGCCAAGGTCTACAGCTTCTGGATCACCAAGAACTACCGCGAGGCCTACGGCATGTTCGCCGTCAACGGCATCCTGTTCAATCACGAGTCCCCCCGCCGCGGCGAGACGTTCGTGACCCGCAAGATCACCCGGGCCGTCGCCGCCATCCAGGCCGGCACGCAAGACCATGTCTACCTCGGCAACCTCGACTCGGTTCGCGACTGGGGCTACGCCCCGGAATATGTCGAGGGCATGTGGCGGATGCTGCAGGCCGACGAGCCCGAGGACTTCGTGCTTGCCACCGGCGGCAGCTTCACCGTGCGCGACTTCGTCGAGGCCTCGTTCACCCGCGCCGGGCTGGACTGGGAGAAGCACGTGAAGTTCGACCCGCGCTACCTGCGGCCCACCGAGGTCGACGCGCTCGTCGGTGACGCCTCCAAGGCGCGCGAGAAGCTCGGCTGGGTCGCGAAGGTCGACACCGCGGAGCTGGCCCGAATCATGGTCGACGCCGACATCGAGTCGCGGGAGCACGACGGGAGCCACTGGATCGACTCCCCCAAACTCGCCTCCTGGGGCACTGAATGACCCCAGCCGACCAGACCCCAGCCGAGCCTGCACCGTTCGAGCCCGCACCGTTCACCCCCGGCCGGCTCGACCGCGACGCCCCGTTCTACATCGCTGGCCACCGCGGACTCGCCGGCTCAGCGATGTGGCGCCTGCTCGAGTCCGAGGGGTTCACCAACCTGGTCGGCCGCTCCTCCTCCGAGCTCGACCTGAAGGACCGCGAGGCAGTATTTGCGTTCTTCGAGGAGACCAAGCCCCGCTACGTGGTGCTCGCGGCGGCGAAGGTCGGCGGCATCATGGCCAACAACACCTACCCGGTCGACTTCCTCAGCGACAACCTGCAGGTGCAGGTGAATGTGATCGACGCGGCCATCGCCGTCGACGTGGACCGCCTGCTGTTCCTCGGCTCGTCGTGTATCTACCCGCGGCTCGCCCCGCAGCCCATCACCGAGGATGCGCTTCTCACCGGGTACCTCGAGCCCACCAACGACGCCTACGCGATCGCCAAGATCGCCGGCATCTTCCACATCCAGGCCGCGCGCCGACAGTTCGGCAAGCACTGGATCTCGGCGATGCCGACCAACCTCTACGGGCCCGGCGACAACTTCTCGCCACAGGGCTCCCACGTGCTGCCCGCGTTGATCCAGCGCTACGACAATGCGGTGCAGTCGGGCGCGGCCACGGTGACGAACTGGGGCTCCGGCACGCCCCGGCGCGAGTTCATGCACGTCGACGACATGGCCGCCGCCTTCCTGCACCTCCTCGAGCACTACGACGCCCCCGAGCAGGTCAACGTCGGAACCGGCCAGGACTTGACCATTCGCGAGATCGCCGAGACCATCGCGCGGGTCGTCGGCTTCACCGGCGAGACGCTCTGGGACACCAGCAAGCCGGATGGCACCCCACAGAAGCTGCTCGACGTGTCGAAGCTCGCGGATGCTGGGTGGAGCGCCCAGATCGACCTCGAAGACGGCGTGCGCAGCACCGTCGACTGGTACCGCGGCCACGTGGAGACTCTGCGGCGCTAGTGCCCTATCGACGTGGCTGCCACCTGCAGCGCGTCGGCGGAGGCGTGCAGTTGGTCGAGCTCGACAGCATCCATCGGCACATCGAGCACCCGCTCGACGCCGCCGGAGCCGACGATTGACGGAACGCTCAGAGCGACGCCGTCGATTCCGCGGTAGCCGCTCAGCACCGAGCTGACCTGCATGACCGCGCGCTCGTTGCGCAGCACCGCTTCGACGATGCGCGCACCGGACAGCCCGATCGCATAGTTGGTGGCGCCCTTGCCGGCGATGACGCGGTCGGCGGCGTGCACCACATCGTGCCTGATCTGGTCGAGCACGCTCTGCGGGAACACCAGCTCGCCGTCGGTGTCGGTCCACTCCCGGACCGGCGTCGGGCCGATGCGGGCGCCGGACCAGAGCGGGAACTCGGTGTCGCCGTGCTCGCCGACAATATGTGCGTGCACGCTGCGGGCGGCGATGCAGGCCCGCTCGGCGATCAGCCAGCGGAGCCTGGCCGAGTCGAGCAGGGTGCCGGAGGAAAATACCCGGCCGGGCGGGAGCTGGGCGATCTGCTGGGCGACGACCGTGAGCACGTCGCACGGGTTGGTCACCAGCAGGTAGACGGCGTGCGGCGCGCGCTCGAGTAGCTGCGGCATGAGCTGCTCGAGAATACCGGCATTGGTCGCGGCCAAATCGAGCCGCGTCTGACCCGGTTTCTGCTTCGCGCCCGCGGTGATCACGATCATGTCGGCATCCGCCACAACGTCGATGTCGCCGCCGCCACTGATGCGGGAGGCGCCGGTGAACGGGGTACCGTGGGCGAGATCGAGCACCTCCGCCTCGGCTTTGGCCGCGTTGACGTCGAACAGCACGACCTCTCGGGCGGAATTACGGATGAGCGAGGCGTAGGCGAGCGAGCTGCCAACGCTCCCCGCCCCGATCACTGCGAGCTTCGTGTGTCCGGAGGCTGTCATGTGCTCATCTTGACAGCACTGGGACTATTGGGCTCAGTCCGTGGCCTGGGTCGCGGATATTGCAGCCTCCGGCAGTCAGCCGCCAGCCGTCAGCCGTCAGCCGTCAGCCGTCAGCCATCAGCCATCAGCCATCAGCCATCAGCGCCGAGAGTACGCGAAACGGCGCCTCCCGATGCCGGGGACGAGCCGAAACCCGTACTCTCGGTGCCCACGAAGGCGCGGGCTGACACCCAGGCCCGGGCGAGCGCGCGGCTCGCGTGCGCCGCCGCACACGGGGCTCAGCGGCGCGGCTACTCCAGCCATCGGCGCCGAGAGTACGCGAAATGGCGCCTCCCCCAGCTGGGGAAGAGCCACAACTCGTACTCTCGGCGAGCGTGGAGGCGCTGGTACTGGCGCGGGCGGAGGCGACTACCCAGGCGCGGGCTGACTACCCAGGCCCGGGCTGACTACCCAGGCCCGGGCTGACTACCCAGGCCCGGGCTGACACCCAGGCGCCGCCGCGCTGCCGCGCCAGCGCCTCAGCGGCGCGGCTCAGGGGCGCGGGGACAGGTGCTCGTGCACCGCGAGCCAGCGCGTGCCGCGCTTCTCGAACACGATCGTCTCGCGCTCGAGCATCGTGTCGACGAGGCCGTCCATCTCGACCATCGTCTCGACGTCGTGGGTGAAGATGCCGAAGCCGTCGCCCGCCTGCACGTGACGGTTCGTCGAGATGCAGCCCAGCACACGGAATTGGTTCTCGGTCTCCCACTTCGCCCATAGCGTCTCGTAGGCCGCCCTCGACTCGAGCCGCTCGGGCGTCGAGTGGAAGATGAACGAGGCGTCCATGGCGAAGCCGTCGAAGTAGCGCAGCGCGTCGTGCGAACCGAACGCCGCAACGATCTCGGCGGCCGCCGCGAGAATCTCGTCGTCCTTGACCGTCATGCCGATCCCTCCTGCGTCTGCACCCGCTGAGCCTGAATGGCCATGCTCGAGATGAGCTCGTAGGCCACATGCGCCGCCGCGATGCCGGTGATCTGTGCGTGATCGTAGGCGGGTGCGACCTCGACGATATCCGCCCCGACGAGGTTTGTCGACGACAGGGCGCGCAGAATCGCCAGCAGTTCCCGGCTCGTGAATCCGCCCGCCTCGGGGGTTCCCGTGCCCGGCGCGAAAGCGGGATCGAGCACGTCGATGTCGACCGAGACGTAGACCGGGCGGTCGCCGACGCGCTCCAGCATCCGCTCGATCATTCCGGCGACGCCGATGCTGTCCATCTCGGTAGCGTGCGCGATCTGAAAACCGAGGTCGCCGTCTTCGGTGAGGTCGTCGGCGGAGTAGAGCGGACCGCGGATGCCGAGGTGCATGCACGAGTCCGGCGCGAGCAGTCCCTCCTCGGCGGCCCGGCGGAACGGGGTGCCGTGCGTGTAGTCGGCGCCGAAGTAGGTGTCCCAGGTGTCGAGGTGCGCGTCGAAGTGGATGACCGCGAGCGGCCCGTGCACCTCGGCCGTGGCCCGCAGCAGCGGCAGCGCGATCGTGTGGTCGCCGCCGAGGACGACGAGCCGCGACCCGGCCTGCAGGTGCACCGCCGCGGCCTCCTCGATCTGCATGAGTGCCTCGGCGATGTCGAACGGGTTCGCGGCGATGTCGCCGGCATCCGCCACCTGCAGCAGCGCGAACGGCTGCACGTCCTGCGCGGGGTTGTAGGGCCGCAGCAGCCTGGACGACTCGCGGATGTGGCTCGGGCCGAAGCGCGCGCCCGGGCGGTAGCTCACCCCGGAGTCGAAGGGAACGCCGACCACGACGACATCCGCCGACTCGACCTCATCGATGCGCGGCAGTCGCGCGAAAGTCGGCGCGCCCCCGAAACGGGGCACGATCGTCGCGTCGACCTGGCCGAGCTTGCCGCCCGTGGTCAGTCGCGGGATCGGCCGCTGGCCCGGCCGCTGCTCCTGCGACTGGTCCGGCCGCTGCTCCGGGGTCGCGTCAGCCACGGGGGGACCTGGCGTCGACACGGGCATCGACACGGGCGTCGGCACGCACCTGGGCGCGGGCGGCCTGCGAGGCGTGGTCGAGGACGACCTCCCGCTCGGTGCCAGGAATGGAACGGACTACCCGGGGGCCACTCGGGCCGAACGAGTACGACGGCTCGGGGAAGATCACCAGCGCCGCGATGTAGACCACCGCCGCGGTGCCGATCGCGACGATGAGGCTGAGGTCGACGCCGCCGGCGGCGTTCGCGAACGGGCCGGAGATCACGGGCGGGAAGTAGGCGAAAAGCAGTCCGAGCGTGGCTGCGGCGATCCAGGCGACCATGCCACGCCAGTTGACGCCACCGTTGTACCAGTACTTTCCGCCGGTCTCGCCGCGGTTGAAGACCTGCAGCATGCGGGCGTCGTATTCGCCGCGGTGAACGAAGTAGCCGATCGCCATGATGATCATCCACGGGGTCGTCGTCACGATGATCGCGCCGACGAAGGCGTTGACCGCGCCGAGGAGGTCGAAGGCGAGGCGGCCGACGAGGATGAACACGAAGGCGAGCGAGCCGATCGCGATGGTCGCCTGCACCCGGCTGAACCGCGGGAACACCGAGGAGAAGTCGAGGCCGGTGCCGTAGAGGGAGGTCGAGCCGGTGGAGAGCCCGCCGATGAACGCGACGAAGATCAGCACGACCGCGTACCAGAGCGGGGAGGCCTGGATGAGGGCGACAACGTAGTCGACCTCGCCCGCGACGATCGTGGCCGTCGCGACGCCGAACAGGAACGGCACGAGCGTGGCGAGCTGTCCGAGCAGGGTCGCGGCGAACAGCTTGCGCGGCGGCGTGCTCTTCGGGATGTAGCGCGACCAGTCGCCGAGGAACGCGCCGAACGAGATCGGGTTGCTCATGGCGATGAGCGCGGCGAGCACGAACGTCGGCCAGAAGGAGCCGAGGGCATAGGCATCCGGCCCCGGGTCGTAGCTCGGGTCGAATGTTGTCGCGAATGCCACGAGGGCGAGCAGGAAGAGCAGGGTGTTGGCGATGACCGCAGTTTTGTTCACGAGCAGCATGAACTGGTACCCGTAGACCACCACGACGATGACGATCGCGCCGATGACCGCATAGATCACCGTGCGCAGGCCGATCGAGTCCTCGACGCCGGCGAGTCGGGTGAGCGCGCCGACGATCGCGTCGCCGCTGACCCAGACCGAGATCGAGTAGAACGCGATCGCGGTGAGCAGCGAGAGGAACGAGCCGACGACCCGGCCGCGCACCCCGAAGTGCGCGCCGGAGGAGACGGCATTGTTCGTGCCTGTCTTCGGGCCGAACAGTCCCATCGGCATGAGGATGATCGCGCCGAGCAGCACTCCGGCGACCGTGGCGAGCACGGCCTCCCAGAACGACAGGCCCAAGGCAATCGAGAAGGTGCCGAGCAGCACGGTCGCGAACGTGTTTGCGCCGCCGAACTGGATGCGGAACAGGTCGAACGGCCGCGAGGTGCGGTCGGCGTCGGGGATCGTGTTGATGCCGTGCAGCTCGACCTCGGTCGCCTTGGGGCGCGGGTTGAGGGTCACGCCGGCGTCATTGCCGTTCTGGGTCATGGGGAAGCCTCTCTACGGGTTCGCTGAAATAGTAGGCCCGAAGTTGCCAGTTAGGCAATATTGTTTTCGCATGAGGATAATCAAGGTCGTAGACCTGTCGGTCGTCGTCGGAGCCGGAACGCAGGTGTACCCGGGCGACCCGGAGCCCCGGCTGACCCCGCACAGCACGATCGGACGCGACGGGTTCAACCTGCTCAGCGTCGAGATGGGCTCACAGACGGGCACCCACGTCGACGCCCCGTACCACTTCGACGAGTCGACCGCGAGGATCGACGAGGTGCCGCTCGAGCGGTTCGTCGGCCGCGGCGTGATCGTCGACGCGACCGACCTCGGCCCGCGCGGTGTAATCACCTGGGCGCACGTCGAGCCGGTCGCCGACTCGATCGAGCCCGGATGCATCGTGCTGCTGCACACCGGCTGGAGTCGGCACTACGGCACCGCCGCCTACTTCGACAACCCCTACCTCGACGCCGATGCCTGCCGCGAGCTGCTCGCTCGCGGGGTGCGCACCTTCGGCATCGATGCGATCAACATCGACGAGACGCCGGACTCTGAGCATCCGGGGATCGGATTCCCCGTGCACCACCTCATTGCCGAGGTGGGCGGCATCATCTGCGAAAACCTCACCGGGCTCGCAGGGATCGATTTCGCGGAACCGCAGATCTCGCTGCTTCCGATCGCCCTGGAGGCGGCAGACGGCGCGCCGGTGCGGGCTGTTGCAATACAGTTCGGGGAGTAATACCGGAGCAGGGAACGGACGGGTGATGGCAGAACAGGTGTTGATCGGGTCGCGACTGAGGGTCGCGCGCCTGTCGAAGGGACTCACTCTCGGCACCGTCGCGTCGGTCACCGGGCTCACCCAGGGGTACCTGAGCAAGCTCGAGCGGGACCAGGTCTCCCCCTCGGTCGCGTCGCTCGTGGCCGTCTGCGCTGCCGTCGGGCTGCGCGTCGGCGACCTGTTCGAGCCGCCGCCCTCGGCGATCGTGCGCTCTGGCGAGGGCACCCTCATCAACTTCGGGGCGCACGACGCCCGTGAGTACGTGATCACGCCGGGCGACCAGACCCTGATCGAGGTCATCCACTCGTTCGTCGAGCCGGAAGGCAGCGGCGGATCGACCCAATACGCGCTCGACTGCGACATCGAATTCATCTTCGTCGTGTCGGGCACACTCGACCTGATCCTCGGCGACGAGGTGTTCTCGCTCGGCGCTGGCGACGCGATGACGATGCGCGGGCGCGAGCCGCACACCTGGCGCAACCCGTCGACCGAGGTCGGCTGCGAAGTGCTCTGGATGCTGGCGCCCGCGCCGTAGCCCGCTGATTCAGCAGGCCGCCCGCGGCCACCGCTGATTGAGCAGGCAGTGGTGCTAGCCCACGTGCGCCGAGCGGCGACGGCGGCCCGACTCGACCTCGACCAGGCCCAAGCGCTTCTCCTCGCGTCGCTCCTTCGCGCCCTCGACGAGGTAGTACAGCACCGGCAGCACGACGAGGGTCAGCGCGGTCGAGGAGATGAGCCCGCCGATCACGATGATCGCGAGCGGCTGCGAGATGAAGCCCCCGGTTCCGGTGAGCCCGACCGCGAGCGGAAGCAGCGCGAAGATCGTCGACACCGCCGTCATCAGAATCGGCCGGAGCCTGCGGCTCGCACCCTGGATGATGGCGTCGCCGACCCTCAGACCCCTCTCCCGATACTGGTTCACAAGGTCGACGAGCACAATCGCGTTGGTCACAACGATGCCGACGAGCATGAGCACACCAATCAGCGACGGCACGCCGAGCGGGATGCCCGAGACCACCTGCAGCACGATCGCGCCGGTCGCCGCGAACGGAATCGACACGAGAAGCAGCAGCGGCTGGCGCAGGCTCTTGAACGTGGCGACCATCACGACATAGACGATCAGGATCGCCACGAGCAGCGCGAGCCCGAGCTGCTGGAACGCGTCGGCCTGCTGCGCCGTGACGCCGCCGATCTCGGCATCCGCACTCGCCGGGAGATCGGCATCCGCGAGCGCCGCCTGCACCGCGGTCGACGCGGTTCCGACATCGTCGCTGTTCGGGGTGATGCTGATCGTCGCCGCACGGATTCCCTTGACGGTCGTGATGCTCGAGGGCCCGTCGACCTGCTCGACCGTGGCGACCTCGCTCAGCGGGATGATGCCGCGGGCGCTCGGGATGCCGAAGTCGCGCAGCTCCTGCACGGTGGTCGGGGCATCGGGGTTCGTGATGAAGATCGACAGGGTCTTCTCGTCGATCACGACGGATCCGACGGCGGCCGGCAGCTTGCTCTCGGCCACGATCGCGCCCACGGCGATCTCGCTGAGCCCGGCCCGGGCGGCGAGCTCGCGGTCCACGTTCACCGCGAGGTACGGCTGGGCGTTGGAGAGATTGCTGGTGGCCTCGGCTGTGACGTCGAGGTCGCGGACCGTCGCAAGCACGGCATCCGACGCGGCGCCCAGGTCGGCCTGCCCGTTCGCGGTGATGTTGATTTCGATGTCGGAGGAGGCGAAGCCCGACGCGGCCGCAGCGAGGGACACCTCGCCGACGTCGTCGAGCTCGGCGAGCGCGTCGCGCACCTCGGACTGCAGAGCGACCTGGTCGACCTCCGCATCGGTGGTGAGCGAGAAGGTGATGTTGCTGCCGCCGAGGAAGGCCTGGCGGATGGAGTCGTTGCCGCTTCCGAGGGAGAGCTGCACGACCTCGACGCCGTCGATACCGAGCATTGCCTGCTCGACCTTCGTGGCCGCCTCATCTTGTGCTTCGAGGCTCGACCCCAGCGGAACCGACTGGTTCACCGTGAGCGTGTTCTGTCCGCTGTCGCCGATGAAGTTGGTCTTCAGCAGCGGGACCAGCGCGACCGTGCCGCCGAGGATGAGCAGCGCGATGAGCAGCGTTGCGACCGGACGGCCGAGGGTCCAGCGGATGATCGGCAGGTAACCCCGCTGCAACAGCGTCGGCTTCTCGGCGAGCTCGTCGGCGGTGAGTTGTGCCGTGGTTCGGCCGGGGGCTCGGGCTAGGGCTAGGGCGGGGGCGGATGCCGACGCGGATGCTGCGGGCGCGGCGACGCCCTGCGCGGCGACGCCCTGCGCGGCGACGCTCTGCGCGGCGACGGATGCTGTCGCCGGCGCTACGGCCGGCCGGGCCTTCTGCCACGGGAAGCGGCGCCTGCGCGGCCGGGCGGTGGCCTCGGTGTCGGGGGCGGCCGTGGCGTTGGCCATCGTTCCGGAGCCGACAGCGAGGCTCGGGCTGGTGCCGACAGCGGCGTCGGCGGCGCTGACAGCATCCGTCCCCTCGGCGTCGGGCGCGGCGTGCTTGTGGGCCTGCGGAGCACGCAGGAACCAATAGGCGAGTACGGGCACGATCGTGAGGGCGACGAACAGCGAGGCGGCGAGCGCGATGGTCACGGTAAGGGCGAACGGGCGGAACAGCTCACCGGTGATGTCGCCGACGAGCGCGAGCGGCAGGAACACCGCCACCGTTGTGACCGTGGATGCGGTGATCGCGGCGGCCACCTCCTTGACGGCGGTGGAGATTGCGACGAGCTTGGTCTCGCCGAGGCCGAGGTGTCGCTTGATGTTCTCGATGACGACGATGGAGTCGTCGACGACCCGTCCGATCGCGATGGTGAGCGCGCCGAGCGTGATGATGTTGAGGGTGTAGCCGGCCGCGTACATGCCGATGAAGGTGATGAGCACCGACGCGGGGATCGAGATCGCGGTGACCAGAGTCGCCCGCACCGAGAGCAGGAACACGAGGATCACCAGCACGGCGAAGAGCAGGCCGAGCGCGCCCTCGGTCGCAAGCGACTCGATGGACTGCTCGATGAACGGCGCCTGGTCGAAGACAACCGTGAACTGGGTGTTGTTGGCGAGGGCGTCCTCGAGTTCGGGGATGAGCTCCTGCACCGCCTCGGACACCGCGACCGTGTTGCCCGCTGGCGTCTTCGTGACCGCGATCGTGAGCGAGGGCTCGCCGTTGACGCGGGAGATTCCGGTGACCGGCTCGTCGGCGACAGCAACTGTCGACACGCTCGCGATCGTGACGACGCTGCCATCGGTGGAGGTGGCGCCGACGAGCGGGAGCTGCCCGATCTCGTCAGCCGCGCCGAGGCGCGCCCCCGTCTGCACGGTGAGCGTCTGATCGTTCTCGGTGATCGAACCGGCCGGGAGCAGGGTGCCGTTGGCGTCGAGGGCGTCGCGGATGGCCTGGTTGTCGACTCCGGCGGTGGCGAGCGCGGCGGCATCCGGGGTGATCTCGACGCGCTGCTCGCTGATGCCAAGCAGGTCGGCCTCCCGCACACCCTCGAGGCCCTGGATGTCGTTGAGAGTGGAGTTCTCGAGCTGAGCGGTGAGCTCGTTCGGCGACAGGTCGCTCGTCACGGCGATCTGGATCACCGGGAGGTCCTCGATGCTTCCGGTGACCACCTGCGGGTCGATCCCATCGGGAAGCAGCGACGTGATGCGGTTGATCGCCTGGGTGACCTTCTGGTCGGCGGTCGCGATGTCGGTGCCGTAGACGAAGGTGGCCGAGACGGTGGAGAAATTGGTGTTGGAGGTCGCGGTGGTGCCCTCGAGCCCGGGGACGCCCTGGATCGCTGTTTCGATCGGGGTGCTGACGTCTTCGTTGACGACTTCGGGCGCGGCGCCGGGGTACGGGGTGACGACGACCAGCTGGGGGAAGGAGACGCTCGGGATCAGCTCCTGCTTGAGCAGTCCGAGGGAGATCGAGCCGAAAACGGCGACGACAATGGTGACGAGGGCGATCAGTGCGCGGTTGCGCAGACTGAATACCGACAGAAAATTCACGAAGTGTCTCCCGAGGCTGGGCGCCGCTCCGCGGCGCTCGACGAACGGCACGACCGCGTGCCCCTCATGAATTGTGTCATTCGTGACTGGGAGTCTGCGCACTCCGGTCGGAGTGATTGCTGGGCGCGGGCTGGGTGGGTATTTGTTTGTGCGGGTTGAGTAGCGCGCTCTGGCGCGCGGGTCGAAACCCTTCCCGGCCAGGTTTCGACACGGTCGGAGCGCGACCTGCTCAACCAGCGAACGCCGTGGCGAGCTGAGGCCACAGGCGCGGTCCTACGGCGAGACGACCCGCGCGGGCGAGCCTCCGCAGGAGATTCTGCGACACGCCGCCGAAGCTGGCGCGACAGCTCGGCGTGGCGCCGAATCTCCTGTTTTACGGTCGTTCGGGTCGACGTCTACGGTCGTTCGGGCGACGCCTGCGGTCATTCGGGCGACGCCTGCAAGCGCCCGGGCGACGCCTGCAAGCGCCCGGGCGACGCCTGCGAGCGCCCGCACCGACTCTTACGGCTCGCGGGAGCCGAGCGGCGTGCCCTTGAAACTCCGCAGCCGCAGGCTGTTGCTCACCACGAAGACCGACGAGAACGCCATCGCGGCGCCGGCCAGCAGCGGGTTGAGCAGCCCGAGCATCGCGACCGGGATCGCCGCGACGTTGTACGCGAACGCCCAGAACAGGTTGCCCTTGATCGTGCCGAGCGTGCGGCGGGCGAGCCGGATCGCGTCGCCGACCACGACAAGGTCGCCGCTCATCACGGTGATGTCGCTCGCCGCGATCGCAGCATCCGTTCCCGCGCCCATCGCGATGCCGAGGTCGGCCGCCGCGAGCGCCGCCGCGTCGTTGACGCCGTCGCCGACCATGGCGACCACATGTCCGCGGGACTGCAGCTCGCGGATCGCCTCGAGCTTGCCCTGCGGGGTGATGCCGGCGCGCACGTCATCGATTCCGACCGATGCCGCGACTGACCCGGCCGCGCCCGCGTTGTCGCCACTGAGAAGCACGGGCTCGAGCCCGAGCTTCTTGAAGTAGGCGATCGCCGTGGCGCTCGACTCCTTCACGGTGTCACTCACGACGAACACGCCGCGAGCGGCACCGTCCCACGCGGTGACGACAGCGGTGCTGCCGGCGAGTTCGGCGGCCGCCACGGCGTCGCGCAGCGCGTCGGGAAGCTCGATCGACCACTCGGAGGCGAGCCAGTCGGCGCGTCCGACCGTGACCAGTCGGCCCTCGACGACGGCCTGCACACCCTGCCCCTGGTGCGAGGCGAACGACTCGGTGGCGCCAAGCTCGATCGCGCGGGTGCGAGCGTCGGCGACGATCGCACGGGCGACCGGATGCTCGGAGGCATTCTCGATCGTCGCGGTGATGCGGAGAAGGTCGTCGAGGGCGGTGCCGGATGCGGTAGCACTGCCCGCACCCGAGAGCGTGCCCGCGTTCGCTGAAACACCGAACGCAGCATCCGCCAGCACGATGTCGATGACGCTCATCTTGCCGGTCGTGATCGTTCCGGTCTTGTCGAGCACGATCGTGTCGATGCGGCGGGTCTGCTCGAGCACCTGCGGGCCGCGGATGAGGATGCCGAGCTGCGAGCCGCGTCCGGTGCCGACGAGCAGCGCGGTCGGGGTCGCGAGACCGAGAGCGCACGGGCAGGCGATGATGAGTGTCGCGACGGCGGCGGTGAAGGCGACCGTGATCGAGGATCCGAAGAAGGTCCAGGCGAGGAAGGTGCCGATCGCGAGGACGAACACGACGGGCACGAAGATGGCCGAGACACGGTCGGCGAGGCGCTGGACTTCGGCCTTGCCGGTCTGCGCCTCCTCGACGAGGCGGCCGAGGCGCGCCAGCTCGGTGTCGGAGCCGACGCGGGTGACCTCGACGACGAGCCGTCCGCCCACGTTGACGGTCGCGCCGACGACGCGGTCACCAACGGTGACCTCGACCGGCACGGACTCTCCGGTGAGCATGCTGGCATCGACGGCGGATGCTCCATCGACGATGAGTCCGTCGGTCGCGATCTTCTCGCCCGGGCGCACGACGATGGTGTCGCCGGGCACGAGGGAGTCGACGGCGACGGTGGATTCGCGGTCGCCGACGAGGAGTGTCGCCTCGCGTGCGCCGAGTTCGAGCAGGGCGCGCATCGCGGCGCCGGACTCCTTCTTGGCCTTCGCCTCGAAGTAGCGCCCGGCGAGGATGAACACCGTGACGACGGCTGCGACCTCGAGGTAGATGTCGTGTGCTCCCCCGCCCGGCTCGGTGACGAGCTGGAACGACATGGTCATCCCGGGCATCCCGGCCATGCCGAAGAAGAGGGCGTAAAGCGACCAGGTGAACGCGGCGGTCACGCCGACGCTGATGAGGGTGTCCATGGTCGCGGCGCCGTGCCGGGCGTTGGTCCAGGCGGCGCGGTGGAACGGCAGCGCACCCCAGACCGCGACAGGCGCGGCGAGGGTGAGCGCAAGCCACTGCCAGTTGGTGAACTGCAGCGCCGGGATCATCGACAGCACGAGCACCGGGGCGGCCAGCAGCGCGGAGACGATGAGGCGCAGACGCAGGGCGTCGACCTCGTTCTCGCGCGCCGTCTGCGCGTTGCTCGGGGCTTCCGTCTGGGCCGCGCGCGGCGGCGCGGGCAGGGTCGCCGTGTAGCCGGCGGACTCGACCGCCGCGATGAGGACGGCCTGATCGACACCGGCCGGAACGCGCACGTGCGCCTTCTCAGTGGCGTAGTTGACGCTCGCCTCGACGCCCTCGATGCGGTTCAGCTTGCGCTCCACACGCGTGGCGCACGACCCGCAGGTCATGCCGCTGATCTCGAGGTCTACGTCGGTGAGGCTCATGAGAAGGTGCGCGGTCCGACGAGTTCGTAGCCGGCCTCGGTGACGGCGGCGGTCGCAGCATCCGCGGGAAGGGTCTCGGCACTCACGACGGTCACGGTCGACACGCCGCCCTTGTTCAGGTCGACCTCGACGGATTCGACGCCCTCGAGCGCGGAGAACTCCTCTTTCACGCTGGCGACGCAGTGTCCGCAGGTCATTCCGGTTACCTGGTATTCGGTGGTGGTCATTGTTTTCTCCCTTGGTGGTGTGGTGCCTGTTGGTGTGGCGCGTGTTGGTGTGGTTAGGAACGGACGAGGCGGGCAATCGCCGCGGATGCTTCGCGCATCTTGTCTTCGCCGACCTGGCCGCCCTCCCTGGCCGCCTCGGCGACACAGTGGTTGAGGTGGTCGTCGAGCAGCCCCAGCGCCACGGTCTCGAGCGCCTTCGTGGCCGCCGACACCTGAGTGAGCACGTCGATGCAGTAGGTGTCTTCTTCGATCATGCGCTGGATGCCGCGCACCTGGCCTTCGGCGCGGCGCAGCCGCTTGAGCAGGTCTTCCTTGTTGGCGACATAACCGTGCTGCATGGGGGTTCCTTCCGGGTGCATGGTTCCAGTATACCCCCTAGGGGTATTTATGGTTGCGCAGGTTGCGCGGGTTGTGCAGGTTGTGCAGGTTGTGCAGGTTGCGCAGGTTGTGCAGGTTGCGCAGGTTGTGCAGGTTGCGCAGGTTGC
>Ga0105048_10004969_pt1 | contig 21560 bp, 10 predicted proteins | sample MAT05_FD_78382 | JGI IMG/M metagenome (GOLD analysis project Ga0105048, IMG submission 78382) | Freshwater microbial communities from Lake Fryxell liftoff mats and glacier meltwater in Antarctica - MAT-05 | ecosystem: Environmental > Aquatic > Freshwater > Ice > Liftoff microbial mat | place...
ATAACACAGCCGATACAAGTGGGTGGAGCAATGTTTGGAGTTTTACAACTATCAATCAATTAACGTTGGTTGCACCCACAAATGGGAATCCGTTAACAGCTACTTCTATCAATTTAGATTGGGGTTCAACATCAGGTAGTGCTGGTTATTTGTTCCAATATGATACATCACCAAGTTTTAATACTTCTAATTTATATAACGGAAATTCTGGTACAACATCGGATGCAACAGTTTATAATTTGTTTTATAACACAACTTACTACTGGCGTGTGAGGGCTTATAACACAGCCGATACAAGTGGGTGGAGCAATGTTTGGAGTTTTACAACTATCAATCAATTAACGTTGGTTGCACCCACAAATGGGAATCCGTTAACAGCTACTTCTATCAATTTAGATTGGAGTTCAACGTCAGGTAGCGCAGGTTATTTGTACCAATATGATACATCACCAAGTTTTAATACTTCTAATTTATATAACGGAAATTCGGGTACAACATCGGATGTAACGGTTTCTAATTTACTTTTCAATACAACATACTACTGGCGTGTGAGGGCTTATAACACAAGCGACACAAGCGCATGGTCAAGTGCATGGAGTTTTACAACTGTAAATAAAATGAACGTAACTGCACCAAGCATTGGCGCAACAGGGCAAGCGGTAAATAACTTGGTTTTAGATTGGTATTCAACATCGGGCATACAAGGTTATCAATATCAATATGCTACTGATAGTGCATTTACAAATACACTTATTTCTACGCTTACGGGCACTTCTTCGCAAGTAACAATTAGTGCGCTATTTTATGGCACAACATATTTTTGGAGGGTGCGTGCATTTAATTTAAACGACACAAGTAATTGGAGCAATAGCTGGTATTTTACCACAAGTTATCAAATTACTACTGCACCTGTTTTGGTTTCGCCAACCAATGCAACTACTGGTGTTGCCCTTGCTGGCACTACCATGCAGATAAATGCAGTAACGAATGCAACGGGTTATCAATACCAATATGCAAACAATTCAGGCTTTGTAAATCCTACAAATATATCAGCGTCAACCTTAACACAAGCCACTTATACTTTAAGCGGAAGCACCACCTATTACTGGCGTGCAAGGGCATATAACAACTCAGGAAATTCGCCGTGGGCAAACCCTTATACATTTACAACAGTGGCTGGTGCGCCGCCAAGCCCAATACCATCTTACCCAACCAATAGCAGCACTGGCTTAACTTTCAGCGGTATCAACATTACGTGGGTTGCTGTTAGTGGCGCAACAAGTTATGTAATTTGGTTTGATGACAACAGCGGATTTTCTTCGCCAACAACATCTACAATAACAAACAACACTTTTGCAACAGGAACGTTATTGCCAGGCACTGCCTACTACTGGCAAGTACAAGCCATTAACGGCAGTGGTTCTTCCTCATTTTCTACAGCATATAGTTTTACAACTGCGCCACTTGCATCGCCTATTTTAAGTTCGCCAACTGATGCTGCAACAGGATTGGGAACTGTAGGAACTTTCTTGCAATGGTCAACAGTAACGGGTGCTACAAGCTATTATTACCAATATTCTACATCTGTAAATTTTACAAATGCAGTAAGCGGTTCAACAACTTCCATCTCCACTACTCTAGGAACTTTAATAAACAGTATGGTTTATTATTGGCATGTGTATGCTTCGGTAAGTGGCGTAAACTCTGCGTATTCGGCAACGTATAGTTTCACAACCGAAAATGTTGGAACACCTTATTTATATGTGCCAGCAAACAATGCAACCAGTGTTTCTATTAGTGGCGCAACGCTTACATGGTCGGCAATTCCGTATGCTACAGGCTATTATTATGCCTTTGATGATGACATTAATTTTGGTTCGCCAACAACTGGAACTACCACATCATTATCTCAAACTACAGGAGCTTTAAATTACAACACTACCTATTATTGGCATGTGTATGCAACTATTAATGGTATAAATTCTGTGTATTCTGTTACTAATAGTTTTACAACTGTAATGGTACAAACACCAACATTATCAAGCCCTGCAAATAATGCAATTGCTATAAGCACAAGCGGTACAACATTAACATGGGCAGCAGTTGCAGGTGCTACAAGTTATTATTATGAGTGGGATGACAACAATAGTTTTACATCGCCAACGGCTGCAACTACTGCAAACACAAGTGTTACAACAGGTGCATTACAAAGTGGCACAACTTATTATTGGCATGTGTATGCAACAATTGCAGGCAGTAATTCTGTGTACTCTACTGCATATTCATTTACAATACTTGCGGCAGGCAATGCGCCAGTAGCGGCTTTCAGTGCAAACACACAAAGTATTTATCCTACACAAGCAGTTAATTTTACTGATGCAAGCAGCAATAATCCAACACAATGGAGCTGGACTTTTGCAGGAGGAACACCCGCAACGTCATCACAACAAAATCCTACAAACATTGTGTATAGCACCTTAGGAACATACACTGTAACATTAACTGCAACCAACCCATACGGACAAAATACGGCTACGCAAACATCATACATAACGGTAAATAGTAATGGCGGATACTGCATTCCGGCAAACCCCGTGGCTTGCAATGGCAATGTGTTTATAAACACTGTAACGTATGCTTCCACCTTGAATAACGCCAATACAGGCTGTACATCTACTATCGGAAACTCATACAATGTATATCCGCAAAGTGGAAACACAACTGTAACAGTTCAGCAAGGTGTAAACAACGCATTTACTGTAAACGCAGCAGGTACAAGTGCAAAAATTTCGTTGTGGATTGACTATAATCATAACCAAGTTTTTGATGCTTCTGAGTACACTTTAATTTCAAATAGTAGCACAAGCAGTACTGTAAATTTAACAATACCAAGTACATCGCTTACGGGTGTTACGCGAATGAGAGTACGTGCATGTTTACCTAGTTTAAACAATGCCGCTACCGATGCTTGCACACCACACTCGGTAGGCGAAACAGAAGATTATGACATTACAATAACCGTAGGAGCTTTGCCCAATGCGGCTTTCAACAATACTCCCACAACAGTTTGTGCTGGTGCAACAACTACTTTTCATAACACATCAACAAACTACACTTCGCTGTCATGGTCGTTTGCCGGAGGAACACCAGCCACATCAACGGCTGCAAACCCGCAAGTATATTTTATAACTGGCGGCACACACGCTGTAACCCTTATTGCCACTAATGTTTTTGGTAATGATACATTGACCCAAAACGTAACTATTAACCAACCAAATGCTGTGGCAAGTGCAAGCAACACAACGGTTTGTTTGGGCGATTCTACTAACTTAAATGCAACGGGTGGTGGTGTTTATTCATGGTCGCCAAGCTGGGGCTTGAGTAGTACAAGCATTGCAAACCCTGTGGCAACGCCCAATGTAACCACTACTTACGCTGTGCAAGTAATTACAAATGGCTGTATTGCCGAAGATACAATTACAATTTACGTACACACATTTCCTATAAATACTTTTGGTGATGCAACCATTTGCCTAGGAACATCCACGCCTATTTCGGCAGCAAATGGTGTGAGTTATTTATGGATGCCAACAACAGGATTAAATTCTGCAACCGTTGCAAACCCAATAGCAACGCCACTTGTAACCACTCAATATTTTGTAACCGTAAATGATGGTGTTTGTAATATGACTGGTGATGTAATTGTAACCGTAAATAATGTTGATACAAGCGTAACAGTTGGCAATGCGTCTTTCGCCGCAAATGCAAGCATTGCAACCTATCAATGGTTGCAATGCAATGGCAGTTATTCCCCAATACCAAACGAAACCAATCAATATTTTACACCACCAAATATAAATGCATACTATGCAGTTGCAGTTACGCAGAATGGGTGTGTGGATACATCTGGTTGTTATGCGATGATTGTTACTAGCAGCCCCCCCGCCCCCCAAGGGGGGAGTAGCGTTAGGTGTTACCCTAATCCTGCAAAGGATGTGCTTTATGTTGAGTGTCATTGCGGGCTTGACCCGCAATCTCAGTTAGATTGCGGCTTCCGCCGCAATGACAAACCCAATTCCGCAATGACGCGCATAAGCATTGTTGATGTGTTGGGGAATGAGGTAGCAACAAGTTATATTTCCAGAAACACTTCCTCCCCTTCGGGAAGGTTAGGTGTGGCTTCTATCAACATACAACACTTAAAAAGTGGTATTTACTTTGTGAAGGTAAACAATGAAGTTGTGAAGGTTATCAAAGAGTAAATTTTACTTGTTGGTTTTGATGCTGCTTACGCGGTATAAAGGAATAACAATTGCAATTTAGTCACCTCGATATTAGAATAAGTATATCACTTTATTATTAATTAATTGTAACTTAAAATAAAAAATACACACATAAAGTATTTATTAGTACAAATAGAAACTTCCCTCACCACCTGCTACAAAACAAACGTTTGGTGCATACTCGGAATTTCAATTTCTAAAAATCCTTTTCGTAGTAATTTACTTTTAAATATTTGTTGCACTTCTGGTTCGCCATGCACCAAAAATAGTTTCTGAACCAACGCAGGGTTTTGGCACGCAATAAACTGACATAAATCATCGTAATCGCCATGCGCACTCATGCTGCGGATGCTTTCAATTTCTGCCACTACGTCAAATGGTTCGCCAAAAATAGTTACACGTTTTTGGTTGCGCATCAATTTTCCGCCAAGCGAATTTGGTTCGCAATAGCCAACAAGTAAAATAGTATTGCGGGCATTGCCAATGCAATGTTTTATGTGGTGCTTAACACGCCCAGCATCGGCCATGCCAGATGCCGAAATAATTACACACGGTTCGTGATGGTTATTTAACGCACGCGATGCTTCGGCACTTTGTATGTATGTTAGGTTTTTAAAATCAAAAGGTTCTGAATCTATCTTCAAAAACTGCTGAAACTTCTTGTTCAATTTGTCTTGGTGCTGCTTCATAACATTAGTAGCTTCAACCGATAGCGGACTATCCACATAGAACTTTACGTTGGGTAGTTTTTTAGTAATTTCTAATCTATTTAATGCATAAATAATTTCTTGTGTGCGCCCAACACTAAACGATGGTATAATTAATTTCCCTTTTTTACTAACACAGGTATTGGTAATAATATCTAACAGCCTTTTGTCTTTCATTACCACATCCTCATGCAAACTACTACCATACGTTGACTCTAACAACAAATAATCGGCCTGCGGAAATACTTCAGGAGCATTTAATAATTCATCATTATACCGCCCAACATCGCCACTAAAAGAAATTTGTTTTTTGCCTTTATCAGTAGTAATGGTAAGGTGTATGGCTGCCGCACCCAATATATGTCCCACATCGGTGTACATAAATTCTAGGCCATCTTTCAAGGTAATTACTTCATGAAAACCTATTGGTACAAAACGCTCCAAAGCATTGTCAACATCGGCTTCTGTGTATAGTGCTTTTACTTTATCCTCGCCCCTACTGGCTCTTTTTTTATTGTGATATGCAACGTCCGATTCTTGAATATGTGCCGAATCATACAACAGAATTTTTGCCAAATCAAATGTTGCTTCGGTGCAATAAATTTTGCCATCATAGCCATCCTTCACCAGTTTAGGAATAAGCCCGCAATGGTCATTGTGCGCATGCGACAGTATCATAAAATGAATACTTGCAGGGTCGAAACCAAAATACCTATTCAAAGCATCGGCCTCTTTCGGATTGCCTTGAAACATGCCACAATCAAAAAGAACTTTTGTTCCGTCGTTTAGTTCTAGCAAGTGTTTGCTGCCAGTAACCATTTGCGCAGCGCCATGAAAAGTTAGTTTCATTTTAAGAATATTATTTTGTCAAAGCTACCTTTCTATTTTACATATTACTAAGAGGCTTATTTTTTGGTGTGTATGACAAGTTGTTTTGAGTAACCAAAGCTTTGCAATTGGCGTCCCCTCCAGCCTTAATTAACCATAATATTAAAGTGGTTGGCGAGGACGACAAGCAAGGGCACAACTAACCTCACCCCAACCCTCTCCAAAGGAGAGGTAGTCGTAAGGTGCAACCTAATCCTGCAAAAGATGTGTTGAATGTCGAATGTCATTGCGGTGAAAGCCTTACCGCGAAGCAGCATGGCGCAAAAGAAAATACACTTGCCAATAATCTAAATGAGATTGCGGCCTGCGCCGCAATGACGCGCATAAGCGTTTTGGATGTGATGGGCAATGAGGTAATGAGTGACAACATATCGACGCAAAGTTCCTCCCTTTCTGGGAGGTTAGGTGGGGCTTCTATCAACATACAATACTTAAAAAGTGGTATTTACTTTGTGAAGGTAAACAATGAAGTTGTGAAGGTTATCAAAGAGTAATTTTACTTGCTGGTTTTGATGCTGCTTGCGCGGTATCAAAGGAATAGTATTATACCAAAGCATCTCCACACAAAGCAATGTTATTCCAATTCTAATTATAAATTAGTCCAAACTATTTTATAATTTTATTCCGTTGTTTCAAACTGGAGTTATAATGACGATACTACATGAAAATAGTACAATAGTCCCGTTTGAAACAAAGGGCGAAATTGAACTATATTGACTGTACAATCCGTATAAGTTATTAAGTTTGAACAATTAAATAATGAACAAAAAACTTTTAACCCTACTTTCTTTCTTATTTCTTATACAATTTGCAGATGCTCAAACATGGCAAAAAATTAGTACCGTAAAAGTATCTGGGAACATTGCTGTAATTGATAACCTTAACAATGTGTATGTGTATAACCAACGTGTAATTGAAAAGTACAACATCGCTGGCAAATTACTTTTTACTTAGCAGCACATCGTCGGCAAACATTACTAAAATAGATGTACTTAACCCCATGCAATTGTTGGTTTATTATGCCGAAATTAACCAACTAATTTTCTTAGACAATACACTTTCTGAGTCGGGTGCAGCATTACAATTAAGTAATATTGATTTTCAACAAACAACACAAGTTTGCAATTCGGCGAACAAAGGCTTTTGGATTTTTAATACCGAAAACATAGAACTTATTAACCTTAGCAATGAGCTTGAAATACTAAGCAGAACAGGTAATTTGGCATTGTTACTCAACAAGCAAATAAACCCTACATTGATGCAAGAAACAGGTAATAAATTATATGTAAGCAATGCGCAAAATACTTTTGTGTTCGACAATTTTGGTACATACCAAAAATCAATTCCTATACCTGCAAAAAATATTAGTATCACCGAATCAGCAATCTACTTTTTTGAGGATAATAAAATGGAAAAGTACAATTTGAATGATGCCAGAATTGAAGAAATTTTATTGCCTCAACCATTACTGAATTATTTCTACAATGGTCAATATTTGGCAAGTGTAGAGAATATGCAATTAACCATTTGGCACAACTAATACGAATTCTAATTATAAAATAGTTCAAACTATTTTATAATTTTAGAATGGTATAACCTCCCCCAATAGGCAAGCTCGTTTATTTAAGAAGAGATTATTAATGAGCGTTTATTTTTTGTATTGATGAGGCTCTGCATTCGGAGTTACAGCATTTTTCCTCCCTTCTTTGTTTTTTAAAAATTGTCACTCCTAACGCAGTGAGGAATCTCATGTGGTTTAAAAAGTTTTCCTTAACAAAATAGGCATACATCTTGGGGGAAGTTTTTTTGAAAGTATTGTTAATCTAAACCAAGGGCTGAAAATATTTTAGTAACACAGAACGCCTAACAACAAAATCGGCAAATTTTGCAACCCTTAATTCCTTTTATTATTATCAAACAATAATTCTACATTAGCCATATTAATTATTCAAAATGAAATCAATATTTTACGCTTGTTACACAATTGTTTTTTTAGCTTTTACAGCATCAATGTTCAAGCCCAAAAGCAATAAAATTATAACTAAAAACCTTGAAGGTGGCTACCCACAAGAAATAGAAGAAGGCTCGGGCAAAGAACGTGAAAGCTATATGTGGCGTATGCTGCAAGACCCTGCCACTGGCAAAATACCAAACAACATACGTAGATTAGAGTTAGAATACGCAGAAACTTTACCAAACGATTTAAGCACAAACCGCGACACCGTTGGTTTTGCAAATACATATTGGAGTGTGCGTGGCCCATTAAATGTGGGCGGTATTACGCGCACATTGGCTATGGATGTAAACAACCCAAACATACTTATTGCAGGTACAAACAGCGGTGGTATATGGCGCAGCACCAATGGTGGCGTTACTTGGAATGAAACTTTCCCGAAAGATAAATTGGACGGCACAACTTGTATTGTGCAAGACAAACGCCCCGGGCACACCAATGTTTGGTATAGCGGCAGTGGCGATGCCAATTCATCTGCGTATGGCGGTGGGCGTGCTTTTTACTTAGGCACAGGGCTCAAAAAATCTATTGACAATGGCATTACTTGGGCACCGTGCGTAAATGTTACACTGCAAAATCAAATTACATTCAACAATAATTTAGACCTTACCTACAACATTGCAATGCGCAATTTTAATGGCGATTCTACCATATATTTAGCTGGATATTCTGCTGTATTAAAATCTACAAACGGCGGCACCAGCTGGACAACCGTAAAAGGCAACAACCTAAGTGCAGCCAACAATTCATATTATACTGATGTTACAGTAACGTCAGGCGGTGTGGTGTATTTAAGTTTGAGTAGCGATGGCGTTACGCCTAAAGGTATTTGGCGTTCGGCCGATGGTGTTACTTTCGTAAATATAACACCCGCTATGATAGGCCCAACCTACGATAGAATAAAAATTGGCTATGCACCATCCGATGAAAATCAAGTTTACTTTATGGTTGCCGAAACTCCAAATTTAGGAATGGTTGATACCAGTTACGTGGGCGAATTAAATTGGAAAATGCTTGTGAAATACAACTACCTAAATGGCGATGGCACTGGTACAGGCGGCAAATGGACTGACCTTTCGCAGAGTATTCCAACAACTGGTGGCCCGTTTGATAAATTGAATTTGCAAGGCTCATATAACATGGTTGTAAAAGTACACCCCACCGATACAAATATTGTTTTTATTGGCGGCACAAATTTATACCGAAGTACCAATGCTTTTAAAGATGCCACACACACCAAGTATTGCGGTGGTTATGAAGAAGGCACGCAATTACCAGTTGTAAATTCTTATTTGAATCACCACTCAGACCAACACGAATTATTGTTTCATCCCACCAATCCAAATATTGTGTATAGTGGTTGTGATGGCGGCGTTTTTAGGTGCGATGATATTATGGCAAATTCAATAGTGTGGACGCCCTTAAACACTGGCTACCTCACCACCATGTTTTATACCCTTGCAATGGAACACACCATTGCTGGCGACAACACAATTGTTGGTGGTGCGCAAGACAATGGCACATGGTTTACAAGCAGCGCAAATGCTACTACACCTTGGGTACACCCTAATGGTGGCGATGGTTCTTATTGCGCTATTGCGGATAATAAAAGCGCATATTATTTCTCCTTGCAAAAAGGAAAAATTAGAAAATGTACAGTTGATAATAGTGGCAACGTAACTTCGTTTTCGCGCATGGAACCTATTGGTGGCAAAGATTACGAATTTATAAATCCGTTTGTAATTGACCCAAACACCAACAACCAAATGTATTTGCCCGAAGGCCGCCGTATGTGGCGCAACTCAAATTTGGCGGGCATTGCCATGAATAATACTTGGGACAGTATTTCAACCAACTGGCAAATAATGACAGATACTTTGCCGTTTGTAGGGAGCATTACTGCCGTAGCAATTTCTAAAGCACTAGCCAATGTTTTGTACTATGGTACGGATGCTAAAAAGGTATATAAAGTAATTAATGCAAATGCAAATGTAACAACTGCGGTTGATGTATCGCCAAGCGCAGCCAATGCCGCAGGTTTTGTAAGTTGCATTGCAATACACCCTACCGATGCAAATAAAGTGATGCTCACTTATTCTAACTACGGAATTTACAGTATTTTCTATACTACAAATGGTGGAACGTCATGGCTTAAAGTGGCGGGTAATTTAGAGCAAAACACAAACGGAACTGGCAATGGCCCATCCATACGTTGGACTAAAATAGTGCCGTACAATGCTGACACTACTGCGTTTTTTGTAGCAACAAGTGTTGGTTTATTTGCAACAACAAATTTGCGTACCGATAAAGACTCTACAGTATGGGTGCAACAAGGCTTGCACGATATGCACAATGCAATATGCACCATGATAGACTACCGTGCCGTTGATGGCGAAATGGTTGTAGCCACACATGCACGCGGCATTTATTCTGCAAAAATTGACAAGAATTATTTTTTAGGTACAAACAAATTTAAGCTACTCGAAAACGTTTCACTCAATGTTTACCCCAACCCAGTAACTACAAGTGCAACCGTAGAATATGATTTGCCAATTGCTGCAAAGGTTACTATTACTATTGTGGATGCTTTAGGAAAACAGATAAAATATTTTGATGAAGGAATGCAGCCGCAAGGCAAAAATCAATTTTATTTTATGCGAAATAACCTTGCAGCGGGTACTTATTATTGTACTGTAATTGCTGGCAATACAAAGAAAACAAGGACAATGGTGTTGAAGTAGATATAATGTTTTTAAATAATGCGAAAAGCATTTTTTAGGTTCAAATATATACTTTGGTAATCGTATTTTTATTTCGCCAATGGCTGGTATAGGTTATAATGTACCTTTTAATAATGGCGTAAATTATAGACTATTCCCATTATTTTAATTGCACTTAAATATTGGTTTTAAAATTAATTAAAACCTATATATTAAATGCCTACTTTCGTAGGAAAATAAATATAATAATAACTGACATGAAAAAAAATATACTACTCTTTAGTCTCTTAATTGCATTGAATGCAAATGCGCAAACCATGCAAACTTTTCATGGTTTTAATGCAGTAACAATATTGGGGGATACTATATCAATGTCGCAATATGCTGGCAAAAAAATAATGGTGGTTAATACGGCATCTTACTGTGCCTATACGCCACAATATACTGCTTTGCAGCAATTATACGCACAGTATCACGCAGCATATAATTTTGAAATTATTGGTTTTCCGTGTAACGATTTTGGAAACCAAGAACCGGGTAACGACAGCACAATTAGTAATTTTTGTACGAACAATTACAATGTTACTTTTCAGATGATGCACCCAATTTCTATTGTTAGCAATGATACAGCACCTGTGTATAAATGGTTGCAATTGCAAAATCTTAATGGGGTTGCAGATGCATCAGTAACTTGGAATTTCAATAAATTTCTAATTGATGAAGCAGGTCATTGGGTTCAACATTATGTATCGCAAGTGTTGCCAAATGATGCAGCCATAATTAATTGGATTACTACTCCAAATATTACCCAAATAAAAAGCGAACTTGAAAATGATGGTATTGCAATTAATAACTTTACCAACAACCAACTAATTTTAATAAATAAAACGCAGCAATTACACAACTATAAAATATTTTCTGTGGAGGGTATGCTCATTGAAACCTTCTCAAATAATGAGCCCACGTTTACTTACAATACCTCAAAGTTAAGTAGTGGAATTTACTTTATATTATATTCCGCAAAAAGCGGAGTAGCCAAAACGGCTAAGTTTGTGGTGGAATAACAGCTACTATCTGCGTTAATTGTTTCGTAAATACGTGGAAATACATTTACTTTTTGCAGTATCGCCAAACAAACAAAATTCAACAAATAAGCAATGGTAGAAGTTACAACAACTTGGTTAAAAGACAATGATTTTAAAGCCGAAGTTTCGGGTAATGTTGTTGCCATGAGTGCCAATTATGATAACGGCGCAAGCCCCAAACAGCTTTTACTTGCTGGGCTTGCTGGTTGCACTGGCATTGATGTGTGCGATATGCTAAAAAAAATGAGGGTTACATTTGCGCAATTTCAAATAATAGTGATTGCAAACCAAACATTGGAGCATCCTAAAATTTATGATTATATAAAAATTACGTACAAATTTGTTGGCAATAATATTGACTTACAAAAAGTTGAAAAAGCGGTAAAATTATCGAAAGAAAAATATTGTGGCGTAAGCGCAATGCTTGCAAAGTCAGCTAAAATTGAGTACGAAATTATCATTACCCAATAGTGTTCTAAACCCTTAACAATATTAAATTGCAGAATGCGCAGCAATGATAGTCCAGCAAAGCCATTGCCGTGCTACATTCTTTACTCCAACACCTTTAACTTTGCAAAGCCAAGTATCAATTGTTTTTTGCCATTCGCACCAAAGTCGATTGTTGCTTTCGCGTTTTGCCCAAAGCCTTCAATAGTTACAATAGTACCTTTTCCGAAGCGTGCGTGTTCTACATTTACACCTGCCTCTAAACCTGCAATGCTGCTGCCCGTTTGCGTTGAGCCTGTGTTATTATTGGCAAGGCGAGTAAGCTTTTTAGGAATTCCAATTGGTTGCGAATATCCGCCAGTATTAGGCTGCGTTGCTTTGTTTGTACCTTCTGTTTGCTGAACAATTTTCTTTGTAAAAGCATTTCCAAAACCTCCAGTATTTCCCCAACCGCCAGCTTCATCGTCGAAACTCACTTGCTTTTTAGGTGCTTGAAGCATTTCTAAATATTGTTGGTCTATTTCCTCAAAAAAGCGGCTTGGTTCGCAGTGTACCAATGTGCCAAACCTAAAGCGGCTTGTGGCATAGCTGAGCATTAATTTTTTTTCGGCGCGCGTAATTGCCACATAAAAGAGGCGGCGTTCTTCTTCTAAATCTTCGCGGTTATTTAGCACCATTTGCGACGGAAATAAATTTTCTTCTAAGCCCACCACAAACACATACGGGAACTCTAAACCCTTTGCCGAGTGTATTGTCATCAATGAAACTTTATCTTTTTTGGTTTCATCGTCACCATCTTTTTGTTCGTTATCGGTAAGCAAAGCAATGTCTTGCATAAAATAAGCCAACGATTTTTTGTTGGTAGCAAGTTCTGCTTCTTCGGGCAATTGCTCAGTGGCTGTGCGCACCACATCGTCTTCCGTAAACTCTTTTATACCATTTAAAAGTTCTTGTATATTTTCATAACGGCTTACTCCTTCAGGCGATTTATCATTATACAAATCGCGTAAAATGCCAGTGTGTTTTGCAATGTGTTCGGCTGTGGCAAAGGCTTCCTGCACGGGTATCATCACACCAAAAGATTTTATCATAGCCACAAAATCACTAATTTTAGATTGTGTGCCAGCATTAATGCCAGTGTTGTAAAATGGTAAAGTCTCAATAATTTGCCACATCGACTTTTGATTTTCGCCTGCCGCCAACACAATTCTATCAATGGTTGTTTGCCCAATACCACGCATTGGGTAATTAATAATACGCTTCAAAGCCTCTTCGTCATTGGGGTTTAGTGCCAACCTAAAATACGCCAACAAATCTTTAATTTCTTTGCGTTGATAAAATGACAAACCACCAAACACTTTATAGTCGATATTCATTTTGCGCAAGGCCTCTTCCATGGCCCTACTCTGCGCATTGGTGCGGTATAAAATGGCAAAATCTTTATTAAATGATTGTGCATTTATTTTAATATCAAAAATAGTTTGCGCCACATTCCAACCTTCTTCTGTATCACTAAAGGTGCGCATAACTTTTATTTTATCGCCCTCCACATTGTCAGTCCAAATAGTTTTTTTAAGTTGGTTTTTATTGTGTTTAATGATGGAGTTGGCGGCGTTTACAATAACTTTGGTACTGCGGTAATTTTGCTCAAGGTTAAAAGTTTTGGCACCCGGATAGTCTTTTTTAAAGTTGAGAATATTTTGAATGTTGGCACCACGAAAAGCATAAATACTTTGCGAATCATCGCCCACAACACACACATTTTCAAAAGCTGCAGCCAACTTTTTTACTATTACATATTGCGAATAATTTGTATCCTGGTACTCATCAACCATCACATATTTAAACTTGTGTTGGTACTTATGCAACAAATCGGTACAGTCGCGAAAAAGCACATTTGTATTGAATAATAAATCGTCGAAATCCATTGCACCACTAGCAAACAAACGCTTTTGGTAAAGTTCATAAATTTTACCCAATTGGGGTTTCATACTGGTAAAATCTTCGGCAACCAACTCTTGGTTGCTTTGGTAAGCTTGCCAACTCACCAAATTATTTTTGGCTGTTGATATTCTATTATAAACCAAATTAGGTTTGTAGGTTTCATCGTTGTAACCATTTTCTTTTATGATGGCTTTTAGTAAATTTTTGGCATCGGCAGTATCATAAATTGTAAAATTATTAGGGAAACCAATTCGTTGACTTTCTATGCGCAATATTTTTGCGAATACGCTGTGAAATGTACCCATCCAAAGGTTTTTGGCTTCTTTGCCACCAATTAAACCTTCAATACGTTCTTTCATTTCGCGCGAAGCTTTGTTGGTAAAAGTGAGTGTGAGAATATTAAAGGCATCAACACCATTTTTTAGCAAATGCGCTATACGATAAGTAATAACGCGGGTTTTGCCCGAACCAGCACCCGCAATAATCATTACTGGGCCATCGGTATTTATAACCGCTTGTTGTTGTATTTCGTTGAGTCCGCTTAGGTAATCAGTATTATTTTGCATGGTAAAAAAAATGGTTGCGAAGTTACATTTTGCAAGTTTATAAATTGGTATTGTTGATATTTAATTGAAAAGAAAAATGAAACACAGATAGGACTATCAACCAAGGAAAACTTTCAAAATAACTTACCCCAAATGCTAAACTACCTTCGGCCAATAAATTGCTGTAACTATAACAAAAAAAGTATTGAATGTTGGGTATGTTTGTCATTGTTGTGAAAGCCTCACCGCGAAGCAGCATGACGCAAAAATAAACACTCGCCAATAATCTAATACTAAAGCAAATTAGGTTTTTCGAATCGTCGATTAGTATAACCTTATATGTTCTTATATGTCTTATCCCGTTGTTTCAAACAGGAGTTATAATGCCGATACTTCATGAAAATTGTACAATAGTCTGTTTGAAACAACGAGAGTCATTGGGCTATATTGAATGAACAATAGGTATTACACATTCAACTATCGCCTTGTTCTTAGTAGTCTGTCACCACAAATGTATTTTTCTTAATTATGAGAGACTATGCTAAACAGTGGGATGTATTGAAATTGCAAACACACATCAGTTTGCTTTGCGCAGATGTATGATTGGTGCAAACATACGTCTGTTTGCTTTATGCAGATGTATGATTGTAATTGCCTATGCAACCAAGCCAGCATATACTCCTATTGTATAAGTTACGTTAACAATAACAAGAAATATATTTTTAATGACTGCCACCCAAACAAATTTGGACAATAACTTTGTTGTACCGATTGTACATTAAATATCGTTCAATTTCTCGTGTTGTTTCAAACGGGACCATTGTACAATTTTCATGTAGTATCGGCATTAAAACTCCCGTTTGAAACAACAACGGGATAAAAATTATAAAACTATTTGGACTATTTTATAATTAGAATTGGTATTAATAGCATTCTGGTAAAGTCTTTAGCCAAAATAATAATTAGGCTAAAGCCCAAAACATCAAATTGCATAATACCAAGCCCTAAAGGACGTGGCAATAAATTTGAGTTCCTTCACTTAATTACATTGGGCTATGTTTACTTACTGCGCTAACTAATTAAACTGCAAATTAATCAAAAATAATATACAGCTAAATAGAGTACTTTCGTATTTATATTTAATAAATAATTAAGATGAGAATAATAATTATCGTATTTATATTTTGGTTTAGTACAGCCTGTAATGCAGCAAACAACAATTACTGCCATCCTAAAATAACTGCAAATTCAGTAGTTTATCATTATTCGTCAGCAAACAAAAGTTTAGCAGCGCGTAGTTTGGAAAGTATGCGCAACAATAACACAGCCCAGCTAAATATAATGACTAATTTAGGGCAAATTGTTACTACAGTACCCCTTAAAGGTACATTGTCAAATACCGTAACGCTCAATTTAGAAAACTACACACAAGGCGTTTATTATATACAACTTATAAGCAATGGCTTAAATGTGGATAATAAAAAATTAGTAGTTATTAAGTAGTAACCTTCAAAGGCACTCAATGCAATATTGAGTGCCTTTGTTTTTAAATAATTAGTATGAAAAGTTTTATTTACAACTAATTTATAAAAGAATGAAAATTGCAGTTTGTATTTTACGCAAGCAAACTATGTTTTCAAATTTTCAATATGTAACAACGATAGCTTATATCGCGGAGTATTGTCTTCTTAAAATAGAAAGCCTATGGAGGATGCTATAAATAGTTGGTTTTTGAAATGCTAATTGTTTTAGAGCAATAAGTATATGATTACCAATCGCCGCCAGCACCGCCACCGCCAAAGCTACCGCCACCAAAACCGCCGAAGCCACCGCTGCTTCCGCCACCACCAAAACCACTACCACTACCGCTTCCAAAACCACCCATCGGAAATGGAATAAAACCACCACCGCCAAACGTGCGTCTGTAGCCACCGCCTCCGCCACCATTGCGATTAGACAGTTTAATAAGTATAAAAATGATAATAAATACTACAATAATTATCCAATTGTTGCCACGTTTCTTTTCTGACTTTGCATCAGCTTTAAACTCCCCAGTTAGGTAGCCAAACATGGCAGTTGTGCCTTCATCAATACCTTTGTAAAAATTACCTTGTTTAAATTGCACATTTATTATTTGCGAAACAATGCGCTTGCATATAGCATCGGGCAAATAAGCCTCTACACCGCGCCCTGTGGCAATAAATGTTTTGTGCTGTTCTTTTGCAACTAAAACTAAAACACCATTGTTTTTACCTTTCTGCCCAATACCCCATTTTTCGCCTAACTGAAAAGCATAATCGGCGGCGTCGTAATTGCCTATTGAAGTTATGGTAACTACAGATATTTGCGTTGATGTGCTGTCATTGTAACCAACTAATTTTGTTTCGAGTGCCTGCACTTCACTAGGTGAAAACAAGTTTGCCAAATCATTTACAATTTTTGGAGGATTTGGTTTTTCAGGAAAATCTTGGCTGTAAGTAAAGGTTGTAAAAAGAAGGGTAGCAAGTAAAATATATAATTTCATTTTAAGGTTTTGAAGGCAACATTAATACTTTGCAATAATACCAAAACTACCTGATATTTTCAATTTGTAATTTTATAAATTAAATGGCATAACTAAAATTATTGAGGAACTAATATAAACTTACACACGCTTCATTAGCAATCGAAAAAAAAACACAAAGATACATAGGCATAACTTTGTCCCGTTCATACCAACGGGTAAGGTTTCATCGTTTAAAAGTTTACAAAGAAACGTTGTTTTGCACATAGCACTTTGTAAAGCAAATCTCTATTTTACCTAAAAAACTATACCGTTAATATGAATAGACAGTTGCGGTAAAATATTTCACAATAATATTAGTATAGGCACAAATTTTAAGGCATCAATTTTCAATTGTTAGTCTTTAATTTTTTAATCTTAATTCCTATTTCTTATTGTTGCACAATGGAAAACCGAACTACTAATAAAAGTACCGTGCTTGCAAAAGTTTTAGAACTTACACTTGTGCGTAAATTTATTATTTTTTTGAAGTCGGTTTACCTTCCCGGGTTCGATAAATTACCAATTTATGGTGTAATAGTTTTCTTTGTGAAAGGCTTACGCGACGGTGCTTTGATAACACGTGCCTCTTCATTGGCCTTCAAATTTTTCTTAGCTATTTTTCCCTCATTAATATTTTTAATTACGCTAATACCTTATGTGCCAATTGCTAATTTTCAGGATGAATTGTTGATGCTGATACATAGCTTTTTGCCCGCAGGTGCTTATTCAGCAACAAAAGATACACTTGAAGATTTAATAAAAAACCAAAACGGAGGTTTACTTTCCTTCGGTTTTATATTTGCACTTTATTTGGCTACCGATGGCATGCACAGTGTAATCAATGCTTTTAACCTCTCAATACATGCCCGTGAAAGCCGCAATTTTTTTAAAATACGTGGTATTTCAATTATACTTATTGTGATACTTACATTGCTATTAATGTTCTCAATTGCGCTCATTGTTTTTAGCGAAGTATTGTTTAGTTATTTGGTGCGTAATAATTTTGTAAACGATAGTTTTACATTTTATTTTTTGCTTGTTGGTAAGTGGACAATCACCTTATCACTTTTCTTTTTTGCCTTTTCATTTATGTATTGGCTTGGCCCCGACTCAAAAAATGAATTCCGTTTCTTTAGCGCAGGCTCAACATTTGCAACATTTCTTTCAATTGTAATATCATTAGGCTTTGCATTTTATGTAAATAATTTTGGCAATTACAACAAGCTGTATGGCAGTATAGGTACTGTAATGGTGGTAATGTTGTGGATGTATTTTAATGCAATAGTTTTGCTATTAGGTTTTGAACTTAATGCAAGTTTGCAGTTGGCAAGGCAAGAAGAAACAAGGCTTGATGATTTAATTTAAAATTTAAAATTGTAAGTCTGCAACCTTAAATTTAAGAGAAATAATAATATGAATAAAGATACACTTACAAAAGCATACCAACTTATGTGCACCGCCAAAAGCATGGCTGAGTTGTATGAAAATAATAAAGAGGTTACCGCAAAATATGTACACGCCACTTCGCGCGGACATGAAGCCATACAACTAGCTTGCGGCCTGCAATTAAAACCACAAGATTGGGTATCGCCATATTACCGAGATGATAGTATGCTGCTTGGCATTGGCATGAAACCTTATGATTTAATGTTGCAATTATTGGCCAAACGCGATGACCCTTTTTCGGGTGGACGATTATATTATTCGCACCCTAGTTTGCGCGATGCCGATAAACCAAAAATACCAATGCAAAGCAGTGCTACTGGTATGCAAGCCATACCATCAACTGGCATAGCATTGGGTATTCAATATTGCGAAAGAATAGGAATTCCATATCCATATTTATCCGCTTCTTCTTTAGAGAAAGGATTAGAGGATGAGGCAAATCCCATCGTTGTTTGTTCGCTTGGCGATGCATCTGTTACCGAAGGCGAAGTGGCAGAAGCCTTTCAAATGGCGGCCCTCAGGCAATTGCCTATTTTGTTTTTGGTGCAAGACAATGAGTGGGATATTAGCGCGCACGGCGATGAAGTTCGTGCACAAAATGCTTACGATTACATAAAAGGATTTAAGGGAATTGAAGCCAAAAGCATTGACGGCACTGATTTTTTTAAGAGTTATGATACCATTGAAAATATATTTGCAACCATGCGCAAAGAACGTCGTCCGTTTTTGTTGCATGCCACAGTACCACTGTTAAACCACCACACAAGCGGTGTGCGCAAAGAATGGTATAGGCACGATTTGGAAGAAGCTAACAAACGTGACCCTTTCAAAAAATTTACCAACCAATTAATTGTGCAAGGTTTTGATACACGCGAACTAAAAAAGATGGAAGATTTTGCTGCTCTTACCGTATTGCAAGATTATAACGCTGCGCTAAAAGCCGAAGACCCTACACCCGAAGATTTATATACACACGATTTTGCACCCACAACAATTACGCAAGAGCAAGGTGTGCGCGAACCTTCGGGTAAAGATAAAGCACTAATGGTTGATAGCGCATTATTTGCCATACAAGAGTTAATGACTGCCCACAAAGAGTGTTTACTTTATGGGCAAGACGTTGGTGCAAGGCTTGGTGGCGTGTTTAGAGAAGCCGCAACATTGGCTCAAAAGTTTGGAAACGACAGGGTTTTTAATACCCCAATACAAGAAGCATTTATTATTGGTAGCACAGTAGGCATGAGTGCTGTAGGCTTAAAGCCGATAGTAGAAGTACAGTTTGCAGATTATATTTGGCCAGGCCTTAATCAGTTATTTACTGAGGTTGCACGCAGTTGTTATTTAAGCAATGGCAAGTTTCCTGTTAGCTGCATTATTCGTGTGCCCATTGGTGCTTATGGCAGCGGTGGCCCTTACCACAGCAGCAGTGTAGAAAGTGTGGTGGCAAATATACTTGGTGTAAAAATTGCATACCCAAGCACAGGCGCCGATTTAAAAGGGCTTTTAAAAGCCGCTTATTACGACCCTAACCCATGCGTAATATTTGAACACAAAGGTTTGTATTGGAGCAAAATAAAAGGCACAGAAGATGCCAAAACTATTGAACCTGACGAAGATTATATTATACCATTTGGGAAAGCAAGAATTATAAATCAAACCCCGCCACCACAACAAGGGGCAACTTTGCGTGATGCTAGCGAAACACAAAATACACATACAGTAAATGCACCTCTCCTTGCGGGAGGGAAGGGTGGAGCTTCGGTTTGCATTATAACCTATGGTATGGGCGTGTATTGGGCAATGGCGGCTGCCAAAGAAATAGAAGCCAACATTGAAATTGTAGATTTGCGTACGTTATATCCTTTAGATGAAGTGGCTGTTTTTGAAAGTGTAAAACGAAATAACCGTTGCTTAGTACTCACCGAAGAAAGTTATAACAACAGCTTTGCACAGGCATTGGCAGGGCGCATTAGCCAACATTGTTTTGAGAATTTAGACGCACCAGTTACAGTAATTGGAGCAGAAAATTTACCCGCAATACCACTCAATTCAACATTAGAAACAACGATGTTACCCAATGCTACAAAGGTAAAAGAGGCACTAGAAATATTATTGGCGTATTAGGTAATTTGCAGTGAGGGTTAAGTGGGAATTTTGGGAGTGAATATTTCTTTTTGTTTTAGATTTTACTAACTCAATGCGTTGGGCTAATATGCTCCTAAAAACTTATGCCCGTTGAAGTGAACTAAATGGTCAGGATTGTCAGCTATCCAAACTTCTGTTTCCCAAGCAACATCTAACATCCATTTTCTAAAGTCTGGTCTGGTTAGAAAACTTATTACAAATATTAATTCTGCTTTGCAGTTTAATACTTTGCCCCATTTATTCTACAGCTAGCAAGGCTATCCTATTGAAATTGTTAGTTACTACCCGTAACTTTGAAGCGTTGGCTTTCGTCTTATTAAATATGTCGTTATTTTCAATTAGGTCTGTAATTACTGCTTCAATTACTGGAACAGAAACTGTGTTCCCCATTTGCTTATATACTGCGTTGTCGTTGTCCAACAGTTTGTAGGTGTCTGGAAAACCCTGAAGTCTTGCACATTCTCTCGGTGTCATTTTTCTTGCTCTACCATTCTGAACTATTCCAAGTCTGTTTGTGTCGGAAGCTGTCAGAGTAATGGAAATACTTTCAGGGTCAAGAAATTTAAAAACCTCAAAAGACATATTTCCAGCTACAGGATTGTATTTGTCTTCGTACGCACTTAAATAACCTTTATTTACCAATGAAGTTAAAATAGTGTCGAGGTCAGTTTTTTTATAAAATGTTTTTATCTGTTCAATTGTCAATGATTTTCCATCTTGATGAGTGCCGAAAGTTTTCTTTCTTCTATTTCCGATTAGAAGATTTAAAAATTCAATTTCTGCTTTTGTAC
>Ga0105048_10004970_pt1 | contig 21560 bp, 18 predicted proteins | sample MAT05_FD_78382 | JGI IMG/M metagenome (GOLD analysis project Ga0105048, IMG submission 78382) | Freshwater microbial communities from Lake Fryxell liftoff mats and glacier meltwater in Antarctica - MAT-05 | ecosystem: Environmental > Aquatic > Freshwater > Ice > Liftoff microbial mat | place...
CCGCGCTCTACGCGCTGGCTATAATCTGTGGCTCGGTTCACGAGAGGCCTGGTAGCTCAGTTGGTAGAGCAGCGGATTGAAAATCCGCGTGTCGGTGGTTCGATTCCGCCCCAGGCCACCATACAAATCAACGGGTTAGCGGCGAAAGCCTCTAGCTCGTTGTGCTTTCTGGGTTACGCCGGGGTTACGTTTTCAGTCTATCGCCATCCATGTCAGTGAAGCGTGGTTTGCGCAATGTCGACCGGCTCGACGAATCCACTTGAAATCAGACTTCCTGCAGGCATTTGCCCCTCACTTGGCAGTGAAGGCGGCAGGCAGGATGTCAACAGCAGCAAAGAAAAAGTCGGGACCGCCCGCAGCGCCGCTCTCAGCGGATGACCTTCACTGGTTTGACTACACAAAGTACAGCTCCGAGCACCTGTATTCACTTGACTTGGACGGCTGGATTGGCCTACTGACGGACAGGCTCGTCCTTAAGTCGATGGCTGGAGGGCCCATGCGGCTATCAGCGCTGGAGGGCATGACAGAACTTGCAGACAATCCGTTTGCTTCGCTGGGTTTTAAACCGCCGCAGCTGCTCGGGTCGCACCCCACAGACACGGCCACCGTCTTCCTTGCGAGGTCGGGCGTGATTTCGGAGCAAGCGAAGGCCATCACACAGCATCAGCACAAGCCGACCGACATCTTCGACCTCGCTGAGAAAGCACGGCCAGGAGCCTTACCTCTCGGATTCGTCACGATTCAAGTCGACCTTCGGGCAAAGCGAACCCAGGTGAAGCGTGACTTCAACGCGTGGCTCACAGCCATGGACAAGAAAAAAGTAGGGCCGAAACCACCGAAGCTGCGCGACTACTCAAAGCCGGCTGTCTTCAAGGATTGGATTGAAAACGACTACTTGCCCTACTTTGACCTCCAGCTCTTCGCCACGCTTAGCGGTCGCCGACTGCCACCCAGGCTGGCAGCCGAACAGCTTTGCCTCATTTCGGACCATGATCCCGATTCGCCTGACGCCTCTGATGTACTGAAGGCGCCTCGCACAAGTTTGGATGTGTTCAATTTGGATACCGTGTATGCGATGTGGAGACTGCGGGACGGGCTGGCTACTTAGAGTTTCCTAGCAGCACTCTAGTGTGGTGCGCCCATCTGTTCTGTACTTATCTCGACGCGGTGTAGCAAGTAGATCAAGCTATTCCGCCAATGTCGGTTCTGTGGTGAAGACCAGTCATCAGCCTGGGCAACCTCTTGGGCAGCAGACGACCCACAACAGTCCTTCCACCCGTCGAACAGCAGCCGTTCTGGGAGACTCCAGCACAGTGTGGCCCACAATTTGCCGCGTACTTGCCGACTAGGATCGTCGAGGGCCGCGACCCGAGCGCACCGGCTAGATCCAACCAGTCTGTCCAGCCCGCTGCGGCCACGCAGATCGTTTGTCGGGTCGAAGCCATGCTGCTCTCACCTCAGTAGTGAAGATCGCCACAACGCGACTACAACATCACCATGGGACGCCCACCGACAGACGACGACAACGCCCTGGAACGCGCCCTAGAGGCAGCCCGCAGCACCGGGGACGCTAATGCGTTGCGGGCCGCCCAGGCGACTTTGATGCCGCTCCTTGGCTTCTCCCTCGAGCGGACGGGACAGGCCGTTGGTCGAGACCGCTATTGGGTTTCGAGAGCTAGAAGCCGGTTCCTTCGAGGGCTGTCGCCGCAGAAGAAGCATGGTGGTCGCCGGCACTCACTGGTGGCAGAAGACGAGGAGGTCGCTTTGCTGAGGAAGGCTATCGAGCAGCCTGGCACGTGGTTTCTGGGGCGAGCATCCGTTCGCAGTGCCTTGCGCTCGCTCCTTGATGATGAGGCCGCCCAGCCAGTCAGTGACTCCGCCATCACCGCGCTGATGAACCGGGCGGCGCCAAAGCTAGTGTCTGGCGCGCGCGGTGCAGACATCGAGGTCATTGCCGCGGCACTTGCACGAAAGTGGATCTGCGACGAAATCATCGCTCGACAGCTGAGCCCGGATCGCTGACTTATTGCACTTGATCCGGCATCTACGCCTAGTCCGGTACCCGAAAGTTCCGTCCCAGAGCAGGGCATATCGCCGCGCTCGTTGATAGGACTAAAGGGATCGTATGGCAACCAAGACTTCGACTTCTCCGGCCGTGACCAAGCGCTTTAGCAAGCAAGATCTCTTCGAGGAACTCGCGCGGTTCATGCCAACCTTTGCTTGCTCGGTCGAGCGCATGTATGGAACCGGCGCCGCCTTCCTCATGCGATCTGCGACGATAGAACCATCCGCTCCTAACCTTGAGGCGCTTCAGGCGACGCCCCTTTGGAGGTCGCTCAGTGAACTCTACGACTATGCATTCGACGGGGTGCTTCCGGCCATCAATCAGCTCGGAGATGGTTCGTTGGTCGACGTGGAGATGTTCCTGGCTGGGATCGATGGACTCACCGAGTTCCTGGCAGAGGATGACGGGGACGTGCCGAAGTTCGCGAAGCGGACCGTTCTGGTTGCGCAGGGCCGCCAGATCCTTGACGGTGATACGCCGTATCTTGACTTTGTTGCCGATCGCCCGGCGGATCACCTGAGTTTGACTCAGGTGGCCCTGCTGGGGGGCGTCAGCGCGGAGTGGGTGCGCGAGAGCGCAAGTTTGGCTACCGGGCAGCAATTCGTACCCGTCGAAATGGCGAGAGAGTGGCTCTGTAGTTGCGCGGTCTTTGTGGCGACAGGAGCAAAGTTGACAGCGGCGGAGTTCCGCTTCTCCAAATCGATCTCCGTCGATATTCCCCTGGACATCGTCCGTGCGCTGCAAGAACGTGCAGGCATCAGCGGCTTGTCTCCTAACCAGGTTCTTCGGATCGTCTTCGCGGAAGAAATCGCGCGCGACGAACGCTACAGCAAGGGACGATCGAAGGAGGAAGCATGAACTACGTCAAGACCTATGAAGGGAATTCGCAGGATCCGCCAAACAGCAGGTCGCCCCTGAGACTCACCGCCGCACCGACGCCGCACCATCATCATCCGACTGAGGAGTTTCCCAAAATCATGTCCTGCCTGCCTGCTCACGGAAGAGTTTCCTGCAACCTCTGCTACTCAGATGCCCCCGTCTCGTTTGACCAGAGCCGCCGGGAACAGGAAGGCTGGCGTATCACTGCGAACCCCCTGGCTTGGGGCAATACGCACGCCGAAGTTGTTGTGCTCGGATTCTCCAAGGGGCCCACGCAGTCTGGTGCGCTCGCAACCACGCCGCACGATGCGATTGCCTACAAAGGCAGACGCCACAACGTGGGGAGGATCCTTGAACATGTTGGTCTACTTGCGCTTGCTCCGGGCGAGCTTCATCGCAGCGCCGTTGACCGGTTGATCGTAGACCGCCAGGGCCGCTTCCACTTCAGCTCGCTCATCCGCTGCACCGTCGAAAGACAGGACTCGGTCTCGGGCCAGTGGAAGGGGACCGGCGGTGGGATGCTGGACAGGTTCATCAAACAGCCGTTCGGTCAGGACGTGACGAACCGCTGTGTTACGCAGTTCTTGGGGGCACTTCCATCGGCGACAAAGCTGGCAGTGCTATTCGGCCTCGGCACGGACTTGAACTACGTGCGCTCGTCACTGGCGGTATTCAGTAAGGCGCGCCCAGGGGCGTGGCGAAAGATCAACAATGTCAGCTACACCGACGAAAAACTCGTCGTTGTGCACGTTGAGCACTTCGCCTCCCAAGGCTCGCTGATTCCGGACTGGCTGGGCGAGACGGATCGCTCGAGGAAACAATTGGGGCTCGAAGCACGGCAAGCTGTTCATGCTGCCAACGCCGCCAATTTCTGAGGAGCAGCAAACGTGCCGCAGTGGTAGGGCTACCACCGCGAGAAGTCAATGGGCCGACCCTACACGGTTTCGTCTGGCGATCACTGTTGCCGGGAGAGCCCGGGCATCAGAAGCCGTGTAGGTGCCAGCTGCGGAACGTCGACAGATGATTGGAACGGCATATTTCGTTCGGTGGGCAGATGGCGAGTGTTTCTCTTGTGTCGTCAGCTGGAGGTTTGTTGATGAACTCGGAGCGTCAGGCGGTTTCGCATCCTGTCGAAAACGGCCACAGCCTAAGCGCGGCGCGCAACGACAGATGTGTACGTTTATCGGCAGGATGCTTCAGCTAACCTCCAACTGACGACTTGGCCGGACGTTCGTCCAAGCCGGTCGCGTCGCCCTCAACAGCGGCTTCCTGGACCTAAGCCGTGCGACCGCTTGTGGCCGTTGAACTAAACCGCTGACGCGGTGGTGGCGCGCGACGTGTTATGGGTGGCATGGAGAGGTCGGTGAGTCGTACCTTGGCGCCTGGGGGCTGTTCCCCGGACCTCGGAGACGACGATGACACCGCTGCGCCGCCGCATGATCGATGCGATGGTGCTGCGCGGCTTTGCTGCGCGCACCCAGGAGACTTACCTTAGCGCCGTCGGGCAGATAGCCCGGCACCACCACCTCAGCCCGGACTTGTTGACCGACGAGCAGGTGCAGGCTTATCTGTTGTACCTGCTGCAGGAGCGCCAGCGATCGCGCTCCACGGTCAACATCACCTCGTGCGCCTTGCGCTTTTTGGTCTGCGACGTGCTTGGCCAGGCCGAGCGCCGAGCGCAGATCCCCATGGGCCGCAATCCGCAGCGTCTGCCCGAGGTTTTGTCTCGCGCCGAGGTCGCAGCGGTGCTGGCCGCGCCGGTGTCGCTGTAGGCCCGAGCCTTCTTGACCACGGCCTATGCCAGTGGCCTGCGCCTGAGCGAGTTGTGCCAGCTGCGCGGTTGTGACATCGACTCTGCGCCCGACCGCATGTGCATCCGGGTCGTTCAAGGCAAGGGCGGGCAAGACCGCTACGCCCTGCTGACGCCTGAGTTGCTCGAATTGCTGCGTCTGTACTGGCGCACCTGTCGTTCGTGGGCCACGGGCGCCGACTGGTTGTTCCCTTCGCGCTCGAATCCCGCACGTTGCATGGACCTCGCCAGCGGCCAGCGCTACTACTACCTGGCTCGCGACGCCGCAGGGATCACCAAGGTCGGCGGCATCCATACCCTGCGTCACTGCTTCGCAACTCACCTGTTGGAGGCCGGCGTCGATCTGAACAGTATCAGCAAGCTGCTGGGCCATGCACATCTGAGCACCACCAGCCGCTACCTGCGCATGGCGCGGCCCGGCTACAGCGCCGGGGGTGACGCGCTGTCGCTGTTGTCGCAGTTACCCAAGCGGCCCACGACACACCCATCCCCACCCGCGATGCCGACCTCGCCGCAGCCCAGGCACTGAGCCGCCGTCGTGCGCGTCACCCTGGCCAAGGTGCTGAGCACCTTCGGGCCGGCCTATCTGCGAGAGCATGCCCTGAGCACGCCGCAGGCTCGCGCCTGGCGTGCCATCGTCGCTTGCCGCACGCCCGCGTTGGGTGGTCAGTTGCAGCAGTGCGACGCGTGCGGCCACCAGCAGCGGCTGTTCCATTCGTGCCGCAATCGGCATTGTCCGCAGTGCCAGAACGACGCCCGCGATGCCTGGCGCCAGGCGCAACTGGCCGATCTGCTGCCGGTGCCGTACTGCCACTTGGTGTTCACGCTGCCGCATGCACTCAACGGCTTGGCGCAGGCCCATCCCCACTGGGTCTACCGCACATTGATGCAATGCGCCGCAGCCACGCTCACCGAGTTCGCCGCCAACCCACGCTGGCTCGGCGCCATGGGCGCGTTCACCTTGGTGCTGCACACCTGGACGCAGGACCTGCGCCGCCACGTCCACGCTCACGCGCTGATGGCCTGTGGCGGGCTGGATGCCCAGGGACATTGGTGCACGCCCAAGCGCAGCCCGACCTTCTTGTTCCCGGTGCATGCGCTGTCCAGGGTCTTCAGAGCCAAGTTCCTGCACGCCTTGGAGCACGCCAGCAGGGCCGGCTCGCTGGCTCACGACCCGGCAAACACGGACGCGGCCCGACAGCTCAGACTGCTCGCGCTCAAGCGCTGCGACTGGGTCGTGTATGCCAAGACGCCGCTAGCCGGTCCCGAGGTGGTGCTGGACTATTTGTCGCGCTACACGCATCGCGTGGCCGTCTCCAACGAGCGCATCGTGGGCATTGATGACCGTGGGGTACGACTGCGCGTGCGTGCCAACGACCAAGGCGGCAAGCGTACCGTCGTCATCGACGGCCCCACCTTCATTGGCCGCTTCCTGCAGCATGTCCTGCCCTCGGGCTTCAAGCGCATCCGCCACTACGGGCTGCTCAGCCCGGCGCTGAAGACACAGCGCCTGACCATGGCGCGCGCCGCCCTGGACATGCCAGCGGCCAACGCCCAGGCCCGCGAAGACGCCGCCGCCTTCCTCAAGCGCGTGGCCGGCATCGACATCGCCACGTGCCCGCACTGCCAGCGCGGGCGCTGGTTGACCATCGAGGTGCTGCTGCCCGTGCCCAGCACCAGCCACAGTACCGCCCCCCACTGTCGGGGGCCGCCGTGACCAAGCATGGCGCCGACATCAGGCTCAGCCCCATCTGCAGCGCCAGCGCATGCAGTGACGATGCTCGCGCCAGCGCCCTGCCCGGGAGTTCGAGTCAATGCTCAGCACGTTGTCGCCGTCGCATTCTTGCGCCTGCAAGCCTCGCCGATGCCTTCTCCGGTGCTTCCCGCGCCAACGCCGCCCGCCCTGCTGTTGCACAAACCGCCGCCTGAACCTTACATTCCCCAACAGCCCCGCACGCATCCTCCGTGCGGCGGTTCAGTCCAACGAGGTTTATCCGACGCCATCGGCATCGCCTTGCTTTGCCTACTCCGGTGGCGCGTCGGATAAACGCTTTCCGTTATGGAGAGCTCAACATAATGGCCGAGTCCGACTGTCTGCTAGCCAGTTTCGAAGTTCGGATTCGAAGGGTGGAGCAGACGGTCGCGGCGCATATGTGCTGGAACTTCAAGCGCGCCACACTGGGCGCGCAGGTGGCTTGGCTGTCGCGCCTGACGTAGTGTTGGCAACCTCGGTCAAAACCTGGCCTGACCACGCCGTCTCCGCAGCTTGGTCGCAGTTTGCTGACCGCTGCCGCATGCTGGCCGGAACGACGCCTGCAACGGGCTCTCAAAGACCGTGGTGCTGGCGCCCCAGGCCGACTGATCGGGATGAGTCGGAGCGAACTTCGCGCCATCTTGGCTCCGTGACCTAGCGGCTTCAAGTGAACATCATCGACCCTGTTGCCAGGCAACCGTCGCTCCCAGTTTGGGACGACGAACCACATAAGGGTATCCAATGAACTTAGAGAAAAACAAGATCTGCACCACCATCGCCTCGGCCCCGCTGGTTGGTCTCAACTACATGCCCGGCAGCTCAGCCTCTGAGACGTCTGGCGACAAGGAAGGACAGCTGCACCACCCGGGGCCACTCCGCCCCGCATGCAATGTTCGGCCGTTCCCGGCTCTCCAAGAAAAGCAACTGCTCAGCCGCGTCGAAGCGGCCGCGTTCTTGGGCGTTAGCCCCCAGACCCTGGCAGCTTGGGCTTGCAACCGGCGCGTCAACCTCCCATACGTGAAGCTCGGCCGGCGCGTGGTCTACAGACGCCGCGATCTCGACGAGTTCTGCGCCACAAGCCGTGTTGTGCCGAGCGAATTTAGGGTAGCCGCATGAAAGCTCCAGTCAGCTACAACAAGGCGGGCCATGCCCAGATCGACTTCGTTGAACTCAACCAGCTCGCGCTGCAACATCTGCTCTCGGTCCTGGATGACTTCCTCAAACTGGACACGGAAGTCGTGGGTAAAGAAGTGCAGATGCTGAACCCTGCACGCTCCGACAACGCATTTGGCTCGTTTTCCATCAACCGCGAAAGCGGAGCCTGGGCCGACTTTGCCGAGCAGGGGTTCAAGGGCGGCGACGTCGTCAGCCTCGTGGCCAAAGTAAAGAACCTGAGCCAGCTGGACGCAGCGAAGCTGCTTGGCGAGTACTTGTCCGCGTGCAGCGATCTGCCGATGAACGGCGATTCGACCTCGCTCAAGTTGGTTGCTTGGCGCAATCTTCCGGGGGGGGACACCGGCAGAGGCAGGGGTGACTTCGCGATTCCACAACCGTCGGGGGCTTTGGAACTCCGCTCTGTTGTCACCACCGACAAGGAAGTCCCGGAGATTCGGGTGCATTTGCCTGAACTTGGTCTGCCTAGCGCCCAGTACCAGTACCTTGACGCTGATGGCCTGCCGATTGCAACCGTCTGCCGGTTTGACCACCACGGGAAGAAGACGTACCGACCCTTCACCCTTGAAAGTGATGCCACCACAGGCAAACTGACCTGGTTGCCCAGAGCTCCCGAAGTTAGGCCGCTCTACAACCTGCATCTTCTTGGTGCTAAACCTGATGCTCAGGTGATCTTCTGCGAGGGTGAAAAGACTGCCGACGCTGCCGCCGTCTTGTTCCCGGACGCCATAGCGACCACGACCATGAATGGCGCCCTGTCGGCAGACAAGTCCGACTTCAGCCCCTTGGCGGGCCGCAAGATCATCATCGCGCCAGACAACGACGAGCCCGGGAGGAACTACGCCAATGCTGTGCACGGTCTCGCGTCGAAGGCGGGTGCCGTGATAGCGGGTGTGTTGACCTATCCCAGCGAGCTATTTGGCATCCAGGTTGATGGCCAGCCCACCGAAGTGGCTCAGGGATATGACCTGGCAGATGCCCTGCAAACCGGATGGACTGCCGCCCGCCTCAAAGCGGTCCTGCCAAAAATCCTGCAGCTTCCCCCCGCCGTTGAAGCTGGATCGCCAGCCTCGAAGAGGTCATCAAATTTGACCAAGGTAACATCCCTGGACGACGAGGGAACTCTGCGCGGCCTGATGCATCGGTTTGTCGCTATCCAGTTCAATGGTCGCGTCGTGCATGACGGCTCTGGCTTCCGCGCTTACCGTGGCGGTTATTGGCCGATGCTGAACCAAACGGTGGAGCTGGAGAAGCCCCTTGCACTTTTCCTGGAAGGCAAGGTCACGCCTGCACTGATCAAGCAGGTGATGGACCTGATCAAGATCTTTTACAGCTGCGACGCCTCGGAATTTGGGAAGCTGGGGGACCTCGTTTGCGTTCAGAACGGCACCCTGGCACCGGTTTCGGGGACGCTGCTTGAGCATAACTGGAAACTGCACCTTCCCAACCGCCTTGAAGTTGAGTGGTCCCCTGGCGCGTCGTGCCCGATCTGGGAGCAGACCTTGCAACAGATCTTTGAGCCTGACGCTGACGGCCTGGCCAAGATCAGGTTCCTCCAGGAATTCATAGGCTACTGCTTGATCCCTGACACCACCATGCACAAGTTCTTGTGGCTTGTAGGAAGGGGTGGCAACGGCAAGTCACTCGTCCTCAGCATACTGGAAGAGCTGGTGGGCCGCGAGAACGTCAGCCATGCCCAGCTGGATCGCATTCAGGACAAGTTCGCCCGGGCCGAGCTGCAGAACAAGTTGGTGAACATCAGTTCCGAAATGTCGGCTGAGTCCACCGTATCTGATGGCTACCTCAAGCAGATCGTGGCTGGAGACATGATCGAAGCTGAGCGCAAGTACCAACCGTCTTTCTCGTTCAAGCCCACAGCCCGACTGGTCGGCGCTACCAACGAGTTGCCGAGGCTGCTGGACCACTCCGATGGGTTTTTCCGGAGGGCCGTGATCATCAAGTTCAACCGCCAGTTTTCAGAAGCAGAGCAGGACCGCACTCTGCTGAGCCGCTTGCAGGAGGAGCTGCCTGGCATCCTGGCCTGGGCGGTGACTGGTCTCCAGCGTCTGAAACAACGCGGCAACTTCGAAGTGCCCGCCAGTTCTAAAGAAGCGCTTGCACAGTACCGCCGTGACAGCGATCCCGTGCAGCAGTTCGCCGAGGAGTTCCTGCGACCCACCGAGGTTCGTGCCGACTGGGTAGCAGCGAACAGCCTCTACGCTGCGTTCAGGATTTGGGCGTTAGATTCCGGGTACAGGGCCATGGCCGAAGGCAACTTCAAGAACCGCCTGCTCGCGCACGGCTTTTCCCAGCATCGCACGAACAAGGGGCGGTTTTGGGCTTTGAGCTACACCGGTCGTTGCCCAGTGGCAAGTTTCGGGGGGCTGCCAACCAACACTAGCTCTATCTCGCCACTGGCGCGCGCCTACCAGGTGTGACGGACGTGACGCCAGCAGTGCCGCTGACCTGAACTGGCCCCCACGCAAGCTCGCCAGATTCCACAGGAATTTCGGGGGACGGTGTCGGGTGTGTCGGGTAGTTCAAAAAATAGGCCAGCGGTACAGCAGTACTGGATCAACCGCCCAAGGAATCTTCGCCTGGCCCGGTTCGACGCTTGCAGACTTTGTTGGTTTGGTCGACACACCCGACACCAACCCGCAAAAATCCTGCAGCAAGAGGCAAGCTGTGGGGCTAGGCAGCGTGCTCAGGCAGCACGTTCGGTGACAAGCCGAAACGCCAATGTCGCTCAAGGTGACGGACAGGTCGCCTCACCGACATGGGAAAGGTCCAGCAAACACTGAGCCACTGAGGCTTCGTGCCGGCTGTGCTGGCTGAGCGCCGCAAAGTCGCCGCATGTTGATAGAGGCAGCATTGGACCGAAGGCGGACGATCTTCGCTCTAGCCGCTGCCCGTGTCCTGGCCGCCGAACACGAATTCAGACCAAGCCTTCATGCAAGTGCCGATCAGCCAAACGGCCCCGACTGCAGCTGCCACGACCACCCCCGCGCCGACTGCCACTATGGCGACGCCGCCAACAAGTACCTTCCCTAGACCCATGGCTACTTCTCCTTTTGTACAGGCTGTGCTGTTTCCAGAACCCGAGAAGACAAGTATTCCAGCCCAGTGCCTCGTAGGATGAGCCCCGCGAGCGCTTCGGGCGACTGAACCTGCCTGGACCCCTAAGTGCTTGCTTACCGCTCGGTCTGAGGGTCTGGCAGAACCCCCATCTACACCGACCGCCCAGCTTTACCCAGCTCAGCTCGGTACTGTTCCAACGCCTCCCGCAAAGAATCCAAGAACGGCCGAATGCTCACTTCCACCTGCTGGCACACGATCTCCCAGCGCTGCTTCAACCGACTCACAGCAGCGGCCCGTTCTATGACAACCTCTTCGGTCGCTGCTTTCTGAACCACTGCTGCATCACGAACAACTCGTTGCCGAACACTCGCAACGGCCAGGAGGTACGCGTCGACTTCCTGTTCGCAGCCTGGGACCGACAGCACGTGGTCGAACACTGCCGAAGTCTGCCCCGCGTTGGGCTTCCAAGAACCCAGTAAGGCTGCCTTGCGGCGAACCCACCGACGTGCCTCCAGAGAATGACAGTATCTGCGTTGAGCCAGTGCAGGTGCGACGAGACCGGCCCATGGAGTCGCCCATCGCGGAACGCTTTGCCTGAGCACCTGACTGTCTTTGGCCAGCAGGGTTTTCAGTTGAACCTGGGCTTGACCAAGAACACGCTCTGCAGCCGCCACATCGAGGCAGACAGCGCGCTCCAGCGTATGCTGTAGCCCGGACAGGCGGTCTTTGCATCGGCTGATACTGGAACGGCTGAATTGGCGCAGCTCTGTGGCCTCTGCGGCCTGGGCAGATGTCCACTGCTCAGCAGCCACTTTGGAGAGTTCTTGCTCCTTCGCTTCACAGTCATCCCGAGCTGAAAGGTAGGCGCTCTTCGCCGCATCAAGAGGTAGTTTCTTCACGGATTTGGCCGCCCACCTCCCGCCCAGTGCTCCGAGCATTCCACCAACAGCGGCACCAACGGCCGTTCCTATGCCAGGGGCAATGAATGTCCCAATGAAGCCTCCCAACTCGGCACCGCCCAAACCTGCACCGCTCGCAACCGTGTCGACAGCGACATTCTTTGAGGCTCGCAAAACATCGGTCTTGCGGCTCGCCAGCAACCGGACTTCCCTGAAGCTACTCACTGCCAACGTCACCCACGGGGGTCCGGCACGTAAGTCATGGTCCAGAAGCACATCTTTAACGTGGTCATATTGAACTGCGATGTCGACATGTGAGAGCGCGTGGTCAACGATGGTCAAGTGATCCACATCAGGAAAGCCCTGGATCGAACTGTTGCTTGGGTCAAAATGCAGTGCGTCTGCGGAGATGTTGGCGGCGTCCCCCGGAACTATTGCTGCGATGTCTGGGTACTTGGCAAAGTGACCAGCAACCTGCGCGCCGGCGTCAGCGACAGTCTTCACGTTCATCTCCTGACCGTTCACCAGCATGTCCCAACCGGGCTGATTGGAGGTTGGCGGCATAGCCACGCTGAATCCAGCGTCGGCAAGGTGCTCTTGCACGTGCCACTCGCCTATGTGGCCCTTCAGCAAGTTGGCAAACTGTTCGGACTCTAACTTGTATGCCTTCACGTCCACCAACTTCAGCAGGTCGCCGATGCTCTCTATCTGCTGGTGAGAAAGGTGCTCAAACGCTTGCATCACGTGGTCATCCACGTAGTGCCAACGCCACCAGAGATCCAGGCCCGGATGCAGGCCATCCGCTACCGCCGCCGCAGTAATGGCAGCGGACTCCAGGGTGGAAACTGGTGACACCGCGCTGGCAGATCCACTGGAGGTCGATTGGGCCGGAGCCCCCTCCGGGCTTGCCTGAAATGCCTCGCTTTCTCTCAGCAAGGCGTCAGGCTTCCCTAGTCGTGTCATTGCGCAGGCTGAGAAGAGCCCATCGGGGCTGCGAAGCAGCGGCTCCACAACAACTTTCCGCTGTCGAAATCTGCCTACGAGGAAAAGCAGAAGCAAAACAGCGGACGTGGCGGCCACGATCCCATAGACGACACCCGAACCACCCATGACTTGCTCCTCCTTGAACTCTTCTGGTCTGGCCAGTAGTGTCCTCGTAGGTTATCGCTTTCACAGTTATGTGTTGGCGGGAAGAGGCGAACTTTGACAAGCAACGGCTCACCATTTTTTTTTGAGGGGGGACTAAGCCGCGCTGCTCTTGCACGACTTACCCCGCGAAGACCACTGGTGCCAGCCAGCGCCCCAGGATGAGCCAGAGGCAGCCCACCAGAATCAAAGCGGTCGGCGCCCCCACGCAGACCAGCCAGAACAGAGCGGCACTCACGTCGCCACCTTTCGGGCGGTCACTGATGGGCTACCAAGCCTGTCGCGCAAATTGCCTGTCGCCGTGGGCTGTTTTCCCAGTTCCTCCGCACTGCCGGTGACCGACGGAAAAAACTCCTCCAGCACCAGCGCCCCTTCCTCCTCGCCTTCTTCGAACACCCCCTTGGCAAAGCCTTCAGCAGCAGCGTCATCCAGCAGCGCTTGGTCGAACCCGCTGGCCTTGCGCGCTGCATCAAGCTCCCTGGCCTGGGTCAAAGCCTGTTCCATCGTCAGCCCCGGGCGGATCACCAAGTCCACGAAATAGATCGGCCTGCCGTAGCTCTGGGTCGTGGACTTGCCCCTCAAGCGCAGTTCCATCGGCAGGCTGGCCAGCATGCCGCCTGACGCGGCGGCCAGGTATGACATCCGCGCAGTCAAAGTCCGGATGGAGTTGTAGCCCGTGGTCCTAAAGATGAAGGTGCCCGTGGTGTCTTCCTCGCCCACCACGACGTTCAACCGCCCGTAGGGCTTGCAGGCACCTTCCTGACCCACGTCGCAGAGACTGGGGCCAGGGCACGGCAGCGACTTCAGCCCTTCCACCGTAGACCTCTGGCAGCGCTCACCATTCCCGGTGCACAGTGGCCGGCCGGTCTTCCGGTCGAACATGCTGTAGGTGCTGCGGAGATTCAGCTCGGGCCGGTTGAACAGCAGCCGGACAGGGATGCTGCGAAGCTTGCCCCCTGCTGTCCCCCGCAGAGTCTGATCCAGGGGATGCAACAGCCATCCGTCCCGGTCTTGGACTTGCGTGGTGATGGTGAATTGATCGTCCTTTTCAGGCAGACGCATGCCGTCCTTTTCGACAACCCTGCCGATAGAAATCCGCCCCAGAACGGGCGGCGTGATGACCAGGCCCTTGAGGCCCAGGCCAATGTCTGATGTAGCCATTTCACATTCCTTCTGATTGAAGATTGCCCACCCCGCATGACCGCTGGGGCGGGCCGACTCTGCCCAACGGTCAGGGCGTCTTGGTTCGAACAGGTAGAAGTCGTTCACGCAGGAGCCCTTCAAGGCCGCGCAGAAACAGTGAACCGGCGGCTGCCAGCGCGCTTGACCACGTATGCCTCCAGGCTCGCGGGCCTGTCCTTCAACAGCCTGGCCGTGTCCACCGCCTGGCCGTCTTGGGACCGCTTCCAGCTGACCTCGCCTTGCTCGAAGACAGCCTTGCTGGCATCCCCCATCAGCTGCTGAATCCGCTGCTTGAGTTCTGCTTCACGCTGCTCGGCACCTTCGAGGGCTAGGCGGGCATCCAGGTAGTGGGAGAACAGGCCGTTGTGTTCCAGGTCTCCCGAGAAGTCGAGCGTGGTGCCTGCGTCTTTGGGCCACAGTGCCCTCAAGGCATGGCCAGCAGACTCAGACCCGTCAGCCGCCGGCGCAGTGCCCGACTCCACCAAACTCCAGAATTCGGCTTCACGGGCGATCAGCCGCTCGATCAGTTCCTCGTCACGGTTGATGCGGTAGACCTTCAGCTCGTTGCCGCAGATGAGTGCAGCCACGTCGGCGGCCTGTTTGCCAGTCACGGCCAGTTGGTGCTGGACCTGAATCTGGACGTATTCCGGGACACCCTCACGCCAGAGCTTGGCGCCGTTCATGCCCGCCGTCTTGCACTCCAGGATCTGAACATCTCCAGAACCGACGACTTCCCGGTCAAGGTTGGCCAGCATCCAAGGGTGCTGGTGATGCTGCAAGACGGCATTGACACGGCGAACCCGGTTGCCGGTGCGCTTGGTGTAGTGGGCCGCCACGATGGGCTCCAGCAAGGTGCCCCAGTACATCGGTGAGGTCTCGTCGTCGGGATCAGGCTTCGGCAGTTCAGCGTCCTGGCCGGTCTTCTCCAGCCAAAGTTCCAATGCGGACTTGTAGGGGTTCAGCCCGACGGCTGCCGCTGCATCACTGCTGCCAATGCCTTGCCGCCGCACGGACAGCCATTCGTCACGGTTCATGCCCTGGGTGCTGACCAGCCTGAGTGCAGGCTTGGCTTTGGTTGCGGTTTCGACCGGCTTGCTTGCTGTGGTCATGGTGTTCTCCTTCGTAAATGAGAAGAGCCCGCCCAGTCAAAACTGGAACGGACCCTCGGGTTGAAGCCAGCAAGTGACTGGCCAGTGCTCAGGCGATAAGAGCGAGCGCCCGGTCCAAGGCCTTCGCCTTGATCTGGGCTCCCTGACCAAACCAGGCTGAGTCCAGGCGGTAGTCCTGGCTTCGGGCTCGGCGCTCGTGGTCCACGAACTGCGTCACCGCGTTCAGAAGGCCCCAGGCGGTGCCGTTGGCTGCTGCCAGGCCTGCGCCCTTGCCTTCCCCCGCAAACAGCCCGTAGACCCCTTGCAGGGCCTTCTGGTTGGGTTGGTCCGCCAATGGGATATCCCGGTCACCCAGCACGTCCACCAGGTAGCTCATGGCTTCGAACTTGTTGACCTTGCGATCAGCCATGGTGCGGATGGAACCCAGGAACGAATCCCAGGCCGTCAGACCAATGCCCAACTCCTGCTTCATAGCAGCCGGATCAAACCGGGTTGAGTGGGGCACCTTGACGGCGCCTGCCCGTTCACCCACCGCCAACTGCAGGGTGTTGTTGCAGACCACCCGGACCGACGTGAACTGAGCCGTGGTGCAAAGCGTGCCATCGCAAGACGTGGCCAGCAGCAGGTAGGCCTTGACCCGGTCTCCGCCCTTGAGCGCGGTCTCTTGGCCGGTGCGTGCCAACGCCCAGAGCTTCTTGCCACCCTTGAGGACACCTGCGGTCTCCAGCTCAAAGCCACCTGCTGAGACCAGATCCCGGTAAAACTCCAAGACTTCGGCAGGCTGGACAACCTTGTAGCGGTTGGAGACCACAGACAGGGGTGCCAGGCTGTCGCTGCGGAAGAGGACCTTGCTGTCCGGGAACGGCTTGACGTGCAAGCCCGTACTGGCCACCGAGTACAGGACTTCGGCTTCACGGATGGACCAGTTCATGCCAGCCGCTTGAAGCCAGGATTCAAGGGGTTGGTGGACGGGCAGTTGGTTGCCCAGGCCGTGCCAAGGGGTGGCATCGACATAGGCCATGGTTTCGACGAGATGTGCCATGAGGCGCTCCAGAAATGACGAAAGCCCCGACGCCATTTGGCGAGGGGGCTCAGGGGTTGAAGGCTCTGCTGGGTAGCAGGCCCAAGGTGACGGCGTGTGTGGTTCAGGTCTTCGAGGGAGGACGGCTCTGCGCCAGGGGATCGGTGAGCAAAGTGAACAGCAGGGTCAGTAGCATCCGGATGGATGCCGCCAGCATGAGCCGGAAGAATTCGATCATGGGGATTCCTTAGGGTTGGGGGTGTGTTGTCCTAGGTACTTATACCAACGGAGCCTCACAAAATTGACTCGCCCTACCCTTGCTCAGGCACTTCACAGATGCAACACGGCGCCATGGGAGCTAATCTCTCACCGAAGCTGACTGCGCGCCCTGTTTCGCAGCTCTTCTCGACAAAAAACAATGAATCAACAAGCCCTCTCCTCTCTCATCTGGTCGGTCGCCGACCTTCTTCGCGGCGACTTCAAGCAAAGCGAATACGGCCGCGTGATCCTGCCGTTCACGGTGCTGCGGCGCCTGGACTGCGTGCTTGCGCCGACCAAGGCCGAGGCCCTCAAGGAGCACGCCGCCAAGCAGGCTGCTGGCATCGCCTTCGAGCCCTTCGTGAAGCGCAAGACCGGCCTGGACTTCTACAACGTCTCGTCGCTCGACATGGGCAAGCTCATGGGCGATCCGAGCGAAATCCGCGCCAACCTGGACAGCTACATCCAGGGCTTCGCACCCGACGTGCGATCGATCTTCGAGCACTTCGATTTCGCCGCCACCGTAGAGCGGCTGCACAAAGCCAAGCTGCTGTACCTGGTGACTGAAAAGTTTGCGGGCTTCCAGCTGCATCCGGACCAGGTCAACAACGTGCAGATGGGCCTGGCGTTCGAGGAGTTGATCCGCAAGTTCGCCGAACTCTCCAACGAGACGGCCGGCGAGCACTTCACCCCGCGTGAAGTGATTCGCCTGATGGTGAACCTGCTGTTCATCGAAGACGGCGACGCATTGACCAAGCCCGGCGTGGTGCGCACCATGTACGACCCGACGGCCGGCACCGGCGGCATGCTCAGCGTGGCGGGCGAGTACCTGTATGAGCTGAACCCCAAGGCGCGGCTCACGCTCTTCGGCCAGGAGCTGAACCCCGAGTCGCACGCGATCTGCAAGGCCGACATGCTGATCCGGGGCCAGGACATCAGCAACATCATCCTCGGCAACACGCTCAGCGACGACGGGCTGCTGGGCAAGCTGTTCGACTACATGCTGTCCAACCCACCTTTCGGCGTGGAGTGGAAGAAGATCGAGAAGGCCATCCGCGACGAGTACGAGAAGCAGGGCTACAACGGCCGCTTCGGGCCCGGCCTGCCGCGCGTGTCGGACGGCTCGCTGCTGTTTCTGCTGCACCTGCTCAGCAAGATGCGCCCGGCGGTGCAAGGTGGCAGCCGCGTCGGTATCGTGCTCAACGGCTCACCGCTGTTCACGGGCGGCGCCGGATCGGGCGAGTCTGAAATCCGGCGCTATGTCCTGGAAAACGACCTGGTAGAGGCCATCGTCGCGCTGCCGACCGACATGTTCTACAACACCGGCATCAGCACATACGTCTGGATTCTCAGCAACCGCAAGCCCGACGACCGCAAGGGCTACGTGCAGCTCATCGACGCATCGAACTTCTGGCAGAAGATGCGCAAGGGCCTGGGCTCCAAGCGCAAGGAGATGAACGACGAGCACATCGCCCAAGTCACCAAGATGTTCGGCGACTTCCTCGAAGCCAATCTGGTGACGGTGCTGGGCGCCGATGGCAAAGAGGTCGGCCGCCAAGTGCTGATGGACGGCGAGACGCTGCCCAGCACGCCGGCGGGCGGCAAAGTGAAAGCCGTGCCGGTGTCGCGCATCTTCCGCAACGAAGAATTTGGCTACAGCACCATCACGGTGGAGCGTCCGCTACGGGACGATGCTGGCAAGCCCATCCTGGGCGAAAAGGGCAAGCTCAAAGGCAAGCCGCAGCCCGACAGTAGCCTGCGCGACACCGAGAACGTGCCGCTCTCAGAAGACGTAGATACGTATTTCAGGCGGGAGGTGCTGCCCCACGCGCCAGATGCCTGGATCGACCGCGAGAAGACCAAGGTCGGCTACGAAATTCCGTTCAACCGGCACTTCTATGTCTTCGAGCCGCCGCGCGAACTGGCCGAGATCGACACCGACCTGAAGAAGGTCACTGATCGCATCAAGGCCATGATCGAAGGGCTGACAGCATGAGTGCGCCTCGGTACCCAAGCTACAAGGACTCGGGGGTGGCGTGGCTTGGTCAGGTCCCTTTGCACTGGCAGGTTCGGCCACTCAAGTGGGAAATTGATCGGAACGACGGCGGTGTCTGGGGTGATGACCCGGACGGGGCTGACGACACGATCGTGTTGAGGTCTACCGAGCAGACGGTGGACGGGCGTTGGCGAATGGATGACCCGGCGCCTCGAAAGCTGTCGGCGACGGAGCGGGCGACATCGCTACTCGCGGAAGGAGATCTGGTAGTCACAAAGTCGAGCGGAAGCTCGCTCCACATCGGCAAGACGACGCTCGTTACCGCCGAAATCGCTGCGACCGGATGCTGCTACTCGAACTTCATGCAACGTGTTCGGACGAGGGCAACGTTCTTGCCGAAGCTGGCTTGGTACGTGTTGAACAACGACCTTGCACGGCTGCAGTTTGACTTGGCCTCGAACTCGACCACAGGTCTGGCAAACCTCAATGGAACCATGATCGGAGGGATTGTTCTGCCTGTCGCGCCAATCAATGAGCAGGTCAGCATCGTTGATTTTCTCGACAGCGAAACCGCCAAGATTGATGCTCTGGTCGACGAGCAGCGGCGCCTGATCGGGCTGCTGAAAGAGAAGCGTCAGGCGGTAATCTCGCGGGCAGTCACAAAGGGGCTGAACCCGCACGTGCCTATGAAGGGTTCGATGGCGGGTTGGATCGGCGAGGCACCTCAGCACTGGCGTGTGTCTGCGCTAGGGTACGTTGCACGCATCGATAGCGGGTCAACACCGGATCGCGCCAATCCGCACTACTGGGGAGGAAGCATTCCATGGGTCAAGACTGGAGAGGTCAACTACGATCCCATCACTCAAGCTGAAGAGTGCATTACGGAAGCTGGTTTGCAGGGGTCGTCTGCAAAGGTTGCTCTGCCGGGCACCCTCCTGATGGCGATGTACGGTCAAGGGGTGACACGAGGTCGTGTCGCGCTTCTGGAGGTGCCTGCCGCCTACAACCAAGCGTGTGCGGCGATCCACTTTGACATGGCTGTTGCGCCTTCTTTCGGGCGGTACTTCTTCATGGCCGCGTATCAGCACGTTCGTGACGGTGGCAACGAAACGAGCCAGATGAATCTCAGCACTGGTGTCATCCAGAAGTTCAAGATTGCGGTCCCTCCGCTGCGAGAGCAAATGGCGATCGTTGATTTCCTCGACCGATCGATTCGGGAAATCGAGTTACTGATCGGGCACGCCGACGCGTCGCTGTTGCTGCTGTCGGAACGCCGCTCTGCACTGATCTCCGCCGCCGTCATCGGCAAGATCGACGTGCGCGGCCTGGTGCTGCAACCAGAGGCCGTAGCCGCATGAGCATCCACAAGGAAATCCGCCTCGAAGATGAAATCTGCGCCGACCTGACGGCCGCCGGCTGGCTCTACGACGCTGCCGACGCCGGTTGCTACGACCGCACGCAGGCGCTGTTTGTCGATGACACCTTCGCCTGGATCAAGGCCAGCCAGCCCAAGGCCTGGGAAGCCATCGCGGGTAGCCACGGTGCTGCAGCGCCCAAGGTGGTGGCCGAGCGTCTGCGCAAGTCACTGGACAGCCAGGGAACGCTGGCGGTGCTGCGGCAGGGGTTCGAGCTGATCGGCGTTCCTGGGTTGAGGCACGCGGTGGCCATGTGCCAGTTCAAGCCGGCGTTGGCCATGAACGCCGACCTGCAGGCCCGCTACGCCGCCAACCGGCTACGCGTGGTGCGCCAGGTGCACTACTCCGTCCACAACGAAAAAAACATCGACCTGGTGCTGTTCGTCAACGGCATCCCGGTGGCCACGGCTGAGCTCAAGAGCCACTACACGCAGAGCGTGCAGGACGCGGTCTACCAGTACAAGACCGACCGCGAACCGTTCTTCAAACCCAAGAACGTGGCCGAGCCCCTGCTGGCCTTCCCCGGTGGGGCGCTGGTGCATTTCGCCGTCAGCAACGCAGCGGCCGAGATGACGACCCGACTGGCCGGGCTCGACACCATCTTCCTGCCGTTCAACCAGGGCAACGCCGGTGGCGCCGGCAACCCGCCGAACCCGGTCGGCATCGCCACCGACTACCTGTGGAAAGAGGTCTGGCAGCGCGACAGCTTCCTGCAAATCCTCGGGCGCTACCTGGTGCCTGTGAAGAACGCCAAGAAGCAGCTGATCGGTTGGATTTTCCCGCGCTATCACCAGCTCACCGTGACGCGCAAGCTGGTGGCGGCCGTCACGCTGGAGGGACCCGGCAACAAGTACCTGGTGCAGCACTCAGCCGGCTCGGGCAAGACCAACTCGATCGCCTGGACGGCGCACTTCCTGGCCGATCTGCACCGTACTGACGACGATGGCAGGGAGCAGAAGGTCTTCGACACGGTGATCGTGATCTCGGACCGTACGGTGCTCGACGACCAGCTGCGCGAAGCGATCATGTCGTTCGAGCGCACCCAAGGCGTGGTGGCGGTCATCACGGGTGACGGCGCTAGCAAGAGCAAGGAACTGGCCGAGGCGCTGTCGGCCGGCAAGAAGATCGTGGTGTGCACGGTCCAGACTTTCCCGTTCGCGCTTGAAGAGGTGCGCAAGCTGGCCGCCACCAAGGGCAAGCGTTTCGCGGTGATCGTCGACGAGGCGCACTCGTCACAGTCGAACGAGACGGCCGCCAAGCTGAAGATGGTGCTCAGCGCTGCCGAGATGGCCGAGCTGATTGATGGTGGTGGTGTGAGCGCAGAGGACATCCTGGCCGCGCAGATGACGGCGAAGGCGGGTGACGACCTCGATGGCAAAGGACAGGCCGGCATCACCTACGTGGCCTTCACCGCGACGCCCAAGGACAAGACGCTGCAGCTGTTCGGCACGCGCCCTGACCCAAGCGCCAAGCCGGCGCCGGACAACATCCCGGCGCCCTTCCACGTCTACTCGATGCGCCAGGCCATCGAGGAGGGCTTCATCCTGGATGTGCTCAAGACCTACACCTCGTACAAGGTGGCGTTCTCTTTGGCGCATCACGGCAAGGACGGGATCAAGGCCATCGAGTCCAAGGAGGTCGACAAGTCCGAGGCCATGAAGGGCATCATGGGGTGGGTGCGGCTGCACGAGTACAACATCGCGCAGCGGGTGCAGGTGGTGGTGGAGCACTACCGCAAGCATGTGGCCGGCCTGCTGGGCGGCCAGGCCAAGGCCA
>Ga0105048_10004971_pt1 | contig 21559 bp, 20 predicted proteins | sample MAT05_FD_78382 | JGI IMG/M metagenome (GOLD analysis project Ga0105048, IMG submission 78382) | Freshwater microbial communities from Lake Fryxell liftoff mats and glacier meltwater in Antarctica - MAT-05 | ecosystem: Environmental > Aquatic > Freshwater > Ice > Liftoff microbial mat | place...
CACGCCCATCGCTAATCGCTTTGGGCGTGCCACACGGTCCCCATCGCTTTGGGCGTGCCACACGGTCCCCATCGCTTTGGGCGTGCCACACGGTCCCCATCGCTTTGGGCGTGCCACGCGGTGGCCTGGCCTGGTAGGCTTCTGTCTGCCGCTCGCCTTGACGCACTTTCGCAGAGCGAAAGGCGACATACGCTATTTGCGTGGTAAGCCTACCGCGCAAGCTGCTCAAGAATCGCGTTCACGTAGCGATACGATTTTGCAACGGAACTGATTTGAACGCGTTCGCCAACCGCATGGTTACCTTTAATGGTCGGTCCGATCGAAATGGTATCCAGTCCTGGTAACTTCTCGATCAGCAATCCGCATTCGAGTCCTGCGTGAACGGCATGCACCTTTGGAGGCGAGACAAACAACGCTTCGTATTGCTCAATCGCAATCTTCAGGAGTGGTGATTCTAGTCTTGGTTTCCAGCCAGGATATCCATCGGCGATTTCGATCTTGCTATTAGATAGCCCTGCAAGGGATCGCAGCGTGTCGCAGATGTCATCCGCAGCATAGCCAGTGGTCCCGCGAACACTGCAAATAATTCTCGCTGGTTTCGCCGTGTCCAATTCGACTATTGCTAGATTGCATGACGACTCGACCAGTGTGGGAATGTCTGAAGTCATCTCGCAAATGCCGGTCGGAATACCGTTGAGTAGTTGTATCAGCGAGCGAGTGCTGGCAACGGACAAACAGGCGTCAGGCCGCAATTCCGGAAGCTGTTTCAGTTCGATTGCGATCGGGTTGTCTCGACCGGCATAGAGTTGGTTCCATTGATCGTTGCAAGTCTGAAGTATATTCTTTGCGGCGGGTAACTTAGCAGCATCGAAAACCACAGTCGCGGTACAAAAATCTGGAATCGCATTTCGCCGCGAGCCGCCACTTATTTTGAGTAGCCTCAGGTCCATTGAGTCCGTAAGTCGTTGCAAGGCTCGCGACAAGGTTCGAATCGCATTGGCGCGTCCTTGATTGATTTCAATTCCGGAGTGTCCTCCTTTGAGCCCTTGCAAAGCGATGGAAAAACAAGCCGGGTTGATAACGGGTTCCCATTCGCCCTGCCATTGAATTTCAACGTCGCGTCCGCCGGCGGCGCCGATAGTGATTTCATCATCGTCCTCTGTGTCGATGTTGATCAGCATTTTTCCGGTTATGCCCAGTGCGACTGGATCAAGCCCAAAGGCCCCAGACATGCCCGCTTCCTCATCGATCGTGAAGAGCAATTGCAAGGGTACCGGTCGATGATTCGACTCGGCCAAGGCCATCATCATTCCAACTCCAATGCCGTTGTCCGCACCGAGGGTTGTGAAAGGAGCGTTGATCCAATCGCCCGAAGCGTTGGGAATGAGTCTTTTCTCGTCCGCTGGATTGAAGTCGCCGCGAACGGTTGGTATTAATCCACGTGACGCGTCGGCTCCGTGCGCATCTCCATCGGCCGTTACGGACACAATATCGACATGGCATTGCAAAACGACCGTCGGTCCAGCGGGTTGGGTTTTCGTGGATGGTACATGGACCACGAGGTTGCCAGCCGTATCCCGTCGCGACTCGAAGCCTAAGGCATCTGCCCAGCGATTCAAGAAGTCGATAGCGGCTCCCTCCGCTTTGGAAGGTCTTGGCACTTGGAGCAATTCGAAAAAACGATTCCAAACAACGGCGGGTTCAGGAACTGGGAAGGTAGGGATCATTTTTAAAAGGTCCGCTTCAGGTTCAAGGTTGATCGGTTAGGAACTGGCGCGACGCAGAGATCGAAAAAGGACGCGTATTGGCCAAGTGACAAACCAGAATAGAGAGTTGACGGAGCGTGCTGCGATCGCAAAAAGATGGCGAAACGCGATGACGATTGGAAGAAGCACTTTCTTGAAAGCAGGAAACTTTTCATAGGCCATGTGCACCAACACGATCAAGAAAATCCCGCCAAACTTGACCGGCTTCTTGATGTGGTAGTGCAAATGATGTTCCTCTTCCTTCGCGTCCAACGTACTTGTGACGTCGAGGGTGTGTTCACCATGAATCAGATCGTAACCAAAGACAGGCAGATCCTGCCTGATGTAGGTATCCCAAAACAGTTCCGTGCACAGCAGTGCACCCACGAAGCCAACCAATAAGAAGGCCGTATGTTCGAGCCAAGGATGCTTATCAAGCAATTTGATACAGTAGCCCGCAACGAGTCGAAGCGTGAGGATACCGATGGTCACACCGACATAGACCAAAAGGATACTATCGCGAGCGAACGCAACCGCTGCCACAACGTTATCGAAACTGAGGCTGAGATCGAGGAATGCGATCAGTGCAATCGTCTTGGCAAAACTGGGCGATTTGTGGGCTCCCTTGTGCTCGTCTGCATCTTCGCTCTCAGCAAAGTGGTTGCACATCAACCAAATCAAATAGGCAGCTCCCAAGGCCATCAACCAGTGGTTGTGCAGGATGTAGGATGCAAGGAACAAAGCAAGAATTCGAAACCCATATGCGCCGGCGTAGCCAATCGTGATGGCTAATTTGCGTTTCTTTTCATCTAAATGTGAGGCCAATGCGGCAATCGCCAAAGCATTGTCTACCGAAAGCAATCCTTCGATGACAATTAACGCCACAACAACCTGAAGAGAAGCAAGAGTGAAAAGCGATGAAAAATCGTATTCTGCTAGTTGATCAATCATGAACGAACGAACTTTCCTGGTGGTTACAACGTAGGCCTCGACTTGGTCTGAGGCTGAAAATCAGTCAGAAATAGGTCGAAATGCAAAGGGTATGGCCCTATTTTGCTGAAACAGGACAATTCGTTCCTGATTGGTTTGCCAAAACTTGAGCCGGCACGCCTGCAATTGCCCAGAGTGACGCAGGCAATTCCAATGCTGTAACCGCCTATGCTACCGATACTTGCGAGGATTTCAAGGTCGCAGGGAGGGAAGCATCTCGCGTTTCTCCAATTGGGTTCGGGGTGGCTATGGAGATTATCGCTTTTGAAGGAGAACGCGGACCCCCTTCTTGTTGGATGAAATGATATCAAGTAGTCCATCGCCATTGATATCGGCCACCTCAAATTGGGTTCCGATGCCGGAGTCGCTATCGATCAGCTGCGGTACAAAATTGACAAAACCATCGTTCTCTTTTTCCGCTCTAAGCCAGTACACTTTTGCATCCCAATTGGAACCTGGCTCCGATCGACCATGTGACCACCAACGTTTGCCAGTCACCAAATCCTTGTTGCCATCACCATCCATGTCCACAAAATGTGCAGCATGCGTTTCCGATGCCAGTCGACCAAAGAGCTCAATCTTGTCAAAGGCAGGATGAGGCTCTTTGGAATCCTTTGGCATTGGACGTTGTTTGTACCACCAAATTCCAAATTTGTGCGCCGAAGTGCTTAAGACGTCGGTCTTGCCATCGTTATCGACGTCAAAGGCAAACATGTCCGCGCACGCCTCGCCAAGATTTGCTGGGTGAAAAGACCAAGCTGACTTACCGTCTGCTTGGCTCGGTTGTTCCCACCAACCACCGGTGCAAAGAACATCCTGCTTACTGTCGTTGTTGAGATCGCCCAAACCAAGTCCATGGCTGAATCGCATCGTTCCAGGAATTCCATTCTTGCCTGGTTCGCTTGGTTCGCTAATCGGATGCATGTCCCACAATGCGTTAGGATCGTTTTCGTTTGGCGTAAAGTATGCCATCTGCCCTTCGTTTCCTTCGGCCTTCGATCCTTTCGGCTGGAAACCCATAACGAGAACTCGTTTGCCAGTGCCGAGCAAGTCCGCATAAATAGGTGTCTCGTTGCAGGCGCTATGCCAAATGGTATGTTTGGTCCAATGCCCCATTGCACCTTTGGGGTTTTCCATCCAGTAACAAGGTACACCTGGGAAGTCGATGACGATCAGATCAAGAAATCCATCCTTATTAAAATCATCGGACCAACAAGCGAAGGACCGACTGTAGTTTCCAAGACCATCTTTGTGATCCATTGGCGCTTGCATCTCATGGGGCTTCCAGTCCGGCGCTTCGTACCAATACTCGCCATTGAGTACATCCTTTTTGCCATCCTTGTTCACATCGGCCACGGCCACACCCTCGGATCGAAACTTGGTATCTAGGACCTGTTTGGTCCAGGTGATGGTTTTCGGCTCAGCAGCTTGGGATTCCACACTGGGGAGAAGCAAGAGAGTCGCAAATATTGAAAATATTGAAAAAGGATGGATGCGCATGGACGTAGGTTCCGGGAGAGGGGCAAGCGTCTGGATAGGCATTGCACGGGTCGCGATGCCACGTACATCATATCAGGTTGCCGATGCTTTTGTTTGCATTGACCATGGTGGCAAAGGCGGAAGCTACACCGTATGGCGTGGGTCAAACGGTTTGCCTTGCAGTCGAGCCGCCCAGCTTCGCCCATAGTCGTACCAGCCGAGCCTAACGGGGCGACTTGCAATTAAGTACTCGAAAGCCGAGGGAGCCCTGGCAATGACGCTTTGTGCAAGCTCGTTTTGAGTCTGCCGCAACCTGTCGCTAAGCAACTCATTCCACGCCGCTTTGGATCGCGATTCCGTCGAACTGATAGGGGTTCCAAATCGTGCGAAAATCTGCGGGCGACTCTCGTTCCAAAAACCGTATTCAAACGCCACCGGCACAAATATCACACCTGGAATTCTTGACGCCAAGTGCGAAAGTCCTGGCATGAATGGCTGGGAATGATCTCGAACGTCGGAAAAATGCCCTTCCGGCGTAATCCAAATAGTCACTTTTCCGGATTCTAAAATGGCCTTCGTGACGCTTAAAAAATGCATTGCTCCATCGAAACTTTGCATGCGAACTCCGTAGAAACCAAGCTTTGCCATGATCCGGTAGTTTTCCAAAGCATCGCCATCGATCGGGGCGTAAAAAGTTCGGTTCGAGAAATAAGCTTGCTGCAACAACATCCCAGCGATCGGATCCCACCAGCTCGCGTGATTGGCAAAGGCAATCATGGGCGTACCCTCATCGATCGGGACCGCTTTGAGCAGTTCGTCTTGAACGCCGAAGGAAATGAATTGTTTGGCTACCATTTTCTTTATATACCAGCAGAAGCCATCGACTAGCCACTTCTTAGAAACCGGCAGTTGGACAAGTTCGCGTTGGCTCATGGCAACTGCTCGGTCGCCGCTGAAAAATAGCTATGAATGAACACTCGTGGGTCCTCTGCTTTGGAATACTCGACCAACGCATAAAGCTTTTTTTGATCCCGCAACAGCTTGGCGGATCGATGTTGGCTATCGGCCAAGGAAGTCGGCAAGGGCCCGTCAATAGTGACATCCGATAGATCGTTCTCGTCCTGAATAACGCCGTAACGCTGGAGCATCGCGAGAACTGTCTCAAGTCTTCGGTCACGTTTCCGCCGATCGCACAATCGCTCTCGCAACCATTCCATTCCGAACGCTCGAACCGAATCGACGTCGTGCAGTAGAAGGTCGTAGGTGCGCTCATAGAAGTCTGCGTCTGGATTGCTCCATCGCATGAATTCGACTTGTGTGTTGAGATCGCGTTGGTCGTACATAAGAACGCATTCGGAAGGCAAACCGTCGCGCCCCGATCGACCGATCTCTTGGTAATACGATTCCATCGAGCCGGGAATCTCTGCATGGAGAACGAATCGAATGTCCTCCTTGTCGATCCCCATTCCAAAGGCGTTGGTGGCCAAAACGAGCGGACAACGGTTTCGCATGAATCCTTCTTGAACTCGACGTCGATCGTTCCTCGCCAGATCTCCATGGTAACACACATGATCGATACCAAGCTTGTGCAGTCGGTCACTCGTTTCCTCAAGCGTGCGAATCAACGTGAAGTAAACAATTCCACTGCGATTACCCCAACGTTGCACGGTCTGTTGCACAACCTCAATTTTTTCGTCGAGGCCCCAAACTTCGCGGACTTGCAATGACAAATTAGGACGCTGAATCCCTTCATGAAACAGTTGACATTCTTCGAGCGAATCGCCAAACGAAGCGATGCCAAGCTGTCGCAAAATATCCAATTGCACATCCGGCGTTGCGGTCGCCGTCAACGCAATCGTCGTCGGATTACCAAGCTCGCGTCGAAACTCGCCGACTCGCGTGTAGTCGGGGCGGAAATCGTGCCCCCACTCACTGATGCAATGAGCTTCGTCTACCGCGAGTAGTTTGACGTCCCGTTCTCGCAGGATAGCCACGAACTCTTCCTTGCGAAACCGTTCAGGGGTCACGTATAGTAACGCATAAAGCCCGTCTGCAATCTGTTGGTACCGACGATTGCGCTCGTCCCGGTCGAGCGAAGAGTTGACAAACGTAGCTTCAATTCCTTTGGCCTGCAACGCATCCACTTGATCTTTCATTAATGCGATCAGCGGCGAAAGCACAAGAGTGAGAGGTGGACGAATCGATTGACGTTCTCGCGGCGATTTGCTGGCAAAGTCTTGTACATAGACAAGTGCAGGTATCTGAAAGCACAACGATTTACCGCCGCCTGTCGGCATGATCACCAAGCTGTTGCCACCAGCCAACGTGCGATCAATGATCTTTTGTTGAGTCGACCGAAAGTTTTCGTAGCCGAATTGCCGCCTGAGGATTTCAAGTGACTCGTTTGTTATACTCGATATCGACAAAGCTTACGCCTCAATCTTGGAGCCGAGCAATTTGGCGAATTGAGCAATCCAGGCTGGATGGGCTGGCCAAGCAGGCGCTGAAACCAGATTGCCATCGGTATGTGCAGAATCCATACCGGCAGAGGGCTCGACATAGGTACCGCCGTTACTTGAAACTTCATAGCGGACCGCCGGGTAACAACTGCATTGCTTGCCCAGAAGCACGCCTGCAGCGGCCAAAATCTGTGCCCCGTGGCAAATGGCCGCGATAGGCTTGTTGGTCTTTGCAAAGTGACGGACTATGTCAAGCAGACGCTCGTTGAGACGCAAGTACTCCGGGGCTCTGCCCCCCGGGATCACAAGCGCATCGTAGGAAACTGGATCCGTAGTTGCAAAATCGGCGTTGATGCGAAAACGATGGCCAGGCTTCTCACTATACGTCTGGTGCCCTTCGAAATCATGGATCGCAGTCAGGATCGAATCTCCCGGCTCCTTGTCTGGACAGACTGCGTCGCAATGATGCCCGATCATCAAAAGCATTTGAAACGGAACCATGATTTCGTAGTCTTCAACGAAGTCTCCAACGAGAAACAGGATTCGCTTGGCTGCCATGGAAAGGAATGTCTTGCTAGAGAATGGAAAGGGTCAATATCCCAAACGATTGGACGCGAATGACTTGGGAATAGTCACCGGCCCTCTTTTTTAACCGGTTTTGAAATCAAGTACAGTGCCGTTCTTCCATGCACTACGTCCGTCGGTCCCATTTTGGAATATACTGGGGTGTATCGGCTTGTTTTCATCCTTGCCCCCACCAGATACTCCTTTCCGTCCTCAAGGACTGCTAAATGCCTCGCCTAACATGGTTCCGTGTTCTCCTTGCAATCGGGTTGACATCCGCCGCTTGCACCAACGTTGGAAAAACCCAGGAGCAAGCCCCCTATTCGATCGGCTGGGCTTGGTCCGCAAAAGAAGTCGAGACGGCTGGAGATGCGTTCTGGCCGCAATTCCGCGGTCCGACCGGTGACGGACACGCCAGCCAGAGCGCCAACCCACCCATTCAATGGAGCGAGACCGAAAACGTGCGTTGGCGGACAGAAATCCCCGGAAAAGCTTGGTCCTCTCCTGTCGCGTGGGGCGATACGATTTGGGTCACGACTGCGAGTGAGAACGGGCTGAGCATGTCGGCCATCGCACTCGACCGCAAATCGGGTGCGATTCGTTGGAACAAGGAAGTCTTTGCCAATACCGAAACGCAAAAGGATTTCCATGCCTTCAATTCCTACGGTTCACCCACCCCCGTTCTCGACGGCCAAACCCTTTACGTTTCGTTTGGTGCGTACGGTACCGCGGCTCTCCATCGTGATAGTGGCGAAATCGTTTGGCAACGACGTGATTTGAAGTGCAATCACTATCGGGGAGCCGGTTCGTCGCCGATCGTCTTTCGCAATTTGCTCATCTATCACATGGACGGCTACGACAAGCAATTTGTAGTAGCCTTGGACAAAAAGACAGGCGACACGGTTTGGCAAGTCGATCGCGACGTCGACTACGGGACAGAAGACGGCGATGTTAAGAAAGCTTTTGGAACTCCTCAAATCATTGAAGTAGCCATTTCGGGTTCGGACAAGAAACAACTCCAAATGATCAGCACCACTTCCAAGGCGGTGCTTGCCTATGACCCTACGGACGGCAAGGAACTCTGGCGGGTTCGATACTCAGAATTTTCTTCAGCCACACGACCGCTATTCGACGGTAAGCATATTTTTACCAACACAGGTTTCAGCAAGGGGAAGTTGATCGCAATTAAAGCGGGCGGCCATGGGGATATCACTCAAACGCATGTGGCTTGGGAAGCGGCCAAAGCCATCGGAAGCAAACCCTCACCGATTTTGGTTGGGAGCGACCTCATTTGTACGGTGGATGATCGCGGCGTCTTGAGCGGCATGAATCGAGCCACGGGCGATCTTGTATGGCAAGAACGGCTTGGTGGTGATTTTAGCGCTTCCCCTATCTTGGCTGGCAACCGCATTTACTGCTTCGACGAAAAGGGAAAGGCGCATGTCTATTCCACCGATGGGAAGCAACTGGCAGTGAACACCCTCGAGGCCGGTTGCCTTGCCTCGCCTGCGGTTGTCGGCGACGACCTAATTGTCCGAACGCGAACTGCGGTATACTGTATTGGCATCAAGAAATGAAACAATGGTGCACGGCACTCCGTGCCGTGATTCTCGACAAGTCGAACTAGTTATGCTACACGCAAGGCCATAATTACCTTCGACATTGCCTTACACTTTGGATTGCAATGCCCACCACGGACGAACTACTTGCACAAACCTGGCAAGTGCATCAACAAGGAAACGCTGCTCATGCAGAACAAGTCTATCGTTCGGTATTGCAACGTGAACCAAACCATGTAAACGCTTGGTGTTACCTCGGAATTGCATGTCATGATTTGCGAAAATACGGGCAGTCGGTGGAAGCGTATGAGCGCGCATTGGCTATGCAGCCCGATTTTCCAATCGCTCTAAATAACATGGGCAATTCGCTACGGTATCTCGGGCGAGTTCAGGAAGCGGACGACGCTTTCCAAAAAGCCATCGACCTATCGCCCGATTATTTCAATGCCTACCGCAATCGTGGAACGCTGCACGCCTGGACCGGCCGAGTGGACCTTGCGTTCAAGTACTACCATCAGGCCATGCAACTCAATCCCGCCGACGCGGAGCTTCACCGAAACCTTGGCGTCATTCACCTCTACCAAGGAAATTTCAAAGAGGGCTGGCGAGAGTACGCCTACCGTTGGCAATGCGCCGAAGCGATCCGGCATCCGTATCAACAACCGAAATGGCGAGGCGAACCGCTCGACGGCAAAACGGTCCTGCTCTATTGCGAACAAGGACTCGGTGACACGATCCATTTTGTTCGATTCGCCAAGGAATTAAAAGATCGCGGCGCGAAGACGATTGTTCATATCCAGCCACCGCTGCTGGCGCTGCTTCAAGGCTGCAAGGGCATCGACGCCCTTATTCCCAATTCGTTGAAAATCGATCAGCCGTTCGACTTCCATTGTTCGCTTTTGGATGTAGCTCAGGTCTTACAAATCGACGACACCAATATTCCAAGCACCGTCCCATATGTCCATGTTCCGCAGCACTTGATCGACTATTGGCGAGGAGTTCTCGGTCGAGAACTACCGCCCGCAAAACTCCGTGTTGGTATCGTTTGGCAAGGGAATCCAGACCATCAAGCGGACATGTTTCGCTCAATACCGCTAAGTGCTCTGACGCCCCTAGCCGACATCGATGGTATCCAATTGATCAGCTTGCAGCGAGGTGCGGGAACGGAACAGCTCAAAAACTGGAAGGGGAGAAAAATCATTTATTGCCTTCCGGAAAGCATAGATCAAACCGGTGGGGCTTTCATGGACACGTCCGCGATCCTTCAATACTTGGATTTGATCCTTACGAGCGATACATCCATGGCGCACTTGGCCGGCGCTCTGGCCAGACCGACTTGTGTGATGTTGGGTTACACCCCCGATTGGCGTTGGCTTCAAAATCGACCGGACAGCCCGTGGTATCCGACTTGCAAACTATTCCGGCAACCAAAGGTAGGTGACTGGACGTCGGTAGTTAGTGAAGTCGGTCAGCACATTGCGACTCGTGCCGCAACCGAGAAATGCCCCATCACCAAGGGGCGGTGAAATGCCCCCGAGTTTTACTCGGGGGATATTTACCATGCCTCTAGGACATACGTTCGCAAAGACGGATCTCACCATCAATCATGTCGGTTCTGAAATTCAACGTAGAGCAAGTCCGCCTTCGGCTGACTGTTAAACAAACAATTGAACGGTAATGCGCTTAGACGGGGGAACTCGATTCGTTGGGCGACAACCATTGGAGGTAGATCAATACTTCGGATGCGAGCTGGCCGTTGCCACTTTCTCTCGCCAAATCCAATTGCCTTCGTGACTCGTCCAAGCTACGAAGTGCTTTCAAATAAAGGGACACGTCTGCACTACAACGGCGACACTCAGGCTTTGCAACCTGTTTCGCGCGACAAACTGGACAGGCAAATAGATTGGGTTCGTTAGTCATGTTAAATAGAACAACAAGTCCTCGAGTTCCGCATGCAACCCGTCGAGCATTTCTTCGTCGTGGATTTGCCGAGCACTCTCAATCAACCCAATCAAACGATCGATATCTTCGCCATCTTCACCAGTCACTGAGGAACGCATCGCCATCGCGCGTTCGATGATCTGCAACTGTTGGGGTTCCGATTCCTCGGCGCCGTCGATTCGAAGAATATTGCCAGTCTCAACCGCTTGAATCCATTCGCGTTGACTTCCTTCCTCGTCCTCCCCGGTCAACCTATCTTCGTGATCGATCGAACTGAAACCGACGGAATCTTCGAAAAGCAATTCCATACGTTCCTCGTTCGCCGCCTTATCCGTCTCGCTCATCTGCGAAAGAGCGTTGTCGATCTTCAACATTTTGGAAATGCCTGTCACGCGTTCCGTGGCGCTTACAGTCAGGGTGCCATCCAATGTTAGATCGAAGCGAACCAAAATCTCGCCATTGGAATCTTTAGCTTCATTGAGCCCCTCTAGCAAAAAACGTCCAATCGACTGATTGCGACTCAGTTGCGAACTTTCGCCTTGAAAGACATCCACCTCGACAACCTGCTGATCGTCAGTGATCGTATGGAAGATATCTTCATACTTCGCTGGCAGTGGTGAGTTTCGACGAATGATGGGAACGAATTTGAGTTCCCGGTCGTACGACGAACCCGACAGAGCGGAAACTCCCAACGTGTGCGTTGCGACGTCGATTAGCACAGGACCGATCGAATATCCTTCCTGCATGGCACCCTGAGTTGCGGCCCCTAAAGCAACCGCCAAATCGGGATTCACGGACCATTTGGGATCGCGTTGAAATTCCTCTCGCAACCTACGCTGCACCAACGGCGTCCGCGTGGAGCCCCCTACCAATATCAATTCGTCCAATTGGCTTGTCGACAAGCCTGAGTCCCGAATGGCATCATCTACGCAAGATATGGTTCGTTCCACCAACGCCGCAATCAATTCTTCGTACTCGTATCTGGTTATTTCGATGTCTAAATTGACGGGATGGCCGTCCACGGTCGCGATAAACTCTTCCGAAATGCGGACAGATCCAGACGACGAGAGTTCGCATTTGGCACGCTCACAAGCCTGTATCAATCGCCACCGGGTTGAGCTCTGCTCCATCAAATCGAAATTATGCTTCGTCAAAAACGCATCCGATACGTACTTGCTGAGCAACTCATCGAAGTCGTCGCCGCCCAGTTGGGTATCCCCCTTGCTGCTCAGAACTTCAATGACCCCGTCCTCGACTCGTACAATCGAAACGTCGAAGGTACCACCACCCAAGTCGTAGACAATCAAATGGCGTCGCTCGTTGTCGTTGGAATGATAGACTAAGCTGGCGGCGGTTGGTTCGTTGATGATACGCTCGACCGTTAAGCCCGCGAGTTGCCCCGCTTCGCGAGTCGCTTGACGCTGGTTCTCGTCAAAGAAGGCCGGCACCGTGATCACCGCTCTGGTCACCGAAGCTCCCAAAAAAGTTTCCGCACGCTGCTTCAATCGACGCAGAATCATCGCACTGATTTCCTGCGGCGAATAATCCTGACCAGCCATCTTGATTTGCACAGCCTGACCCATCCGACGTTTTACCGACGCTACGGTGCGGTCAGAAAAGGCAGACAATTGGTTTTTTGCGGCGTTGCCAACAATCAGTTTCCCGTCGAGGGTCATGCCAACCACCGATGGGAGAATAGATGTGCCATCTTCTTCGATGACCTGCACCTTTCCATTTACGTAAACAGCCACCACGCTATTGGTGGTTCCAAGATCAATGCCGACGATGGTTGATTGCTGGTTTTCCATGTTTGTCTAGTATTGTTTTGCTTTGTAATACAGGTTGCCAACCTGCTGGAGACTTTGGATGACAAGTTGGCTGCTTGTCCTGCGCGATACCTTGATTTGTATTTTGTCAGGTCGCGATTCGAACTTCGGCACAACGCAACGTCGTGTTTCGCCACCGATACAAAGGACGAAGCTGCTGGGCCACATGGGCGCTGGGTACGGTCGGCTCAACGATCATATCCACGGCGTTCATTGTCTCAGCATCGAATGCTTGATGCAAGACATTCACCCGTTCGATTTCGCATTGCTTCATCAATCGATGAACACGAGCCAGCAGCAGCTCCAACCCACGATGGGTGGAGTCCTGAGCTGCGTCCGACGAGATTCCTGAAGTGATCGAATGCGCGAGAGTTGCACGCAGATCCTCGAGCCATTTGCCCGCAAACGTCTTGGCAATCCAAGGGGCCTTCGACACCATTTCATCGAACGGAATCAAGAGATTGACTTCTGGACGAGCCGCGGCAGGTTTCTTTAAGATGGACTCGATGGCGCGTTGCAGGCTCTCTTCGATGTCAGCAATCGCCTCAGCCATCCTGCGACTTTCCGGGGCATTGTTCGCAACGACTGCGACTGGCGGCGTTGCGACTGGCGGCGTTGCGACTTTTTGCTCCAGTCGTTGAACGCTATCCAGCAACGACTGCTGGAGTTCGCGTCCACCCCTCACTTGGAGTTTGAGCTCATGCCGCAGGGCCGTAAAAGCTTCGACGATATCCATTGCTCCCAAGAGCTCGATGGCAGGCTCGATCGATGCCCCAACTTGGACGTCTTGCGACGCCTCATCGGTAGATTGACTATTTAACATTCTATGCAAAGCGCTTTCGTTCATTGGTAGGTTATTCTAGATTCCCCATCGCGAGTAAGTTGAGGGTCGCAAAACGAGGGCGAACTTTCTCCGCCTCGGCAATGACGTTAACAAGGTCCGGCTTGTCGCGGCTCGGCGTCAAAAGTGCTGTCGCAAGCGCAATCGGGTCGTTGAGCATTTGGTAGGCAGCATGAATATCACGAAACTTGTCCGGGTCTCGATCGGGTGGATGTTGGCGAACAAGGGTCAAATAGGCTTTTCGAATTTCGTCGGCTGCTGCGCCCGGCTTCAAACCTAGTATTTGGTGTGCATTGCTAAAGGAGACGTTCATGATCGAGACCTGCTTTGGCTTGCTTCGCGTTTCTTCTTTTCCAATTCTTTTTCTCGCTGCTTTTTGGCTGCTTTTCGCTCCTCTGCCGTCATGACGGCCGCAGGCTTAGAGCCAACTACCTCGCTCTCGAGTTCTTGTTCGGATGCGAGTTCTTGCTCGGATGCGTCCGAAAAAAAGGAACGGGACTGTTTTTGGTCCAACTTATGGAATTCCATCACGAATTCGAGTGCGTCCATCATGGACATGCCATACCTGGGAAACAGCTTTCCGAGCGACTTGAGGAATTCTTCCGGCGAAGGATTCTGCAAATTGGCCTCTAGGATGTTTTGGAATTCCGCCACGCCCTGGAGCCCCAACTTCATAATGACCTTGGTGACGATGCGAGGTAAACTGCGAACCGCTTCTTCTTTGTCGTCGTCGTTTTCGTCGTCAAGATCATCATCACCGACAAGTCGGCTCATGCGGGCTCGTTGCGCACGGCAGTCCGGGCAGTCGCACCCGTTGTCGTCCCATTCGTCATCGTCATCGTCATCGTCGTCGAATTCATCATCGTCATCATCGTCATCGTATTGAGAGCGATACGATTTGCGTTGTTCATCCTCCGCTTTTGCCTCGGCAATGATATGGGTCGCCTCATCCGCTGCCTTGTCGAATTGATACCGATAGAATGCATCTTTTTCCGTTCGGGCTGCCTCTTTGACGAGCGTAATCAAAGGCTGGTAGTCAATCATTCGATAGTCGGGGAAGCTATCCGTTTCGAGCAGCCAATCCAATACGACCGCAGCCATTCGCGGCTCTTTCATGGCCATTTTTTTGATGGATGGTGATGGCAGATAGTCGTTTCCCAACGGCCAAAACCGGTGGTGCGATCCCCACGAAAACGCGTCGATCTGGGTTGCGTTTAGGTTGCTGTTGTTGCTGTAAGACTTGATCTGATCCGCGAACGCCCGGCCAAACTTGCTCGCCTGCATTCGGTAGCCTTTGTGTTTCAATCCGGTCCTGACCAGATCCCAAAAGAACGAACCCACCCCGAAGAGATCTGGCAACTTAATCTTGCTCGCGCTTTCCACATGCCGCTCAATGCCATTTCGAAACGGTTTCAATTCGGCGCCAGGAATATTCATCTGTTGCAGTGCAGCAAACGTCATTACATCGCCTACAAACTCACTGGTTTTTTGTTCTTTTCGTGCAGCCGAGGTAAGCTGTTCGAATTTCGCTTGATCACCGCCGCGTAACGCGAGACCAGCTCTCAGGAACGGCAACCAATTACGATTTAACCAAGCGGGCCATAGCGACTCCGCTTCGTCCAGCGCCTTGTTTGCCAAAACCAAATCGGTCTTTCGCCGACTAAGCCGCATCGCTTCTCGCAACTTCAATTTCCACGGCAAGGCTTTGGCTAGCGGGTCCTCCAAGCGTTGACTGCTTAGGTTCTGCACCAACGCAGTGGCCTTTTCCAGTTCGTCATTTTCTAGATAAAAGTCGATCAATTCAAGTGCCGTGTCAACCTCATCCGGTATCGCTCGAACAAAGTCTTCTTGAGCAACGACTAACTGTTGTTCTAACTTCTGTTCTTCCTCATTGGATAGTCGATTCGATTCCAGTTGCGATTCCAGAGAGTCAATCAGCTTTTCATGTCCGTCTCGATAGGCGGGATACCGCTGAATGGCTTTTCGCAGTAGACCATCAACGCGCTTAACGTCGAAATTCGAAGCCCTAAAGGAAAAAGGGAATCCAGAACTATCCTCTAGCTTTTGTTCCACTTCCGCCAGGATGAGGTAAATTTTGCAGGCCAATGCATCTCTAAGCGGCTGTGGTAGATGCGTTAACTTGGGTAGGTCTTGATCGATATAGGCGAGCGATGCCTTTTTTACCTGCTCCTCAGCACCTTCGAAATCGAGCATGTAAAGCAGTCGCGTTCGATTCCATTTGGGATCACTCGGCATCCCTGGAACCATCTTTGCGAGACGTTCGAAAACCTCCATGTCTCCTTGACTGATAGCTAGTCCCACGCAAGCTTGCGCGACGCTTGCGACGAATTCCTGATCCAGCTTTCGATAGGCATCCAAGAAATTCGACAGCATTGCGACCTGAGAAACGGAAAAGGTGGTATCCGGTTTTCGATGCTTTACTTTGGCAATGGCTGTCGCTGCTGCAACCGCATCTTTTCGAAGCCTTAGCGTCTTGGCATGCTCGACGAGAGAGGCTGAAACGGATTGAATCTCGCCATCGAGCGGTTGATCTGTCTCGGCTAGGAGTAACGTGGAAGCAATTCGAGCGGGACGCCGCGCGCGATCCAGCCTTGTCCAGTTCTGGCGTGCCGTCTCCAATTCGCCGGCATAGAAAGAGTGCAATCCGCGAACAAACAATCGCCAATCTGCGAACGGACTACTTCTCGCAATATCCTTCAGCTTGTCGAGCGAGTCCTCGAAATTGCCTTTGCAAGTCAATTCGAGAGCTTCACCCACCTTGAGGGCCTCGTTTTGAAGCTCGTCCGATAGTTTGCAACGGTATTCTTTATTAAAGACTGCGGCATCCTCAACTCTTTCGGATTCGCTAACTTTGGGTTTGATTTCGAGTGAACTCGCCGAGCGTGGGGCCGCGGGTGTTGGCCCCCGCCGACTTTCCAGTCGCTGGCTTTGACGTTTCGCCAAATCCGCTTTGCGAGAGGTGGTTCCTCGGTTTTTTCGCGACGCCATGAATCATTCCCCGTGCTCTTCGAGTTCCCTCTCCGTTGAATCCAGAAGATTGTAGCAAAATTCTTTTAAATACGAAGCACGCCAATTTTGGATTGCCGGGATTCATCCCAGCTCGAAGATCGACATGCAAAATGCGAGGCCGCTACGACTGCTCTGGTTCAGGGTTGGTATTGGGCTCAAGTTCCGATTCCTCGCTCGTCCCAGTTTTTTCGCGCCAAGTTGGCTTGCGTTGCCGAGCTCTCGGATGATGCGATGCTTGCATTTCCTTAATCGACTTTTCATCGAGCGTTTTCGAAAGCGGACGAGCAGGAGTCTGCACAATCGTTGCTTCGAGTTTTTGCTCGTCGAGTCTTAAAATCTCATTGATCTCAAACTCGACCTCTTGATTTTCCTCAAGAAAACGGCCCTGGAGCCCTCCTCGCAATGCAGAGAAGTGAAAAAAAACGTCGTCACGAAAGTGATCCGTTTTGATAAAGCCGAACTTGCGATCCGGTATAAGCTTGATAATATGTCCGACTCGCATCGATTAGCCTCGCCCCTCAGGACGCAAACGCCCTACGCTGCTCTGAAAGTACTTCTTCCGCCTGGCCACGACCGCGTCTCGATGATGACTCTCCGATAAGTCGTCCAGATTCGACTGGCAATAGCGGCAACCAATCTGTTCTAGATGAAATTTGATGTAGTCCGCTTGGTCGTCCATCATCGCGCCGAGGAGGTAACTCCCAAGATCTTCACGGCTCGGGCAACTCAATCGATGCCTACGCCAAATGTCTCCTACGGTATGCACACCGCTATCGCGTCGCGCAATCACCAGACCAAGCTGTTTGCGCAAAGCATCATCGCTCCGCAACGCCGTTTCAATCCGAGCCATCTCGTCCGCTGGTAGGGATTCCTCGATGTAGGCCAATAGGGTTGAGTCATTGATCATTTGCATTAATCGTTTCTCAACGAACCGACTGCTAGCGTCACGTTTTGTCCGCCGAAGCCAAAACTATTATTCAAGGCTACTTTCAACTTCGCGGGTCGAGCGATATTGGGTACGTAGTCTAAGTCGCAGTCGGGATCCGGCGTTTCTTGGTTGATCGTGGGAGGTAGTACTCCATCACGGATGGCCATCAGGCAGACGATCATTTCCGTCACCCCTGCGGCCGCAATCAAGTGTCCCATCATGCTCTTCGTACTTGAAACGGGCGTTAATCGTGCTCGATCACCAAACACAGCCTTGCAAGCCAATGTCTCCGTTCGATCGTTGACCGATGTGCTGGTTCCGTGCGCGTTGACGTATCCGATCTCGTCCAGATTCAGTTTTGCGTCGGCGATGGCATTTCGCATACAGCCAATGGCGCCACGCCCTTCCGGATGAATATCGGTGATTCGATAAGCGTCGGCTGTGCTGCCGTACCCGAGCACTTCACCAAAAATCGGTGCGCCCCGTTTTTTCGCGTGCTCGTATTCTTCGAGAATGACGATGGCAGCTCCCTCGCCAAGCACAAAACCATCTCGGTCCTTATCGAAAGGTCGCGATGCTTTGGTTGGGTCGCTGTTCCTCTGAGAGAGAGTGGTAAGCAGACTGAAGCCGGTCAAGCCGAACGGATGGATCATGCTGTGGGCACCACCCGCAATCATGGCATCGACATCGCCACATCGAATCAACTCCGTCGCTTCGCCGACCGCTTGGCTGCTGGCTGCACAGGCGGTCAAGCAATTGCTATTAGGTCCCTGAGCGTCAAAAAGTGCAGCCAAATGGGCAGAGGGCATGTTTGGCTCTTGCTCCAGTTCCGCCTCGACGTCCAGGATCTCTCGACCGCGGCGCAGGAAAGCAGATAGATCAAACGCGCCGTGTTCCACCCCCGCCGCCATCATGCTGGTGAAATTTGGAAAGTCTTGGTTTCCTTCTCCCGCTCCCATGTAAACGCCTAGGCGGGTGGGTGCCAAGCCCGAATCCAGGATCCCAGACTGAGCAAGAGCTTGTTTGGCCGCTCCAATCGCGAAACGGGTATGCCGCCCGCGGTGTTTCCAAACCGCAGCGTCCTCGCCTGCCTGCGCAATGCTCCAATTTTTGACTTCGGCAGCAATGGTGGTCGGATAGCCCGCAGGATCGAAGATGGTGATCTGACCGACTCCGCTTTGACTCTCTTTGAGTGCCGACCAAACCGATTGGACATCATGCCCTAACGGATTTACCATTCCAATACCGGTTATAACCACACGACGGCGCATCAACGCAATCACTCCCAAATACAGTGTCTGCAAAAATCAAACCCACGGCGATTGCGAATGGCGTTTTTTTGAACCATCGCCTACGATACCAATCCAAATCAAATGAACTTCGATTGAGCGACCGCGCGACTTTGTACCATTTTTCTCGCCGCTTGGCGTTCCGCCTCAAGCATGTGCTCAGGCGCATGTATTCTATTCCCGTTTTGATCCACAGCAACATCGAACAGCTTGAGAATACGCAGCGTTCGGAGCAAATCTTCGGGCGGAAACAACCCGGATGGGCCAAATCGGTCGTCAAGAAAGGCAAAAGAGAGCTCTAATTCCGCCCGCACCTGTCCGTTTACCGTGACCCGCCCCTCAACAATTGCACCGCTGGGTTTCTTGTCCTGAACAACAGCAGTCAAGAGAACTTGGTCGCCAGGAACGATCAATTCGTGAAAGACGGCCTTGGAAACCTTGGCCAAAACCGTTTTGGTTTGAAAGCCTCCAACTTCAGAAACAAGCAAACCACCCGTTTGAGCCATCCCCTCGATAATGAGGGAATGGGGATAGTGCGGATGACCGGGCAAATAGTCATCTATCGGCTCTTCGCCAAAAGTGACGTTTTTAATCGTAGTTGCACGCGTATCGCGGACGAACTCAATAAATCGATCGATCCAAAACCAACGCATTTATTCTCTCAAACACGCTTAAGCGATCTTGGATTCGACGTAACGGCACAAGTCGCTGACGGTCAGCAAATCGCCAAAGTCTTGAACCCGAGGATTCTTTTCGAACTTGCTCAAATCGGCCCAAGGCATTCGCTTTTTCAATTCAGCGATCCCGGTGGCAGTCACTTTTCCGTCTTGCACATAGGTGCTTTCCGTCAAAATGTCCTTCGGAAAAAGGTCTTCGGTCGCAACTTTGATGCCGAAACTTTTTTCTAATTTGAAGACGATATCGAGAAAGTCGATGGATTCAGCACCCAAATCGCCAACCATGGTCGCTTCTGGCGTGACTTCATCGTCATCGACCCCCAGGGCGTCAATCAAAGCGGCTTGGACCTTGGAAAAAACATCTTCGCTAACTTGCATTTTCGATTGTTCCTCGAACAAAGACTTTCGAAATTTCTTTGAAATGGTAAAAGTAGAAATCGGACTTGGAGCTTTTTGGGGCTCTTTAGATAACGTTTCCACCACAAATTGCCTAGCCCAACAGGCTTTTTTCTTTTAGTTTAGGCCGATCGCAAGTCCAAGAGTTGGCACATTTCGTCCCACCACTCGGATTCACTCCAGTCTAACTGACTCAACGCGCTCTTGGACTGCTCAAATTGCTCTGGGACCGTTAACGATTCATCCACAAACAGGATGGGAGTCCTTCCGATCCGCACAAGTCCGCCACGAACTCCGCCGAGCCACTCGCATCGGACCGCAATCCCCTCATTTGACGCAATTTCCAACAGCTTTTCCAGCCGATCTAGCGTTTGAAACATGATTCCTCACTTCGGTTCCGGCTTGATTTGCTTGCGGTGAATCGTGTACTTAAGACGCTCGGGCGGTTGCGACGTAAGCACTCGTTGACCTCCCGGCACGGTAGCGTCTCACCTTTTCGACCGCCATATCAACTGAATGCCACCCATGCCGGAACAGCTTTCCACCGACACCCTCCAAATTCCCACAGCCGCTTCCCAATATTCTCCACCCGAAGCTCCAGTTGTCGAAACCACCATCGCTCAATTGCAGCTTCGACTAGCCCAAGTGGAAAGATTGGCGGCCGTCGGCGAACTCACCAGCACAACTACCCACGAATTCAATAATTTGCTCATGACCATTTTGAATTACGCCAAAATGGGACTTCGGAACAAGGACGATGCAAGTCGCGAGAAGGCTTTTACTCGCATCCTGGACGCCGCCAACCGCGGTGCCAAAATCACCAACACCGTCCTAGGGCTCGCTCGCAATCGCAGCGGCGATATGGAGCCAACCAACCTGGTTCCTCTCATCGAAGATACGCTCGTGTTGCTTGAACGCGAAATGCAGAAGTATCGAGTCGCCATCGAAACGCAATTCGACGAAGTACCCAATGTGATGGCTGCTGGCAACCAAATCCAACGCCTGATGCTCAACCTGCTCACCAACGCCCGACAAGCCATAGGCGAAATAGGCACGATCCGAATCCGCATCGCCTACGAAAAGAAAACCAATTCCGTCGTGCTCACCGTCCGTGACTCGGGCGCAGGAATCGCCCCGGAAAACCTGCCAAAGATCTTTGAGCCGTTCTTTACCACCAAAAGTGGCCCTGACGGAAGCGGCAAAGGAGGCACCGGACTCGGCTTGTCCGCATGCAAAGAAATCGTCGACCAACACCAAGCTCGCGTGCGCGTCGAAAGCACCGTCGGCAAAGGGACCGCCTTCAGCATCCGATTCCCCGCGATGACTTCAAATTCCTAAGGATGAATGCAGAGGCGCGCATGGTCTTTTCGCAAGTCACCGCACTTTTGCAGCACAAATCAACCGGCAGCCTCTCGGCGTGACTGCTTTGCTGATAGCTGCTATCATTGGGTAAGGAGCCAAAAACTATAGGCCAATCCATTCAGACATCAATTGACCGTACCGTTAGCGACAGGGGGGGACGTGGGACAAGGGACACAGCGGGGGACAAGGGACACAGCACATTGTAGAGGGGGGGTCTGACCATTTTGAGGGGTACTGTATACAAGACGCGATAAACCACTTGAGCCGTGTCGAATTGCAGTGAAGGGAGCGCGAGCAGATGCGGAATCTCTTCTGAATGTAGCTCCAGCGGCGTTTTCTTGGTCGTTCCGTGAATCCGCTTGTCGGCCATTTCAGCCAACCACCAGCGGGCCGTGTCATTGAGATGATCGAGCGATCGGAACTGGCGACCGCCACTTGCGTTCTCGGAGGATCACATGCCGTAAAGCATTGCG
>Ga0105048_10004974_pt1 | contig 21550 bp, 19 predicted proteins | sample MAT05_FD_78382 | JGI IMG/M metagenome (GOLD analysis project Ga0105048, IMG submission 78382) | Freshwater microbial communities from Lake Fryxell liftoff mats and glacier meltwater in Antarctica - MAT-05 | ecosystem: Environmental > Aquatic > Freshwater > Ice > Liftoff microbial mat | place...
ACGGCAGGCAGAACCCGTCAATCCCCGCGAGAAAATCGCGCTTCTGGCAATCACTGATCACACCCAGTTTCACAACTCGCTGCTTTGGCTCGAACGACTGCCAGAAGCGGCGGAACTCAGGCATCTCCGGCCCGGCCAGGACCACGCGAAATTTTGCCCCGTTCGCCCAGGCGGTGCGGGCGGCACGCAGCAAATCGATGGTTCCCTTGGGCGGGCTGAGGTTCGCCAGATGGCCGATGACGCAATCGCTGTTGCTGATGTTCCAACGTTGCCGCGCCGTAGCGCGGTCGCCGCCGGTGCATTCGTCGGCATCCACGCCCAGACCCTGCAGCGTGATGCGTTCATCAGGGACGCCGAGCAGGCGTATCGCTTCCGCTTCCGTCCGCGTCTGCACGAACAGCATGTCGGCCGCGTGCATCAGGTAGCGCATGGGCTTCGAGGTGTAGATCCGCCGCGTGCGATCAGAGGGGTCATCGGTGTTTCCCAGATGCAGAAACGGGGTGAAGAAGAACGGCACTTGTTTCCGTCGAGCCAACGTCAGAGCGCAGTAGAGCGGCCAACCGTAGGGCAGGGCACTGGCGTGCACCAGATCGCAGGGCCCTTCGAACGCGGCGGCATCGTACATCATGCGCAGGGCGACCGGGTTGCAGGTCATCGTCAGGCACTGCACCGGGGCGCTCGGCAGGTACGAAAGCAGCCGTAGGAAGTGCCTTCGCGCGAACCAGTGCGATGGCTGGTAGCGTCGTATCGTGATACCGTCTTCAAAGGTGGTCCCCGGTCGAAGCTGCCGGCCGGTACTTGACCAGAAGGCGCTCAGGTCGATCGCGGTCGACGTCCAGACGGTGACTTCATCTCCCTGATCGCGCCGCCAGCGACTCAGGCGTCCGAAGTAAGCTTCGGACCCGCCCAGCGCGGGGGAATAGCGCTGGATGAAATGCGCGACATGCATGCGTGGTCCTTCGCGGGTTTTTGCGTGCGTCCCTGCGGGGTACTTCATACCATGATAGATGTTCGCGCGACAAGGGCATGAGACATCTTCACCACTCCAAACAGGGCGATGACCGGTATGTTGAGCGTTTCGAAACTGGCGGCTTCGGTGCTTCCCTCGGCCACGCTGGCTGCCGGCGCGAAAGCCAAGGCGATGAAGGCTTCGGGCATCAAGGTGTTCGATTTCAGCCTGGGCGAACCCGATTTCCCCACGCCCGAGCATATCTGCAAGGCCGCCACCGACGCGATGAACGCCGGGCACACGCACTACACGCCCGTCAACGGCATCCCCGAACTGAAGGCTGCCGTCTGCAAATGGTACAAGAGCTACCACAACTTCGACTGCACGCCCGACATGGTGCTGATTTCGAACGGGGCCAAGCACTCGATCCATAACACGCTTTCGGCCACGTGCAACCCGGGCGATGAAGTGATCATCCCCACTCCCTATTGGGTCAGCTACGGCGACCTGGTGCAGATGACGGGCGCGAAGCCGGTGCTGGTGCAGACAACTGCCGCGGCCGGGTACAAGATGACGCCGGCGCAACTGAAGGCGGCCATCACGCCGAAGTGCAAGCTGTTGATGCTCAACTCGCCATCGAACCCGACCGGCAAGGTTTACACCCGAGAGGAACTGAAGGCTCTGGCCGACGTTGTTCTCGATTCAAACATCAGCATTCTCAGTGATGAGATCTACGAACAACTGACGTACGGCGACGCGAAGCCGACCTGCATCGCCACGCTCGACCCCAAGTTGCGCGAACGCACGGTGACGATCAGCGGCGCGAGCAAAAGCTACGCCATGACCGGCTGGCGCATGGGTTGGACCGTGGCCCCGAAACCGCTCATCGACGCGATGGGCAACGTGCAAAGCCAGCAGACAAGCTGCCCTTCGAGCGTCAGCCAGTACGCGCTTCTGGCAGCGCTGACCGGTCCGCAGGAATGCGTAGCGCAGATGCGCGGCGAGTTCGAGAAACGCCGGAACCTCGCGGCAGACCTGCTGTTGAAGATCCCGGGAGTCACGTTCCCGATGCCCGAAGGGGCGTTCTACATCTTCTTCGATGTCAGCGCTTACATCGGCAAGACGGTCGGCGGCCTGAACATCACGGACGATGTGGCCTTCTGCAAAGGCGCGCTGGAGACTGCCCACGTGAACCTCGTCCCCGGCAGTGCGTTCGGTTCGCCCGGCTCGGCTCGCATGTCGTATGCGACCAGCCCGACAGAGATCGAAGGCGGCCTTGGCCAACTTGCGAGTTGGCTGAAGGGCGCGTAGCAACCCCTGATTGAGGAGGCCCCGATGCCCGTCCTCTACCTCTCTGAAGATGATGTCAAGCGTGTCCTCACGGTCGAGATGGCCCTGGAAGCCGTCGAGACCGGGCTGCGCAAGATGGGCCTTGAAGAGGCCTTCAACAACCCCCGGTCACGCTGCCAGACCGATCACACGACGCTGCACGTGCTGCCCGCGGCGGCGAAGACCCTCGGCGTGATCGGTTTCAAGGCCTACACCACCACCCGCACCGGGACGCTATTTCACGTCACACTGTACGACGCCAAATCGGGTGAGATGACCGCCCTGATGCGGGCCGACTGGCTGGGCCAGATGCGCACCGGTGCCGCCAGCGCGGTCGCCAGCAAGTATCTCGCTCGCACGGATGCCGCGACGGTCGGGCTCTACGGCACCGGCCGACAGGCGCGCACGCAACTGCTGGCACTGAGCAAGATCCGGCCGTTGAAGAAAGCAATGGTCTGGAGCCCGAAGGAAGAGAGTCGCAACAGGTTTGCGACTCAGCTTTCGGCCGAGTGCGGCATCCCCGTCGAACCGGTCGCCGATGCGCGGGCGGCCGCGGATAACGATATCCTGATCACGGCGACGTCGGCGCGTGAGCCGTTCCTCAAGGGCGAATGGCTGTCCCCCGGTCAGCACCTGAATGTGGTCGGGTCCAACTTCCTTTCGAAGGCGGAAGTTGATGTGGAAGTCATCCGCCGCGCGAACCTGATCTGCATCGACAGCCAGGATCAGGGCAAGCTCGAAGCCGGCGACTTCGTTGCCGCCCTCGATCAGCGGATCATCGAATGGTACGACATTCAGGAGATTGCCCGCATCGTCGCTCATCGCGCGCCCGGCCGGACGGAACCGGAACAGATCACGCTTTTCAAGTCTCTCGGCATTGGCCTGGAAGACATCGCCGTCGGTACTCGGGTCCTGGCAGCGGCGCGCGAGATGGGTGTGGGGAAATTGCTGGATCTGTAGACGGGTACTGTCGTTCAGCTCGCGAATGCCCTATCGGCGGAGCGCACTACGAGCCGCGACCTCAAGAAAGCGATAAGCAATAGCCGTTCCCAAGGAACTGCTTGCTCGTCAGATCATCCGTATGCTGAGTAACCCGGAAGTTGACGAGTAGAAGAGATACCCCCGCATTCGTCCGGGGTGCCCGCTAACAGTCAATCTTTCGTGCGACCGGCAACGGTCGACGCAGCAACCCTTGCACCACTTCGAATGTCCGTGCGATCGCCGCGTTCAGGAACGCCCGGCCCTTCTCCGGCGTCGCCAGTTCGGAATAGCCGACGGATCCCTGCTGAGTGCATTGGCTCATGTCCTCGGCCACATAAAGGCCGCGGAGGGCCGGGTCGTCGTAGCGGGTGTCATCGTTTTTCATCTCTTCCTTGCGGACCAGTTCCGGGCGCAGCGCCATCACCATTGATGTTTCGAATTCGCAGGCATGGCCCATCGACTTGCGTGGGCCTTCCACCAGCGCGGCCAGTTCATCCTTCGCCAGGTCCCAGTATGACGCCGCTGTCATCAGGCGATCGCGATACTTCGGTTGCAACCGCCGCAGCGCGACCTGCATGGTGTCAATGTTGCCGCCATGACCGTTGAGAATCAATAGTCGTTGGTAGCCGTCGTCGAGAAGGGGGGTAAGCAGTTCCGTCAACATATCGATATGCAGATCAACCGATGCCGACAGCGTTGCCCCGAACGGCAGATGATGATGGCTGGCCCCGAACCAGAGCGTGGGCAGCAGAAGTACCTGTTCGGGCAGTTGCTTTTCCACCCCCTCGGCCACACCGGTCACCAGGATGGTATCGGTGTAGACCGGCATGTGCCGGCTGTGCTGTTCGCAGGCGGCGATGGGGGCGACGACGACGACCTTCGAGCGATCGACCTTGCGGAGCAGGGGCCAAGTCATTTCGTGGAACTTCATGCTGGTGAACTCCGCCTTGTTCGATTGTCGAAGAGCGGGCATACTGCCCGCTGCGCGTGGGAGAAGCAATACAATTCAGGATGAAACACGATGAAGCGCGTGATGATCGCCGTCGCCCTGTTCGTGACCGGTTGCCAGAAGTCGGATGGCGAACGTCTGGCCGGGATCGGCCGGGCGGTCACGCGCAATGTCGAGCAGTTGGTGCCGGAGCGCACACCCTTGGGAAGCAATCTCTCGATCAACCCGGGAATCGACCAGCGCGTTCGCGATCGCTTCAAGTCGGACCGCTATCTCAGCACACAGCCGATCGACGTTCATTCCGAGGGCGCGACGGTGCGACTGCAGGGCACGGTCGCGGAGTCAGCTCTCAAACGCCGGGCAGTCGAACTGGCGGAATCAACCGTTGGCGTGGACGCTGTCGTGAATGAGTTGACAGTGGCGAAGTGACATGTGAATCTGGTACTCTATCCTCATGTCCAGAACCGCACCCTTGACGATGGCCGATCTGCTGGCGATGCCCGATGACGGCATCGAACGCTGGGTGATCAACGGCGAATTGCGCGAACAGTACCCCGACGTTGAGAAAGGAACGCCCAAGACTGTTCGCAACCGCTTCCACTGTGGAGCCACCGCTTTGATCTCAACTGAATTGGTCAATTGGTCAAGAACACAGCCAAAGCCGCGCGGGATCGTCGCCGATGGCGAAGCAGGCGTCATTCTCGGCGGTGATTCCGAATCGATCGTTGGCGTCGATGTGGTGTACATCTCCCCGGAAGTCGCGGCCGCCCAGTCCGCCGCGACGACACTCATCGATGGCGTGCCGGTCCTAGCGGTCGAGATTCTTTCGCCATCCGACACGACGAATCTGGTGAACGAAAAGATCAAGGCGTTCCTCAACGCCGGTGTCGCGCTGGTCCGGATCGTCGACCTGTACAACCAGACGGTGACCGTCTACCAGCGGAATGCGAAGCCCAGGCTGTACAACACGGATGACACGATCACTGCTGAACCGCACCTGCCGGGCTTCAATGCCCCAGTCGCGCGCATCTTCGACATCTGAAACAGGAACCGCACCGATGACCATCAAGTTCGCATCGCTGTTCATGCTGGTTTCGTTCGCGCTGCCGCTCAAGGCCGCCGACGAAAAGGCCACCGTTGCCAACATGAAATTCAACGATGTCATCGAAGTCGCCCCGGGTGTCTTCTTCCGTTACTCCTCGATCAGCGCGACGGATAAGAGCATCGTCTTCGGCGGCAGCAACAACATCTGGGTCGTGTTCAAGGACTATGTGGTCGTCATTGATGCCAACTTCCCCAAGGAAGCGCTCGATGTGGTGGCCGCGATCAAGAAGACGACCCACAAGCCGATCAAGTACGTGCTCGACACGCATCACCACGGCGACCATGCCTACGGCAACTGGGTCTGGTCGAAGGAAGGTGCGAAGGTCATCTCGCAGAAATCTTGCGAACGGCTGATGAAGACGTTCGGGCCGATGTCGTGGGAGATGGCCGCCAAGGACCGCGAGGACATCCGCAAGAGCGAACTGAAGCAGCCCGACATCACCTTCGACGACAAGTATGTGCTCGACGACGGCACGCAGCGCGTCGAATTTCTGCATGCGGGGCATTGCCACACTGCGGGTGACGCTGTTGCGTACCTGCCGAAGCACAAGATCTTGTGTACGGGGGATATGTGCGTCAACGGGTCGTTCAACTATATGGGGCATTCCAACTCCGCGTCGTGGGCGATGAACCTGGCCAAGCTCGAAAAGCTGGATGTCGATATGATCTGCCCCGGGCATGGCAAAGTGGCCGGCAAGGAACTGCTCGGCAAGCAGAAGCGTTACTTCGATGACATGCGGACGGAAGTTAAAAAGGGGATCGACGCGAAGAAGCCGTTCGACGACATCGTGAAGGGGATCGAGATGCCCTGGTACAAGGAATGGACTGGCGTCGAGGCAAAAGACAAGCTTGACAACCTGCGGCACGTCTTCGACGAATTGAACGGCAAAATTGATCACGATCGCCTGGGGGCGACGATTATTTCGCGCCCGGCACGGACAATCGTCAGCAAATGAGGAGGGCGATGTGAGGATTATGGCCATCCCCGTCAATCCTTTCGGATTGCCGATTGCTGACTCTCGCATCGTGTGTTAAACCGTACCTAGCGGGTTGGCGAAGACCCGCGGCGGCCGGCACGGCTGGATCCCCTGTTCGGGCGCGGAAAACATCGGGAGTGCTGCGACATGGTGACCTGTCCATTCTGCGTTCATCCGAACGAAGAAGGAACCCGCTATTGCGTTCAGTGCAAAACTGACCTGCTATCCGCGGGTACAGCAAAGCCCGGCGGCAGCCCGTTCGGACAACTGCCGTTGTTGTCCGCTGTCGTGGCTGATGCCGTCTCGGACGTGCCGACGCTGCAGTTGAACAAAGTGCCGCTGGTGGAAAATCTGCGGAACCAAACTGCGGCCGCGACACCGCCGTTGATTGAGCGGGAGCCCGTGCCGGAATCACCACAGACCGTTGCGGAAGCACTCACGTCGATTGGCAAGCCGCAACTGGTCGTGGTTCGCGGCCAGAAGATCGATACGAGCTATCCGCTGTATATCGGAAAAAATTACCTGGGCCGTACCGATGAGAAGCCGGTCGACATCGACCTCGAAGATCAGGAACCGGCCGACCGGATCTGGACATCGCGGCAGCACGCGGTTGTCTCGCTCGAAAACGGGGTCCTGACGATTGAGGACCTGAACAGCCTGAACGGCACATTCGTCAACCGTACGCGAGTTCATCCGGGCCAGGTGCGCACGTTGCAGGCGGATGACACTGTCATTGTCGGAACCATCCATCTGCGGGTGGTGCTTGGTTGATCGGTGAGCCCGCCATTTCGGAACCGCATGAACGAGTTGACCTCCGCTACCGGAAATGATGAATCGCCCCGCCAGGGTCAGTCGTCCAGGGTACACCCTCCGGCCGGCGGGACGATGATCGCCAATCGCTATTCCATTGGTACGTTGATTCGCGACCACGGCACGCTGTGGCGCTTCCGCGCGACCGACGTCGGCAGCGGGCAAGCCACCGCCCTGCCGATCGTGTTGCTGTGCCAGCCAGTCGAACGCGATATCACCCCGCCGTCTGTCGACCCCGCCGAGATCGATCTGGGAATCCTTCCCGCGACGGAAGACCCCGAGTCACTGCTGGCGGACACCAAGATTGATATTCCGCCCCTCTGGCCCAGCATCCGGTGGGAGAAGCGAGTCCTCGCCCGCTCGCCGCACCTTTCGTTGCCGCGTGTGCACGATCACTTCTTTGAAGGCGGCTATGAGTTCCTGATCGAGGAATTGCCGGTTGGCAGCTTGCTCTGGGATGCGTGGGATGAAAAGCCCGTTCAGTGGTCGCGCCGCTTCCAATGGTTGAGCCAACTGGCGGAAGCGTTGAGCCAACTTCATGCCGCCGGTGCGATGCTGGCGAAACTTACCCCCGACATGGCGACCGTCACGGCCGCATCGCAGGCGACCCTGTGCGACCTGGCCGATCTGATCCCGTTGCCGTCACCCGGCGACGCGCTCACTCATCCTGACTTCAGCACCGCGCCGGAACTGATTGATCGTCCCTACGATTCAGATGCACGCGCGAACCTGTACTCGTTTGGTGCGATGCTTGAGGCGCTGCTCTTCGGCAGGGAACTCAGCGAACTCGACTTCAAGTCGCCGGGTGTTCCCCGCCCGTACGCCGAGCGCGACCCGGACTGCCATCCGATCATCGCCCGGTTGCTCTCCCGCACCTTCACGCACGACGTGCATCGCCGGTTTCCCAGCAACGACCAGTTTGAATTCGATCCGACCGGCTTCCGCGAACTGCACGAGAACCTGCTGACTGGCGGGCGCGCCCTCGACCGCGTTCGCCTTGATGTGGCATCGTGGTCGAACACCGGTCTGGTGCGATCGGGCAATGAAGATGCCGTGGCGGTCATGCACAGCAGCGAGTCGCGTCTGGATGAGTCGGATGATTTCACCCTGATCGCGCTGGCGGACGGCATGGGTGGCATGGCAAGCGGGGAACTGGCGGCGGCGATCTCCATTCAGGCGGTCCGCGATTTCTTCCTGCGTCATCCGCCGTTCACGGAGTTGCTGCTCAACCGACCGCCGGCCGGGGAGCCGGTTTCGTTCCGGCAACTGATCGACGATGCCCTGCACGTGGCGAACAGACTGGTGAACGAAGAGGCGCACAAACTCGACAACCATCGCGGCATGGGCTGCACGGCCGAGGTGGTGCTGTTCGACGGGCGGCAAGTGTATATCGGCCACGTGGGCGACAGCCGGGTGTACCACCTCCGTGGCGGGCGCATGTCGCAGATTACCCACGACCATACGCTCGTCAGTCAGTTGGTCGCGCTGGGGCAATTGACCGAGGAAGAGGCGGAACGGCATCCGCAGCGATCGGAGTTGCAGCAGGCGATCGGCGGCCGACGCGACGTCTACCCCGATCACTATTCGCTGGAAGTGGATGTCGGCGACTGGCTGCTGGTGTGTACCGACGGCCTGTCGAACCAGATGCCGCGCGCCCAGATGGCCGCGGCGATGCAGGCCGCCGGTTCCGCCGAGAAGGCCGCGCGCCGGCTGGTGAATCAGATGATTCTCGAAGGGGCGTTCGACAATGTGACCGTGGTCGTCGTGCGGGTGTGTTGAGTCTCGAGTTCGTTCAGGCCCAAACAGCAGATCATCGACTTGAATCCTGCCAGTTCTGCAGCGAGTCTCACGGTTTGGCGCGAGTCTCCCCTGGGGGGCGCAGTGTCTTGAGGCAGTCAGGCGGTGCGGTGCATAGTCAGCGAATCGCCAGGTAGGCAGCCACGAATCCCACGACGCCGCCGATGATGGATGTCGCCATGTAGATGGCGGCCAGGTCCCAGCGGCCGGCATGGATGAACTCGGTCACTTCCAGCGAGAAGGTTGAGAACGTCGTGTACCCGCCGCAGAAGCCGGTACCCAACAGCAGGAAGGCCGGCCCCATTCGGTCGCGACATAACGCCGCAATCACTCCCAGCAGGATCGAGCCGGTCACATTGATCGTGAACGTGCCCCAGAAGTAGTCTTTCGCCCACGCCTGCTGGCGGAAGCAGTGCCCGATCCAGTATCGGGCGTTTGATCCGACCGCCCCGCCGATGCCGACGAGGATTGCCGGATGTAGGAGCCAGGAAGGGACGTTCACGAGATTTGTTCCCGGTTCCGGGGTGAAGGAACACTGGCCGGAAGCGCAAGCGACGGCATTCAGCCTCTGTCGCTCGCGCTTCCGGCCAACCGGGTAACGCCGCTTAGTATTCCAGCCGGATACCGAAGGTCCAACCGCCGATCCAGAGACGGCTGTCGGTGAAAGTGAAGCCCGGGTTGGCCGCATCCGAAACCTGAGTGCTGTTGATGTAGCGGACGCTCGATTCGTTCACGTTCGTATTGATGGCGTTGCTGACGCGGACAACGTTGCTGACCGCCATCAAGCTGTAGCCGGCGAAGATCGCCAGGCGATCGGTCACGCTGTAGTTCAGGTTCAGGTTCAGTTCCGGGATGACCGTGAATTGCGAGCGGCTGTAGTTGCCGATGTTCGACGCCGTCGTCCACAAGCCAGTGTTCTGAGCGTCAACTGAGCCATCCGGGCTGATGAAGGCATTGTTACCGCTGATCGACACTTTCTGGGACGTGCCGCCGACGGCGAGCTTCAGAGTGCTGTCCAGACTGAAGCCATACAGGCCGACCCAGCGTGACGCGATGCCGATCTGGGCACCGTAGAAGTTGTTGCGCACGCGGTAGTTGTCCGACACCACAAGCGTACGCCCGTCCGGCAGGAACGCCTGCCCATTGATCGAAAGCGATTCCTGGAAGCTCATGTACCGCATGCCGAACAGGTAATCCGCAGTGTCGGAGAAGATGGCGTAGCCGTTGACGCGAATGCTGGCATCGGCATTGTACATGTCGCTGACGGCAGCCGACGCGCTGAGCGTGCCGCCGTAGGGATTGGCCGGGTCAATGCTGGAGAACAGCAGGTAAGTTTCCTGTGAGCCGCCAATGTCGTTGTAGAAGCGGGTCAGGATCGGCGAGCCGTTGGAGGCGTAGGAAGCACCGATGTCGCGGTTCTCGAGATACCAGCCGCTGACGTCGATGCCCCAAGTCCCTTCGCGGTTCAGCCAGGCGCCCGCATTGATGCGCACGCCGCTGAACGAATCGTAATCCAGCCGATTGTCACCCGGGAAGATCGTCTGGCCCGAACCGGCCGGGAACGACGCGGCCGTCCCCAGACTGTCCGGGATCCGCTGGATGAGGGGGGTGGCGTCCGATTTCGACATCCACCAAAGCAGGTAGTCAGCCTTTGCCCAGAAGCGGTTGGGCTTCGCATTCGGAGGAGTGAGCGCGTCGCTCAGAGGGTTTTCGTAATCGAACAGCCCCGGCAACGGCTGCTCGCTCGAAACGGCGGGCGGAGCAGCGGCCTTCGGCTCCTGGGCAACGACAACCGCCGAGCCGCTAAGACACAGTGCGAGAACGCACAGGGTTTTGATGCGCATCTTCCGTCTCCGCCTGTCGTGGTCGATACTATCACGAGAACCCCGGTTACCATCACCGGATAGTCGTAATGATCGGCATCGGCGGAACCGAACTTTTGCCCAAGTCAGCATGGTTGCGAAGAAGAGCAGAAAGCGCGCAGTCTGCCCAATCACTTCAAACGGAAAACCAGGGCGGGGCGGATGCACGCTGCCTGTCGCTATTGATTGGTTACAACAAGAATGTCGCCGTTCTTGTAGAAATCGAACTGCCTCGCGATGGTGCGGTACTTCGCGGCAGTGGGGTCGGCGGCGATAACTTGGGTCCACACCTTGTCCGGCACGAAAAGATAGACCGGCTGATCGGTTGCCAGCATTGGGGCAGCCTCGCGCCAGTCTTTCAAACGCCGAACTTCGCGCTCGCTGTAGAACACGAGACTCGGCTGGAACCATTCGAGAGCCAGCAGCCGGATGTCGCGATCGCGCTGCCGCAGCCCTGCCTGTACCACCAGTGAGCGCGGTGCCTTGTAGTGATCGAGCCCCACGATCGGGAATGCCGCCAGCAGTGCAACGAATAACACCGCCGTTAGTGACAGAGCGACAATCACGCCCTGCCGTTGATCGCGCTGGCGCAGCCGCCAGGCGATAACTGCCCCGGCCAGTGGCACCACACCGATCCAGATCCAGCGTCCCAGTTCCGGGAACGTGGTGAATGCGATTCCCAGCGGTAGTTTGCCGGAAACGATTGCCATCCCAGTCGCGAAGATGACGCCCGTCGATGCCAGCATCGCGAGTGCCAGCGGCATCGCCCAGCGCGGTACACTCGCCTCGGCCCGCAGCCAGCGATCGAGCAAGCGGGCCGTCAGCAGTGCCAGCACGGGGTACACCGGCAACACGTAGTTCGGCAGCTTGGTGGCGGCCAGCGAGAAGACGATGAGATACGTTCCGCCCCAGCAGTTCAGCAGGCGGTACGCACGCCGGCGTTCGCTGTCTTCGGAACTTTCATCAGGCCGGGTACGTGACTGACTGACCGCCTGCCCGACCGTTGCTGCCAGCAAGACGCTCCACGGCGCGAACAACACCAGGATGCCGAGAACGTGATAGAAGATCGGCCCGCGGTGGTTCTCCATCGGCTGCGCGAAGCGAGTGACATTCTCATTGCCGATGAACTGCCTGATCCAGACGCCCTTGGTCTCAACCGAGACCAGGACGTACCACGGTGCGGCCACCAGCAGAAACGCAAGAAAACCACGCACGAGCCGCCAGTCGCGGAGGCGACGGAGTTCACGGTTCCACAGCAGGTAGATGAAGATCGACAATGCCGGCAACCCCAAGCCGATCGGGCCCTTGGTGAGCATCGCCAGCCCTGTGGTGATGCCGCATGGCAGGAACCAGCTTCGGCCGCCGTTACGGGAACCAAGCCAGTAGAACAGGAATGTCAGCGCAGTGAACAGCAGCAGCGGACTGTCGGGCGTGGCGGCGTGCATGAGCATGCAGAACTCGAATGAACTGGCCAGCACCAGCCCCGCGAGCAGGCCCGCACGCGGCCCGAACATGCTGCGGCCCAACTCGTAGATTGCCAGCACCGTGGCCATGCCGCACAGGACCGACGGCATGCGAGCCGCGAACTCGCTGACACCCAGGAGCGAGTACGACAGCATCTGCAGCCAGTAGAGCAGCACCGGCTTGGCGGTACGCAGTTCGAAGTTGAACAGAGGGGTGATCAGCGTTCCGGCTTCCATCATCTCGCGCGCGGCTTCAGCGTTGACGCCTTCATCGACGTCCCAGAAGCTGTGCGTGCCGAGGTTCGGCAGCGTCAGCAGCGCCATCGCTGTCACAAGGATTGACCAGTGGACCATTCGGTGAGACATCGTGAGGGCTCCATTGCCGTTCGGAGACGTCATTCGCGTGCCCCCTGCTCTCGAGCGCGACGCGATTCGATGTACGCCAGTGCCCACTGATAGTTGAAGTCGTCGCCCTGCCAGCGATAGACGAAGACACGGGCGTTCTCCGCCGGCACATTCGCGGGCCACTGGTAAACCGGCTTGCCGATCGCGGCGAAATGCTTCGCGAACGGCATCATGTGCAGTCGCGGATGCGGGCGGGAGTTCGCCTCCACAATCACATAGACGGTCTTCTCGTCAAAGCGCATGGTTGCGGGCAGCCGTGTGTGCCCGGCGAAGAACTCGCCCCAGGAGAACGGGTCAATCAAGTACGCATCAGGCTCGTTCTGGGCCGCGATCCACAGCCCCGCTCCGCGGTGACCGGCCCGGCTGGCGTGCAGCGGCTTCATGCTTGCCGGCAGGCACGAGGCCACAAGCATTACCGCCGCCACAATGGACCATCGTCGGCCCGAGCCGTACCCGATGCGGGCAACGCGATCGCTTATGTAGGGCAATGCCGCGGCCGCGAAGTAGCTGGAGCAGAGGACGATCAGCAGCGTATGGCGCTCGGCCACGTAGCCCGCGCCCTTCGCCAATCGCAACAGCAGCAGTGAATGCAGGGTGCCCAGCAGCACGAGTAATTGCATACCGCCGCCGGCCCGCAACTGCGACCGGGTTGCCCATGCCCCGACCAGCGCGAGAAACGGCATCACATAGAACGAGGTCTTCAACAATTCACGTCCGAAAGCCGACCCTGCCCAAAGCATTGTCGGCTGTTCGCCGTTGCCGAAATCATTCCACCAGTCCGCCAGCAGAAGGTTCACATCCTGCCGCGGCAGCGGCGTTTGGCTGACCCATGTCGGCTTCATCTCCTCGCCGCCCAGCCAGATGCACAACTGGCCGCCTGTCGGTTTGTTGGTGATCCGACCAATGGTAGCGGCATATGGCACAATGACCGCCAACGCTCCCGCTGTCACCAATGCACCGCTGCGGAGAAATGCACGCCAATTGATTTCACGGCGAGTGCGGGCAAACATCAACACGCCCGCGATCGCGGGCAGCAGGATCAATCCTTCGGGCCGAACGAGATACGCCAACCCTGCGAGGAAACCGCCAAGCCCGATTCGCGCGATCGATGCCCGCTGCAACCCGACGACGAACGCCCATACCGCGTTCATGACTGCCAGCAGGAAAAGATTGTCCGACAACCCGTCGCTGGCCACCTGGGCCGAGACGGGCAACGCTTGAAAGACCAGCGTGGCGACGAAGGCTGTCTGCCGATCGAAAACAGCCTTGCCGACGAAGTAAGTGGGAATCACCAGCAGCAATGAGGCCATCAGGCTCGCCAGTTGTGCGCTCCGCACCCAGATGTCCGGTTCGTTGCCGGTGCAGCATGCACGAACGGCGTACGATGCCATCAGGATCGAGTAAGCGTAACCCGGTGGATGGAACGACGCCCGCAGCACTTCCGTTCGCGTCATCAGTCGGTCCGGGTTCTTCGGCGAAACAGGCGGATCTTCAAGCTGGCGGGCATAGCGGATGAATCCGACACCGTCGCGCGAAATGACTTCCGATCGCGAGATGATCCAGGCGCGCGCCGCCAATGCGATCAGCATGATGAACGCAATCCGGCCCAAGTCGGAAAACCGTCCGGCTTTCAGCGAGGCAATCTCGGCTGACATCATTGCACGCGTCCGTTCGCATGAGACCGGGAGCGATTCCAATGCTCCCGGGGGCGTGCCGATCGTAAGATGTTCCTGAGGAACGGTCAAGCCGGAGCGGGTGCCGCGATGCTTTTCATTAACGAACGGATTCAGATTCCCGACAGCGAGTTCGACTGGAGCTACGCGCGCTCGGGTGGCCCGGGTGGCCAGAATGTCAACAAGGTGGCCTCGAAGGCCGTGTTGCGCTGGGCGATCCTGACCAGCCCCAGCCTGCCCGGCGATGTGCGCGCCCGTTTCATGCAGCGATATCACACACGGATCACCGGCGACGGCGACTTCCTGATCACTTCGCAGGAGTACCGCGACCAGGAACGCAACCGACAGGCCTGCCTCGACCGGCTGACGGCGATGCTGCTCGAATCGGCTCTGCCGCCGCGGCCTCGCCGGGCAACCAAACCGACGAAAGGTTCCCAAGTGCGGCGCGTGGCTGCCAAGCGCAAGGCCGGGCAAACCAAGTCGCAACGCCGTCGGCCGGCAGCAGACGATTAGCCATGAGCCGACTTCCCACCACCGATGGACTACTGGTGCTCGATAAGCCCGGCGGCATGACCTCGCGTGATGCCGTCAACCGGGCGATGGGCTGGTTTGCGCGCAGAACTCGCGTCGGCCATACCGGTACGCTTGACCCGCTGGCCACCGGCGTGCTGGTCCTCTGCGTGGGCAAAGCCACCCGACTGGCGTCGTTCGTGCAGGAAATGGGCAAGGAGTACGAAACAGCGGTCACACTCGGGATCCGCAGTATTACCGACGATGCCGATGGAGAACTTTCGCCGGTCGAATGTCGGCCGCCGTCGATCGACCGCATCGGTGAAGCGATCCGGCAGTTCGTCGGCACGATTGAGCAGGTGCCGCCCGCCTATTCGGCGGTGCATGTGGACGGCAAGCGAGCACATGCCATCGCCCGTCGTGGCGAGCAACCCGGGCTGCGGGCACGCCCGGTAACAATTCAACAGATCAGCATTGTTGAATATGATTGGCCGACGCTGCGGTTGCGGATCAATTGCGGCAAGGGAACTTACATCCGTTCGCTGGCACGCGATTTGGGCAACGCTCTTGGCACCGGCGGCTACGTCGCCGAACTAAGGCGCACACGCGTCGGCCCGTTCAATGTCGATTTGGCCGTTTCGCTCGACGCCCGAAGCGAGTCCGTTGCGGCGGCCATCCGGCCGGCACGAGAGGCAGTTGCCCATTACCCCACCATCACGCTTGATGCGTTGCAGGTCGATGCGATCCGGCATGGCCGGGCGATCCCCATCGAGATCGACACGGAATCGCTGATCGGCCTGCTCGATGAACGCGGGGAACTGCTCGGCCTCGGACAGATGAACAGGACGGGCCAACTCAAGCCGGAGCTGGTGATGAACGCTATCCAATAGCACCCAAGGTTGCACACGATTGCATGCAGATGCATGCGTTAGCTGACTTTATTCGACTTTCACATCAATTCTTCATTTTTCATCTTGTTCGTCGAAGTGGTTGAGGCAATTATGGCGAAAGATCCATCATCTATTCGCCGATCTCTCTTTTCTGGCGAGGCCCGTATGAAGCGGTTCGTAATGCCGTCACGGCGCGCGTTCAGTTTGATCGAGTTACTTGTCGTCATTGCCATCATCGCGATTCTCATTGGCTTGCTATTGCCGGCCGTACAGAAAGTACGCGAGGCGTCCGCACGGACGCAGTGCCAGAATCACTTGAAACAGATCGGGCTGGGGTTCCAGACCTATCACTACGGCTACGGTTATCTGCCGCATGCAGGCAGCGGCGATTCGGGCAATCCGCCCACCGATCGGCGCGACTGGGGCTGGGCATACGAGATCCTGCCGAACATCGAACAGCAGAACACCTATGACCAAGTCGATGTGGCGGCGCTTCGACAGACCGTGATCAAGATCTACAACTGTCCTGGAAAGCGTGTCGCTCGCGTCATGAACGGTGCCGCCAAATCTGACTATGCTGGCAACGGCGGCAATCGGGTCGATTCGGATGGGTTCGACGGGCCGGTCTGCAGGTCAGCGGGCAGCAACAACTCATTTCCCGGTCGCAACATCAATCTGCATTCCGGCATTCCAGATGGTACGTCGAGTACCATTCTGGTCGCGGAGAAGTTGATCAACATACCGACGCAAGCCAATGGCGGCGGCGGCAACGACTGGTCGGACAACGAGAGTTGGGCCGGGCCCGGCTACCCCGATGGGGATATCATGCGTGGTGCCGTTGACTACTCAAACAGCTCTGATCGACGACCTGGTACATTCCCGCGCGCGACATCAATATCAGCAACCCGGACAGTAACATGAACTTCCGATTTGGCTCAGCGCACTTGCTTTCGATGAATGCGCTGTTCTGCGACGGATCGGTTCGTTCGGTGCGCTATTCTGTCAACCCGCTTGTGTTCAAGAACATCTGCGTTCGCAATGACGGCCAGGTAGTCGGTGCCGAAGATTTCTGATTGGAAACGTCAGTCCGACATAACGCGGTGGAATTTTCGGAAGAGCATCGACGCTATCATTCTTTTCAGGAGTTTTTCATGATGCAATTGTCGCTTGGCGCTGTCAGCCTCATCTTCCTATCGGCGACCGCATACGCCGCCGAACCGGACCCCGTGATGATGGTTCCGAAGATCATCGAAGCGGCCGGCGGCAAGGACAAACTGCTGACCCAGTTCCGCATTAAAGAGAGGCTGGCGGTGAGTGCCGACCCGCTGGCGAAGGGAAATGAGCGTGTCTCCGTGCTGGTGCCGCCAACGCACTGGTGGCTTGGAAAACGGGAGCGCGTCGCGCAGGACAAAGAACCGGCCACCTTTCTTGTGTGGGCATGGACACTTGGCATCCTCGTTGAGCCGAAAACCAAACTGGCCGCGATTCCCGGCATCATGGAAGGGGACAATCCCGCCTACGGGATGCGAGTAAGCGAGACCGTCGAACCGACCATGGACATGTATTTCGATCAGAAGACCAATCGACTGGTTCGAATAGACTGGCGCGGGGATAGCCACAAGTTCAGTGATTGGAAAGAAACGAACGGCATCGGTTATCCGGCCCGGTGCATCGGTCTCAAGAAATCCACGGGCAAGCAGTGGTACCAGACGGAGATACTGGAATTGGAACCTCTCAAGGATCTTCCGGAAGGTTTGAAACGCTGAGGCAAAAGCCTGCATTGTCGTCGATGACCCGAGAGACTCTCTTGCGCCTGACACGTCGGTTTCGATCAACAACTTGCTGGCACGTACGCATTTCAATTTCTCCCCAGGCACAACCACCCAGCAAGCGCGCGATTGCCCTGGCGGAGAACTACGACGGACCGATCCATATGCTCGTTTCCGACGTGCTGATGCCGTTCCTGGGCGGTCGAGACCTTACCGAGCGTCTATCGATTTCTCGTCCCGATTGCAGGGCGCTTTTCATCTGCGGCTACACAAACGATGCGGCAGTTCGCCACGCCGTCTACGAGGCGGAGTTCGCATTCCTGCCCATGCCGTACACGCAACTGGTAATGGCCGGTAAACCGCGGAAAGTTCTTGACTCGAAACGATGGGCAGTCACTGGGCGGTGAATTTCACCTGCCCGTTCAAGTTGCTGCAATCGATCCGCTGGTAGTAGGGCCGCTGCCGGTCGCCACGTTCGTAAAGATCTTCGAGCAGTACATTGATCCGCGGTGTCAGCAACTGCCGCCACGGGGCACCGCGGTTGGCGATTGTCACGGTCACCGGTTTTGCGAAGTCGACAGTGCCTTTTCCAAGCCAGATGCTCAGTTGTTTGAAGCCCATTTCATAGATGTTGATCTGGTTGCCTTCGGAGAAGCGGGCCTGCAGTTTAGCCGGGTTGAACTGCCGGGCAGGGCGCTCCGGATTGTACAGCGAGGCCGGTTCAATCTCATCGGTGCTGATCCAATAGAAGCGGTTGCTGCTCGCCCGAACCGTACGGTATTCCTCGTTAGTCTTGCCCAGTTCGGGAAATGCGGTCGGCCGTTTCTTGCGGCTCATCCAGTCGAAGACGTACGGTAACTCTTCGCCGAACCATTCGTAGCCGCGGCCCTTGTACGAGACGGCGATGGCCGGGTAGCCGCGCGGCATCCATTCGGTCAGGATGCTGCGGATCGTCTTGACCGCGTCGCCGGCCTTGTCGCCGACGATCATGTAGACCGGCAGGTTCTGGAAGTTCTTCCAGTACTGGAAGACGCGAAAGCTTTGCCAGTCCGGCGCGGGGATCATCGGGATGATTCCGGCAAACAAATCGGGGTGCGTGGCCCCCATGTCGATGGCGAAGTTGGCCCCTTGGCCATCGCCGAACAGGAAGATACGATCCGAATCGATCTGCAGTGTCCGCCGCAAGTGGCGGACCAGGCCGGTCACCATCATCTGCTCTTCTTCCGTCCCACCATACGACGTGTTGAACCCCGTAGACCAGTCGAGCACCGCGATGACGAAACCGAACTGGGCGGGCAGGTCGCCGAAGCGCTTCAGCGCTACCGCCGGTTCTTCGCCGCCCTGCGGCAGGATGATCAGCAGCGGATACGACCGGCTGTGGTGGTACTCGGGCGGCAGTTTCAGCAGGTAGGTCACGCCGCGAACAATCTCGGGCAAAGGGCCGCTCTTTTTCGTCACGGCCGCATCGCCCGTGTCCTTCTCCGCATCGGGCGGCGGTAGTAGCGAGATCAGCTTTTCGAGTTCGTCGAACGGCAGTGCATCGGCATCGGCAGCGTACGTGACGTAGCTCTCGCGTCGCTTCGCGCTGTTCGTGTCACGCAGATACGCGAGCGCCATCTTGCGTGCCTTGATGCGTTTGCGGGCGGTCGTGACCGATGTTTCCGTCGCGGTATTCCCCATCAACCACCCGCAGATCGCGGCCGAGAGCAGTTCTTCCGGCCTGTGCTGCGGCAGTCTCATGGCCGTACGCGCCGTGGCCGCCTGATCGGCGAGAGTAATGAACAGTTCCAGCCGGCCGATCGAATCGATGTGCAGTTCACGCTCGATTTCCACGGCGGATTCGATTAGGTCCTTGAAGAGTTTCGGTTCAGCCAGTGTGGCCAGTTCCTTCAGATGCTGCGCGGCCTTGTCGAACTTCGTTGACAGTGCGTCATACTCGGCCTTCAGCCCGGCTACCTTCAGGGCCGTCTTGGCGTTGGCCTGGTTCTTCGGCACGTTCGCCAGGTTCCGCCGGGCGAAGCCGTGCTGCCCCGCTTCCTTGGCGCGTTCGATTTCGGCAAGCGATTGGTCCAGGCGGGTCTCGGCTATCGTCTCGCGGAACTCGTTGACGCGTTTCGCTTCAGCCGGCAGCGCCTTTTCGAGTTTGTCGATCTCTTCTTCGGCTTCGCGCAACCAGTCGGCCTGAATGAGAAAGCGGATCAATTTAGCGCGCTTGTCGCCATCCGGCCCCTTCGGCTCAAGGAAGTCCGGGTGCATCGACAGCAGTTTGCGGACCTGCTCGGGCCCGATCTCCTTCGTCAGATAGTACGATGCCCACTGATGCGTGTACGACATCATCCGCAGGTAGTGCGGCGTCAGCAGATCAATCTGCTGCTCGATGCGGTACGGGTTCCGTGGCTGGGCGGGGTTGCTGTAAATCAGCGTACGCTGCCACTTTTCGTTGAACTCGGTCTTCGAGGACAGGTCCAGCACGGGCGGCAGTGGGAACCGCGACTTGTAGTACTGGATCGGCCGGGTGATCTGAACGAGGGCGGCGAACTTGTTCTGCGGGTCGACATCGCCAACGCGTTTGTAGTGGGCGCTGAAGGCGGTCAGACGCGGGCCGTCGTCAGCCAGATTCAGGCCCCCGAGTTTGTTGGAGGCGATCTGCTCGCCGGTCAGTGGATCGAAGAAGACGCCGATCTCGCTGCCGACCTTGCCGTGGATGGCGTAACCGTCTTTCAGGATCACGACATCGGCATGCAGAGGAAGTGCCATCAGGCCGGCGGCGGCGACGGCGAAACCGACCAGGCGTTGTGAAAGCATCGTAAGCGTCTCCAAGACGGCAGTTCGACGGGCACCTCGCCGAAACGACCGATACAGACTGCCTCCATTGTGACCGATCACGCCGATTCGTCAAGCATGCAGTTGCGGCATCCGGGCCATTGGGCGAGAATAGGTGGAACAGACGGTGCCACTCTCCCAGGATCCCACGACGCCCCGAAGCGAGCCTCACATGCCGATCCGGTTCCGATGCGTCTACTGCGACAAGCTTCTGGGAATCGCCCGCCGCAAGGCCGGCGCGGTGGTGAACTGCCCGCACTGTGCCGAGAAGCTGATCGTTCCCACGCCGGACCCTTCCGATGTGGAATCGAATGCGGACGACGATATCCCGGGGACGGAAGACGAAGAAGTCATCTCCGCCGCGGTTGCCGCCGGGCGCATGAGACTTTTCGAAAACAGCGATGTCGATGCGCTACTTGAGGAACGCCCCACGTTCCGCACCGGTGGTGACGGCACCGACCCGGCCCCACCCGCGATCGTGCCGTTCCCGTCAGTCCCGCAAGTAAGAGCGTACGTGCCGCCGCCGGCCCCCGTCGCGGTGGCACCACCGCCGCCGCCCGCGCCGCCCAAGCCAACAGTCTACAGTCCGCCGCCGCTCCAGCACGGCATCACCATCTCCGCATCAAAGCTCACATGGCTGAGCGTCGGCGGCGTCGTGCTGCTGGCGCTTGTGTTCGGCGTCGGGCTGATTCTGGGGCGGATGATGAAGTGATGGAGTCAACTCAACAAGATGTTGCGGAACGTCAGCGAGATGCGTCTTTTGCGTGCAATTCCCCGGTCACTTTTTCGTGCACGGATCTGATGTAGCCAGTGATGCCGCGCTGCCCCACTGATGGCAACAGCACTTCCGGCCGCTAGCAGTATTGAACGGCTTTCCCGCGTGCCTTCGTGAATGAAGTCCATCTCGTATGCCCAGCCAAGGCTGACCATCGCGATGGTTTCTCCAAAACACGGTTCGCAGTCGACGTGGGCGCTGATTCCCTGCCCAGACTCGTATTCATTTACGATCAATTGATCCGCTCGATGAGGCATCAGGCCTGCTTCCAACAGTCGATCAACAACAGGTATCGCGAAGTCAGGCAATGCTCCCAAGTACATTGTCGGGTCCGCTCGGCGGGATCTGTAGTCGTAACGATAACCGTAGTGCTGTACGCGCCGCTTCAGGTCGCTCATCCAGGGGAGAGAGTCAACCTGATTTACGATTGACGCTTGGCAATGCCGATCCAGCAGCTCGGGAAGGTAGAACAATCCGTCGATCG
>Ga0105048_10004975_pt1 | contig 21549 bp, 19 predicted proteins | sample MAT05_FD_78382 | JGI IMG/M metagenome (GOLD analysis project Ga0105048, IMG submission 78382) | Freshwater microbial communities from Lake Fryxell liftoff mats and glacier meltwater in Antarctica - MAT-05 | ecosystem: Environmental > Aquatic > Freshwater > Ice > Liftoff microbial mat | place...
CCAGGCCCTCCGTGCCGTGCAGAACACGGCGACCAAAGTGGTCGACCGGGTCAACTGCACCAAATAAGCCGACGAGCGGAATCGAACCGCTGACCCCTTCATTACGAGTGAAGTGCTCTACCAACTGAGCTACGTCGGCGCTAATGGCTCACAATCAGAGATTCGGTCTGATGTCCAGTTGGTCCCGAAAACTCTGCGGTTTCTTTACGGGTCCAAACAGGGGCAAACACAAGCCACTGAAACCAAGCCAAGCGGCGCAAACGCTACCAGTCTGCCGCTTTCCAGACAGACCGGTTGGCGCATTCTGAGGCTGCTCAGCCGGGCATCCACCTCTAGCCGTCGGAGTAATGATTACGAACCAGACCCCGCCAGTTCCGAGATGGTCACAACCTGAATCAGAGGATCTTTTTCAGCTTCGGCCCGTAGCTCATCGGAAACGTCCGATCGGGAAAAGAAAAGCAGACGGGCGTCCGGGACTTCGAGAATTTCATCTCGAACCACTTTCAATTTTCGAAGTTCATCTACGGGGTGCTTTGAGCTCGACCATTTACACGACCCCAACACCACGGGAGTGCTGGTCGAATCGATTCCCATCACGTCAACCTCGTAGCTGACGTTCCTCCTTTCACCGCCACCCTGTCGTTCCTTGCGTGAGCTCCACCAGTTGCCGATGGAAGCTATTTCGTCGAACTTTTCTTCAGCCCACTGGCGACAGACCTCTTCGAAGCCCGGTATGGAAACGAACTCATCGAGCTCAGGCATGACAGTTTCGGAGAGATGCTTCTTCGCCCTCTTCCTTTCTACCAAGCGACTCTCGTGAGGGGCCACAAAACGAAACCAGAATCGGAGGAATGGGTCTTTGATTTCCCAGAAATACCGGTTCCCAGCCAGGGTCTGTGTTACGGGGAATCGTTTGAAGATGAGGCCGATCTCTTCCAACGAGTCAAGGTAGTGGCCAGTTACTTGCCTGGCTCGCCCTATCCGTTGGGAGACCTCGTTGGAAGAAGTCTTTCCTTCGGCTATTGCTCTGAGAACCGAGCGATATACATCTGCGTCCCGGATCTTGCTTTCTTGAGCGAGTAGGAAGGTCGGTTCCTCCCGTAGCTTTGCGCCAGGAACCAGGATCTCCTGGAAGATGGCGTCCTTCAAGCTGGTTGCCTGGTTGGCGCCTGCCAGGTAGTAGGGCATGCCGCCGAAGACTGCGTAGGTGCGAATCTGATCTTCGATCGAGAAGGCTGGCACGAACTCTCTCGCGTGTTCGAATCGAAAAGGTTGAAGGTTCAAAGACCCAGTTCGGCGCCCGTAGCTCGTAGCGCCATACCCCATGACCTCATCGCTGAAGAAGCTGACGTCGCTTCCCGAGATCACCAGGAACAAGTTCTCGTTGTCCTGGTTGTCTTGAACCAGCCGATTAATCAGAGAACCAGTTTCGGGCTCTTCCCGAGCGATGAATTGGAACTCATCGAGGATGATGTAGGCCTTCTGTGATTTACAGATATCGTCGAATGCCGCGAATACAGCTCTCCATGTAGTGAACTCCTGGACCGCATGATCGGCTCTCCCTGTGAATCTGGCAATCTCGCGCGAGATGTCGATCAGGTTGTCTCCGGAGGTCCCGCTCGAAGCCTCAAAAAGGATTCCCTGGCGATCATCCTGATCGGCAAAGTGAGCCAGCAGATGGCTCTTTCCCACTCGTCGTCGGCCGTAGAGAACGAAGAACTCACCGCGATTGGAGTCCCAGCGCTCCGTCAGGTGCTCAAGTTCGTCCGATCGATTAATGAACATGGTCCATCAAAGCATAACGTACTATGCCCAGTCGTACTATGCTTTCTTGGACCACTCGATATCAAGGGCTTCGGCCAGCCCTTCCGGCTCGGGTCCCGGGCAGGCCCCTCTTGCGATCCAGCTGATCCTTCCCTGCCGGTCGGTCAGGACCACGGCTATCCGGTCAGTGGTCTCCAGTTCAAGTGGACCGGTCAACTTCCGCGTGTCGCTGTAGACCGTCACAGTCCTCGACCGGGTCACTGGATCAGGGATCGCTGCGGTCATCCCGCCGTCGATCAGCGGCCTCATCGGCTTCCACCGGCCCGAGATGGTCGGTACCTCATAGGTGACGAGCCCCTCGTACTCGTTCTCCAGACTGGAAAACACTTCCTTCCACGTGTCCACCTCGGCCTGGTGGCTACGGTGAAAGGCCACCGCAACCAGGTTGATTTCCCCCTCGAGATCAGCCGGCAGTTGAAGCACCCGGCCGTCCAGTGACTTTCCCTCGACCTCGGGGAACCTGACCGACAGAACCTCAGCCCCCTTCAAGCGACAGCTGCCAGTGGCGGGGGCCGCCGGAAAGGCGCGACATGGGTGAAGCGGGGAAAGCTTCCACGGGTCTCCGTTCTCACATCTGAGGCTGGGAAAAGCAAAGTACTCCAGATCGTCCGGCCCCGTTGGAAGAATCGCTTTGTGGATGAACAGAAGGATTTGCCCAGGCTTGAACGCGGAAAAGACATGTCTCGGATCTTTGCTTTCACCGACGGCGTGTTTGCGATCGCGATCACCCTGCTCGTCCTCCAGATCGATGTTCCACCGGACATAACGTCGAACTCGGGCCTGTGGGAAGGACTCAGGGCCGAAGGTCCTGACTTCACCGCATTCGCGATCAGCTTCATGGTGATCGGCATGTACTGGGTCAGCAGCCACCGCTTCATGCGCACGGTCGTCGAGTACGACCGCGGCCTGATGATGCTCACCCTGCTCTATCTCGCCTTCGTCGTCCTGGTTCCTTTCACCAGCCAGTTGATGGGCGAGTACGGAACCGATGCGCCACTCTCGGTGGCGATCTACATCGTCAACCTGACCGTGGTGGCTGTCGCATCCGGTCTGATGCAGCACCACGTCCTGAAAGCAAAGCTTGGTAAGTCTGAATACGCCTGGGACACCGAACTGAGCATGAAATCGACCTTCTTCACGGCCGGGGTATTCGTGGCTACGATTCCGCTCGCTTTCCTGATCGGACCATGGACCCCGTTGCTCTGGTTAGGCCTGCGGTTCGATCCTTTCCAGCTGCGGCGCGATCGGGTTTACGAAAAAGGCGGCATTTGAGCTTGCCAAGTGTGGATATCCGGGATATCCTCCACAAATGGCGAAAGTTCTTGTCAGCATCGACGATCGGTTGCTCCGTCGAATAGACCGTGCCGCTCAGGCCGGTAAGAAGTCCCGCAGCGCGTATCTGTCCGATCTGGCCGAAAGCGACATGAGCCGTCGATCGGGACCTGGTGCCACCCCGGCGGTCCGTTCAGCCCTTCACAAGCTGGACCAGCTCTTCGTCGATGCCCCTGCAGCTGATTCGACGGAAACGATTCGCGCTGCGAGGGATTCCCGATGAGGGAGGTGGTGCTCGATGCCTCGGTCGTGCTCAAGTGGTTTCACGGGGAAGGCGAGCGAAACCTGGAGCCAGCGCTCGAACTGCGGCGAAGTTTCGAGAAGGGGGAACTTCATGTCCTCGCGCCGCCCCTCCTCTGGCTGGAGATCCTCAATGTGGCGGCGCGGAGTTGGCGTTGGAATGGGGACAGGATGTCGCGGTTGGCCGCGTCACTTCCCGAGCTCGGATTCGAGATGGTCGAACCCGAGCTCGAAACGGTCGCTCACTGGGCCGCCGCCGGCCTCACCTCATATGACGCCGCGTACGTCACCGTCGCTGAAGGAGCCGGCGTCAGCCTGGTGACAGATGACTCGCAGATCGTCGACCTTGCGCCCGGAATCGCACTTTCCCTCGCGGGCTGATCGCGATCGCGAAGACCCAGCTCTTCAGGGCGAGGTAACGGCTGATTGTTGGAGCTTCACCGGCCGATGGCCGGGCCGGATCGGAAACCGTTGCCCTGGCTAGCTGGTCCGGAGCTTGACCGGAGAAATGCAGTTGACCAAGCCACGCCAGGCGAGCGTTCCGCCTTCGCCATCAATGTTGGCGTTGGTCACGGTCAGCCACCACATTCTTGGTGTGTACTTACCGGTAATCGGGTTGTTGGGCGCCGATGAAGAGATCAGCAGATTGATGAAACTGGTCAGCACGCCGCCGGAAATGGCGATTGAGCCGCTCGGACACTTGATGCCGACGAAAGTTCCCCGGCCCTCTTCGGTGAAGATCGGCGCCGCCGAATCAGTGATCCGGGACTCGATGTAGACCGGTTTCTCTTTCGATTTGAGTTTGCGGGAGGCTGCAGTCGTGGCACTTGCCGATCCGACGCCGCTCGCTGCAACCTGGGCCTCGGTCGCCGGCACCGTCTTCACGATCACCGTGCCGTTCGGTTCGGCCTGGCGATTAAGTCCATCACCGATTACCGGAGCTACCCCGATCGTCAAACCGACCGCAAGTACTGCCACACCCGCACCGGCCCTCCGGAAATGACGCCCGGTCGAACCCTGATCTCTCCTGCCAAGATCGTCCATCGGTCCATTCTTACATGCCAGGAAGGCCCGAATCGAATGAAATGTGAAAATCCGGCAGGCAGGCCCGGGGTCTTTCTTCCGGTGGCCGTACACTAGGAAGCCGTGGGACAGTCAATTTGCCCTCGCTGAAAGGATTTACCCCGTGACTCCGATTACCGGCTTCTTGCCGAACATAGGTCCACTGGAAATAGGAATCGTCCTCGTCGTGGTGATCCTGATCTTCGGACCCAAGCGCCTGCCCGAGGTGGCCAAATCGATCGGCCAGGGCTTCAGGAACTTCAAGGGATCGGCTACGGGCGAAGACGAAAAGCCGGAGAAGCTGGCTAAAGCCAACGCCGAAGTCTCCAAAGAGGAAGCTGAAGCGGCGCGGACCGAAGCCCGCGAGAAGAGCAAGACAGAGAGCTGACCACCGGCCTGGCAGCGGCCCTGAGGAACCCGCTTGATACCACTGAACCTGCCCAACTTTCTCACCCTGCTGAGGATCCTCGCCGTCCCGGTTGTGGTTGTCGCCCTGCTCGACGGCACTCCCAACGGCGACACGCTGGCCGCGATCGTTTTCGCCCTGGCCGCCCTGACTGACGGCCTCGATGGCTACATCGCCCGCTCGCGGGATTCGATTACGACTTTCGGCAAGTTGATGGATCCACTTGCCGACAAGCTGCTGATCACGGCAGCTCTAGTCTCGCTGGTATCGCTCAACCGCCTCCCGGCCTGGGTGGCGATGGTAATCATCGCCCGCGAATTCGCGATCACCGGACTGCGATCGATTGCGGCGGAACGTGGAGTGATCATCGCCGCGTCCTGGATGGGCAAAGTCAAGACGGTCCTCCAGATCGGGGCGGTTTTCGCACTGATCACCTTCAACCCGGCACCGGTCTGGGTCGACCTGCTGGTTTATGTCGCGGTGCTGGCCACGGTGGTCAGCGGACTCGATTATTTCTTCGGCCTGAGGAAAAGAATCGCCGAAAAACGGAGCGAAGACGTGGTCGAAACCGAACCGGGCGCGCCGATTAAGTAGCTTCGAGCCAGTCCTTCATCGAGACGTGGCGCAGGTTATGTGAACCGCCATTCATCTCTTCGCGCAGGTCTTCCAGCAGTCCGAAACGCTCTGCCACCACGTTGTGTCGGTGAATCGTTTCGAGGTTCTCCTGGCGGGCCATGACGAATGCGGTCGGCGGCAGAGAGGAATAGTTGTCGACCACCTGACGCAGCATCTCGCGCACGCAGTCCTCGACGAATCGTGGCTGTGAGTGTGCCTTGGCGACGACGTGAAGTTCGTCGGGCCGCTTCATCAGTTCGTAGATCTCCGAGCTCATCGAGCTCTCGACCAGCTTGACCAGGTCACGCGCGTCGATGTCGGTTGCCGAATCGTCTTCCGAGCCGAGGTAAAGCGTGCCGATTCCCCGCTGGTTGTGGGTGGCGATCGGTACGACACTGATGATCTCCTGGATCTGATCCTCGGTGTAGCCGTGTTCCTCCAGCCGCTCGCGGGCGACGTCGGCAACCATTCCCTGGGCGCAGGGGCAGGCGGTCATGCCCTGGGCCTGGACGCCGGTCACCGTTCTGGTTGCAGTCTCTGATGCGACGGCGGTCCCGAGCAGGGTGTAGATCTGCTGGGTGTCGATCCCGGAAACCGGTGCCGGAACCGTCTCGGCGTATTTGGCTGTGACCGAAACCTCAGCGCGGATTCCGTGCTGGCGTTCGCGCACGAGTTCGGCGATGCGGGCGGCGAGCTTTTCGGCACGCATCGACTGCGAGGTGATCACTTCTTCGATCGCTTCGGAGATGTTCTCTTCGAATCGGGACATATGAACGCCGGCCTGATCCGGTCCGAGATCCACATAACACTCGAGTTCAGCGTGGTAATGGCCGAACTCACCGATGCTGAGAACTTTCTCAACCCCGGTCACGCCGACTCGGGAGAGGCTCACCCGGGTGGCCGGCTGCGAAGCCTGGACGTCGATTCCTTTTGGAGATGCAGCGGTTTCTGGATTCACGTGTGTCTCGAATTCTGACTGAGCATCGCTGCATAGATTAGTCAGCCCGGGCGACGGGCGGTAGGGATGCTCGCGAATTCCAACCCGGCGCAGGCTGGCCCCTATAATCCGGGCTCGCACAAGAAGCGGCGTCGACCGAAGTATGTCCAGACGATCGGGGGTGAGAATGGAACTGGAAAGCGAAGAACTGCGGGTACTGATCGCAGCCGGCAAGACTCAGGGCTACCTGACCACTGAAGCGCTTGCCGCCGCCGTCTCCGACCTTGACGCGAACCCACAGCAGGTCGAGGAACTCCATACCCATCTGTTCGAGCAGGGCATCGAGGTCATCACCAAGGAAGACGCGACGACACGCAATCCGGTCGAAGAGGTGGTTACACCGAAGCCGCTGTCCGCCGATGCCGGCGCTGAGACGAATCTTGATTCCCTGCGGCTCTACCTCCGTTCGATCGGCCAGGTCGAACTGCTCAACGCCCAGCAGGAAGTCGAACTGGCCAAGCGCATCGAGCGCGGTGACATGGAAGCCAAGCGTCAGATGGTCGAAGCCAACCTGCGTCTGGTCGTTTCGATCGCGAAGGGTTACCTCGGCCGTGGGCTCAGCTTCCTCGACCTGATCCAAGAGGGCTCCCTCGGCCTTATTCGCGCCGTTGAGAAGTTCGACTATCGCCGTGGCTACAAATTTTCTACTTACGCAACCTGGTGGATCCGCCAGGCGGTCACCCGCGCAGTTGCCGACAAGTCCCGGTCGATTCGAATCCCGGTCCACATGGTGGAGAAACTGAACCGGGTCCATTTCGTCGAGCGGCAGCTGGTGCAGGACCTTGGCCGCGAGCCGGAGCCATTCGAGATCGCTGACGAGCTCGGCTGGACGGTCCAGGAGGTCCGTGATGTGTGGCGGGTCTCGCAGACCCCGATCTCCCTGGAGAAGCCGGTCGGCGATGGTGACGAGACCGAGCTGGTCGACCTGGTCAAGGACGAGAACGCGATGGAACCCTTCGACGAAGCGTCGCTCCACATGCGGAGCGAAGGCGTGAAGAAAGTCCTTGAGAGCCTCCCCGAGCGCGAGCGTCAGGTCCTGGAGATGCGTTACGGACTGGGCGGTCTGAATCCGCGCACCCTCGAAGAGTGCGGTGAAGCTTTCGGCGTGACCCGCGAACGGGTGCGCCAGATTGAGACCAGCACTCTGCGCAAGATCAAGAACCTGCCTGAAGCCCAGGCACTGCGCGAAGCCGGCTAAGCCGTCAAAAATGGCGGAGGTAGGATTCGAACCTACGTAGGCTGAGCCAACCGGTTTACAGCCGGTCTCCTTTAACCACTCGGACACTCCGCCAGCTGGACGCGCAGTTTATTGAATGGGGTAGAAGAAGGAATCCGGCCCCGGCGGGATACTCTGCCCCGATGAGCCGCGCAAGAGGATTCGCCTCCGACAACTCCTCCGGAGCCCATCCGGACATCCTCGCCGCGATCGCTGCGGCGAACGCCGGACACGCCACGTCTTACGGTGGCGATCCCGAGACGGCGCGGCTTGAAGAGGCCTCGCGGAGGGAGTTCGGGGAGAGCTCCTCGATCTTCCCGATGATGAATGGCACCGGTGCCAACATCGCCGCGCTGAGGGCGATGGCACGTCCCCACCAGGCCGTGATCTGTGCGGAGACTGCGCATCTCTCGATCGATGAAACCGGCGCTCCGGAGGCAATCGCCGGACTCAAACTCCTCAACCTTCCAACGCCGGATGGCAAGCTGACCCCGGAACTGGCGGCGACCAAGCTGGCCGATCCGGACGACCTCCCGCACGTCGCCTGGCCGGCGGTCATATCGATTGCCCAGGTGACCGAAATGGGCACCGTTTACACCCCGCAGGAGGTGGGTGCGCTGGCTGACTTTGCGCATGAGAACGAGCTGCTCCTCCACATGGATGGTTCACGCCTGGCCAACGCCGCTGCTTCGCTCGGCATCGGGCTGGCCGAAGCCAGCACCGACAACGGAGTGGACGTGCTCAGCCTGGGGGCCAACAAGAACGGGGCCCTGTTTGGCGAGGCCGTGGTCTTCCGCGAGCCGCCGCTGACCGCGGGATTTGAAGTGTTACGCAAGGGCACGCTCCAGCTCGCTTCCAAGATGCGTTTTATATCTGCCCAGTTGAACGCGCTGCTGGAGGGCGAGCTGTGGCGGGACCTGGCCGGCAACGCCAACGAGATGGCGACCGCAATCTCTGAAGCGATCGCCTGGATTGACGGCGCCGAGCTGGCTCAGGTGACCCAGGCGAACCTTGTCTTCTTCGCCCTGGACCCGGAGAAGGCAGAAGTTTTCGCCAAGAGGCTGATGCCGCACCACCCGCTGCTTTTCAGGATGGGCGATGTCGGAATGATCCGGCTGGTCGCGTCCTGGGACACGCAGATCGAAGATGTCGATCACCTGCTGACCGAGTTGCGAGCAGTCCTGTCCTGAACGGCGATGGGGTGGGGGCGATCAGCACGCATATTGCGTGCTGATCGCCCCCACCCCAGGGTCTTTCAGTCGATCAGGTCGCGTTCGGCTGCCCATCGGCTCAACTCGTGCCGGGTGGATAGCTGGAGCTTTCTCAGGACCGAACTGGCGTGGGCTTCTACCGTCTTGATCGAGATGCCGAGCCGGCGGGCGATTTCCTTGTAGAGGTAGCCGCGGGCGATCAGGCGCAGCACTTCCTGTTCGCGCGGCGTCAACTGGTCCAGTTCGGAATCGACCGGGTCTTCGTCCTTGCCGGAAAAGGCATCGAGCACGAAGCCGGCGAGCTGGGGGGAGAAGACGGCGTCACCCTGGCTGACCCTCTCGATCGCGTCGATCAGCTCTGGCCCGGAGATCGTCTTGGTCACGTAACCGCGGGCGCCGGAGCGAACGATCGCCACGACATCTTCCGGCGCGTCACTCACCGAGAGGGCGAGGAAACGTGTGTCCGGATGTGACTCGAGGGTCTGGCGGATCACTTCCTGCCCGCCACCGTCCGGCATGTGGACATCAAGCAGGACCACGTCCGGTCGTACCTTTTGGACCAGCGCGATCGCTTCGCGCACGGTCGAAGCTTCACCGACAACTTCAACGCCGCTCTCCAGTTCGGACCGCACGCCGGCGCGGAAGATGGCGTGGTCATCGACGATCGCAACCCGGGTCTGGCTCATTTCGTCTCCATGGTCAGTTCGATTTCAGTTCCTTCGCCTTCGGTCGATCGCACCTCGGCGAAACCGCCGTTCAGTTTCATCCGTCCGAGGATCGAGTCTCTCACCCCGCGGCGGTCTTCGGGCACGGATTCGAGGTCGAATCCCTGGCCCCGGTCACGGACGAAGACTTTCGTTTCACCGTCGGTGATCTCTCCATAAAGGCGGATGGTGCCGGCATCACCGGCGTACCTCACGGCATTCGTCATCGCTTCGCGGCTGGCGGCGACCAGAGCTGCGCCACGTTCGTCCAGGGGTCGGTCACCGACGGTGACAGCATCGATCGGAACCCCGTGGCGGTCTTCGACTTCGGCGGCAGCGGCTTCAAGGGCGCTGGCCAGTGAGGTCTCGGCTTCGGTGCCTGTCTTGCCGGAAAGCCAGTCGCGAAGCTCGCGCTCCTGTCTGCGGGCGAGGGTGGAGACCTGGCGCGGGTCATCCGACTTCTTCTGCATCAGGGCCAGCGTCTGCAGGACCGAGTCGTGGAGGTGTGCGGCGACTTCGGCCCGCTCCTGGGAGCGGATTCTCTCGGCCCGTTCGCGGCCCAGGTTGCGGCCCAGGCGGACCCAGAGCGGCGCCAGCACCAGGGCCAGCACGACGATCACGGTCAGGGCGAGCAGGGCGGCGTTGCCGGCCCGGTCGAAAACACCGTTGATGTAGAGGAAAAGCACCCCGGCACCGATGACCAGGGCCAGGCCAAAAGCCCCGCGATAGGGTCCAAAACCCCTTCCGGGTCGACTTTGCCGCCGTCCTGGGGGCAAAGTCGACCCGGAACCCTCTCTGGGCTGGATCGTCTCACTGGTAGTTGCCCAGGCCGGCGGCTCGCCCGGTACTCCGTCGCCGCCGCTGTCGTTCCCGGCCGAATCGCTCGGGCCGGAAAACTGCCGCCAGAGCAGTCCGGCGCCGGCTGCGGCCAGCACTACCGGCCAGACCAGGGCGTCGCTCCACCAGAGGCCGACCTCCCGGAAGATGAAAAGCAGGCCGAGGGTTACTACTCCGAATCCGGCGCCGATCAACCAGGCGTTGCGGCTGGTTTCCTTGAAGTCATCTTCGCTTTTGCGGGTCTTCGGCGTGACCGGGAGCATCAACCAGAGCAGGCTGTAGATGATCATGCCGAGCCCGCCGGTGACGAAGGTCGCGATGATCGCAGCGACCCGGATCAGCGCGGGATCGATGTCCAGACGGACACCGATCCCGGCGCAGACACCACCCAGAAGGGCGCCGTCTCCGGATCGCTTCAGTTGCTTCCGCTCATCCATTGGCAGGGAGTTTCACTCCAGTCTTCGTTTTGGCCGGAGCGGGGGCCGGGGCGACGCAGGCTGCTTCGGCGCGATCGCGACTGTTCGCCAGCGCCGTGTCGGACTGGTCAGCCTGAACCTTGTTCCATCCTTTTTCGGTTCCGTAGACACCCAGACGTTCCGCATCGGTCGCGTCGATGACCTCGAAGTAACCGAGCTTGAACTCGGCGTCGAGGTTGACTCCGCGAATACCGCCGCGTTCGGTGCTGGGGGAATTCAGGGTCTTGTCCACGCCAGCACCAGAGGATTCGGTGCCACGGATTTCTGCCAGTCCGGCTTTGCCATCGACCTTTCCGGTGACGCAGACGTCATCGGGGACGATGATGCGGGTCGCACCGAAGCCGCTGCGGACCGGGAGGGTGAGGTCCCGGGTGGAGTCGAACTGGATCTTCCGCAGGTCGATGGTCATCGCTCCGGCGGCCATCTTGTAACCGTCGTTCGGGATTTCGGAGGCGGTTATTGGTGTTTCGGTCCGTTCGCCGTAGCTGCCTTCGATCCGCAGGTCGGCGATTGAGATCACGGCCATCGGGACGGCAATCACCAGCGCTGCCCCCAGCATCCAGATCGCGATCTTCCGATGGTTCTGGATGGCGGCGAAAATCAGGCCGGCGCCAAGCAGGATCACCAGGCTGGCCATCGGGATCGCGCCGAATACGGCGGTCGCCGCGGCTGATCCCGCGGCGAGGATGCTGAAGCCGATCAGGGCTGCGAAGCCGATCGCGATCCAGGTCATGATGCGCCCGACGGTCGAAGCCGCACTGTCGTTCGAGTTCTTCTGCGCCGGGCCACCGGGGGGTGGTGTGCGCGGAGTGAGCGGTGCGTTCTGGGTGGGCGAGCTGGCCATCGTCGCCGTCACCTCGGTTGCGGCCTCCGACGTTCCGGGCTCGTTGTCCTTCAGTTCGGTGGTTTCATCTCCGGAGCCATCAACCGGTGCGGCTGGCACTGGCGCGGCAGGCGGGGTGGGACGGACCGGGGGCCGGCCGAAAGCGCCGGTCTCGGCATTGTCACCGCGGGTCGACTTGCGAACCAGCCAATAGACGCCATAGATCGCGAATCCCCAGATGATGGCTCCGAAGACGGGGCCGGGGCCGACCCCGAAGAACGCGCCACCCGGTCCGCCGCCATCGACCGAAACGCAGGCGATGATGCCGACCAGCACAGTGCCGGCGATCACCCCGAAACGCTTGAGGCCGCTGGGCGGAGCCACTGGCTCATCCTGGTCGCCGTCGATCGGAACCAGGGCCAGGAGGAACAGATAGGCAATCACGCCGATCCCGCCGAGCGCGATGCTCAGCACGAAAGCAATCCTGATCAGGACTGGGTCGAGGTTGAAATATTTGGCGATTCCCGCCGCGACGCCGCCGATAAATCGGTCGTCGCGAGACCGGGAGAGCCTTTTGGTTGAGTTCGTTTCGTTCATGTGAGCAAGGCTGGCGGACCGGGTGGATTCTGTCTATTGGGAATGACCCTTAGCCACCCCGGGGGTGACCCCTTACGATCTTTTCAGGTGAATCCCCAAACTGAAAACGATTCTCGCGGAATCACGATCGACGATCTCGCGGCCCGTACGGGAATGACGGTCAGGAACATCCGTGCACATCAGTCGCGCGGACTGCTCGATCCGCCGAGGGTACTCGGCCGCACCGGCTTCTACGACGACGAGCACATCGGCCGCATCGAACTGATCCGCGAACTCCAGGAGGAGGGCTTCAACCTGGAGGCGATCAAACGCATCGTCGACTCCGCCGGAGACTCGCCGGGCGACCTGGTGAGCTTCACCCGGACGGTGCGTGAACCGTACGAAGACGAGCAGCCCGAGATCCTCGAAGCGGCAGAGATCGCCGCGCCCTGGGGCGACACCGTGGTCAGTCCTGAATACATGGTCCGGGTCGAGAAGCTGGGCCTGATGAGGGCGCTCGGCGACGGGCGATACGAAGTCCTCAGCCCCAAGTTGTATGCCGCCGGGGTCAATCTGGCCGAACTCGGAATTCCGGCCGAAGACGCACTCAACGCCCTGGAAACGCTCAAGTCACGTTCAATGGCGGTGGCCGAAGTTTTCATCAACGTTTTCCTCGAACAGGTCTGGGAACCATTCGACCACGCGGGACGGCCGCGGGAAGACTGGCCCCGGGTGCAGGGCGCGCTCCAGCGAATGCGGCCCCTGGCCTCCGATGCATTCCTCGCTTCGTTCCAGTTCGCGATGGAAGAAGCCTCCGAGCGGGCGATCAGCGAAGGCATCCGTCGCGATATGGGCGGGGACACCGGAACCGCCTAATTGGCTGCCGAAAAGCGCTGATCCTTCAGATCGCACCGTGATGGGTGAAGCTGGTTCGCCCCAGTCTGGAGGACGGGTCGGAGCTGCTCTATGTGGGTGCGATCTCATGAAAGACCTCAAGCAGTCCGATCCTATTTCGATAGTAAAATATCGGAATGGACCCTATATCTATAGTACATTGTAGATATGAAGAAGCCACGTACATACTCTCCCCAGGCCATGGAAGCAGCCCGTCTGCTTGGCGAGAGCATTCGACTTGCCCGCCTGGAAAAGCGCTGGACCGTCGAGGAAGTGGCCGAGCGGGTTGGCATTAATCACGTGACCATGCGAAAAGTCGAGCGCGGAGACATGACAGTTGGCCTGGGACCGGCCTTTGAGGCGGCCGCGATCGTCGGCGTCCCTCTTTTCCACGCCGACGCCGGACGGCGCCAGCTGGCCGCAAGGGATATCGAGTCGCGCCTTGCCCTGCTCCCAAAGTATGCGCGGAGGCCGATCAAGGAAATCAGCAATGACTTTTAGCGATATCACCTCCGGAAGCCAGCCTGAATCTGGTTTCGTCTGGATCTGGCTGCCCGACGCAGTCGAACCGGTAGTAGCGGGGCGAGTCGATCAGCAAGGGGAAACCCTCGTCTTCCGTTATGGCAGGTCGTACCTGGAGAACCCGAAGAGCGTTCCGGTCTATGCCCCGGAACTGCCGTTGGTCGAAGACGAACTGGTCCCGCAGCACGGAACGATTCACGGTTGCCTCTCGGATGCCGGGCCCGACTCATGGGGCCAGCGGGCGATCCTTCATCGCCGGTTCGGCAATGGCGAACACGAAACCTCTGACCTCCGCGAGCTGACCTACCTGATGTCAGCCGGCTCGGACCGGATCGGCGCGCTCGACTTTCAGGATTCCCCGGCCGAGTATGTCCCCAGGGGCACCGCGACCGCATCCCTTTCGGATCTGATGAAGGCTGCTGAAAGCGTCGAAGAAGGAGTGGCGCTCCCGCCCGAACTGAATGAGGCCCTGCTGCGCGGCACCTCGGTGGGTGGCGCCAGGCCGAAAGCTCTGCTGGACGATGGCAACCGTCATCTGATCGCCAAGTTCAGCTCAGTCGGAGAAACATTTCCGACGGTCCAGGCCGAGTTCGTTGCGATGCGACTGGCCGGGCTGGCTGGACTGAATGTGTCCGGAGTGGAGATGACCGAGTCGCTGCAGAAGAAGATCCTCCTGGTGGAGCGCTTTGATCGCCCGCCGGAAGGAGGACGCCGCCTGATGGTTTCAGCGCTGACCATCCTGGAACTGGGCGAGTTCGGATTCCGCTACGCGAGTTACGCGGATCTGGCGAGGACGATCCGTGGCCGTTTCGTCAGCCCCGACTCAACTCTCAGGGAGCTGTTCGCCCGAATCACCTTCAACATCCTCACCTCGAACACTGACGATCATGCACGAAACACAGCGGCATTCTGGGACGGCGAAAGCCTGTCGCTCACCCCTGCCTACGACGTCTGCCCGCAGATTCGAAGTGGTGGAGAAGCTAAACAGGGGATGGCGATCGGTGAAGACGGTTGGCGATTCAGTCAGCTGGCCGGATGCGTGAAGCGATCGGAGACCTATCACCTGACTTCGGTAGAAGCCAGGGGGATCATCGATCGGCAGATCGCAGCGATCAAAGAACATTGGGATGACGTTTGCGACGTAGCCAGACTCACAAAAGCGGAGCGGTCAGGACTGATGGGCCGCCAGTTCCTCAACCCGTTCGCCTTTCTGGATTCACACACGGCATAGGTCACCTGCCGTCGGTTCCTGACCCGGCCCGGGGCGGCCCCTGGATCTAAGCCGTTTCGGCTCTGTGGCGCGGCCTGTTTCTGGCTTCGAGCAGGATGACTCCGACCAGGGTAAGTACCAGGAGGATCGCGACGACAAGGGCGTCCACATGGGTGATCTCGGCGAAGACGCCGATCAGCACGCACACCCCGGCGCCGATCACACGGGGCATGGGCAGGGAGCCGGCCATGCGCAGCCGCATCGGGATGAACGACAGCAGGTAGAGCGCGGGGCCGGCGACGACGGCGATCAGGGCCGCGGTCTCCAGGTGGTGGGTGGGGTGGGCGATCACGATTTCGTCGCCGACCGCGCTCAGGACGATCCCGGCGATCACCGGAAAATGGCCGTAGACGAACGCATCGCGGGCCGTCAGGATCGTATCTTCGGCCTGGCTAAGCCGGAGCTCGATGGTTGTTGCCACATAGTTGAAATAGAGCCACCAGAGGGCGACGGTGCCGAAGAAGGCGGTGGAGAAAGCGAGGATCCGGGCGGCGTCAAGTTCGAGTCCGGAGGTGGTGGCCCCGGTCAGGACGATCGATTCACCGAGGGCGATGATCGTGAACAGCTGGAATCTTTCGGTGAAATGGCTGGTGCTGATCTCCCACGCTTCGTGACTCAGCCTTTTCAGCCAGGGCACGTAATAGGTGGCCAGAGGACCGGACGATTCGATGAAGGCGGCGATCAGCCAGACGATGACCCGGGCATCGCCCTCCAGCGTGGCGCCATAGATCCAGAGGATGCCAGTCAGGCTGAACCAGTTGAGGACGTGGGCGGCGCGGCTGCGTTCGACGGTGCCACGTTCAGCTGCGATGAAAGTCAGAAAAAGGTTGCGTCCGACCTGCATGAAGACGTAAGAGGCTGCGAAAAGCATCGCTTTGTCGCCGAAGGCTTCGGGGATGGCGATTGCCATCAGCAGGCTGCCCATCATCAACACGATGAGGACGAGGCGAATCGGTGTCGCGTCAGGGTCGAGTTCGTTGGTCACCCAGGTCGTGTACTGCCAGGCCCACCAGACGACCAGCAGGATGATCAGTGACTGGAGCGCACCCATCCAGGTCAGGTGCTCCAGCAGGAAGTGCGTCACCTGAGTGATCGCGAAGACGAAGACGAGGTCGTAGAACAACTCGGCACTGCCCACCCGGTAGGGCTTGGCGGGATCACGTCGGTGAGCGAAAGGTGCCATGCAGAGCCTGATAATGAAGGTTGGGTCAGACGATCAAATCGCTGTTCCCTGTCGCTCCGGTAATCTGCCCGTCTTCGCCCGGATAGCTCAGTTGGTAGAGCACTTCCATGGTAAGGAAGGGGTCAGCGGTTCGAATCCGCTTCCGGGCTTGACCAGTGCCTTGAGGTTCCCTAAAGAAAACGCGACTAGAGTCCCCGGTCCGCTGTGAGTGCAAAAGACACAACACTTTCTCCCAGCGATCCCACTTCTGGTCCCGGACCCCGAGTTGCGATCGTTCTGGGTATCGCCCTTCTGGTCGGTATATCCGTCTGGCTGGCCACCGGCTGCAACCGCGACGACACCTCGAGCGTCGCCATGCCCGGTGCCTCTGCCGAAAACGCCAGGCTAGTTGCGGTCAGCGATGTTGATTCAATCCCGGGAGAAATCGGGCATGAGGTCTTCTGGGCCGGCGAGCGCCCGGACTCGGAAGTCGAGGTGAGCGATGACCCTTCCGGCAACGTGCACCTCCGATACCTGGACAGCAGTGATCAGGTCGGAACGCTGGACCAGACCTTCCTGAACATCGGCACCTACCCGTTTTCGGGGGCCTTCGATATAACCAGGGACCTGACCAACCGTGCCGGTGTGGTCAAGGTGCCGGTCGAAGGCGGGGTCGGTTTCTACGACAAAAAATCACCCTTCAGTGTGATCATGGCTTTCGCGAACGAACCCGATCTCCAGATCGAGGTTTACCACCCGGAAAAGAACGCAGCGCTCGATGTCGTCCGTAGTGGCGATATCGTGCCTGTGCCCTGATTCTCGCCTGGATAATTTTCCCGCTCGTCCTGGTCGCCCTTTGCGTCGGCCTCGGCCTGCTCCTGGAAGTGATCATGGGGCGCCGCATGCCACCGGCTCTGCTTCCCGGGGTCGGACTGGCGGTGATGATCGCGGTCGGTGGCCTGATCACCTGCTTCCCGGACCTGGCCAGGTTCACCACGGCAGTGATCGCCGCCCTGGCCGCTGGCGGTTTCGCCGCCACCTGGCCCTGGCGTGAGCATCGCCGACAGGTCAATATCTGGCCGATTCTCGGTGCGCTCGGGGTCTTTGTGGTTTTTGGGGCTCCGGTCATCTTCTCCGGCGATTCCACCTTCACCGGCTACGTCAAGCTGGACGACACCTCGACCTGGCTTGCTTACACCGATCATGTCCTGACCTACGGCCACTCGACCGTCGGTATCCCGCCTTCGAGTTATGAAGCGACCGTCCAGATCGGCCTTTCCTCCGGATATCCGGCCGGTACCTTCATCCCGCTTGGCATCGGGCACCAGATGACCGGCAGTGACGCGGCCTGGCTCTTCCAGCCTTATCTCTCCCTGATGGCGGCCTTCATGTCGCTTGTGTTCTACGAACTGGCGAAGCCCGTGATCACTGACGTCCGGGTTCGTGCGGCCGTCGTCTTCATTGCCGCCCAGCCGGCTCTGCTGGTCGGTTATGCGCTTTGGGGCGGGATCAAGGAAGTGGCGACGGCGCTAATCGTCGCGGTCTTCGCGGCCACGGCCTTCTGGCTTGTTGACAACGGAAACTGGCGCTCAATCCGCTGGACCACCCCCGCGGCAATCGCCTGCGGCTCCGCCCTGATTGGCGTGATGGGAGCGGGAGGAGCGCCCTGGCTGGCGGCCGTGGTCCTCGGGGTAGTGCTCCTGATGGTGGCCAAGCTGGCCTGGCTGGCCCGTGGCAAGGTCGGCATCTCCAAAGAACTTCTGGTCACATTTCTGGCCCGGGCCGGCGTGGTCACGGCCGGCGTTGCCCTGATCGGGCTGCCGACGGTCTTTGCTTCCGGCGAGCTCTTTTCACCGAACCAGGGTCCGCTGACCAATACGACCGAGATGGGCAACCTGATCCGGATCCTTCCACTGAGCCAGGTCCTCGGGCCCTGGCCGGTCGGCGATTTCCGGATAGAACCGGCCACCCACTGGCTCACGGTTGTTCTGCTCGCAGCGGCCCTGATCGCCTGGGGATTCGGCCTCTGGGCCTCGATCCTCAACCGGGCCTGGGCTCTGCTGCTTTTCGCCGGCGGCTGCGGTCTCGGCTCGTTCCTGGTCTGGTACATCGGTTCCCCGTGGGTCCAGGGCAAAGCGCTGGCAACCGGCACCGCATCAGTCCTGATTCTGGCGATGGTTGGCATCGGTGCGCTGCTCACCGATCGTGAATGGATCCCTGGCAACAAGTCCGCCGGGGCCAAGCTTGCGTTCCTGATCACCGGCGTCGTTCTGCTCGTGGTTCCGGTCGGGGTCCTCGCGTCCAATGCCCTCCAGTACAACCAGGCCTATCTGGCACCGCGGGACCAGCTGGCCGAGCTCGAGCAGATCGGGGAGGACTACGCCGGCCAGGGACCGACCCTGATGACCGAATATCAGGCTTACGGAGTGCGGCATTTCCTGCGCCTGACCGACGCCGAAGGTGCCTCCGAGCTGCGCCGGCGTCAGATTCCGAGACTTGACGGAGCGGTGGCGGACAAAGGGGCCTGGTCGGACACGGACGAGCTGGTCCTCGATCCCGAACTGGAAGGGCTCTTCACCTACCGGACCCTGGTGCTTCGTCGCAGCCCCGGACAGAGCCGTCCGCCATCCCCGTATGAGCTGGTCCAGCGGGGTGACTACTACGAGGTGTGGCAGCGCCCGGCCGATTTTGATGCCACTTCAGTCATCGTCCACAAGCCTTTCGGGAATCTGCTGGACCCGGCCGAGGTGCCAACCTGCAGCAAGATCCTCGCGGTGGCCGCGAAGGCGGGTCCCGACGGACAGGTGGCGGCAGCGACCCGCGCACCCAACGGAATCTCCGAGTTCACCGACTACCCGCCGGACTGGATTCCCGACCCTGCCAACGGCACGGTGACGCCGATGTCGGATGGCACCGCAACCGGCAAGATCACGGTTCCGGCCGACGGTGAATACGACGTCTTCCTCGGTGGCTCAGCCCGCGGCCAGGTGACCCTGGAGATCGGTGGCGAAGCGGTCGGGTCGATCCGCAACCGCCTCAACAACAACGCGATGTACATCGAGTTTGACACCACTGAATTCACCGCAGGGGAGCTGACCTTCACGATGAAATACGAGAAGGGCGGACCGCTACGACCGGCCGTCGGCGGTTATCCGTTCGGGCTCGGTCCGGTTGTGCTCTCACCGGTCCAGAACCGGACCCAGGTGACCACCCTGCCGGCCAGCCAGGCCCGCGAGCTCTGCGGTCAGCGCCTCGACTGGATCGAAGCCATCAGGTAGTTCACAGGATCGGGTTGTTGCAATTCTGGTCTTTCGGTGGCGAGAACTTTTCTGCGTGTTTGTGAAAGGCGCCAACCGCCGGAGAGGGCACCCTAGCCGTTGGTGACGGTATGTCACACACCCTGACATCGGACCGTCAGCGGGCTCTGATTTTCGGCATGGAAAAGGGAAACACCGTCATGTTGATCACCAGCTTGCCACGGCCGGAGGTTGTTCGTTGACTACCCAAAAACATCAGTGGTCCGGTTAGGATGAGCCGTACGGAAAGATTCTCGGTGGTACAGAATTGTCTGTCTAATTCCCCTGTTTAGAGCCAAAAATTCCCGCTATTCTTGCGCACTCAGCGGATCGAAGAGCGATCCACAGTCCAAAGTGAGTAGGGGAGTTGTCAGTACAGATGAAGTCACTGGGAGCAGATGCGAGTGCCGTTGCCGTGCGTCCAAACGAGTCATCCCGGATTCGCAACGTTCTCGTAGCCCTCGTTGCCGCTATTGCAATGACGGGAGTGGTCGGTGCAGTCTCGGCTGACGCCGCCACCCGCCTCGTCGCAACTTCCGGCACCAACGCCGGCGACTGCACCAGCGGCGCCTGCGCCACGGTCCAGTACGCCATCAACCAGTCGCTCAACGGCGACACGGTTTCGATCGGCGTCGGCACCTTCACATCGGGCGGCAACACGGTCAGTACCCCCAACCTGACCATCCAGGGTGCCGGCATCGATCAGACGGTGATCGAAGGCAACCTGCCCAGCGTCCAGAACTTCAACCTCTTGACCGGCTCGGACGGGTTCGCCTTGAGGAATTTGACGACCAAGAACGGTGGGACGGGCGTCTACAGCAACGCTGCGGTTGATGACGTCCTTCTCCAGGACGTCGAGTTCGACGGTGCGAGCAGTTACGGCGTCGGAATCCACAACTCCGCGAACGCAACCAACTGGACCCTCGATGGAGTCGATGCGCACGGATCTCCGGTAGGCATGCGGGTCCGTGGTGCGGCCAGCACCATGATCATCCAGGACAGTTCCTTCAACAACAACACCATCGGAATTGCCAGCTACGTCGGCACCAACGTTGTCGATGGAGCTTTCAGTGGACTCACCGTCACCAACACGAGTTTCAACAAGAACTCCCAGAAGGGCCTTTACCTGGAGAAGCTGAGTAACGCGAGCTTCGACAACATTGAAGTCCTCGACAGCGGCAACAACCCGGCCTCCAGCCCCAACGCCTTCGAGCTCAACCTCAAGTACGGCGCCTACACCGGTTTCGAAGTCAAGAATTCGACAATCGCCGCATCTGACGGACCCGGCCTGAACATCAAGGCGCGCAACGACGCGCCGAGCTACAACACCTTCCCGGCATCCCTGACCAACGTCGACGTCACGAACAACCTGATCGTCGACAACTCGAGCCAGCTGCTTTTCGGCAACGCGGTGAAAGACATCGTCGCCACCGGAAACCAGTACGCCGGTGATTCACAGTCCGGTCTGGTCGGATACGCGGACCTGGACGGCCTCAACCAGATCGACGCAACCAACGGCTGGTGGAACTGCCCCAGCATCCCGACGGGCGCTCCGGTCGCCCCCTGCATGGGAGCCGGTATCGCGCCCGGCTCGACTCCGATCGACGCTGATCCGGTCGCGGCCGCACCGTTTTACACCGACCGTTACGTCACCACCACCGGTTCCGACACCGGCAACTCCTGTCTCGTCGAAGCCCTGCCGTGCGCCACGGTGCAGCGTGCTGCAAACAAGGCCATCGCCGGCGACACGATCAACGTGGCGAATGGCAGCTACGTCGAGACGAACATCACGGTGGACAAGGACGTCACGATCTCCGGCGCCTCCGAAGCCAACACCAGGATCGGCCCCGTCTCTGGCACAGTCGACCAGCCCGGTTTCGTCCTTGGCAACGATGCCGACGGTGCCACCTTCACCAACCTTACGGTCCTTTCGCGCCACACCGGTCATCTCGGAGCGATCCGGGTTCCGGCCGGCCTTGCGGGCTCGGTCGACAACGTCGCGATCACCAACGTCACGATCGACGGCTTCGACTCAAACACCGGCGATGGCATCAACATCGGTGATGCTGCCAGCGGAGCCGCCGCC
>Ga0105048_10004976_pt1 | contig 21548 bp, 17 predicted proteins | sample MAT05_FD_78382 | JGI IMG/M metagenome (GOLD analysis project Ga0105048, IMG submission 78382) | Freshwater microbial communities from Lake Fryxell liftoff mats and glacier meltwater in Antarctica - MAT-05 | ecosystem: Environmental > Aquatic > Freshwater > Ice > Liftoff microbial mat | place...
GGGCTACAAGGCGAAAAACCCGGTGGACCCGGCCAGCCTGAGCACTGAGCAGCTGGAAGAAGTCGAGGCCTTCCTGGCCGCCATTGATGCCAATGACGACGTGCAAAACGTCTACGTCGGTCTGGCGGCTGAAAGATGAAGGCACAAATAGACCATCTGGTCATCGTCGCCCGTACCTTGGCGCAAGGGGTTCAGTGGTGCGAAGCCACGCTGGGCATCACGCCCGGCCCCGGCGGCGACCACGCGCTATACGGCACGCACAACCGCCTGGCCAAAATCGCCACACCGGCGCACCCACTGGCGTATCTGGAGATCATTGCCATCAATCCAGAAGCAAAAAAAGCAGTTGGGACGGGGTCTGCACGCTGGTTTGACATGGATGATGCGGCACTGCAAGCGGCTGTGGCCCTTGCGCCGCGCCTGGTGCATTTTGTCGCGCAGACCGACGACCTCCAGGCTGGACGCAACGCGCTCAAGGCACTGGGCATCGACCGTGGCCCAGCGCTGCATGCCAGCCGCCATCTGCGAAAAGGGCGATTGCAGTGGCAGATCACCGTGCGCGACGACGGCCAGCGCCTGTTTGATGGCGCGCTGCCCAGCCTGATCCAATGGGGCAAACCCGATGCCGCCGAGCCGCTGCGCCTGCATCCGCGCAACACATTGCCGCGCTCTGGTGTCACGCTGCACAGCGTGGCCATCACCCACCCCACAGCGGCCAAACTGCTGGCGGCATACGAGGCCATCGGCCTGACAGGTGTGGCAGTGGAAACTGGCCCGGTCAATATCAGCGTCACCTTGCACACACCCAAAGGCCCGATAACGCTGCACGGCAACGGTGTCTAGCATGGCCAGCCAATTTGATGGACTGATTTTCACGATCGGTGACCGGCGACCACCCGGTGGGTGGGCCTCGCTCAGAAGCGGGTGCACGTTTCTATCCGACGACGGTCGGTAGCTGGCAGTTATGTACCGCGGTGCATGGCTGCCCTTGGCAACTCAAGCCGGCAGTTATCAATTTTTGCAACGCATCGGCTTTCGCCGCCCTCATCCTTTTTCCAATGCGTCGCTGCAACAAATAGCGCCATACAGACAACAGTATTCGGTCTTGCAGTTATCTTGTGTTTGCGTTCTTGATTTTGCCGGTGCGAGGTATGCGGATCGTGAAAGTGGTTCCATCCTCCTTGGTAGAGGTGATCTCGATTCGCCCACCATGCGCAACAATGACTTCACGGGTGATGTACAAGCCCAGGCCCAAGTTAAGTTTGTCGCTGAGCTTGCGCTCGCTCGCTGGTCGCAGCGCAAAGCGCTTGGCCGGGTCAAAAAACGTTCTCAGTTGGGCCGACGGAATAACCTCCCCCGCATTTTGGATCGTCCAGATGATTTCGTCATCGTCGTGCTCGCGCACCGTGACGACGATGGGCTCCCCAGCAGAGCCGTGATCGATCGCGTTGGTGATTAGATTGCCGAACGCCTGGCTGATGCGCGAGCTATCCCAAATCACCTTCATGTCGCCCGCTATTTCCAGTTTGATGGACCGTTCCGGGTGAAATACGCGCATCTCCTCGACGAGGGTGGTAGATACAGCCGCAAAATCCATAGGCGATGTTGTGACCGGGATGCCGTCGCCAAGGTGGCTTGTCGAAAAATCGAGCAGGTCTGCAACGATTTCCGCTGCACGCTTACTGCTTTCGGCAATAACTAAGGCCGTCTTGACCGCATTGGGGGTCAAGTTGGCGTTGGTCGACAGTATCTGGGCGCCCATGTTGATGGCCCCGAGCGGCGAGCGCACGTCATGACCAAGAATGGCCATGAACAGATTTTGCGAGTCCCGATGCATCTCTGAATAGCGCGCGACCGATTCGGCCAACGACTGGTCGATCGCTTCATTGAACCTAACCATGTCCTTGATTTCGCCTGCAGTAATGTTGACCATGTCGTCTTGCCAAAGTCTCAGTACGCTTGCACGTAGCGCCCGGTATTCCGCCGTGAGTTGTTCGATGGTGAATCCAGACGAGAGGCGATCGATGGCGTGGATCTCCGCGGGGGTATCGTCTGGTGCTTCAGGGGCAAGGCCCTGCGACTTGTCGATACTGTCTTGGCGGGCCTGATAGGTATCGAGGTCAGCGGCCACGACCTTCAGCATTGCTTCTGCGTGGTCACGCAGTTCCTTTGTTGTCATGAGATGAAGGGTCGCTTCGACGGTCTTAGCGAAGTCTTCCCATTCTTGCAGGATGGGTTCCATATTGGTCAGTATGAATTTCGATAGGCGCATGGAATTTCTTTCGGTGTGGCGATTCAGACGCCAATTGGCGAAGGAAATGAAAAGCAATGACTTGCAAAAAATATTTCGTCAATGTTATCCGCCGCCAAAGTTCACCAGAGGTGCGGCTTGACCCTTCGTTTGAGCGGCGCACCAAAAATTTGGGCACGCCAATGGTCAAGTGGTCATTGTCAGTTCCGTAGTTGCCTTGGCAACGGGGTCGAGTGCCAAGTCAATCGTGTTCATTAGTTCGAAAAGTTTGAACGGTTTGGTCAGGTAGCGAAAGAACCCCGCTTCTAGCCCCTCCTGGATTTGCCTGTGGAAGGCATTTGAAGAGAGTGCAATGACCGGTATGTGGCAAGTCAGGGGGTTGGATCGCAAGGCGGCAAACACTTCGTTGCCACCAATGTCTGGCAAGACGATGTCCAGCAAAATAACGTCCGGTAGGTGAGCAATTGCCATCTCTAAGCCTTGAAAACCCGTAACAGCGGTCAACAGCGCCAGATGTCCTCTTTGCGCGAGCAACTGCGTGATCAAGCTCGCGTTAGCTTCGTTATCCTCCACTTGAAGAACTGTGCGCTGTGATGACACAACATTGAACTGTTCAACGCCGGGCGTCCGTTCTGAAGGCTTCATGATTTGTCTGAAATATTTCCGTATGCGTATGGGTCGAGAGTTTTCGGCCTGAAGTACGTTCGCTAGCGCACAGTGCCGCAGATCGAGAAGGAATGTAACCAGAGCGGCATGCCGCTGCTGCGTGAAAAGACGTAGGACGGCTGACAACGCGGTTTGTACAAGACAACCGGGGAATCCATGGACCAAGTTCGCTGCAGTATGTGTCCTTTAAGAGCCACTGTTTTTCGAAAGCACTGCCGAAGATGTGAAACTGGTGCAGTCTTTGAAACGCCGTGAAATCCGCCTGCTCGCAGGGGAAACACTCATTCATGAGGGCCAGGTCGATACGATGCTGTACACGCTCCTGAGTGGCTGGGCCTTTCGGTTCAGGACCTTGAGCGATGGACGCAGGCAGATTTCGAGCATTCTGCTGGCTGGCTCTTTCATCGGCGTGCAGCAACGCATGCTCGATGCGGCTGGCTATGGCGTGGTCACACTGACTGACGCAACATTCTGCGTTTTCGACCGCAACTCCTTGTGGGAAATGCATCGACAGTCGCCTTCGATGGGTTTCGAAATCACTTGGCTCGCAGCGGTTGAGGAGTCTCTCATCGACGACAACTTGTTGTCTGTCGGGAGGCGAAGTGCGGAAGAGAGGATGGCCACTTTGTTGATTTTGATTTTCAAAAGAGCTGCCGCACTGCAGGCGGATGGGGGTGTATCAGGCGTACCGTTCCCGCTGACTCAACGGCATCTAGCAGATGGTTTGGGCTTGTCCCTCGTTCACACCCACAAGACCCTTCGCAAACTTGAGCGACGCGGCCTGCACAGCATCGTCGACGGGCGCCTGCATATTGGCGACATCAAGGCGCTCGGACGATTCGCAGAGCTCTACGCTGATGGAGGCCCAAAGCAACGTCCACTGGTTTAGCCGGCTCTGGCGTAGCACAGTCCTCCCGCTGCAGCGTTCATTCGTTGACGGGTGACCTCCGCCAGCCGACTTTTTGTCATCCAAAGCACGCTGTATCTTGAGTGGGTTGTGCGCGTGAGGGGGTCTAGAGGTGAACGGCTGCAGCTTATGTGTGGCCATGCAAGCTGCGCTTGCGGTCATTGAACCCCGCAACACGCCAGCTTCACAGATCAGCGTACGCTGAGATGCGATAGTCGTTCTTGCCCGAGTTCTTGGCCTCATACAAGGCCAGATCCGCGCTCTTTATCAGCGTCTGCGCGTCCTCGCCATGCGTGGGATAAATACTGACACCGACGCTGACGGTCAGGCGCACCTCGTAGCCTTGAATGCGATAGGGTTGCGAGACGGCATGTATTACTTTTGCCCCCAGATCAGCCGCATCGCCGACATGATTGAGTTCCGGCAACGCGATGATGAACTCATCGCCCCCCAAACGCGCCACCGTGTCGGCTTGACGCACGGTGCCCAACAGACGATCGGCGACCAGGCACAGCAACGCGTCCCCCACATCGTGGCCCAGGGTGTCGTTGATCTGCTTAAAGCCGTCCAAATCCAGATACATGACCGCCATGTTGCACTGGTACCTGCGCGCATGAGCAATGGCCAGGGAGAGTCGGTCCATCAACAGCCTTCTGTTGGGCAGCCCGGTCAACTCGTCATGCAGCGCCATGGTCTCCAGTGCCAGATTGTGTTGATCGAGTTGCTTGTACAGCAACCTCACTTCCAGCATGTTGTGGATACGCATCGTGAGTTCGACCAGATCAAACGGTTTGGCGATGAAATCCTTCGCGCCGGAGGCCAACGCCCGCAGCTTTTGGTCCGGTTGGGCGGTGATCACGAGGATCGGAACATAGCCATCGGTGTCGATCTTCTTCAGGGCTTCCATGACCTCGAAGCCATCCATGCCTGGCATCTTCAGATCAAGCAGAATCAGGTCGTAATGGTTGGTGCGATGCAGTTCGCAGACGGCAAACGGATCCATCGTGGCCGCAATATTTTGATAGCCGACTTCACGCAGCAATTCCTGAAGCAACTGAACATTTATTTTTTGATCGTCAACGATCAAAATACTGGCATTCAAAATTTCGGTGGTCGTGATCATCACAGGCCTCTTGGCATCACTGTGCCGTTGTCCAGCCCCAAGCCCAGCGCTGCCGTGAGCTCATTGCATTTGATCGGGTTGCGCAATTGCAGAAGAAGCCTGTACTGCAGGCCTCTCGATGTCGCGCGGCACGCCTTGGCACTGAGGGTCAGCATCGGTTACAAGCATGGACTACTTTCGTGAAAAACGAATAACAAATCGGAGGATATGTGCCGGTTTGGGGCCGCAACCAAAGGTTGCGACATCCCAAGTCGGCCATTTCAGCATACCTCTGTGAGAGATGCTGAATCATCAGGGCCAATTTAACAAGCATCTGTGCGCTTGCAAATATAAGCCGGTCAACGGTGCCCCCATATTTCCCAGTATCCAGAGCCTGGAGGGCGCAGCAACGAGTACAAGGCGGCGGCAAGTCACTACAGACGACTTGACTATTTTTCCGCAGAATTGCTGCTGATGGTGACAGGGAAAACTTGGTAGCGAACAGTCGGTCGCCGAACAATGCCGATGAGTCAAGGGGCATCGATGAAAATCATTTCCGCGGTTCACCCTGTCCGTTAACGATCACTGTGCGTCCCGGCGGGGTAGTCATCTGAACGCGATGCTCCTGACCCCGAAAGTTGTAGATCACATCCCAATACTGAGGTTGCGCATTGTTAGGCACATTTTCGCAACGCTGAACGTCCTGGCCAGAAGGCTGCTGAGTACTGCGGCCGACGTTGGAGCCAATCAATGCCCCGGCAACAGCGCCGCCAGCCGTCGCGAGGTCCTTGCCGGTTCCGCCACCGACTTGGTGTCCAAGAATACCTCCCAGCAAGGCACCGACCACGGCGCCGCCGACGTTGGCGCTGCCCTGATCTTGCGCCACCTGCTCACGCTCGGCCCAGCAGCGGCGCTCGGGCGTTCCGAGCACTGCATGCACTGACGTGACGTTTGCCTCGTACAGGGATTCGTTGTTACGTTGACTGTAGTCGAGCGCTGCCAACGGTGCTGGCGCATAGCGCCTGTCATCGATGCGCGCATCTCTGCTCACATCCCGAACCGATGAAATACGATCGTTCAAGCCCATCGCGGCAAGCGATGAATACTGGCCTGGCCGCAACACGACACAGCGGCCTTTAAACCGGGCGTCATCGCAGACTTCCCAGCGGTCGCCGACCACCACTGCGGACGACGCGAGATCGTTGAAGCCGGAACGTTGGAGGTTGTTGATCCGCTTGTCGGTTGTGAAGGCGCGACCACCAAAGCTTTCCTGCTGATAGAAAGTAATCTGTGCGACCACCGGGGCCGGCTGTGCTACCGCTTCGGGTAAATTCCGACTCACATCCTGAACGGATGAAATGCGATCGTTCAAGCCCATTGCATTAAGCGACGGATACTGGCCCGCACGCAACACGACACAGCGTCCGTTAAACCGGGTGTCATCGCAGACCTCCCAGCGGTCGCCGACCACCACCGCAGACGAGGCGAGATCATTGAAACCTGAACGGATGAGGCTTTCGACCTGCTTGTCGGTGGTGAAAGTGCGGCCAGCAAAACCATCGTGTTCGTAAAGCGTGATTTGTGCATCTGCCTGAAGTGGCGCATAGCGGCGGTCATCGATTCGCTCGTTTTGGCTGACTTCGCGTACCGATGAAACCCGATCGTTCAGGCCCATGGCGGCGAGGGTAGGGTATTGCCCCGCGCGCAAAACGACGCAGCGACCGCGAAACCGAACGTCATCACAAACTTCCCATCGCTCGCCGATGACGTTGACCGAGGATGCGCGGTCGTTGAAGCCAAACCGCTGCAAGTCGATGACCTGTCTTTGAGTCGAGAACGAGCGGCCTTGAAAGCCTTGTGTTTCATAGAGAGTGACTTGTGCAGCTGCTTGCGTGGCGAATGCCACCGCCGCCGCTGCCAAGGCTGTGCTGGCGAGTGTCTCCATAGATAGCTCCTGTAGAAAATGATGGCTGGTGGCCAGCCCCTGGCGTGTCAGCTGTGCTGGACTCCAGGGGAGCCAAACAGCGCAAGCCCAACTTCGGCACCGGCTTGGACCCGCCAGACTACGTTTTATTATGAAAACGCGAAGTGCTGAGTTCAAGCTCAACTGTGCCACTGGTTCGGTCCCGGGTCTGCGCGGTAGCGCACATAGGTAAGGAAGGAAATACGAATCGGCGCTTGACTACTCGGAAAGTCCAAGTAAATGTCCAGCACCCCAGAAACTCTCCGATCGGCTTCAGGTCGTCGACCCGGTCACACGTCGATTTGACGATCATCAGAATAGGCAGGCCCAGCAGCAGACCCCAAACTTCCCATACTACGTCCGCTTGGTGGCAAATTGCTTGGCCATGAACGCCCAGATCATGCGGGAAGCGTCGGGGCCCTTGGGGTCACTGTAAGCCTGGCCCGCAGCACCGCCGCTCCACGCATGGCCCAGACCAATAACCTCGCAGAGAGTCGTCACCAACCGGCCTGCGGCTCGATAGTCGGTGATCTTCATGGCGTACCTCGCACCGCGCTGCGCGGTACGAGCGGTGCCCGGCTTTGCACCTTCGCTGTCAGCCCATGAGCGCGCAGCCTCGGTGCCGTTTCTAGGTGCGACAAGGTGATCAGCACTGCCCTGAATAATCAGAAGGGCAGGCAGATGAATGCCGCTCGCCAGCGGCGCGGCTGGCACCGCCTTGATCCTGCGACCCAACATGGCACTGAGCGCTGAAGCAAAAGAATTGGCAACGCCAGGCGCGATACCGGAATGCATGGCAACCGCCCTGAACCGTTCTGGATGACGCATTGCAAGCAGTGCAGCCATGCCAGCGCCCGCCGAGAGTCCGGCCACTGCAATGCGATTTTGGTCCACAGGCTGCGCCAGGCAGACTTGACTGATCGCCCCAATAATGGAATCGGCCTCGGCTTGGGCTCTGCCCGTTCGGGTGTCATACCAGTTCCAGCAACCCTGAGCGTTGGCCATGCGGTTCTGTTCCGGGTAGAGCACCAGAAAACGTTCACGCTCGGCGACCCGGTTCATCCGGCTACTGGCACTGAACCCATGAGCGTCCTGTCCACAGCCGTGCAGCATCACAACCAAAGGCAGTTGCTCATTGCGGCGAACTCCAGGCGGTTTGAATAGCCGGTATCGGCGCACCCCTGTCGGACTCACGGCAACACCAGCACGGCCCTCTGTGGCGGTTGCAATGACCCGCTTTGCTCTGACAGACGGCGCTGCTGATGCAGGTACGCGCCGACTAGGTTTGACGCGCAACGCCCGGGTCATCGCCTTGGCTCCGGTACGCATTGCTGAGCGCGTCAAGGCAGAGAGCGAGCGCTGGAAAGTCCGACTTAAAAAAAGGTTGCTTGCACGTTTTGCCATGGTCTATCTACAAAAAATGACCGCAGCTTGCGGCCATTTCACTGCTACCCAGGGGGTTGGACTGCTATTCGTCGCCAATCACAAAGGTGACTTGCATGTTGACGCGATAGGCGGTGATGCGCACGTTCGCGACGGTGTCGCATGCGCGGGCAATGCCCTCGTTGATGGCATCCTCGAAACTGATTTTACCCGTGGCGCTGACTTCAATGACTTTGGCTCCGCTCATGGGGAGGCTCCTTAAGGGGGTGAATTGGTCGTATTGGGCACAAGCTGAACATGATGTTCCCGTTCGGTGTGCCCGTTGGAGAGTCCATTGTTGTCTTTGCGCGGGAGTTGTTCTGTGTGCCGACGTACACAAGGCGGAAAGCTTTTTTGATCGCCCTGGGGTACGCGATGGGATTGCATCCAGGCATTGCCGAACGTGATCACGCTGAAACATCACAAGTCTCAGTATTTTGGTGGTTGCGGGAACTTAAATTTAATAGCTGCCTGCGCTTATTTCATAAGGGCTAGAGGCCTATTTTCCTTATAAATCTCAATGGCCTGTACCCAAGCCCGGACGCGACGGTGACACATCCTGCGCCTGCACACCCAGCGTGGCAATAGCGGTGGGCACCGGCAAGCCCCGCACCAGCGCTGCCGCCAGTTCACCCATGGCAGGCGCGGTCTGGATGCCGTAGCCACCCTGCCCTGCCAGCCAGAAAAAGCCCGGCGCATCCGGTGCAAAACCCACCACCGGGGTTTTGTCAGCCACAAACGAGCGCAGCCCCGCCCATTTGCGTTTGATTTGGCGAATCTGCAGCGTGGTGACCGTCTCGACCCGGTCCACGGCAATCGCTACGTCCAGCTCTTCCGGCTGCACGTCCTGCGGGGTGACCGGGTCTTCGTTGGCAGGGGACACCAGCAGCACACCGGCATCGGGCTTGAAATAGAAGCTCTCCTGCGCGTCAATCACCATTGGCCACAGGCTGATGTCACAACCTGCTGGCGCCTCGCAGGTGAAAGCGGTGCGGCGTTTGGGCTGCAGCCCGACCGGGGCCACACCTGCCAGCTGCGCCAGTTCGTCGCACCAAGCCCCAGCCGCATTCACCAAAACTGGGGCCCAAAAGCTGCCCGCCGGAGTCTCGACACGCCAACCGTCCGCTTCACGGGTGATGTTCTGCGCCTGCGCATCACACACCAGTTTGGCCCCGGCGGCTTTGGCACCGCGCAAAAAACCCTGGTGAATACCGTGCACATCCATGTCCATGGCATCGGGCTCAAAAATGCCGCACGCCGCAAACTCGGGGCGCACCACCGGCACACGCTGCAGGATCTGCGCTTGCTTGCACCACTGCACATTGGGCACCAGCGCCTGCATGTCGCGCCACAAGTCGCGCAAGGCGGGCTCATCCTCTACCGTGCCCACAATCAGTGCGCCGCGCTGTGTGACCAGCGGATACGGCGAAAAACCCTCAGGCGGATGAAAGTAAAACGCCTTGGCCGCAGTGGTGATGGCGCGCACCGTGGCATTGCCATAGGTTTCCGAATACAGCGCTGCCGAGCGCCCGGTGGCGTGGTAGCCGGGCTGTGACTCCCACTCCAGCAGCGTCACGTGGCTGTGCGGTGCCAAAAAATAAGCCGCCGAGGCCCCCGCCATACCGGCGCCAACGATCAGCACATCTGTTTTTTGCATTTATTGACTTTCATACACAGAGCGCCCAAAGCGCCCACAATTAATTTCATATGGCCATGGCCATTTTTCAAAACACACAAACCGGTGCGCCCGTAACATGCAAAGCCTTCTAAGGAGCCATTGTTTATGCCAGTGATCACCAACATTGAAGACCTGCGCCTTTTGGCCAAAGCCCGCGTGCCGCGCATGTTTTACGACTACGCCGATTCTGGCAGTTGGACTGAGAGCACCTATCGTGCCAACAGTGAAGACTTTCAAAAGATCAAGCTGCGCCAGCGCGTCGCCATCAACATGGAAAACCGCAGCACCGCCAGCACCATGATCGGCCAAAAAGTCGCCATGCCGGTGGCGATTGCGCCCACCGGCCTGACCGGCATGCAGTGCGCTGACGGTGAAATCAAGGCGGCCAACGCTGCGAAGAAGTTTGGCGTTCCGTTCACGCTATCGACCATGAGCATCTGCTCGATCGAAGACGTGGCGAACGAAACCGGCGGGCACCCGTTCTGGTTTCAGCTCTATGTGATGCGTGACCGCGACTACATTGAGCGCCTGATTGACCGCGCCAAAGCAGCACACTGCTCAGCGCTGATGATCACGCTGGACCTGCAAATCCTCGGCCAGCGCCACAAAGACCTCAAAAACGGCCTGTCAGCGCCGCCCAAGCTGACCGTGCCCAACATCATCAACATGATGACCAAGGTGCGCTGGGGCTTGGGCATGCTCGGCACAAAACGCCACGGTTTTGGCAACATCGTCGGCCACGTCAAGGGCGTGGAAAACATGGGCAGTTTGAGCGAGTGGACCGCCAAGCAGTTTGACCCGGCCCTGAGCTGGAACGACGTGGAATGGATCAAAAAGCGCTGGGGCGGCAAGCTCATCATCAAAGGCATTCAGGACGCAGAAGACGCACGCCTGGCGGTCAACTCGGGGGCTGACGCAATGATCGTCAGCAACCACGGCGGCCGCCAGCTCGACGGCGCACCCAGCTCCATCACCGCCCTGCCCGCCATCGTTGACGCGGTCGGCAAAGACATTGAAGTGCACATGGACGGCGGCATTCGCAGCGGCCAAGACGTGCTCAAAGCCCGCGCCCTGGGCGCCCAAGGCACCTACATTGGCCGCGCTTTTTTGTACGGTCTGGGTGCCATGGGCGAAGAAGGCGTGACCAAAGCGCTGGAAATCATCCACAAAGAACTCGACCTGACCATGGCCTTTTGCGGCCACACCAACATCGAAAACGTGGACAAAGGCATTCTGCTGCCCGGCACGTTCCCGGTGTGAGAGCAAAAGCAGCGCAGCGGCCCTGACGTCGGCTCGCCTTTCTTTTGCTTACTTTTCTTTGGCGAAGCAAAGAAAAGTAAGTCGCCCGCCGGGGCGAGACCCGGCCAATAACATCAAGAAGACTGCAACTGATGCGTCGCCAGTTTGAAATCCGGATCTTCCGGAAACGCCTTGATCTTGAACCCCAGACCGCGCATCAGTTTCAGCATTTTGGCATTGTTGGCCAGCACCAGACCTTCGATCTCGGCCAGACCCTTCTCACGCGCAAAGTCCATGATGGAGAGCATCAGCCGGGAACCCAGCCCCTGGCCCTTGAAGTCATCGGCCACGACCAGCGAAAACTCGCAGCTGCTGCGGTCCGGGTTGGTGATGTAGCGCGACACACCAACGATGCGGGTGGTCTGTTGCGACTGGCCATTCGCGTCCAGGCTGGTGGAGGCATACAGCGCCACCAGCGCCATCTCGCGGTCGTAATCGATCAGGGTGAAACGTGCCAACATGTTGGCGGGCAGCTCCTGCATGCTCGACACAAACCTGAAATACCGACTCTCGGGCGAGAGGCTGCGCACAAAGGTCTGCAACATCAGAGCGTCGTCCGGGTGGACTGGACGCACGATGTACTCGCCGCCACCGGCCATCGGGCACACCTGCTCGTGGTGCGACGGATACGGCAGAATGGACAGATGGTTGTAATGCCGTACCGAGGGCGCCGCAGAGTCGATAACGATGCGTGCATCCACCGCCAGCGCGCCAGACTCGTCAACAATGATGGGGTTGATGTCCATCTCGCGCAGTTGGGGAAGTTCACAGGCCATTTCAGACACGCGAAGCAAGATTTGCTCCAGCGCATCCATATTGGCGGGCTTGGCGCCGCGCCAGAGACCCAGTGTTTCGGCCACGCGTGAGCGCTCAATGAGTCGGCGCGCCAGAAACTGGTTCAGCGGTGGCAGTTCCATGGCGCGGTCGTTGATCAGCTCAATCATGGTACCGCCAGCACCAAAAGCGATCACCGGACCAAACGGGTCGTCGGTGACCAACCCCACACAGACCTCGCGGCCACGCTGCTGGTTGGACATGTTTTGCACCGTGACACCGTTGATCTTGGCGTCTGGCTGCAGACGCGTCACAGTTTGAATCATTTCCAGAAAGACGTCGCGCACACCCACCGCATTCATCACGTTCAAGGCCACGCCCTGCACGTCTGACTTGTGGCTAATATCTGGCGAATCAATCTTCAGCGCCACCGGGAAGCCCAGCTGCGTGGCAATCATCATCGCCTCATTGGGGGTACGCGCCAAAATGGTTTTGGTTACGGGGATGTGGAAGGCCGCCAGCAGCGCCTTGGATTCCATCTCGGTCAGCACCTTTCGACGCTCCGCCAACACGCTCTCAATCAGCAGGCGCGCACCTTCCACATCCGGATTGGCCAGGTCGCTCAAGGGCGGTGGGGTTTGCTGCAGCAGTTGCTGGTTTTGATAGAACGAAGCGATATTGCCGAAAGCGCCCACGGCGGACTCAGGCGTGCGAAAGGTCGGGATCGCCGCGTCGTTCAGAATCTGGCGCGCATTGCTTACCGAGGCATCACCCATCCAGCAGGTCAGCAGGGGTTTGCTGACTTGGCGGTTGAACCCGGCAATAGCGGTCGCGATGGCGTCGCCGACCATGTCCACCTTGGGTGAGTAAATGACCAGAATGCCATCAATCTGCCCCGCATGGCTGGCCGCGTCAATGGCCGCGCGGAAATGCTCGGGGCCAGCTTCTTCCGATACGTCAATCAGGTCGCTGAAAGTGGCCATGGGCGGCATCACCGGCTTGAGCACCGCGACTTCTTCAGGTTTCAGGCGGCCAACCTGCAAACGGATTTCGCTCGCCCAGTCAGCGGCGAGCACACCGGGGCCGCCGCCGTTGGTGACGATGGCCAAACGCCTGCCCACCGGTTTGTAGCGCGAAGCCAGGCATTTGGCTGCAGAGAACAACTCAACAAATGAGCGTACCCGCACCGCACCAGCGCGGCGCAAAGCGGCATCAAACACGTCGTCACTGCCCACAATGGCGCCCGAGTGCGTCAGCGCGGCGCGGTTGCCTGCTTGCTTGCGACCCGCCTTGAGAACCACCACCGGCTTGGCGCTGGCCGCTGCGCGCAGCGCGCTCATGAATCGCCGGGCGTTGGTGATGCCTTCCATGTAAACCACGATGCTGTGGGTTTTGGCGTCGGAGGCCAAAAAGTCCAGCACCTGCGCTATATCAACAGCTGTGTTGGGGCCGAGTGACACAACGGTAGAGAAACCCACCGCGTTTTTGCTCGCCCAGTCCAGAATCGAAGAGGTCAGCGCGCCAGATTGCGACACCAGTGCCAGCGGCCCCGGCGCCGACAGTGGCCCGGCCACGCTGGCGTTCAGCATCAAATGCGGCCGCTGGAAACCCAGGCAGTTAGGGCCGAGCAGGTAAATACCATCCCGTATGGCCATCTTGTGCAAATCTGCCGCCATCGCAGCGTTAATACCGCTGGAGATCACCAGCGCCGAGCGGCATTTGATGCGCCCGGCCAGTTCCAGGGCGGCAGGCACTTCGCTGGGTGGCAGCGCAATGATGGCCAAATCTGCCTGGGTATTGGCCAAGTCCGACAGGGTGCCACTGACATGGGTATCCAAAAAAAACAGTTTGCCGCTGAATTTCTGGGCCGTGATCGCCTGGTGCAGCGTGCGCGCCTGCGGCGTTTGGGTCTCAGGCTGATCGGCCTGGCCGGCAAAAACGACAATGGAACGAGGGGAAAACAACGACGTTAAGAAATGTTTATCCATGAAAGTACCTATTGACGTTTTATTAATTCCCTTAAGCTTAACCGTTACAGCGTGTAAAAACACTGATTTAACGCACTAGAGTTGTTTGTAGCCACGCTGGCCAGCGCACCAGCCGAGCGCTACAGCGCGGTATCCTTGCAAGTGATGAGCTTGCACGCCCCTTTGACACCACCGAAACCACTGCCGCGGCGCATTGCGCACCTGGACATGGACGCGTTTTATGCCTCGGTGGAGCTGCTGCGCTACCCCCAGCTCAGGGGGCTGCCGGTGGTCATTGGTGGTGGACGGCGCTCAGCTGACAACGCCTTGCTGCAAGCCCACGCAGATGTGCCCCTGAACCGCATTGCGGTGGCGGCCTTTCCCCGATTGGCGGGCTACACCGGGCGTGGCGTGATTACAACAGCTACCTACGCAGCGCGCCAATCGGGGGTGGGATCGGCCATGGGGCTGATGAAGGCCGCCAAGCTCTGCCCCGAGGCGATTTTGCTGCCGGTGGACTTTGCCGAGATACGGCGCTACTCACGCGCTTTCAAAGACATCATTCTGGACATTGCACCCGTCATGGAAGACCGAGGTGTGGACGAGGTGTTCATTGAATTTACTGACGCTCCGGGTGGTCAACGAGAAGGAGGTCGGGTTCTAGCCCGGCTGATTCAGAAAACGATTTTTCAGGAAACCGGCCTGACCTGCTCGGTGGGTGTGGCGCCCAACAAGTTGCTGGCCAAAATGGCCAGCGAATTCAACAAGCCCAATGGCATCGCCGTCGTGTTCGAAGCAGATTTGCAAAGCAAAATCTGGCCGTTAGCGTGCCGCAAGATCAACGGCATAGGCCCCAAGGCCGACGAAAAACTGCAGCGCCTGGGCATCAAAACCATTGGCGAGCTGGCGCAAAAAGAGCTGGGCTGGCTGATGGACCACTTTGGCCAGAAAACCGGTGCCTGGCTGTTTGATGCCGCACATGGCCAGGACCACCGCCCGGTGGTTACCGAAAGGGAGCCGGTGTCGATCAGCCGAGAAACCACCTTTGAGCGCGACCTGCACGCGGTGCAGGACAAGGCCGAGCTTGGCGCCATCTTCACCCATTTGTGCGAGCAGGTGGCTGATGATTTACGCCGCAAGGGCTATGCGGGGAAAACCATCGGCATCAAACTGCGCTTTGACGACTTCAAAAGTGTCACTCGCGACCAAACGCTGGACAGTTATATCAGCGACGCCAGAACCATCCGCCAGGTGGCGGGCCAGTGTCTCAAGCGTGTGCCGCTGACCCAACGCCTGCGCCTGCTCGGGGTGCGGGTGGCCTCTCTGCAACGCTTAAGTGAACACGAAACTAATGCATTAAAAGTGCCTCTAGCCCTTACAAATAAAGCGCTGGCCGCTTCATATTGCATAGCGTCAGAGCCCGGGCTGTTTGATTGACATCACGCCCCCAACCGACCTGCCCCATGGCGCAGACTACTGGCATAAGATCAACGCCCTTGCACCTTCGACTCACCCCATGACCAAAGAACCCCAGCCGACCGAACCGACACCCCACCCGGTGGCCGAAGGCGATGCACACTGGCTCGAACTGCTGGCCAGGCAGCAGGCGGCGCTGGGTGAAAGCGAGGCGCGCTACCGCATCCTGGTGGAATGGGCGCCGCAGGCAGTCGCAGTGCACCGCAACGGCAAACTGCTCTACGTCAACCCGGCGGCCGTGGCTTTGCTGCACGGGCGCACGGCCAGCGAGATTGTGGGCAAGCACATCGGTGACTTTTTGCACCCGGATGACCGCCAAGTGGCGCTGGAGCGCGCCCTGATGGCCATGGAGCAGGGCAGCAGCTTGCAACTGCGTGAAGAAAAATTGATGCGCTTGGACGGCACTATCGCCTTGGTCGAGATCCAGAGCATGTCGATCCAGTACGACGGCGAGCCAGCCGTGTATGTGGTGGCGCATGACTTGTCCCAGCGACAGGAAGACGAAAAACTCATCCATCACCTGGCGTTTTACGATGCCCTGACCAACCTGCCCAATCGCCGCCTGCTGACGGACCGGCTCCAGCAGGCGCTGCTGAACTCGGGGCGCAAGCAGTGCTTTGGCGCGCTGATCCTGCTCGACCTGGACCATTTCAAAGGCATCAACGATTTGATGGGGCATGAGGTCGGCGACGCGCTGCTGATGCAAGTGGCCGAGCGGCTGCTGCTGTGTGTGCGCAAAAACGACAGCGTCGCGCGCGTCGGTGGTGATGAGTTCATGGTGCTGCTGGAAACCTTTGCGGTGACGACACTGGAGGCCGCCCGTTACGCCGAAATTGTGGCTAAAAAAATGGCGCAGCGCCTGAGCGAGCCCTACACCTTGTTTGGCACCAACTACGCCAGCACCCCGAGCATTGGCATTTCGGTGTTTCAGGAAGGTGCGTCCAGCCATAGCGATGTCATCAAAAAAGCCGATGCAGCCATGTACCAGGCGAAAGCAGCGGGCCGCAACACCATCCGGTTTTTTGACCCCAGCATGCAGGCGCAAGCGCTGGCACGCGCAGCGTTTGAGCAGGACATGCGCCTGGGCCTGGAGCAGCAAGAGTTTGTGTTGCACTACCAGGTGCAGGTCAACAAGCAAGGCCAGATCATTGGCGTGGAAGCGCTGGCGCGCTGGGTCAGCGCCAAGCACGGCCAGGTGCCGCCGTCCAGATTCATCCCGCTGGCCGAAGAAAACGGCCTGATCTTGCCGCTGGGCCAGTTTGTGCTGGAGTCTGCCTGCAAGCAACTGTCGCGCTGGGCAAGCCAGCCTGACACCAAGCACTGGACGGTGGCGGTGAATGTGAGTGCGCGCCAGTTTGCGCACGAGCAGTTCGTCGCCCATGTGGCCGTTGTGCTGAAAACCACCGGTGCCGACCCGCGACGCCTCAAGCTGGAGCTCACCGAGAGCATGCTGGTGAAAAACATGGCCTCCATCGTGGCCAAAATGAACGCGATCAAGGCGCTGGGCGTGAGTTTCTCACTGGATGACTTTGGTACCGGTTACTCGTCACTGTCGTACCTGAAACAGTTGCCGCTGGCGCAGCTGAAGATTGACCAGTCTTTTGTGCGCAACCTGCTGACCGATCCGAACGACGCGGTGATTGCCCGCACCGTGGTGGCGCTGGGCCACAGCCTGGGCATGAAGGTGATTGCCGAAGGCGTAGAAACCGCCGAGCAGTGCCAACTGCTCACCGCGATGGACTGCGACGCCTTTCAGGGCTACTACTTTGGCCGCCCCGTACCCGCCGCAGACTTGCTGAAACTTTCAGCGCATATCGGCCCCTAGCCCTTTTAGATAAAGGGCTGGCAGCTCTGTTTTGAAGAGCGTTTAGCGACTGGGGGTTTGTCCGGCTCGCGCACAGCAGCGGCGCAGGCACTGTAAGATTTTGCTCACCCGGCCGACCTATCGGGACCAACACCAAGGACACGACCATGATCAAGAAACGAACCCTATTGAAAAGTATGGCTGCCTGGCTCGGCGCTGCCGCACTGGCAGATCGGGCCTCGGCTGCCACGGCGTTTGCCGTGACCAAGTCAGAGGCAGAGTGGCGCAAGCTGATTTCCGCTAGCGCCTACGACGTGCTGTTTGAACACGGCACCGAGCGCGCTGGCAGCAGCGCACTCAACGCAGAGAAGCGCCCCGGCACCTTTGTCTGCGCCGCCTGCAACCAGCCGCTGTTTGACGCCGCCCACAAGTACGAAAGCGGCACCGGCTGGCCCAGTTTCTGGCAGCCCTTGGCCAACGCCTTGGGCACCAGCACCGACTTCAAAATGATTTACCCGCGCACCGAATACCACTGCGTGCGCTGCGGCGGCCACCAGGGCCATGTGTTTAACGACGGCCCCCAACCCACCGGCAAGCGTTATTGCAACAACGGCGTGGCACTGGCTTTTGTGCCCCAGGGCACGACGCTGCCTGCGCTGCGTACTTGAGTATCAAAATGGCCTCTAGCCCTTTTATATCAAGCGCTGGTAGCTATTATTTTTGATTAGAGCCAGTCAGCCATTCAAGGCAAAGAATAGCTATCTGGCGGACTCGCCCAGCCGGTTGTCACTGCCGCCCGGTGCGCACATTGGCGGGCAGCGCCTGCGGAAAACTGGTGCGAAACGGGTTGATGTCGAGCCCGCCGCGGCGCGTGTAGCGCGCATACACGCTGAGCTTGTGTGGCTGGCAGCGCTGGCTGATGTCCATGAACATGCGCTCCACGCAATCTTCGTGAAAACCGTTGTGGTTGCGAAAACTCACGATGTAGCGCAGCAACCCGGCCTGGTCGATCTGCGGGCCAAAGTAGCTGATCTGCACGCTGCCCCAATCGGGCTGGCCAGTGACTGGGCAGTTGCTTTTGAGCAGGTTGCTGGTCAGCACCTCTGACACCGGGGCTTCATCGGTGGCCGAGCTTAGCAACTCGGGCGTGGGGGTGTAGGTGTCGCAATCCAGGTCGAGCCGGTCCAGGTTCAGGCCATTGAGCTCAGCCAGCCGCTCGCCGCCAAACTGCTCCGCCGCCATCAGCTTCACGCCAACGCTGCTCTGCACCACGGCGCCACGCCAGGCAGCCTCGGTCAAGTCAACACGCAGGCGCGCCAGCACCTCGGCCATATCGGCAAAACGGGTGTTGCTGAAACTGCCCAAGTAGAGCTTGAGCGATTTGCTCTCGATGATGTTGGTGGCCTCACACGGCACGGTGATGTGCGCCAGCGCCACCTGCGGCTTGCCGCGTGCATTGAGCCAGCTCAACTCAAACGCGGTCCACAAGTCTGCCCCCAAAAACGGCAAGCGCCCGCTCAGACCCAAGGCCGCTCGCTGCGATGCGCGGGCCATGGGGAACAGCAGGCTGGCGTCGTACTGGTCAGCGTAGGGGGTGGCTTGGCCCAGCGGGGAAGAACGAATGATGCTCATATTTACTTTGTTTTTTGTAGCAGTCAGCGCTTGTTCTATAAGGGCTAGAGCACAATCTCTTATATGAAATCTGGTTCAGCCGCCACGGCGAAACACCAGCCTGTCAGGCTCCGAGGCACCAGCGTCAAAGGTGTAGCCATCGAGGTCAAACGCCTTGAGCTGCTCTGGGCGGGTGAGCGCATGGGTGGCGGCAAAACGCGCCATCAGCCCACGTGCGCGCTTGGCGTAAAAGCTCACGATCTTGTATTTGCCAGCCTTGAATTCCTCAAACACACACGCCACCACGCGTGCCTTCAGAGCCGTGCGGTCCACCGCCTTGAAATACTCGACCGAGGCCAGATTAACGATGACCGGTGCCACGTCCTTCTTCAGGCGGGTATTGAGGTGCTCGGCAATCTGCGTGCCCCAAAACTCATACAGGTTTTTGCCATGCGGATTGGCCAGCTGGGTGCCCATCTCCAGCCGGTAGCGCTGCATGTAGTCCAGCGGGCGCAGCACGCCGTAGAGACCGCTCAGGATGCACACATGGTTTTGCGCCCAGGCCAGCGCGTTGGCGTCGAGCGTTTTGGCGTCAAGGCCTTCATACACATCGCCATTGAACGCCAGCACCGCCTGCTTGGCGTTTTTGGCGGTGAATTTGGGCGACCAGGCCTGGTAGCGCGCCACATTTAACCCGCTTAAGGCGTCGCTCAAGCCCATCAGCTCGGCAATGTCCTGCGGCGACTTCTGGCGCAGAATCTCAATCAACTCTGCGGCTTGCGGCACAAAGTGGGGTTGCGTATGGTGCACGTCACCGGCTGGGGTGTCGTAGTTCAGCGACTTGGCGGGTGAAAGTAAAAAGAGCATGACGCATCCGGCAAAAAGGGCTGAAAACAAGGGTGTCCGCGTCATTATCGTGACAGGGGCGATAAAGAATGGCTATCAATAGCTTATCCACAATGCATCACCAAAGCGATGGCGCTGCACTAAGATTGCGCCATCGGATCACAACCCACCGATGATTGAAGTTTCAAACCAACCCACCAGGAGTTCTGCATGTCCTTGATCAATACCCAAGTCAAACCTTTCAAAGCCCAAGCCTACCAAGCTGGCAAGTTTTTTGAAGTCACTGAGCAAACCCTGCTGGGTAAATGGTCGGTGCTGGTGTTTTACCCCGCTGACTTTACCTTTGTCTGCCCGACCGAACTCGAAGACCTGGCCGACGCCCATGCCGAATTCGCCAAAGTGGGCGTGGACATTTACAGCGTGTCCACCGACACCCATTTCGCCCACAAGGCCTGGTCTGACACCTCGCCCGCCATCAAGAAAGTGCAATACGCCATGATTGGCGACCCCACCGGCACGATCACCCGCAACTTTGACGTGATGATCGAAGAAGCTGGCTTGGCACTGCGCGGCACCTTTGTGATCAACCCCGAAGGCCAAATCAAGGTTTGTGAAATCCATGACCTCGGCATTGGCCGCGATGCCCATGAACTGTTGCGCAAAGTCAAAGCCGCCCAGTATGTGGCCACCCACAATGGTGAAGTTTGCCCAGCCAAGTGGAAAGAAGGCGAAGCCACTCTGAAGCCATCGCTGGACCTGGTCGGCAAGATCTAAGGCACCCGCCCTTGACTTGCGCGCGCACCCCGCGCGCCTCAAGCCGGACTGAATCAAGCTGCCCTGGGCAACTTGGTGTCCGGCTTTTTTATAAGAAAAATATGCCTCTAGCCCATATTTATAAAGCGCTAGTAGCTACTGAATGAATAGTTAAAAGGAGTCCCCATCATGCTCGACCAAGACCTGCAAACCCAACTCGCCGCCTACCTGCAGCGCGTGACACTCCCGTTTGAGATCGTGGCCAGCCTGGGCGACTCTGACAGCTCGCAGCAACTGCGCCAACTGCTGCAACAAATTCAGGGCATGTCTGACAAGATCAGTCTGCGACTGGATGGCGACAACGATCGCAAACCCTCCTTTTCGCTGCACCGCACTGGCACTGACACCAGCCTGCGTTTTGCCGCCATTCCGCTGGGCCACGAATTCACCTCCCTGGTGCTGGCCCTGCTGTGGACCGGCGGCCACCCACCCAAGGTGGAACCCGAGGTCATTGCGCAGATCAAGGCGCTTGATGGCGACTTTAATTTCGAGATTTACATGTCCCTGTCGTGCCACAGCTGCCCCGACGTGGTGCAGGCCCTGAGCCTGATGGCGGTGAACAACCCCCAGGTCAAGGTCACGGTGATTGACGGCGCGCTGTACCAGGACGAGGTGACAGAGCGCCAGGTGATGGCCGTGCCCGCCGTGTTTTTGAACGGCCAGGAGTTCAGCTCCGGGCGCATGACGATTGAAGAAATCCTGGGCAAGCTCGACACCGGCGCGGCCACCCGCGACGCTGCCAAAATCAGCGCCCAAGCCCCTTATGACGTGTTGATCGTGGGTGGGGGCCCGGCCGGTGCGGCCGCAGCGGTGTACGCGGCGCGCAAAGGCATTCGCACCGGCATTGCCGCCGAGCGTTTTGGTGGCCAGGTGAATGACACCATGGGCATCGAAAACTTCATCTCGGTCACAGAGACCACCGGCCCCAAGTTTGCCGCCGCGCTGGAAGCCCATGTGAAGTCTTACAAC
>Ga0105048_10004977_pt1 | contig 21543 bp, 17 predicted proteins | sample MAT05_FD_78382 | JGI IMG/M metagenome (GOLD analysis project Ga0105048, IMG submission 78382) | Freshwater microbial communities from Lake Fryxell liftoff mats and glacier meltwater in Antarctica - MAT-05 | ecosystem: Environmental > Aquatic > Freshwater > Ice > Liftoff microbial mat | place...
CGTGGCGCTGCTGCGGAAAGCTTTTCCCACGGTGGCCGGGGATGCGGCGACGCTGCAGAAGTGGTGGACCCTCGGCCTCGCGCGTTTCGCAGTGGCGGATCGTTACAAGGGGCTGACCGCGGAGGAGACGGAGAAGGAGCTGGCGCCATTGCTTTCGTTGGAAATCTCCGCGGGCAAAGGGGGAAACAAGAAGACGTTTGCGCTCGTTGATTTCGAGCAGTTCCTCAAACTGCCTGCGAGCCGCCCTTTGCTGGCTGAGCGTCACCTGCTGGTCATCGCACTCAGCACCCGCGCTCACGCGCTTTACCGACCGGTGCTCGCGGATTACGAGAAAGTTTTCGCGCTGCTCGCGCGGGGCAAAAGCGGCGGAATTCGCGAGCGCCTCGCGCGGATCGAGGAATACCGCGCGTCCGTCTTGCGGCGGAGTGGGGAAATTGCGGATTACCTCAATTGGTTTGAAGGCACGCAAATGGGCGCGCAGAGCCACGCCTTCGACGGCTATCTCAAGACCGCCCACGAAATCTCCGAGCAGGAACGAAAGCGCACTACTCCGATCTCGCGCTACCTCGACGCGCTCGAGCTGGAGTTTTAGGCGAAGCGCGGTTTGCGCTTTGCTCGCGCGGGGAATTTGCGTTTCGTGGGCGTCCTCGTTCCTGATGAAAGTTTCCGACCTGCGCGGCATCCTCCAATACGTCCCTCGTTTCCGGGAAAAAATTTTCGTCGTGGCGATCGACGGCGAGATCGTGACGTCACCGAATTTCGCGAACATCCTCCTCGATCTCGCAGTCCTTCGCTCGCTGAGCATCAAGGTCATCCTCGTCCACGGGGCCGGGCGGCAGATCGCGGAACTCGCGACTGAGCGCGGCGTCACCATTTCCAATGCCGACGGGACCGGCATCACCGACGATGCAACCCTCAAAGTGAGCCTCGAGGCGGCGACGAATGTAATGACCGAAATCATGCAGGGTCTGACCTCCGTCGATCTGCGCGCAGCCTACGCAAACGCGATCATCGCGCACCCGGCGGGAATTCTGGGCGGGGTCGATTATCTCAACACCGGGCGCGTCGAGCGGGTGGATACAAAGTCGCTTCACCTCTTTTTGAACGAGGGAATCATTCCGGTGATCCCCCCGATGGGCTACGACGGCGAGGGGAAAACCTTCCGGGTGAACTCCGACGGGATCGCCCTCGAAGTCGCAGAGTCGATGCAGGCGATGAAGATCCTTTTTCTCTCCGCGAGCGAGGGCGTGGTCGTGAACGGTGAACTGCTCGGCCAGCTCTCGATCTCTGATGCGGAGGACTTTGCCAAAAAGAAGCGCACCGGTCTCGACCCGAGCGTCGTCTCGAAACTCGACCACGCGGCACGGGCCTGCCGGCTGGGTGTAGCGCGCGTCCATCTGCTCAACGGGCTCCGTGATGAAGCGTTGCTCAGCGAGATCTTCAGCCACGAAGGAATTGGCACGATGGTTTACTCGAACGAGTACCAACAGATCCGCCGGGTTTTTAAAAAGGACGTGCGTGCGGTCATGACGCTGATTCGCCAGTCTGTGAACAACGAAGAACTGGTGAAGCGGACCAGGGCCGACATCGTCGCCCGCTTGGAAGATTACTGGGTGCTCGAACTGGATCGAAATCTCGTGGCCTGCGTCGCGGTCCACACTTATCCGGAGCAGCAGATGGCGGAACTGGCGTGTCTGTATGTGAGCAAAGGCCACGAGGGCGCGGGATACGGGCGGAAGCTCATGGCGTTTGCGGACCAACTCGCGGCGGAGAAGGGGATGAAACAGATCTTCGCGCTCTCGACGCAGGCGTTTAATTTTTTCCAACAGAAAGGTGGCTACGCTGAAATGACGCCCGACATCCTCCCCGCCGAACGCCGGAAAAAGTACGACGCCAACGCGCGGAAGGCGAAGGTGATGGTCAAGGCCATCGCGCCGACCGGTGTGGTGGACGCGGGCCGAGTTGGCTAAAAAGAACACTATGAATATTCCCGTCCTGATCGACGCGCTCGTACTCCTGATCTATTTCGGCGGCATCGTGGGCATCGGGCTCTACGCGGGGCGGCAGAACCGAGATCTGCGCGAGTTTGCGCTGGGCGGTCGCTCGATTCCATGGTGGGCGGTGCTCGGGTCGATCATCGCGGCCGAGACCAGCGCGGCGACGTTTCTCGGCACGCCAGCCGAAGGGTTCAAGACGCGCGGGTTCATCTACGGCCAGTTGGTCATCGGCACGATCCTGGCGCGCGTGATCATCGCCTACACGTTCATCGAGCCCTACTACCGCTATCGGGTGCAGAGCATTTATGAATTCCTTACCGTCCGCTTTGGTGAAGGAACGAAGAACACGGCGAGCGCCATTTTTCTTTTCACGCGCGTGCTCGGGATCGGCGTCCGGCTCTACCTTGGGGGCGTCATCATGGTAGTCATCTGGCGCTACTTTTTTCCGGGGACGCCGATCAGCCTCGCCACGTATTTCTGGGGGATCGTTTTCGTCACGGTCGTGACGACGTTTTATACGATGATGGGCGGCATCAAGGCGGTGGTCTGGACGGACCTGATCCAAGCGACGCTGATGATCGGATCGGTGCTCTGCGCGATCTGGCTTTTGCTCGGCAAAATCGGGGGTTTGGAGGCGGTTCGCACGGCACTCGGCGGCTGGCAGAATATCGCTTGGGCGCAGAGCGGCTGGGATAGCGCGAAACCCTTTGGGCCCGCGCTTAAGGGAATGCTCGAAGAGCCGTACACGCTTTTCGCTGCGTTCATCGGCTCGACGTTTCTGACCATGGCCACACACGGCACCGATCAGGACATGGTGCAGCGGATGCTGACTGCGCCTGATTACCGCAAGTCGCGCCTGTCCCTGATTCTAAGCGGACTGGCGGACATTCCCATCGTGCTTTGCTTTCTCAGCGTGGGCATCCTGCTGTGGGTTTATTACTCGACCGTGGTCGGCAGCGTGCCGCAGGTCGGCGGCAAGGCCATTGCGGACAACGAAATCTTTGCGCACTACATCGTGAACGAAATGCCGACGGGCCTGCGCGGGCTGATCATCGCGGGCGTTTTCGCCACGATGATGGGCTCGACCTCGGCGGCGCTGAACGCGCTCGCCACCAGTTTCACAAAGGATTTCTACCTCCCGTATTTCAACCGCCAGGCGACGGACCGGCAAGCCGTCGGCGCGGCGCGAATAGCCACGGCTGTCTTTGGTGTTCTGATGATCGGCGTCGCCACGGTCGCGGCGTACTCGGTTCTGCTCGATCCGCGCCTCACGATTATCCCGATCGCTATCGGCATCCTCGGCTACACCTACGGCGCGCTGCTCGGCGTCTTCCTGCTCGGCATGCTGACCACGACGCGCGGGCGCGACGGTGCCAACGTGGTGGCGATGCTCCTCGGCATGGCCGCGGTGCTGATCCTCTGCAAGATCGAGCTTCCCTCACCCTTCGCTGCGGGACCGCGGTTGGACGAAGCCGCCGTCGCCGAGCGTGCCACCGCGCTGACGCAGAATCGGCCGTCGGCAGAGCGCGCCGAATTTGGCAAAGTGGACCGGGTGCAAGCCGAACGCGAGATCACCAAGGAAGGGAAGATCGCCGCGCTCGCGCCAGAGGCCGTGGACCGGCGCACCGGTGAGATCCGTGCGGTGATGGAGTGGCAACATACCGCGCTGGCACCCGCGGCCATGCGACTCCGCGCGCAGGAAGAGCTCGCCGCCGAGCAAGATAAGCTGCGCTTCGGCGCCCTCCTTCCGTATTGGTGGCCGAAAATCTCGTGGCCTTGGTTCGTGCTCGTCGGAAGCTTCGTGACATGTGCGATCGGACTGCTTTTTCGGACGCCGCCGGAGCAGGTCGAAAAGGCGCGAAAACACGTCGCGACGCAGGCCTAAATTCGTCATGGGCGGGCGAGCCCCGTCGGCTCTGGATTTGCGGGTGGCGCAATCAAAAAAGGCGGTTGTGTGAAAAATAAATGTCGATTCGGCGGGTCAATTTTTCTTGGCGGTTGGACGGCTCAAAAATAGTCTCACGCCCCACGGCGGGAAGGGAATACCTCCTCTGTGAATAACTTGTGAACAACGACCGAAAACTAAGTGCGGCGAAGAATTATCCTCATGCCATCAGGGCTGGGCGGAGGCGATTCTTTGCGACCCTGATAAAATCCGTGTTCCACGTCGTTTCCAACTGCAAACACCTGATCGTCAGTGTTTTAAAACTTGGATTCGCTTCACATCCCAATTCGAGATTTTCGCGGCGCGCCGCCACGGATGACCATTTCGCCGGTTCCGCGCCGGTTTTTTCTGAACGCCCAATCACTCCTGACTCCTGTGGATAAAACCCTGAACAACGCTGATTTGAAGACCACTTGGGTGGCAATTACGAAAGCTCTTAGAGCCGACGTTAGCATCGATACGTATGACCGTTGGTTTAAGGATATTGAGCTTGTGGAACTCAATTCCGAGCAACTCACGCTGCGCGTGCCAAACAAGATCTACCAGCTCTGGATCGAGACGAATTACATTAGCCTCCTGCGGGCCGCCGTACTGCTCGTTCTCCACGAGACGAGAGAGATCAGGTTCGTCTTCGCCGGCACCAGCGCGGAGTTGCCGCCCGAACCGGCGGCACAGCCCGCTCGGAAACCGAATGGCGCGGGCGACGAGGCTCCGGAACAGCGCACCACTGGCCTGAATCCGCGCAATACGTTCGACGCCTTTGTTGTCGGGACGAACAACCAATTCGCGCATGCCGCGTGCAAGGCGGTCGCCGATGCGCCGGCGAAAACTTATAATCCGCTTTTTATTTACGGCGGAGTAGGTCTCGGAAAGACGCATCTGATGCACGCCATCGGGCATGTCATCGCCGCGAAGAAAAAAACGAAGGTCGTTTACCTCACCAGCGAGACGTTCACGAACGAGTTCATTGACGCGATCCAAAACAACACCTTGATCAAATTCCGCAAACGCTACCGGCAGGCGGATGTGCTGCTTATCGATGATATCCAATTCCTGGCCGACAAGGGCCGAACCCAGGAGGAATTTTTTCACACCTTCAATGCCCTTTTCGATGGCCACAAACAGATCGTGCTTTCGAGTGATCGCCCGCCTTCCGGAATTGCAAACCTCGAAACCCGCCTTGTCTCCCGTTTCGAGTGGGGCCTCACCGCCGAGATGCAGGCACCCGATATCGAAACGCGCACCGCGATTCTCCGTAAAAAGGCGGAGGTGATGGAGGTCAAGCTGCCGGGTGAAATCGTGGAGTTCCTCGCTGCGCGCATCCGCTCGAACGTCCGCCGGCTCGAGGGCGCGCTGATGCGCGTGGCATCCTACGTCTCACTCCATGAGGGCCGCATTCCGACGCAGGAGAAGATGGAGCATCTGCTCAAGGACATTCTTCACGAGGAGGCGCGTCGCGCCATAACCATCGATCAGATTCAACGCCGCGTGGCCGAGCACTTCGACGTGCGGCTCGCGGACATGACGAGCAAGCGCCGTCCGGCGAACATCGCTTTCCCGCGGCAGATCGCGATGTATCTCGCACGGGAGTTGACGAAGATCTCGCTGAGCGAAATCGGCGATGCATTCGGCGGGCGCGATCACGGCACCGTCCTGCACGCGCATCGGCTTGTGAAAGAGAGAGTGCAGAAGGATGAGAAGACAAGGAACGTCGTCTCGTTCCTCGACACGCAGCTCACGCGCTAAGCGAGCGCACTGCATTATCCACCTCGCGCGTGGGGAAAATGATTGCGCCTCCAAGGGCAATCATTCATCTAAACCAACTTCCATTCCCTATGAAATTTAGCGTCAGCAAAGAGAATCTCCTCGCAGGTCTGCAGACTGTGCAAAACGTCGTCAGCACCCGCACCACGCTCCCCATTCTTTCCAACGTCCTCCTCCATGCCGCCGACGGTCAGCTCCGGCTGACGACCACCGATCTCGATGTCGGCGTGAGCGGTGGGATCGACGCGCAGATCGAGAAGCCCGGTGCCACCACGCTGCCCGCGCGACGTCTTGCCAACATCGTCCGGGAGCTCCCCGCCGCCGAGGTCCAGATCGACATCGACTCGAAAAACGTGGCCTCGATCCGCTGCGGTCAGAGCTTTTTCAAAATCCTGGGCTTGCCTGAGGAGGAGTTTCCCCCGCTGCCGAAATTCGAGGACGCGAAAACCTTCACTCTCAACCAGCAGGCGCTGCGCGACGCGCTGAAGAAGACCAGCTACGCCATCTCCACCGACGAGACGCGCTACGTGCTCAACGGCATCCTGTTTTCGTTCAAGGAGAACAAACTCACGATGGTCGCGACCGATGGGCGCCGGCTCGCGCTCGTTCATCTCGAGGTCGAGTTTCCGCGCAGCCAAGAGGTCGAGATCATCGTCCCCACGAAATGCGTGACGGAACTCGGCCGGCTTCTCGGCGACGAGGGAGATGTGAAAATGAGCGTCGGTGAAAATCAGGTCGCCTTCGAGATTGGCGGCACGCTTCTCGTCTCGAAACTGATTGAGGGTAACTATCCGAACTATCGGCAGGTCATTCCCGGCGATGCGAAAGAGCGCATCTCGTTGGAGCGCGAGATGTTCCTCAATGCCGTGCATCGCGTCTCGCTGCTTTCGAGCGAGAAATCGAATTCGGTGAAGCTCGTCTTTTCAAAGAACAACATCGAAATCGCCGCGAACACTCCCGATGTTGGTGAAGCTCGCGAGTCGCTGGCGGTCGCCTACAAAGGGCGGGAATTTTCCATCGCCTTCAATCCGGAGTTTCTCCAAGCCCCGCTCCGGGCTCTCTCGAACGACGAAATCTATCTCGACCTCATTGACGAAATGAGCCCTGGCGTGATCAAGATCCAAACCCCGTTTCTGTACGTGCTGATGCCGATGCGGATCAGCTAGCGCACGGCGAGTTTTTCGGTTTGCGCTTTTTTCTTCACGGCCTATCGTGCCGGTCCCGTCGCTGGAAATCCTGCGGCCAAGGATGCTAAAGCTCACGTGGCGGAATGGCAGACGCGTACGGCTCAGGACCGTATGGGGAAACCCGTGGAGGTTCGACTCCTCTCGTGAGCACCATCCCAAGCCCACCAGCTTGGGGTTTTCGTGTAGCTGATCCTCTGGCTACGCGACGCTGGCCAGCGGCTCGGCTTTCTCCATCGCTTGGAAGATGGCGCGGCGAAGGTTCGCATGACTGACCGGCTTGCCGAGGACCAGATCGACGCCGGGCGGATGACCTCCCATGGCGAGCATTTCATCGCCAAAGCCGGTTAGCAAAACGACGGGAGTTTCGGGTGAGATCGCCTTGATGGCGGCCCCGAGTTGCACACCATTCATCATCGGCATGGATTGGTCCGTGATGACCAGGTCGAAAAGGCCGTCGCGGAAAAGTTCCAAGGCTTCATGGCCGTCTGCGGCGGAGGCCGTGGTGTGGCCGTCGCTGGCGAGGTGTTCGGCGATCAATTCGCAAATGATCTCCTGATCATCCACGACGAGAACACGGAGCGTTCGGTCCAGCCGCTGAGTGACCGGCTTGGCGGCTTCCCTTTCCGCAGTCGTCGCCGGGAGGTGGATGGCGAATGTAGTGCCAACGCCTTTTTCACTCGCGATCTCGATGGTCCCGCCATGCCGCTGAATGATGCCATACACGACCGCGAGGCCGAGCCCGGTTCCGCGTTCGCCTTTCGTCGTGAAGAACGGTTCAAGGCAGCGTTCGCGCTCGCTTTCGCTCATGCCGGTGCCGGTGTCAGTCACCGTGAGTGCGACGCCGTCGTCCAACTGCGTTGTGCCGATGGTGACAAGGCCGCCTGCAGGCATGGCATCGACGGCGTTGAAAATCAGATTCGTCATTACTTCGCGAAGTTCGGCCGCGTTAGCGGCGACGAGTGGTATGTCGCGCAATTCCGTCTGCACTTCGATCTGCACGCCTTCCGCCTGGCTCCTGCCCTTCCACTTCGGTGCCGTGAGTGAGATGATTTGCGCGGCAATTTCGTTGAGATCGACCGGGACGCGGATCTCATTGTTTTCCGCGGGCCTGTAGAATTGACTGAGCCGGCTGACGACGTGGGTCGCGTCCTGTGCAGCGGCTACGATGTGATTGAGGTAGGCTTGCTCGCGCGGCGAACCGTGCTGCTGAAGCCACGGAAGGAGAAGTTCCCCATAGCCGAGCATCATGGTGAGCGCGTTGTTAAAGTCATGGGCGATGCCACCAGCCATCATGCCGAGAGCGCGCAGGCGCTCCTGCTTGACAACCTGCTCCTGAGTGGAGCGCAGGTCGTGGAGCGCCTGCTCGAGCAGGGCGGTGCGCTCGCGCACCTCATCCTCGAGGAGAGAATTCTGCTGCTGCATCCCGAGGTGAAAAAACCGGGTTTCGAGCAGATTTCGAATGCGCAGGACGACCTCCGTGTGATCGAGGGGTTTTGTCACGAAATCCTTGGCTCCGCCTGCAAGCGCCCGGCGTTTTGTCTCGGAGGTGATGTCGGCAGTGAGGACGAGAATCGGCAGATAGTCTTCGGGCGAAACCGCCGCCCGGAGTTGCCGCATAATCGCGAAGCCGTCGAAGTGCGGCATGTTCAGATCGAGCAGGACGATGTCCGGTGCGAAGTCGAAGTAGAGCGGCAGCGTTTCCCGTGAATCCGTGACTCCCCGGACATTCGTGCAGCCGGAGATTTCCAGGATGCGTTCCAGCAACCGGACGTTGGACGGTTCGTCGTCCACGATCAGGATCTTCGCTTCGGTGAGATAATCTTTGGGCATACGATGGGACTGCGCACGGGAGGGAACACCCCAGAAGCGCACGTTGGATTCGACATCCGGTAGTCAGCACATGGTATGCCTTGGGGATGAACTTACTCACGATGAGAAAGGAGTGCTGATGCCCGCTCAGGAAACGAAGGGGCAATTTGTCCTCACGTTATTTTCCGGGATCGCCCGCCGCTACGATTTCGCCAATCATTGTCTCAGTTTTGGGATGGATTATCTCTGGCGGCGCAAGGCGGCGCGAATCGCCCGCGCCTGGCATCCGGCGCGGATTCTCGATCTGGCGACGGGAAGCGGAGACCTGGCACTGTCATTACGGGGGGCATGCCCTGAGTCGCTGCTTGTCTCAGCCGATTTCTGCCTGCCGATGTTGCTGATCGCCCAGCGCAAGGGTCTCGGCAATCTCGCCGTTGCCGACGGGATGCACCTACCGTTTGCGAATGGCAGCTTCGACGCTCTGAGTGTGGCTTTCGGTCTGCGCAATATGGAGTCGTGGCCCGGCGCGCTCGGGGAAATGGGCCGCGTTCTCAAAACTGGGGGTCACCTGCTTGTCCTGGACTTCTCGGTGCCGTCCGGGCCGATTCGGTGGCTTTACCGTCCGTATTTGCACCATGTCCTGCCGCGGTTGGCCGCGTTTCTCACGGGTGAAAAGGCGGCCTACGAATATCTCGGCGATTCGATCGAAAAGTTTCCCTGCGGGCCGGAGATGTGCCGCTTGATCGAGAGCGCGGGCTTTGCCGAGGCGAAGTGTGAAACGCTGAGCGGCGGGCTCGTTTCCATCTACACCGCTCGCCGAATCTAGTTTGGCAACGGTGGCTGCGGGGATGCCGGGGGAGCGGGAACCACGGGCGTCTCGGGAGTAGGTGTTGTCGCCGGAGGTGCCGGATTGGCTGCGGGCTTTTCGATGATCGGCAGCTCAAAGGCGGTGAAATCCGGGTGGCTGATCGCAAACGTGCCTGTCAACCCCTCGGCCGTCGCGTAGTGCAGACCCTCGGCCGTGGGAGCACCAGCCACGATTTTTCCATCCACCTTGCCATTCGTCTTGAAAGTCACGGTCAGCGTCGGCTTATCGAGTCCTTGCTCCGGCATTGGCTCGCCGATCCAGCGCACGGCGCGCAGGGTGGCAAGAGTATTCACGAGCGACAGGATATTGGTCTGGTTGACCTTGCCGTCGCCTTTGGCCAGCGCCCAATTCGTGTCCTTGCCGCGCTCCAGCGTGAGCGTCGGCTGACCTTCGCGGACGATCTCGACGTGGGTGAGGTCGTCCGCCTTGTTTTTGTAAATCGCCAGTTCCTGCCACTGGATCGGGTTGGTCATCGCGAAGTCGAGAATCGTCTTTGGAACGCTCACCACGAACGTTTCGTCGTCGAGTTTCGCATAGACGCTGTCGCCCTCTGTCTTGCCAAAGAGCACGCTGAGGATCGGCTTTTCGCCGGCCTTGGTCTCGGCGGTGTTTTCCGAGGCGTAGGAACTCAGCGTCACTTTCAACCCCGGCTCATTCAGGCCGTATTTTGGCAAGTCCGTCGCCACGTCGGTGATGAAGCTGGTTACCTGCTGTCCGCGCAGTTCGGAGAGCAGCCGTGCCGCTGCGGCGGCATTGATCGGCTGGTCGTTCTCGCCCGTCTTGCGCTTCCAGGATTCGCCGCTGCGCGCGAGCACGATCTTGCGGCCGTCCGCTCCCTCGATGGTGATGCGATCGACGATGTCCGCCTCGACGCGCATGAGGTTCTTGTCGCGCAGGTCGTTCGGCTTGGTCTCGAGCACGGACTCGACAGTTTTCGGGACTACGCAGACGGCATCGCGCGTCGAGAGCTTCACGTAGATTTTCTCCTTATCGGCCTCCGTCGCCGCACCGATCTGCAGCACGGTGGGCTGGTCGTTGCCTTCGGCGAAAAAGGTCACCGTCCCGCGCGGTTCTTGCAGTCCGAACGCAGTAAGGTTCGATGCGTCGGCGGCAAAAGAACTGACTTGTGCGTTTGCGACCTGCGAAATGAGATCGCCAATCTTCTGATCGTCGCCCCGCGCCTTCAGGGGCTTGGAGAGCGACCAGTGCCCATCCTTCCGAGCGGTCTCTATTTCCCCAGCCGGGGTCTTCACGATTACTTTGTGGACCTGCGTGGTGGCGATGTCGGTCAGTTTGTGATCGCGAAATTCGTCGGTCTTCTTCGTTACCTGACTTTTCAGATCGGTGCTGATGACGTGGACGATATTCGAGTCGCCCAGCCGGACGTAGAGCTTCCCCTCGACTGCCGCATCCTTGCCGAAAAGCAATTCGACAGGCTTGTCTCCGCCCCCAAAAATCACCCGGGTCTCGGGGTTCGAGACGCCGAATTCCTTCAACTGCTCTTTGCTGGAGCCGTTGGCGTCGCTCGCCAACGCCTCGGATTTCAATGCCTCGGCGGTGGTGAAAAGCTGGCTGACCGCCATGGAGTCGGCTCGATCTTTCAAGGGCTTCTCCATCATCCAGGCGCCGTCTTTGGTCTTGCGCAGTTCGATGGTGGTCTCGGTGTTCTTGATGGTGATGGCGTTGATTTTGTCGCGCTCAAACTGCACGACACGTCCGGAGCGCTCGGCGGATTGCTGCGAAGTGGGGAGGTCTTTCTCGTAAAACTGGATGAAGCCCAGAATGGCCAGCGCGAGGATGAGGAGAAGGAGGGTGTTTTTCAGTTTCATGTGCGGAAAAAGTGGGGCGGCTTAACTGCGGCGCTGCCACCAGTTCAACAGCCCGAACAACGCGACGATCCCGGGGATGACCGCCATGACGGCGATCTGGATATTGCGAAGCTGTTCGTCATCAAGACTGAGCGTGACGTTCTTTTTTTCCTTGGCCGGGATGCCGATGAGTTCCTCTCGGTCGAGCAGCCAGTTCAGCGCGTTGACAGCGAGATCCATGGTCACGCCTTCGGACAGGCGGTAGGCGTTGCTGCCGAGTAACTCGGCGTTGCCCGCGACGATGAGGCGGGAGGTCTCGACCTTGACACGCTCGTCCGTGACGCCGCCCTTCTCGACCGCGACGGCGAGGTTGAGCGGTCCCATGTGATCCTTGTTGGGTTCAAACACCGCCTGCTCTTCGTCCCCAGCCAGATCAGTTTCGCCCCAGAATCCCTCCACGGAGGCCAGCAGCGGTATGATCTTCAGTTTCGCGGTCTGTTCCTTCGCCTTGTCGATCTGTAGGGATTGAGTCGTGCCGAGCAGACGCTTGCTCACACCTTGGTAATCCTTGGTTATTTTGGTGTGGCTGTTTAGCACCACAAAACCGGCCTCTTTAATGGTGCCCTTGGTGACCCGCGGATTTCCGGTCTCATCTGTGCCGAGGAAACTACCGACGCCGATCACGCGGTCTTCCTGTGGAACGATGCCTTGCTCGCTAAGCCAGGCAGTCAGCCGTGGCGTGCGGGCAAAGGGATTGAGCATCACGAAGACGCGGCCTTTCTTTGCCCAGAATTCCTCGAGCAGCTTCATTTCGAGTTCGGTAAAGTCATGCTTTGGCCCGCAAATGATCAGGCTGCGCGCGTCCTCGGGAATAGATCCCACATTGAGCAGATTCAGCGGCGCAGCCTCGATGTTCTGTCGCTTGAGGCTTTCCGAGAAAAGCTTGAGCTCCGGCCCATTGAGATCGGGTTCTCCGTGCCCCGCCACCGCATAGATCTTGTTCGGCTTGCCTTCGGTGAGTTCGAGTAGCGCGGTGGTGATGGCCTGCTCGCCCTTGAAGGCTTTGATGCGCGGCTGGGTCTGGCCCATCATCATCGACATCTGATCGGGCATCTCGATATCGGCCATGTCCGCGGCGTTCACGAATTTGCTGCGCCCGTCGTAGTCCAGGATGAGAATGTTCTCGTTGGCGCCGAACTTGTATTTCGTCTGGAGATCCTGGGCCCGGGTGAGGCTGCGAAAGGGATCGATGTACTCGGCGGTGAACATCTTCTTGGAGGCAAACTCATACTCCCGCATCAGCCCCTGCAGGTCGGGCACGAGCTCGCCTGCGCCTGAGAAGAAGATAACCGCGCGAACGGGCTTCCTGAGGTGGGATAGGAGGTTGTTGGTCTGCGAACTGAGGGCGAACTTACGATCCCGCGAATAGTCCCACCGTTTAAAATGACGAAAGCTGAGATAGTTCAGCATCAGGACAATCCCAGTAACCACCACAATCTGGACGAGGGTGTTCAGGCCGAACTGGAATCGCTGACCCTGCCCGCCAAGCAGCAGCCTGTAACCGATCCCAACGAAGAGGATGCCGGTCACACCCGCGGCAACGAGCGCCCAGCGGTCTCCGAGGTTGTAGCGCTGCGCAATCCAATACGCGCCTACGCTGAGCGCGACTGCGATGACGACGAGCAGAACGGCGAAGATCCCCTTGCCCTCGTTCCACTTCCTTGCCTGGAACACTTGGAACGTAAAAAATATCGCGAGTGCAGTAATCGAAAGATACCAGACGACCTGCCGTGAATCGATGATCCCCTTCGAGAAGTCCTGCATGTGCTGGAGCGTGGAGATGTAAGAGAACAAATCCGTAATCGCCGGTGAAGTAAGATTCAAAACCTGAGGAAGCAGCCCGACGAAGAGGAGAACTGTAATGGTCGTAAAGGAGATCGTCGCCGCATTGATCTGATCCTTGGTCATGGCCGAGGCGAGGCAACCCACGGCGCTGTAGAAACAGCCGATCATAAAAAGGAGGGAGTAAGTTCCCCAATAGGCACCTGCCGCATTGGCGGTGGCCTGGCCAGTGAAGTAATGGAACGCGGCAAACGAACAGAGGGTAGGAGACCAGAGGATGCAGAAGAAAATCAGCACGCCAAAAAACTTCGACAGCACGACCTGAATGTCGGTCACGGGAGCCGTGGTCAGGGTTTCAAAAGTTCCCATCCGAAACTCCTCTGAGTAACTGCGCATGGTAATGAGCGGGAAACTCAGGATGAACGGAAACCAGAAGATCGCGGTGGAAAAGAAACTTTCGACGATGGTGATCTCGGTCGGGTAACCGTTCATCGCATTGATCTGCATGTAGAAGTTATATCCCGAGAGAAACAGGAAATAGAACAGCACGACGTAGGCGATCGGGGAGTAGAAGAAAGACTTCACCTCGCGGGAGAGGAGAGTGAGGAAGGTTTTCATAGGCAGTGTTGGCGGTTGGGAAGGGGATGGAGATTGGAGGCCGTGTGGAATTTCGACGGTCGTGGGCCTGGCTCTGCTCTTACGCTTGATCCTCCTGATGATCGGGAGTGAAAGCAGGACCGGGGCAGCGCGGTTAGCTGTCCGAGTGCGTCAACTCGACGAAGACGTCTTCCAGGGTGGCGCGGCGGCGGGTGAGTTCCCGGACCTTCCAATGCTTCTCAGTAGCTAGGCGCATGGCGTCTTCGCAAGGGTCGGCGTTGGAGTCAAGTTTGAGCTGAAAGATGCTGTAGTCTCCGTCTTTTTCCTCCGTCACGTCCTTGACGCCGGGAAGTTTGCCGAGGAGTTCGCGGCCATTGGTCGCGTCCTTCGCTTCGAGGCGCATGTGGCCGGCGGCGCGGTGGTTCTTGAGGAGGTTTTCTGCAGTGTCGCTCGCGCGGATTTGGCCTTTGTGGATGACAATGACGCGCGAGCACATCATCTCGACCTCGGGGAGGATGTGGGTCGAGATCAGGACGGTGCGTTTGCCGCCGAGGTTTTTGATGAGTTCCCGGACATGGCGGATCTGGTTGGGATCGAGGCCGATGGTGGGTTCGTCGAGGATGAGTAGTTCGGGGTCGTGGACGAGTGCATCCGCCAGGCCGACGCGCTGGCGGTATCCTTTGGAGAGGGAGCCGATGAGGCTCCGCTCGCGGTCGCGCAAGCTGCACAGATCGAGGACGTCGCCCACCGCTTGCTTCACCTTGCTCCTTGCCACGCCCTTGAGATTCGCGCGGTAGCGGAGGTATTCGCCCACGCGCATGTCGGTGTAGAGCGGGGTATTTTCCGGCAGGTAGCCGATCCGTTTGCGCGCTTCGACGGAGTTCTCGAAAACATCGAAGCCTGCGATTTTGGCGGTTCCGGCGGTTGCCGGGAGGTAACTGGTCAGGATCTTCATCGTCGTGCTTTTGCCCGCGCCGTTTGGCCCGAGAAAGCCGACGATCTCGCCCTTCGCGACCTCAAAGTTGAGTTGATTGATCGCGGTGACACCCGCGTAGCGTTTGGTGAGGTTTTCGACTTTGATCATGGGGAAGTTCTATTTCGCGATGAGCTGCACGGTTTCGCTTTGGCGGAAATTTCGCCCGTTGGCGCGGCGGACGACGCCGACGGTGAAATCGACCTGCGAACCGCTATCCACCGCCTTCAGCAGCTCTTCGATTTGCTGGACGGATGCGACTTCGTAGCGACCCACCTGCGTGATGACAAGCCCTTGCTTCAAGCCTCCTGCCTCCGCCACGCTGCGCGCATCCAAATCCGCGATGAGCACGCCGCTGCCCAGCTCCAAGCCGAGCGTCTCCGCGAGCTTCGGCGTCAGGTCCTGCAGTTGCAGGCCGAAAAATTTCCGCGCCAGCGCGCGCGCCTGCTCCGCTTCCTTCGCGGCCTTGGGGTTCGCGGCGATCTTTTTGAAATCCACCACCCGATCCCGCACGACCTCGCCAGGAACGGCAAATCCCAGCCCCTGCGTCGGCACACCCTGCGGGGTGAAGGCCATTTTCACCGAGCTGACGCCCACGAGTTTGCCGCTCAAATCCACCAACGGTCCTCCGCTGTTGCCCGGATTGATGGCGGCATCCGTCTGGATCAGATTGCGGAACTCCGTTTCGCCGAGGGCCACCGTGCGGTTCTTTGCGCTGAGGATGCCGCGCGCGACCGAACTGCCGTAGCCGAGCGGATTGCCGAGGACGAGCACGGTCTGGCCGAGGTGATTGGGCGAAAGTTCTGCGAGATTGAGGAAGGCAAGTGGCTCCTTCGTGTCGATCTTTAGAAATGCCAAATCGAATTCCTGCGAGCCGGCGATGTAGCGGGCGGTGTAGGTCTTCCCGTCGTTGGTGGTCACAGAAATCTTGAGCTCCGCCGCGCGCTCGACGACGTGCTCATTGGTGACGATGTAGCCCGCCGCATCCACGATGAACCCCGACCCGAGGCTCTGCACCTTTTGCGAAAGCACGCGCGGCCGACGCATCGGGCCGCCAAAGAATTGGTTGAACAGCTCATCCCGCGGATCGCGCACTGTGCGCTGCACGATGCGCTCGGTGTTGATGTTGACGACGGCGGGCATGGCCTTGCCGACGGCGACGACGGAGGGCTCGCTGGCGGGATCGGTCTGTGCGCGCACCGTGCCGGTGGAGGCGCATGCGGCGAGGAGCATGAGGAGCGGGCGAATCGTCATCTTGGGGTTGGGGCAACGTCAGACAGGCGAGAAGTGGGGATGTTGAAAAAAACTCGCGCTGAGTCCAGCACGGAGCGGTTTTATGCGCGGGCGTGGGTCGGGACTTGCGAACTCCGCGCCTCCGCAGATACACAGTTTTCCAGTCCGCGAAAATCCATGAATTTCTCCCCTTCTTCCCAATCCGGCTTCCTCTCTTTCGGTCTTCTCCGCCTGATCCTTCCGCTCGTTCTGCTCTGGGCGGCCGGGCAGGGTTTATACACGGCACTGACCAATCGCCATCCCGTGTCCATGACCTTCGCTGAGTACGAGCGGCAGCGCCCGGATGCGAAGTGGGTGGAGCTGAAATCTACCCAACTCGACATGACCGGAGTCATGTCTTCGGGCTTTGTCGGCAGTGTCTCTGAGGTTTACATCCCGCTGCGTGCGGGCGGCTCCCGATCCGATGCGAAAGTTTTCGCGCTCCTCCTGACCCGAGATCAGGGCACGCTGGACCTCGTCCGCGAGATGAAAATGATCACCGACGAGAAGGCCGCGTTGGCGTTCATGCTCAAGAACCACGAGCGCCTCAGGCCCGTGCGCGACGTGAGCGGCCTGCTTCAGTTCGGCATCGATTCCGAGAGTAAAAAGCGCCGCAAAATCGCCAAGCTCAACCCTGATCTCGCTGCCGATTTCATCGTCATTGAGGAGGGCAAGCGACCGGGGATTCTCGCCTCGATGAGCCTCCTCGGCGCGAGTTTTGTCGCCGCGTGGCTCTGCTGGTTTTGTCGTTTCGGAAAGCGCGCGGAAGTCGCAGTGCCCCCACCAATGCCGCTGCCGCTGCCGCCTCCGCTGCCGCGGTGAAACGTCCGCGCTGATTCTCTGGCGCGGAATCGTCATCGTCCGACAGGAGGGATCACGCGCAAAATTCCAGTTGTGAGAGGCCTCCCCCACGATTCCGCCTTCCCTTTCCCCGGCTCCGCGCTACACACGGGCGCGCATGCTGAAAATCCTTTTTCTCGGTGACATCGTAGGCGAACCGGGGCGGCGCGCCGTGATCGACGTGGTGCCGAAATGGAAGGAGGCGTGGGGGCTGGATTTCATCGTGGTCAACGGGGAGAATTCGGCGAACGGGCGGGGGATTACCCCGAAGATCAGCATCGATCTGCTGCGCGCCGGGGTCGCCGTCATCACCAGCGGGGATCACATCTGGGATCAAAAGGAAATTCTCGCTTTTCTCGATACCGAGCCCCGACTCCTGCGACCGGTGAACTACCCGCCGGGGACTCCGGGTTCGGGCTCGATCGTGCTGGAGACGGCCAAGGGCAAGGTCGCCATCGTGAATGTGCAGTGCCGCACCTTCATGAACCCGCCGCTCGAGAATCCTTTCCTGGCGATGCGCGATGAAGTCGCCCGGCTGCGGAAGGAAACGCCGATCATCCTTGTCGATTGCCACGGCGAGACGACCTCGGAAAAGATCGCCATGGGCCGATATCTGGATGGGCGGGTCAGCGCCGTGCTCGGCACCCACACCCATTGCCAGACGGCCGATGACCAGATCTTCCCCGGCGGGACCGCCTATCTCACGGACGCTGGCTTCTGCGGTCCCAGCGAGAGCTGCCTCGGGCGCGAACTCCAACCGGTCATTCAGCGCTTCCTCACGGGGCGTCCGATTCTTTTCCCGATCGCCGGCGGCCCGGTAAAACTGCATGGCGCGGTCGTCGAGATCGATGAGCTGACGGGGCGGGCGCTGGCGATCGCGCGGGTTTCAGAGACGTGGGTAGCTCCCGCGTCGGCTCCGGTTCCCCAGGGAAAATAGGCGCGTTCGCTTCGCTCCGCGGCGTCGCTGCGCAGAGCCGCAAGTCCGCGCGTCAGCTTGCGTTTGGCGGACTCCGTGTGAAATAGGGACGAGTTTTCCCCACCAAGACCTCTCCCCAAACTCGCCGACCTTTGAAAACTAAGAAGACCCTCCTGGCCATGCTCTGCGCCACGCCTTCGGCGTTCGCCAATCTCACTCTCGATTTTGTCACCATCGCCGATCCTGGCAACCCGAACGATACGGTGACGGCGACCGACGGCTCCGGACTTTCCTTTGGAAGCGTGGGATATACCTACGCCATCGGTACCTATGAGGTGACTCTGCTGCAATACACCGCATTCCTCAATGCGGTGGCGAAGACCGATACCCACAACCTCTATAACCCGAGCATGGGGACTGACCTAAATAGCAAGGGGATCACCAGGTCCGGGAGCAGTGGGGACTTCACCTATACCGCCGCTGGCGATGTGAACCGTCCGGTGACTTACGTCAGTTGGTTCGACTCGGCGCGCTTCACCAACTGGTTGGAAAACGGCCAGCCGGAGGGTGCGCAAATGGCGGGGACGACGGAGACCGGCGCCTACACGCTCAATGGGGCGAACAGCGGTGTGGCTTTCGGCAAAAACACGGGAGTCCACTATTGGATTCCGAGCGAGAGCGAGTGGTACAAGGCGGCCTACTACCAGCCCGACGCGACGGGCGGGGATGTGGACGGATACTGGCTTTACCCCACGCGCACGAATGCCGTCCCCAACAGCCGCAACGGCAGCGCGAGTGATGCCAACAGCGGAAACTTCTATCGGGACGATGCCATCGCGAATGGGTTCAACGGTGGCTTCGCTGTCACCAATTCTACCGACTCCAGCAGTACGCAAAATTATTCTATCAATACCGGTGCCTACACGCTGAGCCAGAGCTACTACGGGACCTTCGACCAGGGAGGCAACGTCTATGAGTGGAATGACGCCGTCATCGGTGCGTCGCGCGGGTTGCGCGGCGGTGGGTGGAACAGCGGTTCGGGCATCCTCCGCGCCACGGCCCGAGACATGTTCCTTCCGACCAACGAGCGCAGTTACGTCGGCTTCCGGATCGCCAGCGACGCCGTTCCCGAGCCCGGTGTGACTGTCAGCTTGTTCGCCGCCGGAGGATTACTGTTGGCAAGGCGGCGGCACAGGATTACGGCGCAGCCAACTGGAGAGTAAAAGTTAGGAGCGGGAGGGGTTGGTTTTTCCCGGTTTCCACTACGGGGGGAGAAGCCGTTGACGCGAAGGTCGCCGAGATCATAGACCTAAATTGCAGCGCTGGTGCAGCCCAGCGCATGGGTCCAAAAACTCTGCCTCGGGCTCGCGGCGATGCGGCGGCGGAGATAGCGAACCTGTCAGCGGGGAGTCTTACGCGCCCACTTCCGCGCGGGCGTCCGCGGCGAGCGCGGTGGAGAGGTAGCGCTCGCCGGTCGAACACGCGATGGTGACGATCAGCTTGCCCTTATTCTCGGGGCGCTTGGCCACTTCGATGGCGGCGATCACGTTTGCGCCGGTGCTGATGCCGACGAGGAGGCCCTCTTCCTTCGCCAGTCGCCGCGCCATCGCGAACGCATCGTCATTCGAGACCTGCACGCATTCCACGATCTGCGGGTTCCCGGCGGAGTCCTTGAGATGGAGATTGTTCGGCACGAAGCCCGCGCCCGTGCCCTGGATCTTGTGCGGTCCTGGCTTGACCGGCTGCCCGGCCAGCGTCTGCGAAATGACGGGCGAATCCTTCGGCTCGACCGCGATCGCCTGAAAGCTGGGCTTGCGCGGTTTCAATGCTTCGACGCAACCGGTGATCGTCCCGCCGGTGCCGACGGCGGAAATGAGAATGTCGATCTGACCGTCGGTGTCTTCCCACAATTCCTCGGCGGTCGTCTTCGAATGGATCGCCGGATTTGCCGGATTGTTAAACTGCTGCGGCATCCACGCGTTCGGCGTGTTTTTCACGAGGTCCTCGGCCCGCGCGATCGCGCCCTTCATGCCTTCCGCGCCCGGCGTCAGCACGAGCTTCGCGCCGAGCATGGCGAGCAGCGTGCGGCGTTCGAGCGACATGGTCTCCGGCATCGTGAGGATAAGTTTGTAGCCTTTCGATGCCGCCACAAAGGCGAGCGCGATGCCCGTGTTTCCGCTCGTCGGTTCGACGATGACAGTGTCTTTCGTCAGAACCCCGCGCTGCTCGGCATCCTCGATCATCGCCATGCCGATGCGGTCTTTCACGGACCCGAGTGGGTTGAAAAATTCACACTTCAACGCGATCGTCGCGTCGAGGCCGGCGGTGACTTTGTTCAGTTTCACGAGCGGCGTGTGGCCGATGGTTTCGACGATGTTGTTGTAAATCTTGCCCATGGGATGTGTGCGGTGTTCGAGGTTGGTGTTGGTGAAAAATGGGCCGCTCTTCTACATCCGCGCGCGCCGCGTGGGCAAGGCGCATATTGGACTCCGGTGCGGCGCGCAAATTCCGTTTGTATTGCGAAAATCGGATGCTACTTCTCCCCACCCTAATCCAACCCAAAAACACCATGGCTGACCTCCTTACCGCACAAGACATCAAAGACTGGCTCAAGAAACTCCCTGAATGGGATTACGAAAAGAAGCACATCGAGCGGACTTTCGAGTTCGATGATTTTTCGCAGGCGATCGAATTTGTGAACGGCGTCGCGGAGATCGCCGAGGAAGACGATCACCACCCGGAGATCGACATCCGCGACAGCAAGGTACGCCTCGTCCTTTCCACGCACAGCGAGGGCGGCGTGACGGACCTCGACTTTGAGGTCGCCGAAAAAATCGACACGCTCATCGAATAGCGCTGCCGATGCCAGCTGCGCCTGATCCTTCGCTCGCGCGGATGATCTCGTGTGCGGTGCTGGTGCTGCTTTTCGCCGTGGGCATTTGGAGTTTCATCGAGTGGCGGAGCGCCGCTCCGCCGCCGCCCAGAGTCGAGATGCCCGGCGCGATTCCCCGGTAGCCTTTCGAAGCATGACTCCGCCCGTTTTCGTCGCCCCGTCCCTGCTCGCCTGCGATTTTGGCCGGCTCCATGAAGAGGTGCGCCGCGCCGAAACCGCCGGGGCCGACTGGCTGCACTGCGACGTGATGGACGGCCATTTTGTGGAGAACATTTCGTTCGGCCCTGCATTCGTCGATGCCGCTGCCAGGGTCGCGACCGTGCCGCTCGATGTGCACCTCATGGTCGAGCGGCCGGACCAATATTTTCCCCGCTTCGTGAAGAGCGCGCGGATCATCACGGTCCACGTCGAGGCCCGGCACGACGTGGCCAAGACCCTCGCCGCCATCCGGGCTGCCGGCTGTGCTTGCGGCCTCGCGCTTCGCCCGGCGACGGCGTTTGAGGACTTGGTCCCGTACCTCGGGCAGATCGATCTCGTCCTCGTAATGACTGTCGTCCCCGGCTTCGGCGGCCAGCCATTCATGTCCGAAATGATGCCCAAAGTTCGCGCCGCAGCTGACGCCCGCGCCAGCCTGGGCCTTGGTTTTCGCATCGAAGTCGATGGCGGCATCACCGCGGAGACCGCTGCCATTTCGATTGCCCACGGAGCGGACACGCTCGTCGCCGGCACGTCCGTCTTCGCCGCCACGGACATGGCCGCGGCCATCCGCGGCGTCCGCGGCGGGTAGCAGGCCGTCGAAAAAACTGCCGTCATCCTGAACGAAGTCCGGGAG
>Ga0105048_10004978_pt1 | contig 21542 bp, 19 predicted proteins | sample MAT05_FD_78382 | JGI IMG/M metagenome (GOLD analysis project Ga0105048, IMG submission 78382) | Freshwater microbial communities from Lake Fryxell liftoff mats and glacier meltwater in Antarctica - MAT-05 | ecosystem: Environmental > Aquatic > Freshwater > Ice > Liftoff microbial mat | place...
GATTTGGAAATCGGCGATTACGTTTACAGCGAGAATATCGGGGCCTACTCCTCCGCGAGCAGCACGCATTTCAACGGGTTCGCCCCGGCCACCGTGGTTCATGTGAACCAGTGAATTAAACCCTCTCCCCGAGGGGAGAGGGTCGTCACTTCACCACGATCTCGTATGCCCCGGCGGGATATTGTTGGTAGCTGTTCGTCGTGACCCCGTTGGCTGTGGAGCCGACGAAGTTGGCCGGGGATGGAACCAACTTCACCCGCACGATTCCGGTTTGGCCGATCTTCAATGCCCCGGCTAAGACGGCGGCCGTGGAGAGATCGGAATCGCCGGTGAAGGGGCCGCTTCCCCATATTGTTCCTTGGATGGCCCCGGTCGCACGGATGCCGATCGTCTTGCCCATATGCGTTTGAAGGAGATCGTAAATTCTCTTGCCTTCGATGATTTCCAACTTTTCATCCTCCGCATCCGGCCCTTAGCTCAACGTTACGATATCGGTCACGTTCAGTTTCAACTCGCCGAATTGAAACGTTTGAATCCGCAATGCGGGAGCTTGCACGCGGCCCGCGAAGCGGGAATCGTCGGTGACGATGAGATCGAAATCCACCGGTTCGGCTTTCGGGTTGGCGAGGTTCGCCCGCAATCCCCCGGCGAGCCTCTGGGAAAATGAGAGTGTATTTTCTCACTTCGCTTCCGAATTCCCAACACGATTCGTTTGAAGATTCATGGTGAATACCGGCCGGAACCGTTCGGAATTCGGGCATTGCAATGATTGTTCATGCCCGGACAAAAATTGGAACGTTACGCAACGGAACGGGGCGCCGGAAATCTTCGCAACCGGAGCAACTCGAACAGAACAATAGAATTGGCGGTTTGACCGACCAACAATGGCAATCTATTATTATTTCGTGGGTGAACCGCCCGGTCAATTTTCCGAGCCACCCGACGCCACATGCAACGCCACCATCCCCGGCCCCTACCGGTGAAGGAGCGACTCGGTGCCCGCCGCACCGAATGCACCGAGCGCGGGTTCGAGCCGAGAACAACCGGGCCACACCTAATCACACAGAGGAGTTACCATGGTTCGCGAGGCATTGAAAGGGGCCGTCCTCTTCTTGAAAAAAGAGGAGGGGCCGACGGCAGTGGAGTATGCGGTGATGTTGGCGTTGATCATCATAGTCTGCGTGGCCGCCGTGAGTACGATCGGGAATGCGACGAGCACTATCTACGTCAACAGCGTTTTGAAGTCCGGGCTAAACGGTTCTTGATCGCTACGATCTCGACCATTGAGCGAACGCTTCAATTCTGTATCTTGCGAGGACTTTTCCATGCCAACGATGGATCACTCTTCGTCATGTACCTGAAGCGCGATTTCGGGCAGCGAAGCCCACCCGACCTAAGAAATATCCTTTTCAAGCCGAGCCGAGAAACGGCTCGGCTTGTTTGCTTTTACGAACGGGCTGTTCTAGCCTTCGGCAATTCGTCTCACCCCCTCAACCGAGACACCGGAGGTTCTTAACCATGGCGAACGACGTTCTTACGGCTCCGAATCCTTTCGCAGCCACCACCCAATCCGCAGCCGACGATTCCTTGGGGATCGATCGGGCATTTGTCGTTAGTATGGCCCGCATCCCATTATTTGGGCTGGTTTGGGTCGCTTTGGCCGCCGTGGCCCACTATGCTTGGGCCGCTTCCGGAATCACCTCCATTGGTGGTACCGAGGCGGGTAACCTCGGCCCCGTATTCGTACTCGCCTTCGGAATGGTGCTGGCAGCCGTGATCGACGGTTGGGCATTCAAAGTACCCAATTGGCTCACGCTCGCCCTCGTGCTCAGCGGTTGGTACGTCGGCATCCTGCACGAGTTCGGCATCCAAGTGGTACCGGGGTATTCCGCCGATCTCACCGGTGGTCTCGGTTCCGCCCTCGCGGGAACCGCCCTCGGCTTCGCGTTGCTCTTCCCGATGCTGTTCATTCAAGGCATGGGCCAAGGCGATGTGAAAATGCAAATGGGCTTCGGTTCGTGGGTCGGCGCCTTATTCGGCTTCAGCGTCGGTTCGAGCGTGATCCTCTGGGCCTTCTGCATCGGTGCCATCGTCGGCGGCATCTTCGGAATCGTGATCATGTTCGCCCGCCGCCAGTTCGGTAAGAACAAGGAAAACTTCCAAGCAATCATTGGCGACCTCCACATGATGGTAACGGAAGGGCCGGCCAAAGCGGCCGCACGGGCCAACTCGCGGCGTGCGAGCTGGGTACGTCTGCCCTACGGCGTTCCCCTCTGCGTGGGATTCTTGGGCTACCTGTGGTATCGATTGATCGTCGTTACGTAAAAACTGAAAAAGTGGCACAATCTCCAAGCGCCCCGGCATTTGCCGGGGTGTTCTGGTTTCCGGATCGCATTTCGAGTACCGCACTTCCAATCGGCGCAACCCGTTCGCACGCTTCATTCCAACGTTCCCCTTTCACCCAGCGAATTCCCCTTCTTGGCAATCTGCGCAAAAAAGGATTGATCGACACGACCGGAAAAGTTGAAGGCTCCGGAGGGTTCGGGTCGAAGTAATGGGTGTGTTAACACCGCTAGCGGAAGTGAACACAATGAGGCGGGAAAAAACTTTCCGCGCTGCGAAACCCTTGCGTAAGGAGAACTTCGTTCTAGGTTTGGTTACCGAACATTGCCCCGCCCAACTCGGCATCGCCATAAATCGGCGAATGCAGGATGCGAACGATCGCGGCGGGCGGAAGTGCGGATGACCAACCTGCGGAGCCGTGTCGGCCCCCTCCGAGGTCGGGATACTCCCCGGATTTTCCGGTGGACATCACAGGCCGCGAACAAGCCCACGACTCCTTCGAGGTACGCAGCGATGAAACAGAAGAACATGCTCCTGGTGGCGGTGGCGGTGGTGTGTGGCTTGATCGCCGCATTCCTCACCTCCCAGATGAGCGCGAAGAGCAAGAAACAACAAGTGGACATGGTGAATGTCCCGCAGGCGGCGATGGATCTGCCGATCGGCACGAAGCTGAAGGCCGAAGACTTCGACAAGTACGTGAAGATGGTACCGGTGCCCCGAGACATGGCTCCGGTCTCCTTTGTCGAAGACCTCTCGACTCTGAAAGACAAACGGGTCACGCGGACGATGCGGACGAACGATGCGTTCAACCCCGCCGACGTTTCGAGTAACGAAGCGTTGAATCCGCCGGAAGGCTTCAGCGTGATGACGGTGCGTGCGAGCATCGACGAAGCCGTGGCCGGCTTCGTTCGACCGGGGGTGAGAGTGGATGTGCTCGCTTCGGTGCAACTGAAGAAGTCGCAGAAATACGTTGTGTTTCCGCTGTTCACCGACATCCTGATCCTAGCGGTCGATTCGAGTGCGATGGGGCCGAAGGAAGGCGGGCAATCGTACCAGAACCTGAGTATGATCTCGTTCGCGGTAGATAAGGACACGTCGCTGTTGCTGCAAGCCGCAGTCACCCGCGGTGCCCAAATGCGGTGCGCCCTCCGACACCCGGACAAACCGGTGAAGTACGACACGATGTCGCCCGAAGAGATGTGGGCGATCCTCAGCGGCAGCATCGAAGACGACAAAGATAAGAAACCGGAACCCAAGGAACCCGAAGAACCGAAACTCGAATTGGTGAAGGTGAAGGTGCCCACGATCGATCTGACCGCCGGAACCGAGATCACCCAGGAATTCGTGGAGAAGAACTTTACCGACGCCGAATTCCCGAAAGCGAGTGTTCCCGAGAATACGGCCCGCGATTTCGAGAGCCACATTCGCAAGGGCCACTACTTGCTGAAGGATGTCGCGGCGAACCACTTCGTTCCGAAGACGTTCTTGGGCGAGAAGCCGGCCGAAGCGAAAGCTCCCCCGGTGGAAACCCCCAAGGTGGCACCGCCGAAGAAGGAATACATCGAAGTGACCGTAAACACGATCCGCGGCATCGTCCGCCATCGCTACGAGAAGTTGTCGAACGGCGAATTCAAGTATGCCGGTGTGGTGGGTGGGGAAGCGGAAGCCGTGGAAGACAAGAAACAACCGGAAAGCTCGAACGGCGAGAAATCGCCGATCCAGTAATCGGAAGCGAACCATACTCCCGGCACGGAACGCCGGGGGTGGAATTTGGAACTTACCCGTTGCGGGCTGCTCAACCCAGCCCGGAACGATTAACACTCGGCGGATGATGTTCATTCGCCAGCTATGTAGGGAGAGGTGAACGGATGCGCCTGACAACTATCGCCCGAAGCCGCCTGTTGGCGTGTTTGGCCGGCGTTGCCGGAATCGTGGGGAGTGGCTCGGCCACCGCCCAACAACCCACCCCTCCCGCCACCGGCGGAGTGGTGGCCAAGATCGATCAAAAAACCAACGCGGTACTCGTACCGCTCGGCGGCTACGGCCGCTTCGATCCCGGAACCGGGAAGCTCATTAAGAACATCGAAGTGAGCAACGCCGATGTTCTCGTGGTGCGGCCGGTGCCGAACGACCCCAAAAAGGTCGATCTGCTCGGGATGTTGGGAGGGGCCAGCCAACTGACCCTGACCTTCGCCGACGATTCGAAAGCGAGCTATTCGATCATCGTGCAACCGGATTACGAACAATTGAAGTTCGTCATCCGCCAAGCGGTGCCGACCGCGACCGTGGACATCATCCCGGGCGTCGGCAACGTGATTATCCTCAGCGGCTCCGTGAGCCAGCCGAGCGACGCGGACACCATCATCCGAATTGCGAGTAGCGCCGTGGGTGGCCAAACTCAAAACGTGATCAACGCCTTGCAGGTCGGCGGTAGCCAACACGTCATGATCGACGTGACGGTCGCCCAAGTCGATCGCACGGAACTCCGTGAACGCGGCTTCGCGTTCACGATCCAAGGCTCCACCGCAACGTTTACCAGTATCCTCGGTGGCTTGTCCAATGCTGCGATGGGTGCCGCCGGGGTTGGTGGGGGTGCCGCAGCTCTGATCCCTACCCCAGGTGGCAGCGCGAACATCTTCGCCGGGATCGTACCTTCGAACTTCAACGGTGCCCTCCGGGCCTTGAAGACGGAAGGTTTGGCGAAGTTCCTTTCGGAACCGAAGATCGTGACGCAAACCGGTCGCCCTGCATTCTTCCGGGCCGGTGGCCAACAAGCCATCATCAGCCCAGCAGCGGGCATCACCGGCCCCGGCGTGACCTACACTCCCGTGGGAACCGAACTCGAAGTGCTCCCGATCGTTTACGGCGACGGCCGCATCTATCTCGAAGTGAACCCGCGGATTTCCTCGGTGAACAATGGTCGGGGTATCACGACCGCAGCCGGGTTTAGCCCCGGTTTCAATGAACAGCAAGTTCGCTCCGCGGTCATGTTGCAATCGGGCCAGACCTTCGCCATCGGCGGATTGCTCGAAACCACCGTGAACGCATCGGCACAAAAAGTGCCGTACTTGGGGGAACTCCCCCTGATCGGCTTCGCCTTCAGCAGCGTGTCCCACCAAGAAACGGAAACCGAACTCGTGATCCTCGTCACGCCGCGACTCGTCGAGCCGATGGATTGCAACCAAGTGCCCCGCCGCGTTCCGGGCAAGGAAACCCGCAGCCCGGACGATTTCGAAATCTTCGTGGAATCGCTGATCGAAGCGCCCCGCGGCCAACGGAAATCGTGGAGCAACGGTTACGCCGCAGCGTACAAGAACGATCCGAAGATGATGTACCCGTGCAACAACAACATGGGGCCGGGCACCGGTAACGGCAACGGCAACGGTAGCTGCCTCAAAGCCCCCGGCGTCGGTGGAAGCTGCAACACTGTGGTTCCGGTGATGGCCCCTGCGGTATCCCCGGCACCGGTTCCGCAAACCTTGCCACAAGCTTTGCCCGTGAGCTTCGATTCCTCGGCTCCGCTGACGCCGCCGGTGCAACCGCTGCCCAACGTGCCCTGAGTCGAATCCCCCTCTCCCGCAAGGGGAGAGGGGAGTTAGCAAAAGGAAACAACAATCGGCAGGATGCCGGCCGGGTGATCGCTCCGAGCGTCACCCGGCTGATTCCACGGACGGCGACCGAAGATACGACACCACTGAGTTTCCCCCGAACGGTATCCGACCATGCAAAGAATAGCGATCGTAGATCCGTCCGAATCGTCCCGCGAATCGCTCCGCACCCTCCTGCTCGGTGTGGATTTCGTCTGGCTCGAAGCGGAATGCGCGAGGTACGAATACTTCTTCGATGTTATCCAACAATCGATGCCCGATCTCGCCATCGTCGCGCTCGATGCGGATAAGACCAAAGCCCTTCAGATGATCGGCCAGCTTTCGGTCGAACACCCGAAGTTGCCGATCCTCACGATCAGCCACGATCACCAAGCGCTATTGCAATCCCTGCAAAAAGGGGCCAAGTACTTCCTCACACACCCTGTGGGCCTTGAAGATATGCTGGCCGCACTCCGGCGGGCACTCGGCGAATCGAGCAATCAAAACGATCAATCGAGCATGAGCAGCGGGATGATCCGCCAATCCGGCCCCTCGCAGATGATCGCGATCCTAGGCTCCCGCGGCGGCGTGGGAACCACCAGCCTCGCCGTGAACCTCGCGGCCACGCTCGCCAGCGATCCCGCCAACGGCGTGGCCCTCGTCGATCTCGATTTGGCACTCGGAGATGCCGATATCGCCTTGGAAGTGAAGGGCATCGATAACATCAGCATCGCCGATCTCGCGCGGAATATCGAACGCCTCGATATGAATTTCCTCCGCCGGGCGATGGTTCGCCACGAGGGAACCGGCCTCGCGATTCTCCGCCACCCCTTGGAAATCCAAGACGTCGGCATCCTGCACGAAGGGCACATCGAACGGATTCTCAACCTGTTGAAGATCAGCTATTCGCACTTGGTCCTCGATCTGAGCAAATCGATGTTGCCCACCGACATGATGGCCTTGCGGATGTCCGATACGATCCTGCTCACCGCGCAACTCGAACTGAGCAGCCTCCGCAACGTGGTTCGCCTCATCCACGTGCTCGGGCTTGAAGACGACCTCGCCGAGAAGATTCGCGTGGTCATCAACCGCGTCGGCTCGGAATCGATCGAAGAAGGCATCAGCATGAAGAAGGCCGAAGAAGTCATCGGTAAGCCGATCTTCTGGCAGGTGCCCAGCGATCCGAAATCGCTGATCAGTGCCCGCGTCTCGGGCGAACCGCTCGTGCTGCACAACCCCAAGAGCCGCGTTCAACAGAGCATTGCGGGTTTGGCCCAAACCCTCTGCGGGAACAGCGTCGAACCGGCGGCGGAAACCAAAACCAAGTCGGGTTGGAGTTTCTTCGGCCGCAAGTAACACGGTCCGGTTCAGTTGACAGTCGCTTGATACACCCCTTGATTACGCTCCCGAGGTCATCGTTATGTCTAGGCTCCAACAAGGAATTTCGAAGCTCAACAGCCTCAGCAATCAAGGCAACAGCGGTAGCATGTCCAAGATGTCCAGCCCCAGCTTCAGCGGGGCGGGCGGCGGCAACGGCAAGAACTTCGAAGAACTGAAGCGCCAAATTCACTCCAAGCTCGTCGAACGCCTCGATCTCTCGCGGGTGAAGGATCTCGCCAGCGATGCGATGCGGCGGGACATCCGCCGCGCCATCGAACACTTGTGCGATACCGAAAATCCACTGCTCAACCGGATCGAACGCGAAAAGCTCATCGAAGAAATCCTCGATGAAACGTTGGGTTTCGGGCCGCTCGAACCGCTGCTCAAAGATCCGACCGTTTCCGAAATCATGGTCAACGGGCCGAAGAAGATTTATGTCGAACGCCGCGGGAAGATCGAAAAAAGCGACGTGGTGTTCCGCGACAACGACCACTTATTGCAGATCATCGACCGCATCGTTTCCAAGGTCGGCCGCCGGGTGGATGAAACCAGCCCGCTCTGCGATGCCCGCTTGCCGGACGGTTCCCGGGTGAACGCGGTGATCCCGCCGATCGCCCTCGACGGTGCTAGCCTCAGCATCCGGCGTTTCGGGGCATCGCCGCTCAAGCTCGAAGACTTGTTGAACTACAAGGCATTCACGCCCGAAATGGCGATGCTCCTCGAAGGCGTTATCAAGGCGCGGTTGAATATCATCATCAGCGGGGGTACCGGTTCCGGTAAAACCACGCTGCTCAACACGCTCTCCGCGTTCATCCCCGGCGATGAACGGCTCGTGACCATCGAAGACGCCGCCGAACTGCAACTGCAACAAGATCACATCGTGCGGCTCGAAACCCGTCCGCCGAACATCGAAGGCAAAGGTGCCGTGGGCACGCGCGAACTGGTGAAGAACGCCTTGCGGATGCGGCCCGACCGGATCATCGTGGGCGAATGCCGGGGTGCCGAATCGTTGGACATGCTCCAAGCCATGAACACCGGCCACGCCGGGAGCATGACGACGCTCCACGCGAATACCCCGCGAGACGGCCTCGCCCGCTTGGAAACCATGATCATGATGGCCGGTACCGAATTGCCCATCAAAGCCATGCGGCAGCAGATTTGTTCGGCCGTAGATTTGATCATTCAAGTGAACCGCCTCCAAGGCGGCCCCCGCAAAATGGTGAGCATCACGGAAGTGATGACCATGGAACAAGACATCATCATCATGCAGGAAATCTTCCGGTTCCGGCAAATCGGGGTCGATCAGAACGGTCGGGCCTTCGGCCAGTTCGAAGCCACCGGCGTACGGCCGAGCTTCGTTCCGAGGTTGGAACAAAAGGGGATCAAGCTCCCCTCGAATATGTTCACCGAACGAGTGCTTGCCCGCGATTGAAATACTCCCCTCCCCCAACGGGGCGAGGGGTTGGGTGCGATCGGGTGCGTTGCCCCTTCGACGCGAACGAGACATACCACGGACGGCGAACTGCAAATACCCCCTGAGAGTGTTGCCCCATGAGCCCGTTAATCCTATCCCTCGCCGTCGGCGCCCTCGTGGTCGGGATGATCCTCGCACTCTTTTTCGCCTTCGCCGGCAAAAAAGACGGCCGGGCTTCCGAACGGCTCGACATCCTCGTCGGCCGCAAGGAACGCAAAGATTCCTCCGCCGACATGCTGTTAAAGCAAGCCTTGCATGAAGTCGACAAGAAAACCCTGCTCGACAAGATCACACCGAAGATGTTCAATCTCACGGAGATGATCGAACAAGCCGATGCCAACGTAAAACCGAGCGTACTGTTCGGGATCGGCCTCGTCGCCGCGTTCGTCGGCGGCGTGGCGAGTGGGTGGATGGTGAACATCTATGTCGCACCGATCGTCGCCCTCACCTGCTTTTCGGCCCCGTTCGTGTGGCTCTCGTTCAAACGCAAGATGCGGTTGGGCAAATTCGCGAAGCAATTGCCCGAGGGGATGGAACTGATTGCCCGGGCGTTGCGGGCCGGTCACTCGTTGGCCGCCGGGTTGCACGTGGTTTCGGAAGAAAGCCCCTTACCGATTTCCAAGGAATTCGGCCGGGTGTACGAAGAACAAAACCTCGGGATCTCGCTGGAAGAAGCACTCAAAAGCTTGTGCAAGCGGGTTCCTAACCTCGACCTCAAGTTCTTCGTCACGAGCGTGATCATCCAAAGGCAAACCGGGGGCGACCTCGCGGAAATCCTCGACCGCATCGGTCACGTGATCCGCGAACGCATCAAGATCCTCGGGCAAGTGAAAGCCCTCACCGCGGAAGGCCGCCTTTCCGGGATCGTGCTGATCGCCTTGCCCATCGGCCTGTTCTTCATGATGCTCTGGATGAAGCCCGATTACATCGAAATCCTGTGGAAGGATCCGTTGGGGATCAAGATGAGTATCGGAGCGATCATTCTGATGCTGCTCGGTTCCTACTCGATCAAGAAGATCATCGACATCAAAGTATAATTCCGGTTCCCTTCTCCCTCGGCGGGAGAGGGACGAGGTGTGAGGGCCGACTACTCCTTCACCCCAAACCCTTTCCCGCCGTGGGAGAGGGATTAAGCAAAACACCCCTCGGATCGCACAACTGTTTGGAGTCTCGCCGTGGCACTGCTCGCTTTCCTCACCGCCGAAGATTTGGCCCCGCTGTTCGTGTTCGCCGCGATTGTGGCGGGCACCTTCTGGGTGCTCACGATGCTCTCGAAACGCAACAGCCTCGCGGAAGATCGGTTGGATCGTATCGGCCGGCCGAAGTCGCTGGTCGATCTCGAATTGAACAATGCCGATTCCCGGCAGAAGTTCGCCGGGTTGAAGGAAGCCTTCTCCAGCCTCGGCTCTTCGATGCAACCGCAATCGGATCTGGAGAAAAACAGCCTGCGGGTGAAGCTGGCCAACGCCGGTTTCCGCAGCGAAACGGCACCGATGGTTTACCAAGGTTTACGATTGGCCTGTTTGGTCGGGTTGACCGTTCCCGCCGGGATCGCCTGTTTAGCCGCGTACGGCTTCACCCTCTCGGCCATGTGGAAAATCATGCTGGCCGGGTGCGCCGGGTTCTACCTGCCACAAATCGCCTTGATGCTGCTGATCAGCGATCGGAAGAAGCAAATCTTCCTGACGCTGCCCGATGCTCTCGACTTGTTGGTGGTGTGCGTGGAATCGGGTTTGGGCCTCGATGCCGCGCTCCGAAAAGTGACGGAAGAAATGAAGGATCACGCCAAGACGATGTGCGAAGAACTCTCTTTGGCGAATTTACAATTGCAAATGGGCCGACCCCGCCGCGAGGTTCTGCACGATTTGGGCGTAAGAACCGGTGTAGATGACGTAAAAAGTTTAGCTGCGATCCTCATTCAAGCCGATAGATTCGGAGCGAGCATCGCGCACGCCCTCCGGGTGCAGTCCGATGCCATGCGGACAAAACGTCGGCAGATCGCGGAGGAAAAAGCGGCAAAAACGGCGGTGCAACTCATCTTCCCGTTGGTGCTGTTCATTTTCCCTTCGATCTTCGTGGTGTTGGTTGGCCCCGCGGCCATCCTCATCATGAAGAACATGCTGAATAAGATGTCTTAACTCACGCGGGGCTACCCCCGCTTCACTCAAGGAGGAGTGACGATGACTCGAACCTTCCGCGCGGCCACGATCTTGGCCGCAACTTTCGGTGCCGCCGTCTCGACCGGCTGCATGAATACCGGCGACCGGCCGGGATTGCAAGCGAGATATACCAATTTGGTCGATCCGTGTTGGCCGGAGCGCTACAGCCAGCAAGCCCGCGAAGCGGCGTTGAATCCCCACGACATTCAAGTGAACAACGCCCAAGTCATCGACCAAACGCTTTGGAACTACCACTTCGAAGTCGGCGGTAGCACGCTGAATGCGAATGGTCGCCAACGCATCGATTACCTTGCCCGCCGGTTGCCAACCCCCGATGGACGCGTCTACATTCAAACGGCCCGCGACCTCGGCTACGATGCCAGCGCCCCTGAAAAACTGGTGAATGCCCGCGCCGAACTCGACGTCAAGCGCTCGCAAGCCGTGCTGTCCTATCTCAGCGCCCAACCGAATGGCGCGAAGACGAATTGGGAAATTCAGGCCAACGACGCCTTCGATCCGGGTGTGAACTCGGCCGGCCCGGCCCAATCGGTCCGCGGTTTGCCGAACCAGTATCGCAGCACGATCACCGGTGCGGCTGGCCAATCGTTGGTCGGCTCCGGGGGTAACCTCAGCTTCGGTGCCCCCGTGGGCGTCGGGAACAACGCCGTCGGGAACAACGCCGGTGGGAACATCAACCCTGGAAGCGGGAATGCCCCAGCCACCGGCACCGGCCAATTCCGCTAACGGTTCGACCGTTCCGAGAAACGCGAAGCCCACCCGATCCGTTCGGGTGGGCTTTTTTCGTTCCGTGTTCTAAGCTTGCACGCCACCATCGAACCCGAGTCGCACCATGAAAAAGCTCGCCCTCACCGCAGCGTGTTTCGCCCTTTCCGCCTCTGCCGCCCCGGCCCGCGAAAACTACCTCGACGGATTCCTCCGGCATTGGACCGGTACGTTCAGCAACCAAAGCTCGATCGTGATGGTTGCCATCGGCGTCGGCATCGTGGCAATATTCATCATCACGCGGAGCAAGTCGGTAAAGTAATCCACCGCATGCGAGCTTGGCTTGCCCGATCCGAAGAAGTGGAATGCAAAGGCTCGATCTGCCGTTAGAACGACTTCGGGGGAGGAGTACTTTTATTCGGGTAGGGTGCCGGAACTGATTGTGGAACTTTCGCTCTGTAGATCGGGCAGATACGCAGTCGGAACCACGCTGCCAATCGCCACATTACCAAAGTAGTAGAACAAGAACAGGAATTACGAGCCATCCCCAGAGCAAAGCTCCACCTGCAGCAACGTACCGTTCGCCCGTTGCATTTCCCACGACAGTGGTGCCAATCCCGGCCAAGCCGAACACCGCCTCCAGTCGCACACCGGTACACCGCGACAGGAGCCACCAGATCGCATAGACGGTCAATGACGAGGATCTGTGAACAATCTTGCAGGGGGAAAGAGATACGACCAGCAGAATTCCGCCGCGGCGTGGGGAATTTCCTTTCGAGCTGTTCGCAGGTAAACGCGGCGGTCTAAATTTCACTGATCATCGATTGCAACAGGGGGGGGGTGGGTGGGCGAAACTGAGGGCACAAACCTCGATGAGAATGATGTGGTTGCCGCATCGTGTTCCCATGCATGGATTTGCCGTGATAAGGCCGGCTTACGTTTGTGCCCGATACTGGGGGGCACAAAGAGAGAACCAATGGCAGACTCGCCCGGTTTCGCAATTCAACCGCTTTCGCGCCGCGTTCCCATTTTTGAGCTAGGCTTTGCCGAGGCCCGAATTCGCGCCGCTCCCCGCAGGAAATGCTATGGCCACGATGACACGCCCGCCGGTCGATTGGGATGCCAACCCGGCACCCGAGGCGCCGATTGCCCCGGAAAGCCTGAAAGAATCGGGGCTGACGTTGCCGTTCCTGTGCGACATGATCCTGCGCACGATCTATGCCCGGGGGCCGCAAGTGGGGCGCGATCTCGCCCAGTATTTGTGCTTGCCCTTCAAAATCATCCGCGAACCGCTGCGTTACCTCAAAGACGAGAAGATGATTCAAGTGGATGGCGGCGATCTCGTCGGCGAGGTGAGTTACCGTTTCAGCCTCACCGATCTCGGCCGCAATCGTTCGCACGAGATTATGAAGCAGTGCGCATATGTTGGGCCGGCGCCAGTTCCGCTCGAAGATTACGTCGAACAGTGCTACCGCCAAACCGTTACGGGGTTGAGTTGCTACCCGGAAGTGCTGAAAGCGCCGTTCCGCCACCTCGTGATCCGCGAAGATTTGTTCAACGCCATTGGCCCGGCGATCATCAGCGGTCGGAGCGTGTTCATCTACGGCCCGCCGGGCAACGGCAAAACAGCCGTGGCCCGATCCATCGGCGAGTACATGAACTCCGTCGGCGGTTCCATCTACATTCCATACGCGTTCGTGGCCGATGGCAACATCGTCACGCTGTACGATCCTTCTTTGCACACCCTCGACGACACCCCGACGGAATTCGGCGACGAAAGCGATGCGATGATTCGCCGGCTGCTCAGCGAAGGGGGCCACGATGCCCGTTGGGTGAAGATCCGCCGACCGGTGATCGTGGTTGGTGGGGAATTGAATTTGGAAATGCTCGATCTGCGGTTCAATTCAGATGCGAACTTCTACCAGGCGCCGATCCACTTCAAAGCCAACGGCGGCGTCTTCCTCATCGACGACTTCGGCCGGCAACTCGTCAGCCCGAAGGAATTGTTGAACCGGTGGATTCTCCCGCTCGAAGATCGCCACGATTTCCTCACGGTGTCGAATGGGAAAAAGTTTCAAGTTCCGTTCGAGCAGCTCATCATCTTCAGCACCAATCTCGATCCGAAAGCGCTCGTGGACGATGCGTTCTTGCGCCGGATTCGCCATAAGGTGGAAATCAAAGCTCCGGAGCGGGATGTGTATGAGAAAATCTTCGCGGGGGTGTGCAAAAAGCTGGATATGAACTTCAACGCCGATGCGGTGCAGTACATGTACGAACGCTATTACACCCGCGGTCGGACGCCACGTGCCTCGGACTGTCGAGATTTATTGGAAACGGTGCAGTCGATTTGTCGATACAGACGTCAACCTGTGCATTTGACGCGCGACCTGATCGCGGAAGCCTCGGCGAGTTTTATCGCAGAGTTTCAATAATCGTTCAAGTCGCCGCAGATTACCAACGAGGCAGACCCATGGATGGGCGTCGAATCAAAGCGTGGCTTCTCGCCGGGGGAGTTTTGGCGATTTCCGCCTCGGGTTGCCGAACCACGAAGCAACCTGCGATGCCGGACGCGGCCATGGCCCAAGCGAACGCCGGGAAGAGCAATTTCTTCGGGTTGGGCGGCTCCTCGTTCAAGCCGAAGCCGCCGGAACCGGAAATGGTGATCGCCAAGGCGCGGGTGAAATCGAAGGGGATCAAACCGGAAACGGAATTGGCCTTCGCCGATACGGAAATGGAAGCGGCCCTCTCCGAAGGGAAATCTCCCACCGAACGGGACGGACTGTTCGACGTGGTTCGCCAACGATACCAGAAAGTTCTCCAGAACGATCCGAAGAACCGCACGGCGCTCATCGGTTTGGCCCGCTTGTATATGCACTCGGGGGAAAAGGCGCGGGCGGCCCAACTCTACGATACGGCCATGAAAGTGAATCCGAAGGATCACGATCTCGCATTCCAGAAGGCGAAAATGTTCGCCAAGTTCGAAGATTGGAACGCGGCGGTCACCGCGTGCAATCAGGCTCAAACGCTCGATCCGGAAAATCTCAAGTACCCCAAGGCGATTGCGTATTACCAAGCCCAAGCCGGCCACTGGGATGAAGCGTTCGCCATTCTGTTGAAGCGGATGCCCGAAGCCGATGCCCGTTTCTTCCTCGGCCGCGTGTTGCTCGATCAGGAACGGATCGAAGAGGGCCGGGAACAGATGATGCTGGCCACCAAAGCCGATCCGAAGCACGAGGAAGCCAACGCCGTGTTGGCCATGTTGGAATCGCCGCCCGCGGCGAAGGGTGAGCCGATTCAACAAGCCGGTTTCCAGAACGGCAGCAAACGCTGAGAATCGAACGACGCCGGCGGAGCCGCTTCCGCCGGTGTTTTCATTTGCTTCCGACGTTCAATTGCACATTCCACCGGCATTCGCCGGTATCTGGATCGAAGGCATAGAGTTGAATGCCCGCGAGTTCCGTCGGCTTCACCGAGACAACCGCCAGATTGATCGAACCCATGAACTGCGACCGGGCCGCGGCTTCGCCAATCCGGCGCGGCTTGCCGACGGGCACCATGCGAAACCCCTGCGGGCCAACCGCCATTTGAAATTCCACGAGTTCTTGCCCGGCCACTGCCCAAAGCGAGTCTTCGCCCATCGCGGCGATGCAAGCGCGCGAAACCGTCTCGCCGTTCAATTTGGTACTCTCCGGTAACAGTGCGAATATCCCCGAGCCAGAAGAGTTCAACCCGGAGAGGCTGATCGTTCCCGCATCGGTGGCGATGGCCAAGCGTTCGCCATCGCATCGCATCGGGTACCACGGCCAGCCGAGGAACGGTTTCTCCATCGCGCGCGGGGCGGGCCAATCGCCATCGAGTTTGCTCGCGGCCAGTTCGTTCGTCGCGGGCAATCGGTATTCCACCAACTTGGATGCGCTCGCACCGGCCGCTTGCATCAGGAACAATCGCGGCGAACTGCCCACGAATACCAGCGGATCGACGAGAACGGCCGAGGGCGCGTGGTCGGTAAAGATCGAACGAACGCAATCGAGCGAAGGGGCGTTCCCGAAGTGGGGAGCGAAGAGCATCGCGCGTTGAGAATCGCAAACGGCCATCAGCAAGCCGGGGCCGATGCCTTCGCCCGTGTGAATTTGCAGGTTCGCCCCGAGGGGTTGTTGCAACGCGATCGAGCCGAGGCGTTCCCCCGTGGCGAGATCGAGATCGACGATCGTTCCCGCCTCGTCGAGCAACCCCACGAACACGCGGTTGCCCAACACGGCGGGTCGGGCGAAACACGGCGCGGGCAACGGCTGATACCAAACTACCCCGCCGGTGCGGGCGTTCAACGCGGCCAGGCCGTGGGGGAAACCGACGAGCGCCACTTCGAGTCTCGATACCGGGAGTTCTACGGTGACGGGAATATCGAACGTTGCTCGGTTCGCGGTGGCGACGGTCACGCGGCGAGCCCACAGAAGTTCCCCGCACGAAGAATCGAGCGCGAAAATGCAACCCGCATTCAGGCCGAAGCACGGAGTGGATTCCCCTTTCATCGGCTTGGGCGAACCGGGCACCGGGGCAACGGAGAACTGGGGTTCCGCAACCGCCGCAGGGAAGGCTACGGGCTTCGATCGCCCCGCGATGTAACGAACGTGCGAGAGCAAGGCCTTGCGGGCCGCCGCGACCAACGCTACGGTTTCTTCATCCACCGCAAGCCCAGCGGTACCCATCGCGGTTTGAAATGCTTCGATCTTGGAATGCGTGGGATCGCGGAGCGCGACCCGCCAGTCGGCCATCGTCGCCGCCCGCTTTCGTTCGACCGCGAGAGAGGCATCCAGCACATCGAACTTATGGAGAATTTCTTTGGAGGAGGGGGAATCCTTATCGCGGAATCGCTCCAATCCCGCGAGCAGTTCTCGCACCCGCGCGGACACGTTGCCCGATTCGTTCAACGGTTCCATCAGGCTGCGATCCGAACGATGGCGTTGGAGTTCCGCGAGGCAGAAATCGTGGGAAGCGCTCGCGAGTTTCTGCCCCGCTTGCACGACGTCCGCCCCGAAGCCGCTGCCCGGTTTGGCCAATGGGGCTTCCGCGTACTTCTCGGCAAACTTGCCGAACTCCGCCAGCGTTTCATCGGGATGGTACCCGGCTCCGACTTGCTGAATCTGTATCAATACGCGCGATAGCCCGGCGAAGAATTCGTAACGCGGTTGGCGTTCGCTGCTCGTGAAATTGTTGGAGAGTTGTGCGAACGTATTGTGAGCGTTCGAGTATTGCCCGGAGTTGTACGCTTGCTCCGCCTGCGCGAACAACCGCTTCTCCTCGCGTTGGTTCGATACGACGAACGCGATCCCGAGGCCGACGATCAACATCAGGAGTGCTACGCTCAACCCGGCGAGGATCATCGGGGAACGATTCCGGCGCTTCTTAGATACCCGAATCGGTGCGAACGCATCGTCGGAGGGCGGCGGCGGAACATTGCGTACGACCGGTTTCGGCGGGGCTTTGACCGTCGATTGTTCCACTTCTTCGGTCCAGCGCACCTCTTTCGCCTTGGGTTTCGCCGCAATCTCCGCATCATCGGACCAACGCACTTCCTTCGGTTTCGGTGCGCCGGGTGCGGGTTTGGGCTTCGGTGCCGGCTTCGCGGGGGCGATGATCTCGGCGAGCGGCGGGGGAACCATAAAGATGGTTCCGCAATCGGGGTTCGGGCAGCGGATCGAACGGCCCGCCATCTTGAACTGCACTTGCAGGAAAAATTCGCACTTCGGGCAAACGACATCGAGGGTCACGCGGGCACTCCGTTCGTGGGGCGATCCCATTGTAATGGGCAATCGCGCCCGATGGCGATCAATTGCTCGTCGCTCGGAGCGCGGAACCCAACAGCCGGGCGAGTCTGGCTTGCGCTTTCGGCGAAGGGTCGTTTCGTTTCAACCAAAACGCGATGGCCCCGAGGTTGCCGCTGCGATCGAGGAGTTCCATCAGTTCCACCGGGCAATGGTCGTTGCCGTATCGGTGAACGAAGAGTTCACAACCGAGCCGGTACATGCTTAGATCTTCGGCGCAGGCATCGCCGAGGAATCGGGCGGCATCCACCGCGACGTGATCGAGCTTCATCGCCCCGTAATCGATGATGCCGGTCACATGGGTACCGGTGAAGAGCACATGCTCGCGGTGAACATCGGCGAGGCAGGGTTGGAGTGGGAATCGGCGAGTTTGCCACGATTGCAACTCATCGAGAATCGCGGGACGCAACCGTCGAACGACGGCATCGGCTTCGGCCCGAATTCCACATTCCGAAGTCGGCTTCCAACCCGTGAGTAAATCGATTCGTCGTTGGATCGCCGGGATCGGCTGCGGTGGCGTTTGCAGAATCTTCCAAACATCGTGGAGTTGGAAAATCGCTTCGCAGGCGGAACGGAGTTTGGCTTCGCACGGTTCGCGGTGGAAATGGGCAACGCCCGGCATCCACGAGGATAATTCCCAGAGAAAGCCCCCGTGTTCGATCCGCGTTTCTCGATTCGTCGCAGCGATGAGCCTTGGAACGAATGGAAGTGCCGCCGTGAGCTTCTGCCAATCGTGGATCTGCTGAACTCGTTCGTTCGTCACTTCGGCGGGGTAGCGTTTCAAAGCGAAGATCGGAACGCCATCGAGTTCGCCCCGCCAGAGTATGGCGCCGCTGAATCCCCCGGAGTTCGTTAGAGGATGCCATCGGCATCCGGACTGGATGCCGGGGTATCGTTCCAGCACCTCGCGGGGTGCCATCATTCCTTGCCGGTAAGGGTGCGGGCATCGAGGGGAACATTCAACGGAGCCGCAGTTTTGGCGTATTCCACCAGCGGTTTCGGATAAACGCCCAAGGCCAGCGTGCCGCAAGCGCACACCACGGCCGCGGCGAACGCGGGGTAACCGCGGGGGGAATCCATCGGCTTCAACGGAGTTCGCAGGAACATCACACTCGCCACCCGGAGGTAGTACACGGCTCCGATCGCAGCGTTGAGTGCGGCAACGGCTACGAGCACGCGGGACATATTCCGCATCGGAGAATCGGCCGGTTGATCGAACGATCCGAAGAATAGCAAGAACTTCCCGGTGAATCCGGCGGTGAGCGGCAAGCCGATCATACTGAGTAGGAACAACCCGAGGAGAACTGCCGCGACGGGGTTAGTTCTTCCCAACCCGGCGAGATCGTCCACGGTTTCGACGTTCCGGTTGCCGTGGCTCAGGTAGGCGAGCACCGCGAACGCTCCGACGGTCATCAAACCGTAAGCCACGAGGTAAACGAGCAAACCATCCACCCCGGCTTGCGTCGCGTTCCCCTTGGCATCCGCCACCGAGCAGGCCACGAGTACGCCGAGGAGCATGTATCCGGCGTGGGCGATGCCGGAATAGGCGAACATGCGTTTGATGTTATCTTGGATCAACGCCAGCAAGTTACCGAGGCTCATGGTGATCGCCGCGATCACCCAGAGGGTGAGGGGAACCAACGTTCGCACCGAATCGAAGGGCACCTCGCCGCCGACCGGGCCGACCAAACCGAATACGCGCACGAGGGCCACGAACCCGGCCACCTTCGGAATGTAGGCCAATTGCGCCACCACACCGGTCGGCCCGCCTTCGTACACGTCTGGGGCGTAGAAGTGGAACGGCACGGCGGTGATGCGGAAGCCTAGCCCGGCGATCACCATGATTGCGGCGATAGCGGCGTAAGGTGAAACGATGCCCAACTTGGCGGCCTTCACCAGCGTATCGGAGATCACCACGAGGTTGGTGCTATCCGCGAGGCCGAAGAGGTAGCTGAAGCCGAATAGCAGCACCCCCGAAGAAAGCACGCTCAACATGAAGTACTTCATCGCCGCTTCTTGGCCGAACTTGCGGTTCGAGGGCAAGTACAGCATGACGTACGTTGGAATGCTGATCATTTCGAGGGCGAGGAAAAGCGAGATCAAATCGTTGGCGCGGGCCACGAGGGAAAGCCCCGCCCCGGCGATGAGCAAGCACGCGAAGTATTCGCCCGCCGATTCCCCGGTTTCGGACCAACCCAATGCGATGTACAAAACGAGAGAGATCAGCGTGAGCCAGCGGATGAACCCCGCCAGCGGTGTCGCATTCAACACGGCGTACGACACTTCGGCGATGGGTGGCTCGGGCACGTAGAACGCCACGAGCGCCGCCGCGATTACACCGATCAGAGCGATCGAGAACCCGGTAAGGCGGCTCGCGTTGAATGCGGCGAGCGTGAACAAAAGGCAGGCGGTGCCTACGAGCACCGATTCCGGCAGGGCGTATCGCACCGCCGCGGTCAAGTGTTCGAGGAAAGCCGGATTGCCGAAAGGTGTCATGAATCGAATCTCTATTTGGTCGTTGCGCGGGGCAGGGCGGTGCCCGTTTCGAGCTTGGCGGAAGCCGGGTTTTCGCGGGCGCGGGCGTCGTTCAACTGTTGCATGATGGGGGCGATGTCCGGCTTCATGGTGTTCAACACCACTTGCGGGAACAGCCCTAGCGCGAGGCAAAGAACGGCCGGCAAGCCGAACGCCACGATTTCTCGCGGGGTGGTATCTCCGACCACAACCTCGGTGGTGGGGAGTTGCAACGGGCCGAAGAACACGCGACGGAGCATGCTCATGGTGTACCACGCGGAGAGGAAGATTCCCAACCCGGCGGCGACCGCGAGGCCGTACCCGGCGATCAATGTGTTCCCAGGCGTGAAGAGCGCCCCGATCAGCAGCATCTCGCTCACGAAGCTGTTCAACCCCGGCAGACCGACGCTCGCCAAGCAAATCACAAACATGAATGCGGCGTAAATCGGGAAGCGGGCGATAAGGCCGCCGAATTGGTTGCTGTCGGTGGTGCGGTAGCGATCGGCGAGGAAGCCGAGCAGTGCGAACATCGCCCCGGCGGTGAGGCCGTGGTTGATCATGTGCAACGCCGCGCCGGTCAAACCCTCGGCATTCAAGGCGAACATTCCGAGGATCAACAAACCGAGGTGCGAGATGCTGCTGTACGCGGCGATGAGTTTCAGATCGCGTTGGGCGAAGGCGCAAAACGCGGCGTACACGATGCCCACGGCACCGAGGAAGCCGAACGCGGGCAAGCCGTAATGCACGGCGGCATCGGGGCAGAGGGGAATCACGATCCGCAGGATACCGAGGGTGCCGAGCTTCGAGAGCACCCCCGTGAGGAGAACCGTCACGGAAGCCGGGGCTTCCGAATAGGCGGTGGGCAACCAAGTGTGGAAGGGGATGATCGGCGTCTTCACGGCGAACCCGGCAATGATGGCGAAGAAGAGCCATCCGCCGATAGTCTTATATTGGTCGCGTTCGGCTTGGGCTTTGGCGAGTGATTCTTTGGCGGCTCTCAGTTCGCTATCCGGGAGTTGCTTATCGCGTTTCGCCTTCTCGAATGCGGCGGTCGCGGCGTCGAGTTTCTTGGTGTAGTATTCCACCTTCGCTTCGCCCAGGCTGCTCCACGTCGCCACGTTCCGCATCAATTGGTTGATGTTGAAGGTGATCGGCCCGGCTTGCGGGATCGAAGTGAACCCCCGTTCTTCGACGATCGTTCGTTGGATCGTCTTGCCGTCCGGGGCGACGGGCGTCGGGTTCATCGCGGCCACGCCGATGATACCGGTGAGGGTGAACAGGCTGCCGAGGAAGGTATAGAGGAAGAATTTTCGGGCGGCGTCCCGCTTGCCGCCGCCGGTGCCCCATGAGGCGATGAGGAAGAACGCGGGAATGAGCGTCAATTCAAAGAAGATGTAAAAGAGGATCACGTCGAACGAAACGAACGCCCCGATCACGGCGGTTTGCAACGCGAACACCCAGGCGTAGAACCCCCCGGCTTTTTCCTTCACCGCATCCCAAGACGAAAGCGTTGCCACGTAGGTGAGCACACTGGCGAGCA
>Ga0105048_10004983_pt1 | contig 21532 bp, 20 predicted proteins | sample MAT05_FD_78382 | JGI IMG/M metagenome (GOLD analysis project Ga0105048, IMG submission 78382) | Freshwater microbial communities from Lake Fryxell liftoff mats and glacier meltwater in Antarctica - MAT-05 | ecosystem: Environmental > Aquatic > Freshwater > Ice > Liftoff microbial mat | place...
AAACTTTTTTCAAGAGGTGTTGCAACTCAACGTGATGAATGGGTTTATGATTTTTCACGAGATAATTTAATTGAGAAAGTAAAGTATCTTGTTGATACTTATATGGAAAGATTAACACAGGGAACAACAAGAGAGTTTAATATAAAATGGGATCGAGAGACAACTAAATATTTTGATCGACGTATTGTAAAGAACTTTGAGATCAATTCTTTAATTTTGGGTGCATATCGACCATTTACAAAGAAATATTTTTATTTTGACAAGCATTTTAATGGAATGACTTATCAGCTTCCTAGTATTTTTCCTAGTGATAAACAGAATCATTTAGCAATTGTCTCAAGTGATGTTTCTGCGCGTGCTGGATTCAATGTGTTAGCTGTTAATTCAGTTCCAGACCTGCATCTTTCTGCTACAGAAGACGCTTTTCAATGTCTTCCTCTTTATCGCTACGATGAAAACGGCGATCGCATTGACAACATCACCGATTGGGGTTTAACCCAATTCCAAAACCACTACAGCGATCCAAAAATTACCAAAGAAAATATCTTTCATTACACTTACGCCGTTCTCCATCATCCCCACTACCGCACCAAATACGAACTCAACCTCAAATGAGAATTTCCCCGATTACCTTTTTACGAAAACTTTCATCAATGGGCAGCATGGGGTAAAGCCTTAATGGATTTACATCTCAATTATGAAACCATTCAATCCTACGGACTGCAACAAGTAGAAATAGATAATAAACCTAATCCCAAAGCCAAACTTAAAGCCGATAAAACTAATGGTGTGATTATTTTAGATGACAATACTCAGTTGATTGGGATAGAGGCGATCGCTTGGGATTACAAACTCGGCAACCGATCAGCGCTGGAATGGATACTCGATCAATACAAAGAAAAGAAACCCAAAGATCCCACGATCGCCCAACTCTTTAACACCTACAAATTTGCTGATTACAAAACCCAAGTCATTGACTTGCTGCAAAGAGTTTGTACAGTAAGCGTCAAAACAATAGCGATCATCCAACAGATGCCTACAGAGTAGTTACCTAACTCGTCCAAGGACAGCGATCGGCCCCCCACCTGCTGGCCCTTGGTGTTCACTACCCCCAGACACATAGATCATCGGGTCTTGGACTATGGAAGCGATGACCGCCCCGACTACAGCCCTTGCCATGCGGGTATGGCTAATATCGGAATCATCGAGCATGGTATGACGCTGCCCCAAAATTTGCCCCGTGGGGTCTGCCTCTGCCTTGGCAAACACATTGACGATTTCGATCGCCCCGTCTATGCCAGCAATTTTTTTAAGCCCCTCGATCGCCTCCCGGACTGCTGCCCCATCCAAGGCATGATCCATAACGCTATGGTTGATGAGTAGGTCACTATGGGAATGGGGAGAATTACCAAACACCAAGATTTCACAATTCTGCAATTCGACCCCGGCGGAAGTGGAGGCAACAGCAGAGTAGAGATGATAGTTATGACAGATATCGCTGGGCTGGAGTTGGGCTGGAGTAATTTCCCCTAGGGCAAGGGCGACCCCCAAAGCTGAAGCGGCTCTGGAATATGCCATAGATTTATAACTATCTTGGGTTTGGACTTGCTCTCCTTGGGTACGAGATGAATTCAGCAAGGGGCATTTGATCTGGACAAAGTGGACTTCGGGAATGGTTAGACCAGCATCGGCGATCGCCTGTCGGACTCCCTCAGCGACAACTTCTACCATCGTGATCGTGCCAATTTCGGCGGGCAAAAAATTCCTAGTTTGGCTCGTCCCCAAGACTAAACCCCAGTTCGGTGGTGTATCTGCGCTGACCTGCTGGCGAGTGAATACTGTCAGGTGGGGGCTGAGAATCCCTTCCGTACCGCCGGACATGACAAAAATAATCTGCTCAATAGCTTCTGGGGTTAGGTACGATCGCAAATAAAACTGCAAACTCTGAACCGCAAAACCCCTCGTAAAATCATTCACACAGCCATTCCCTTCCGTCTTCCCCATGACAGCAATGATCGATCGGGGTTCTATTTGTTGAGCTTGAATTAATTGCTTCAAGGCAGTCAAATCATCGGGGGCATTTTGCGGAATTTTCCAAACATCAATTTTCATCAGTAAACACAGTTAGTAAGTCAACTATCGATCTTGATTTTAGTCAATGTTTGGGAAAAATCAAGAAATAAACAACCATCTCTGATAACTGTTCACTGTTTTCTGTGCATAAAATGTAATTACTATGTATTTGTGAAATCATCTAAACCATGAGCGCAGCTATTAGAACCCGAATCATTAGGATTGGTAATTCTCAGGGTGTTCGTATCCCTAAAATCCTATTAGAGCAGAGTGGTATTCACACAGATGTAGAAATTGAGGTGCAGGGCGATCATCTCACGATCCGCACAGCACGAAGGTTACGAACTGGATGGGATCAAGCCTTTGCTACCATGGTTGAACAGCAGGATGATACTCTTCTAGATGACATTACTACTACGGAATGGGATCAGGTTGCATGGGAGTGGTAGTTAAGCGTTTTGATGCTTTTTTAGTCAATCTAAATCCTACTATTGGTAACGAGATTCACAAGACAAGGCCCTGTGTTGTGATTTCAATAAAATATCTGAGCTAGGGTATACTAGGTTTATCAAATTTAACCACGAGTAAATCTATGATTCTTCCCGGTGCGATCGTCCGTGTCACCAATGTCGATGATACTTACTACGCCTTCGAGGGCTTAGTCCAACGTGTGGATGGCAATAAAGCTGCGGTCTTATTTGAAGGCGGTAATTGGGACAAATTGGTTACTTTTCGGCTCTCGGAATTGGGCGTAGTAGAGAAAGTTGCCAAAAAAGGTAAATAGTTAAATTCCCATCCCTAACCCAGCTAAATAACCAGTAGTCCAAGCACTCTGGAAATTAAAGCCCCCTGTCACCCCGTCAATATCCAGCACCTCTCCAGCTAGATACAAACCGGGGCATTTTTTTGATTCCATAGTTTTGAAATCCACTTCCGGTAACATCACCCCGCCACAGGTGACAAACTCTTCTTTGAAAACTCCCTTACCACTGATTAAATATTCCCCGTGGGTCAACTCTCCTACTAGTTGATTAAGGCTTTTTTTGGATAGTTCTGCCCATTTTTGAGTGTCATGAATGCCGATAAAATCTAATAATCTGCACCATAATCTCTTAGGGACAGGAAAGGGGCAACTAGTGGTAATTTGCCGTTGGGGCAGTTGAGATTTCACTGCGGTTAATTGCTGCCTTAAAACTTCTGGATTGTAAGTAGGTAGCCAATTGATTATTAACTTGGCTTGGTATTTTTGTTGATGCAAAATTCTGGCGGCCCAAGCGGAAAGTTTGAGAACTGCGGGACCACTCAAACCCCAGTGAGTGATTAACAAAGCTCCTATTTGTTCCAGATTTTTCTCAGGATTTTTCTCGGAGGTAACTAACCGTAACTTCACTGTTTCTAGACTTACTCCCGATAGTTCAGCAAAGCGTGGATCTCGCACATTAAAAGTAAATAAAGAAGGAGCGATCGGTATCAGGGTATGCCCTAGATGGTGGGCAATTTTGTAGCCTTGGGGACTGCTGCCCGTGGCAATAAGGAGGCGATCGCACCCTAGGCTTTCCCCAGACCGCACCTCAACTACAAATTTATTGGCTTCTCTCACTACCCCAACAGCCGCAGATCTAGTCCTAATTTGTACCCCCGCATTAATAGCAGCTTGTTCTAAGCAATGGGTAATAGTGGCGGAATTATCGGTAGTCGGGAACATGCGACCATCGGCTTCGGTTTTTAGTTCTACTCCGTGGCGGGCAAACCAGGCGATCGTATCCTGAGCCTGAAATCGACTAAAAGCTCCCCGCAGAGCCTTCCCACCCCGGGGATAGTTCTGCACCATCAAAGCCGGATCGAAGCAAGCATGGGTAACATTGCACCGCCCGCCGCCCGAAATCCGCACTTTTGCCAACACCTCCTGCCCTGCTTCTAATAAAGTTACCTGAGTATCAGGGTATTTCTCAGCACAGGCGATCGCCCCAAAAAACCCCGCCGCCCCACCACCAAGAACAATTACTTTTTTTACCATAGATTTTACTGATTAATATCATCTAGGGTCTGCCAAATGGCTTGTAACAGGGGTTTTAATCCTTCTTGAGCTACGCCAGAAATTAGGAAAATGGGAGCTTGAGTAACTTTTTGGAATTGAGCTAAGATTTCTGCTTGGGTGGGTTTATCGATCGCATCGATTTTATTAAGAGCCACAATTTGTGGACGCTGGCTGAGATCGTGGTCGTAGGCGCTTAGCTCCGCTTGGATCGTGTGATAGTCAGCGATCGCCTGCTCCGAAGTTATATCGATCATGTGCAACAACAACCTAGTTCGTTCAATATGGCGCAAGAAATCGTGCCCCAAACCGATGCCTGTATGCGCCCCCTCGATCAAACCCGGAATATCAGCAAATACAGTGCCATCCCCCGTAGGCTTCCGCACTACTCCCAAGTTAGGGATCAGGGTCGTAAAAGGATAGTCGGCAATCTTCGGGCGAGCGGCGGAAATAGTCGATAGCAGGGTAGATTTTCCCGCATTGGGCAACCCAATAATCCCTACTTCAGCAAGAAGTTTCAACTCTAGGCGCAGATCTTTGGTTTCTCCTTCCAACCCCGGCAGGGCATAGTCTGGGGCACGATTGCGATTGCTGAGAAAGAACTTATTCCCCAAGCCGCCCTTGCCTCCGGCGGCAATACACAAGACTTGGGCCGGATAGATCAAATCTCCTAAGAGTTCTCCCGTCTCGCGATCGAAAATCATCGTGCCACAGGGAACCTCGATGATGCGATCGATCCCATTTGCCCCTGTGCAATTATTTGGTCCACCTCTAGCACCGTCTTCCGCCTTAAACTGGTGGGCATACTTAAAGTCGATCAAAGTCTGCAAATCTTCCACCGCGACTAAGATCACATCTCCCCCTTTGCCGCCCTTACCCCCCGAAGGTCCCCCCGCTGGCACGTACTTTTCTCGGCGAAATGCTACAATCCCATCTCCCCCCTTGCCTGCGGCGACGATAATCTCTACTTGGTCAATAAACTGCATAAGTAATAGTGCTCAGGATAACCCTTCTTGATCAGGAATAATAAATTTATAACCCACCCCCCGCACTGTTTGGATCAGGGCAGGTTGGGTCACATCTAGTTCTATTTTGCGGCGAATTTGTCCAATATGCACATCAACGATGCGCTGCTCTCCGGTATATTCATAACCCCACACTTCTTTGATCAATTCTTCTCGGCGCACAACCCGCCCCGGATTGGTAGCTAAGAAGTATAGCAGATCAAGCTCTAAAGTAGTAAAGGGAATTAATTGATTATTAACAACAACTTCCCTAGTTTCTGTGTTAATAATTAGATTTTTAAAAACTAAGCGTTGTTGTGGAGAAGGATTTACTGAACGTTGCCGTTTGAGGATCGCCGCCACTCGCCACTCCAGTTCTTGCAAATCGAAGGGCTTAGTTAGGTAGTCATCTGCCCCTTGAGAAAATCCCTGCTCCTTATCTATGGCATCGTTTCTACTGGTAAGCATCAGTACAAATACATTAGTATGACTTTGCATTTGCTCACAAAGTGTGTAGCCCAAAATATCTGGGAGATTAACATCCAGAATCACCAAATCTGGTTGAAACTGAGGAAATATTGCCATAGCCGTTTTGCCATCAACAGCAAACTCCACCTGGTACTTGCGACCAAGAAAGCGGAAAATTAGATTGCGAATGGCAGGGTCATCATCAACGATGAGGATTTTGGCATTATCCATTGTCATAAATTGATTTGGGGCAGGAGAACTTTATTATGGGGGACTACCTAATCTGCATTTTATGTTAAATAACGGCTCTAGTTGAAATTAGTTGCAATATGTAGCTTTGTCTGGGGATCAATCATTGTTGCTTGGGGATCAACCTGTTGATTTTTGCCCCCGATCGTATTCCTCGCTAATATCCTCGCCGCGAATTTCTCTTTCCCCACAAATTAGAAATTCGCCACAAAATGGGAGCGATCGCCCCCATCACTACCCCCAAGGCAACACAAAAAGCAAGTAAAACTCCGATCGGAATTTGAATTGTTTGCCCTCCCAGAAACCGCAAGGAAACCCCTGTGATATTTTGGACTGCTATTACTGCTGCCGCTACAAGCCAAGCCGCTAACAATAGGTTACTAACTAAGTTACTAATTATGCTCATAGATCCTAGCGATACATGAAAGAGAGTTGGTAGTCCTAAAAGAGTAAGGATTTTTTGGTAAGAATATCTTCCGCAGTGCGGCGTACATCCTTATAGATTTAGCACTACCGGGGAGTTTAGAGATGATTATTTTGATGCGGTGAAACCGGAGGATAATTTGTATTGCTCTTATGGGCTTGATTAAATAACTCTAGCTGGCAAGATTGGTAGATATCTTTTAATTGCAATTCTATCTTCGGAGTTAAAGCCGTAAAAATTATTCCCAAATGGCCCTGTTCTCCCTGCTGCCCTAGTATTTTAGCATAGATATCTTCTCCGGTTAAGGCAGGCTTGTTTCCTAGAGCAAAGTTGATTTTGATATTAGTAAAAGCTGCGGGGATCGCAGGGCTAACAATTTCTGCCGATCGCTGACCGAGCTTGACCAAGGTGGCAGGAATAGTCTGGGAACTGATATCTTTGCCATCTAAAATAGCAAAATGGAGGGCAAGAGGAACCGGCAAGTTATAGAGTGGATCTATAATTATTTCGGGTAAATTTAGGGAATATTTACCTCTAATACCCCGGACTGAGTAGATAGTAATGGGTTCTTTGACTCCCTTGGGGCTGACTTGTTTGGTGTCATCAATTTGAAGTGTGCAAGTGTCGGGATCCAAATTTTGAGAATCGGGTTTCAAGGTTGATGAAACAGGAGAAAAAAGATTAGTCACAGCTTGATAGGTAGCGGTGGAAATTAAGATTTGTCCAGCCGTGGTGTAGGATTCTATGCGGTAGGTGAGATTAACCTGACTGCCTACTACCCCATACTTGGTACGTTTGGCAGAACCGATATTCCCGACTACAACTTCTCCAGTATTAATACCAATGCCCATGCCTAGGGGCGATCGCCCTAGTTTTTCCATTTCTTGGTTTACTTGTTCCATAGCCAGTTGCATAGCGATCGCACAAGCCACCGCTCGTTGGGGATCATCCCCTCGTTGCACAGGAGCCCCAAAAAGCACTAAAATCCCATCGCCCATAAATTCATCGATCGTACCCTGATAGTCACTAATCACCTCCGCCATTTTGCCTAGATAGAGGTTCAGAATTTGCAATACTTCTTCTGGGGGAATTCTTTCCGCCAAAGCTGTGAAACCCCGGAGATCGGAGGTGAGGATGGTGAGGGTTCTACGCTCTCCCCCCAGACTACTGCCTCCGGGTTGCTCTAGCAGCAGAGCCACAACATCGTCAGTTAAGTAGCGCCCAAAGGTAGCCCGAATGTCTCCGGCAGTTTTGGCAACATAACTGGTAATGCCCAAAGAAGAGCCGACTAGAGCTAGGAAAGAGGGGACTAGGGGAATCCAAATTCCTGATTGGAAGCAACTATAACTAAAAATCCCTAAGCCTAGTCCCGCGATCGCTAGGCTAGTTGCCCGGAGGAAAGATATCCAACCAGTTTGTCGCCCCTGCTGCCGCCAAGTTAAAATCGCTCCCACCCAGGACCAGGCAAAAATCCACAGATTTTCTTGATATTCTTGCCAACCTTGGAGGGTAGGACGACCATCGATCGCCCCCGAAATTAACTGACTAGTAATATGGGCATGAATTTCCACCCCAGACATTTTTTGAGGAATCCCCAAGATCCCACTACTAAAAGGAGTAGCGTAGAGATCATTAAGGCTGGCAGCACTAGCTCCCATCAGCACTACCTTATCGGTAAAAAAACCCGCCGGAATCTGGTTAGTGAGAACTTCCGTCATGGTGATCCGAGGGAAGCTCCCTGCGCCACCCTGATAATTCAAGATTAATTGGTAGCCCCGACTATCTGCATGGACATAACCCCCATCGTTGCTAGCAAAAGGTACTAGCCGCAGTTTCCCCAAGCGATATTCTAGTTTTTCTTGATTGATAACTTCTGGGTTAATACCTTGGTCGGCAAGATACTTTAAGGCTAGTTTTACACCGAGGCCATCTAGGGCCTCCTCTGGAGAGTTTTGGGGAGAGTTTTGGGGAGAGTTTTGGGAAGCTGGAGATGTTCCTTGATTAGGGACGGTTACGGGGATTGAGAGAAAAAAGCGGCGGATTTTATTATCAGGGTCATTGAGCAAATCGTTTGCCCCTACCTGGTCGGGATATTTTAGGGCGGGGGGCGGACTAACGCGATCGCCCAAAACTTTGGTAATCCCAAACAAATTGGGGGTAGTTTGCATTAACTTAACTAACTCCCCATGCCCCGGTTCCACTACCAAATCTCGATACACATCCAGCCCGATCGCTCTTGGTTTTTGAGCTTTGATATGCTGCAAAATTTGGGCTAATTGTTGATCAGCCATGGGCCACCGGAGCGATCGGCGCACATCCTCTTCAGTGATATCTACAATTACCACCCGGGACTCTACTAAGGTGTGACCCCGGAACATAAACATCTGATCTAGGGCAGCTAACTCTAGGAGTTGTAACCCCCCTAAAAAACGCAAACCAATTACTGCCGCTGCCGTACTAGGCGCCGCAATTAAGACTCCTCGCCAAGCCCAAGCAAATTTCTTGAGTTTCGTTCTCAAGCTCTGATTCATGGGGATTACTCCTATCAAGTTAAAGGTAGATGCAATCCCTTGATCGAATACGAGAGAGCGGTTCTGGCTATTCCTCCTAACTTCTATTGCTAGGTAAAGGATTGCTATTAATCGCACTAGTAGCGGGATTAACTAAAGGAGCTTGAGCGATCGCCCCTAAACCCACAGAATTAAGTATCTCTTCCCAGTTACTAGGATTAGTGCCTCGGAGATTTGCAGCCGTAGTTATTAGATCGTACCAAAAACCGTTAGCTGCGTAGACCTGAGCGCGATCGCTATCATTAGCTGCTGCTTGTAGTTTATTACTCAACTCCTGACTCATAACAATTCGCCGTACCAAACCATTAATCATCGGATTAACACTAGGCTGCTCTTGATCTGTTTGCAACTCGAAGTACCAACTATACAACTTCCCCTCTTCGAGAGTCTTACCCGGTTGATTTGGCAGGGTAACGCTTACAATTCCACCGCTAGTAGGAGGAATAACTACCTGTTCGTACAACATTTCCCCTTCCTGCTCATTCACCAGATAAAATTTAATCGGAGTGCTTACTCCAGCCGGGACGTAGAGAAAGAAAGTAGGCGTAGCACTAATAGTTAGTCCCCAAAGAGTCTTAGTTACTGCATCTCTTGGAACCAGAGGAATAAAATCGGGAGTTTGTAAACCGCCACCCCGGACTCCACCGCCGCTACTGTCAGGTGGTGCACCACCGCCGGGGGGTCTAAAAGTCTGAGCTAGTAGGGTATTATCTGCCCTCAAGGGGGTAGAAAAATTCAAACCTGCTTCTTGACTAAAAGCACGAGAACTAGCTCCAGCGAGTAGAGCTAACGTAGTAAAAGATAAAACAAGTTTCCGGTAGATCATGATAACGATAAACTCCTAATAAATGCTTGCAAAATTGCAGTCTTGAGACTATTTCTGTCCTGAGATTACTTTGCGATCCCTGATATCTAACAATCTTATAGCAATCCTCTAGAGTCGATACCCTAGAACTTTCTTCCATCTAATTTGAACTCATCAAACTTGATGACTGCCGAGTTAGGTTCTCTAGTATCAAACCGATAACTGGTAACCAACCCAGTAGCGGTATCCCAGATACTAAAGGCAGTAATGTCGTTACTTGATAGGTAGGCTAGGGGCTTGTCATCTTCTCCTAAAACCGGGGATAGGGTCGGAGTGATGGGGGTTAAGCCATTGGGATTGCCAGTTACTACATACTTTTCTTGGGATTTTTCGGGAACGGGGCGTTTTCGATCGCCCGTATAGGCTCCATAGGTATTACCGACGTTGGAACTTTCTAAAAAGTTCATCCCAGTTTTGCTGATAAATCGATTCCAGATGTGAGTATGCCCATAGAAAACTAAGTGGACTCCAGCTTTTTCCAACAGGGGTAAGAGGGCTTGGATAATATAATCTCTGCCTTGGGGATATTCATAACGGATCGCGGTAATTCCGCCTTGGTCATTGCGATCGATCACTTGCACCGGATCCGTGTAGGGAGGCACAATATTTTCCCCTAGAGAATGGGGTGGATGATGAAACATGACCACTTTGTATTTGGCTTGTTTAAATTCAGGACTGGCTAATTCCTGCTCTAGCCATTGGTATTGGGGACTGCCCTGCTTAATCGGTTCAAAAATCATTTGCCCATAGCCCCAATCTTGAGGATTATCAAGATCTCCGGGCTGTTCTTGGAACCGTCCACGAGCTTGGGGGTCAGGACTCCGCCAAATATTAGTCACGTAAAGAGAAATTAAGCGGATATCACCAAAGGTTACAGCGTAATAGTTTTCACCGCCGGAGCTACTGGTCGGTAGAGTAAAGATTTCTCGGAAAGTATCGGTGTTAAAAGAATGGTCTTTTAGCCAGTCTTGACGGATTTTTTGGTTATTACTGGGGTTGATAACCTCGGCGTAGGTATTGTAGAGCTTGGTGGCAGCGGATTGGGGTCTAGGATCGTTAAATTGTTCATTGAGATTTAGGTGGGGCAAGGCTTGTCCCATCACCTCGTGGTTACCCGTGGCAGCAAAGAGGGGTGCGTGTTGAATAATTTCTCCCCCTCGGTAGGTGGTTTTAACCCCATTTTTCTCTAGTTGATAACTAGCTCTGCCCTGCAAACAAGGAAAGAAAGCTCCACCCCGGTTATCATCAAACCACTCCGAGGCGCGATCGGGTACATTCTGTAAATCTCCCGCCAAGAAAACCGCATCTACTCTGCCGATCGTTTCTTGAACTTTTTGAAGATTAGCAGCGGTCATGGGCATGACTTGGTGATCGGAGGTGAGAAGTATCTTCAGAGGTTGACCGGGACGGGGAGCGGGAGCAAGGGTGAATTCTTCGCTCGTGATCGAAGTACCGTTGGGATGGGTGCTAGTTACTCGGTAGGGCAGGCGATCGCCGGAGTCTAGATTTTGGATGATCGCCTCCTGTCGCCAGATATTCCTAGGGGTAGATTTTTGATAGACCTGTCCGCGCTCTTTTTGCTCTCCTACCAGAGAAAACTGATCTTCTTGAGTCCGGCTAAGTTTGCTTGTGCGGGCGATCGCTAGGTGCTGAAAATTTTGCCCGTAGATGACTCGATGATCTGTCCCGGCAAATTCTGTAAACCACACTACGCGAACCGAAGTCGGGGTAGGCAATTGCAGGAAAGGCTCTGTAAGTAATTGCACAGCAGAATTAGGTGGATTAGGCATAACTGAAGGCTTGATGATCAAAAGCAAAAGTGGACCAATTATTGCTGCAAAAATCGCTACAAAAATTAGTATTAGTACCCTACGAAGTCTTGATGCTCCTCGATTTACCATAATCCCCCTAGGTTAAGAGGCAAATAACTTTTTTCCTTCCCCAAGTATCGCTCCAGACAGGATTCTAATCCTCCGGCAAAATCCACACTGGAGGAGCTGCGGCTCTCTTGCGGAGGGCTTCGGCGGCTAATTCGTGCATCTGATCTAGAGAAAGCTCTTTAATAAAGTTAGAGGCAGCCGCAGCATACTCTCGATGGGGACATTTCTCTCCCAAAATACAGCCATTGACACAAGCAGTCGCACAATCGATCGTGACTTCTGTTGCTTCCATAGTTCTTCTCCTTAGTCGCTATTCTTAGGTTGTGCGATCGCTCAATTCAATCCACAAATTTATCCTAACAGCAATTATGAAGTTTCTCTACTATGAGCAGCTAGGTCTAAGTAGACACATCACTCTAGGGTTAAAATAACAATAACGGCAATACATCTGTTGTGTTGTAATCTTACTTAAACAGGGCTAAAAACTATGAATATTAGGAACAAAAGCTATATTTTAGAGAGTTTTATCCAGTCCAGATTTGGTGAATTAGAGCCGAAAATGGTAGCTTTTTTTTGCGGCGGTCTCTACTTTATCTGCTGGGGAATTTACGAGGATGTTACTGTCAATATCGATGCTGACTGTTGATGAGGTAGGTCGCCACCAAGCAATGAGATTATTGGCAGAAAATGTTTTGAGTCGGCGGTGGAATGAAGGAGGCGATATTTTGCCGACTATTGTTACAAATTTGCTGGAATTACCTGGGGAACAATTAATATTGTTGTTGGAACGGTGGCCTGATTTGTCGATCGATGAATTGATGACTTTTTTGGGACAGAATTCTGGATAAACGGAAATTTGTTTGATTGGCTAGTGGTTTGCCCTGATGTTTGAGAGGGCAAAAGCTCCTGCTTCTGAATCGCATATTAAGGAGGAGAACAAGTAAGATAATTATTTACAGGTAGTCTTGTTTTGTGGGTATCTTGTCTATATCCCAAAATAGGCTCATCGCGATCGCAGAACTTTGTTTTTTGTCGGAGATAACATGCAAAGTCTAAACTTTTACTAAGTTAGTGCCTTACTGTAGGTACGAGTTCTGAACTCCTATCTAAACTTTTTTAATGAAACCTCAAACCTATTATCTTTAACTAAGCCTATTGTGATGAAGCTATTACGTCGTTTATCAATACTGATCCTGATTTTTGGAATTACTCTTTGGGCGATCGTAGCCTGTTCCCCTGATACCCCTAGTACCTCTAACCCCAGCAAAGGAGATAGTCCAGCAGCCAACAATCAAGTAATTAAAGTCGGTTCCAAGGATTTTACCGAGGCTTTTATTTTAGGAGAAATGTATTCTCTTGCCTTAGAAAATGCTGGTTTCAAAGTAGAACGGAAGCTAAACTTGGGTGGAACCCCCGTGGCTCAGGCTGGTTTGCTAGGGAAACAGATTGATCTATATCCTGAATATACGGGAACAGGGCTACTCACAGTGTTGAAGTTGCCGACTCAGAGCGATCAGAAACAAGTATTTGATACCGTAGCCAAGAATTATCAAGAAAAGTTTAAGCTGATTTGGCTAGAACCCGCCCCCATGAATAATACTCAGGCTTTAGCCATGACTCAGGAAGGGGCAAAGAAATTTGGGATTAAAACTATTTCTGACTTGGCAGCAAAAGCTAAGGAGTTAACAATAATTGGTCCCCCAGAATTTGAACTACGAGAGGATGGACTACCCGCTATTAAAAAAACCTACGGCAACTTTGAACTCAAGAGTTATAAAGGTGTGGATCCCGGATTGCGTTATAGAGGTTTAGTAGATGGTCAGGCTGAGGTAGTAGTTGCTTTTGGGACTGATGGAGAAATCAGTGCTTTTAATCTAGTTTTATTAGAAGATGATAAGAAACTTTTTCCGCCCTACCAAGTTGCGCCAGTAATTAGGCAGGATACTCTAGAGGCAAATCCCAAAATCAAAGAGATTCTAAATGCGATCGCCCCTAAGCTCACCGATTCAACCATGCAAAAACTCAACTACGAGGTCAGTGGTGGTAAAAAAGAACCTGCTGCAGTGGCGAAGGAATTTTTAATGAAGGAAGGCTTGATTAAAGGGTAATGAAATGACTATCACCTTCGACCAAGTTTCTCTCCAATTTCCTAAGACATCTCATCTAGCAGTGAAAAATTGTAGTTTTCAAGTAGCAAAAGGTGAATTGGTGGTGATTCTCGGTTCCTCTGGTTGCGGCAAGACGACCTTATTAAAAATGGTGAATCGTCTCTACGAACCAACTAGCGGAAAAATCTATCTTGAAGGCAAAGATATTACTCAAATCCCTGTCACTCAACTGAGGCAGCAAATTGGTTATGTGATTCAGCAGTTTGGGTTGTTTCCCCACATGACTGTTGCTCAAAATATTAGCGTAGTTCCCAAGCTCTTGGGTTGGTCTAAGCCTCAAATTCAAAGCCGTGTTGATGAGCTTTTGTTGTTGGTAGATTTATCCCCTTCTGAATATCGTCAGCGATATCCGAAACAGCTATCTGGAGGGCAGCAGCAACGAGTAGGACTAGCTAGAGCTTTGGCGGGAGATCCCCAAGTGATGCTAATGGATGAACCGTTTGGGGCGATCGATGCGATTACTCGTAGATCCTTGCAAGAGGAGATACTGCAACTCCAGCGGCGACTCCACAAAACTATTCTCTTTGTCTCCCATGATGTGCAAGAAGCCCTGAAACTAGCTGATAAGATTTTGATTCTCCATGAGGGAGAGGTTCTCCAGTACGATACACCTTGGAAAATCTTAACCCAGCCTGCAAATGATTTTATTAAGCAATTAGTGGGGTCTGGAGATGTTGTGCAGCAGTTAAGTCTGTTAAGAGCAGGTAACTGTATGATTCCCCTAAATCCTCAGGAAGAGATGACTCTTAACTTGTCTCATTTGCCAATAATTGACCACGATGACAATCTCCGGTACGCCCTTTCCCTGCTACTGAAAACCGGAGCTGAGGCTCTAGGAGTATTAAAAGCAGACGTATTGGTGGGAACGATCGCTCTCCAAGATATCGCTACCCTAACTCAAGTTGGTGCTACCTTAGACGAAAAAATCTAAATATAAAATCTAAATATAAAGTGTCAGGAATCTTTTCTTTAGTTAATGTATAGGTAAGAAGCTAAGGCTAGTTAAAGGAACTCTCAAAAATAAGGTTTCCTTACTTTGCTGGAGCTATTGTATTTCCTAAAATGACTATTTCCTCGGATAGAGCAAAGTCTTCAACTAGTAAATGTGAGATAACCATGCCCCCTATTCCCACTCAACTAAGAGATTCTCAAGAACCAGAAGATTTTTTTCCTTTGGATCCCAAGTCCCAAGATATCGTTGAAGAATTGTTAGCAGATTTAGATAGTAATTTAGTGAGGGATGAGGCGATCCCCAGAAAATTGGTCGGCAACCCGAATCGAAATACCACTGACTTGGTGCGATTATACCTCCAAGAAATTGGTCGTGTCCGCCTCCTCCATCAAGATGAAGAAGTCTCAGAGGCTCAAAATGTTCAACAATACATCGCACTTTTGGAATTGCGAGAAAAAACTAGTCATCAGGGCGATCGCCTCTTGGTAGAATTTATCCGGGTAACAAAGATTCATGACCGCCTTGTTGCTCAGTTGGGGTCTCGTCCTAGTTGGGAACGCTGGGCGAAGATGGCGGAGCAAGATTTATTTACTCTCAAGCAATCTTTAAATCAAGGCAAGGAACGCTGGGCTGAGTTGGCGGGTTTGAGTTTAGCAGAATTAGAAGAAGTTATTAGTCGGGGAATGCGATCGAAAGCCCGGATGATTCGTGCCAACTTGCGGCTAGTGGTGTCGGTTGCCAAGAAGTATCAAAGTCGGGGGATGGAATTACTCGACCTGATCCAAGAAGGGACTCTGGGCTTAGAAAGGGCTGTAGAAAAGTTTGACCCCACGAAAGGCTACCGATTTAGTACTTATGCTTACTGGTGGATTCGGCAAGGGGTGACGAGGGCGATCGCCAGCCAAAGCAGAACTATTCGTCTTCCTGTACACATTACCGAAAAACTCAACCGCATTAAAAAGGCTCAAAGAACTATTGCTCAAGCTAAGGGAAGCACTGCCAGCCTTGAGGAAATTGGTCAAGAGCTAGGGATGCAGGCAGAACAAGTCCGGGAAATCTTGATGCGAGTTCCGCAGTCTATTTCCTTAGAGATGAAGGTAGGGAAAGATAAGGATACTGAACTAGGAGATCTCTTAGAAACGGGGGAAGTTTCTCCAGAAGATATGGTGATTCGAGAATCACTACGTCAGGATTTACTACAAATGGTAGGGGATTTGAGCGATCGAGAGCGGGATGTCATTAGTCTCCGCTTTGGTTTGACTACAGACCACCCCTACTCTCTGGCAGAAATTGGTCGGGCTTTAGATTTATCTCGGGAGCGTGTCCGCCAAATAGAGAGCAAGGCTTTGCAAAAGCTCCGTTTACCTAAGCGCCGCAATCATCTGCGGGATTACCTAGAAACTCTAACCTAACCTTTTATTTTTTCTTGTAGTAATCTACTCCCTTATTAACAAATTTCAGCGTATAGGCCTCTTGATATTTCGTAGTTGCCTTGTAAACTCCGGCAGCAGCCATATCATCAAAGAAAGTTTTCCAGCGCTGATCGCTCATGGTTCCAATGCCTTGCTTCTCGGAATCCCCAGACATAACAATACCGTATTCCTTCATTTTGGCAATACCGTAGGCAATTTGGTCATCACTCATTTGGGGATTATCTTTTTTGATCAACTCATTGCCGGGAGCAGGATTTTCAAAGTAACTGTACCAACCTTTAATTGAGGCATCTACAAACCGCTGCACTAAATCTGGCTTAGTATCTACGAGTTCCTTGCGAGTCTCAATAGTGGTGGAGTAGGGAGTCCAACCACTATCAGCCAATAGCAACACCTGAGGTTTAACGCCGCCTTCTTTTTCGATTTTTAGGGGTTCAGAGCTGAGATAGCCCTGCTGTGCCGTGGTTTTATCCGCCAAAAAGGGCCCCACGGTAAAATTGTAGGGACGTTTCTGCTCATCAGTGAAACCGTATTTGGCCTTCAGCCAGGGCCAGAAAGTATTATTGGCAGCGGCAGAAACTAAAATGGGGCGACCCTTGAGGTCGGCTAAAGTTTTGATTCCTTGGTCTGGGTGCGCTAGGAGAATTTGCGGGTCTTTCTGGAACATAGAGGCTACGGTGATTTTGGGAATACCTTCTTCAATAGCCCGAATAGCATCAGAACCATAGCCCATGAAAAAATCGATCGCACTCCCCATTAATAGTTGTGTTCCATTAACTTGAGGTCCACCCATTTTAACGGTTACATCTAAACCATATTCTTTATAAATTCCTGTCGCTACTGCTTGATAAAATCCCCCATGCTCTGCTTGGGCAAACCAATTGGTACCGTAGGTGATCTTATCTAAAGAACCCTTACTAGGGGAGGGGCTAGATCCAGAAGCTGCCTTGGGACTAGCGGCAGGAGACGCATTAGTAGTTGTGGTTGGAGTTCCGGTGCCACAGGCGGCAAGAAAGCCACTACCGAGAGCGATCGAACCATACTGCAAAAACTGACGACGATTAAGAGGATTGAAATTGAGGTTACTCATAAAATTCAAAGTCCAAGGGTGACAGAAATTAGGAACTATTCTGATTATTTATATAGTTATCATGATTTATTAACTCGGCTGTATTCCATACTACACCATGGTAATCTTCAATAGTTCCCTAAAATTATTTTTGAGAGCGATCGCCTACCAGTCTTAAAGTATGTTTCAGATTACTCGTCGCCGCCTTGCTTTTTGGTATACCAGCATTACCGCAATCCTGTTATTGTTATTTGCTACTGGGGTCTACTTGTACGTCAGAAATACATTAATTGAACGAGTTGATGATACTTTGAATCATGTAGTGGAAGTGGTGGAGCGATCGTTAACTATTGAATCTACTCAAGACCCCCAAATCCCCTACGCAGTTGATATTAAAGCTAGCTTTCGGAATAACAATAAAACCGTAGAAGATGATCATATTGATCTAGAGTGGTTTAACTCCCAAGGCAAATTATTATGGTCTACTTTTGATGAACCTTTGACTATTCCTCTTAATCCTAGTCGTCACGAAACTGTCCCCATAAATTTGCAGGGTATACTACCAAATTATTTTCTGCGACAAGTTACCTCTAGAGTAAAAATTGAAGATCAATTCTTAGGTTATTTGCGGGTTAGCCATCCTTGGTTTGAAGTGACTAAGCCCAGCCGGGATTTGATTATTGATCTAGGCTTTGGCATTACTTTAATGATTATTTCTGTAGCTGCAATTGGTTGGTTTCTCTCAGGATTAGCAATGCAACCAGTCCGAGATTCTTATCAAAGTTTGAAGCAATTCACCTCAGATGCTTCCCATGAATTACGTAACCCGATCGCTATTATTCAAACTAATGTCCAACTTGCCCTAGCCGATCCCGATCTAGACCCGGAACTCCCGGAGCAACAACGGTTAATAACTTCCCTACAGGTAGTAGAAAGGTTGAGTAAAAGGCTAGGAAAATTGGTAGATGACTTACTGTTTCTTACCCGCTCTGATAGTGGTATTGTCCAAATAGAAAATCAATTAGTTTACCTAGATTCTCTCTTAATTCAAGTAATTGAAGAACAACAATTAATTGCCGATCAAAAACAGATAGAATTGTCTCTGAATTTTCAGGAATCTGCTCAAGAAGAAGAATTTAAGGTGATGGGTGATGGGGATCAACTAGCACGTTTATTTACTAATTTGGTTAGTAATGCTATTACTTACACTCCATCTCAAGGGCGAGTAGAAATATTCCTCAGTCGGACTACAAAAAGTAGAGAAAATTGGCTAGATGTAAAACAAAATTTGACTAAGCCTAGCCACGTAGCTATCGCTCTATTTCAAGTTAGTATCAAAGATACGGGAATTGGGATTTCTGACCCAGAATTAGCAAGAATCTTCGATCGCTTCTACCGTGTGGATACTGCCCGGAGCCATCACGGGAATGGCAGTTCAGGATTAGGACTTGCGATCGTCCAGAAAATCATCCAGAACCATCAAGGAGAAATTACTGTTACTAGTACACCCAAGCAAGGCACAAATTTTATTATTACGTTGCCATCTATAGTTGGGTAGGTTTAATTAAATCTACTCTCTAGGGGTAGTGCTAAATCGGTAAAGATGTCCCCCGCGCTGTGGGAAACATCCTTATTAAAAAAATCATTACTTTTTTAGGACTACCAAAAGTACGTTAAGATAAGAAGAATTCAGGGATTCACGGTCTATCTTAAAAAATAATATTATCCCTAGGGAACTAAGAAAGTTATTTCATCTTCTTTAGATAAACTCTTCATCTTCTAGAGATAATTATCTTGTATTTTGGTTAGAATTCTAGTTGCAATTCTAATCAAATTCTTGTGTCATATTTATTATGTAGAGTAATACTTTAAAACAAAAGTTGTAATGAAAGAAGAATCAGTAGTGGATATAGCGAGAACTCTCTTTTATGAAAAGATTCTAGTTAAATTTGATGGTGAATTTGTAGGTGCTTTGGCTGCAATTCCTAAAAACTCCGAAAGCCATGATCTTAATTATGGAGAAATATTTTTGCGGGATAATATTCCGGTCATGGTTTATTTGTTAATTGAGGGTAAGCATGATATTGTTAAGCACTTTTTAGATACTTGCCTAGATTTACAAAGCAATCAGTTTCAAACTCAAGGGATTTTCCCTACCAGCTTTGCCAAGATCAAGGGCAAGATCACCGCAGATTATGGACAAAAAGCGATCGGCCGAGTTTATTCTGTTGATGCGACTTTATGGTGGGTAATTCTGGCTCATATTTACGTTCAACGATCGGGCGATCGGGCGTGGGCAACTAGTATTAGGGTACAAAAAGGTATTCAACAGGTACTTAATTTAATTTTGCATCCTTCCTTCCGGGATGCTCCCACCCTTTTTGTGCCGGATGGGGCTTTTATGATCGATCGCCCCCTTGATGTGTGGGGAAATCCCCTAGAAATTCAATCTCTTTTGTATGGGGCACTCCTCAGTGCCGTAGGCTTAATTCAAATCGATTTAGCTGTCAAGTTTCCGGGCTTACAATCATCAAATATTACCCCCAATTCTTCAACATTTACAGATATTAAAGATGTCAATATTAAATCTGGGATTGATGCCATCACCGAGCAACAGATCTATCAATGTCAGTATGCGATCGCTTGGATTACCAGACTCCGTAGGCATCTCTTAAAACAATACTGGGTTAATTCCCAAATCATCCAAAATTTGCGCCGCCGTCCCACGGAACAATACGGTGATGGAGTTCTTAATGAGTACAACATTCAAACCGAAACTATTCCTCACTGGCTGCAAGATTGGCTAGGAGAGAATGGGGGTTATTTAATTGGTAATGTGCGTACAGGTAGACCAGATTTTCGATTTTTTACTTTGGGTAATTGTTTAGGGGCAATTTTTGATATAGTCAGCCCGGCGCAACAGCGATCGCTCTTTTCTTTGATGTCTCAAAATCGCTCGGCTCTGTTTGCTCAAATGCCTCTGAGAATTTGTCATCCCCCCTTAGATGATGGAGATTGGCGCAAAAAAACTGGGTACGATCGCAAAAACCTGCCCTGGTGCTACCACAATGCTGGTCACTGGCCCTGCTTGCTCTGGTATTTCACCGTGGCTGCCCTCCGCCACAAACGTCACTACCACCAATCCCCTGCCGAAAGTGCCACTCTCAATGCCCTCCTCCACGATAGTTATGAGCTATTAGTTCGCAGATTACCAGCCCAAAACTGGGCAGAATATTTTGATGGGCCGAATGGTGTGTGGGTGGGGCAGCAGGCAAGGCTACATCAGACCTGGACAATAGTAGGATTTTTGCTAGTCCACCACTTTCTTAAGGTCAATCCTGAAGATGCAAATATTATGGATTTACCTAGTTTGAAGAGTTTATCTGCCATGAAGTTTCCTAATCTATCCTAGGGGGAAATTGAAAATGATAACTTAGCGATCGCTAGAAACCTTGGCAGCCTTACTTGCTAATTCCTCAATTGCTCCCTTGGAAATTACTTCCTTAGGAACTAAATTATCCCAGTACTTAGTTTTACTTCCCCACTCTTGCCATGCTTCCATGTAAGTATAGAAAACTGGAGTTAGGTAGAGAGTAAGAAACTGTGAGCAAGCACAAACTCCAGAGAATAAGATGCGATCGCCCTATAGACTTACGCGATGATTTTTTTTACACATAACCAAGGAAAATTCATAATACGGTTGTTCTAGACCTAAGGGAGGTTTAATCCCTTACAATTGAAATACAGCGCATTGCGCTTAAATAAGACTTAGGGATTACCTGAGAGCCTAGCGGCGCGAGACTCTCAAATTAAGATTATTACAGTGCTTAGGAGATTTCCGACAATGAAAATACCCAGTAAAAGGTACTAGTTGGACTTACCCCCTTTAATTCCCCCTTGCAAAGGGGGAATATCTAAAAACCTGTTCCCTCCCCTTTGCAAGGGGAGGGCTAGGGTGGGGTAAATTCTTTTCAAAAAATTTCCTTAAAACTTTATAAGTCAAGAGGTACGGAATTAAACTACAGACAAGGAGCTTAATTTCTTTTTTCTATAAAATAAAATCTGGGCCGCATCTGCTTTAAAAATGCTGTGACTTTATTATTTTATTATTCTCTCAAATTATTAGGTCTAGGTTAAGATGCAGTTAGCCAGCTTAACTATTTTTCTTACCTATATTATGGCTGAGGTTTTATTGGTTTTGCTATTTTGAAAATTCCAACAGCATAAACTGTCCTACATTTTGAATATAGAAGCACGGTTTCCCCTGATTCCTCATCTCTAGCATTGTGCCAACCTACCATGATTCCGATCGCCGATAATCTCCCGACCCCTAAAACCTCCC